>Ga0097691_1002709_pt1 | contig 11476 bp, 10 predicted proteins | sample NGESurdeep072012_8_FD_72858 | JGI IMG/M metagenome (GOLD analysis project Ga0097691, IMG submission 72858) | Arctic peat soil microbial communities from Barrow, Alaska - NGEE Surface sample 210-1 deep-072012 | ecosystem: Environmental > Terrestrial > Soil > Wetlands > Peat ...
CGTGTTCTTTGTCCGAATGGGAGGTGACCAGGGTCGCGTCCAGATCAATGACCAGCGGCTGCTTCGCATCGCTGCCGTGGTCAGGGGCATGCCGGCCGGCGAGCCGCCACGCCTGTGCACGGGCCGCGGCCCTGGCGGTGTCGATCGCCTTCAACACAGCCGGCGCGTCGCCGGCCAGCGTCGCGATCGCCCTCGACACGGTCGGGTCCGACGCCACACGCCCGTAGACACCCGGTTCGGCGCGCAGCACGGCGAGGTCGGCCAGGCAGTCCCCGCCCAGCGCCAGACTGAGCGCCAGATCAGTGATGATCTTGCCCGGATCATGGACCGCCAACGGCTTGCGCCACCCGGCCAGCGCGGACGACAGGAAACGGTCCAGACCGGTCCCCGTGACGGTGCGGGTGAGCAGGACCCCGCCGGCCTGCCCGACCGCGGCCGTCGCGGACGTGTCGACGCGGACACGGGGATACAAGCCTGTAATCTTCACCCTGAAGGTGCTCCTCGAATTGGGAATCTGTGGTCCTTAGCAATCCACATTCTCCCAAGCCAGGAGCACTTTCCGCGTCACCCACGCCAGCCAGTCACCCACCAGCATGAAAGCCCGAGGCTAGTGCTGAGGGACCTGCTGGATCATGGCGTGAAGCTGCGGGCCATCGATGAGCGTGAGATTCCGGCCCTGCGCGAACTCGATCGCGGGCTTGGTGAAGCGGCCGGAGGTGACGACGAAGCCACCGGTGGCTCCGTGAGCGGCCATCGCGCCGTACAGCTCCCGGACGATCGGAACGCCCACCGTCTGGGCGCGCCACTGCTTGCACTGGACGAAGTACTTCTCCGAGTCCTTCCTCAGGACCACGTCCACGCCGCCGTCGGCGCTGCCGCCGGTCTCGACGACGCTGTACCCCTGCACCCGGAATGCCTCGCCGACGAGCATCTCGAACTCACGCCACGACATCGCGTTGAGGGCATCCGGCGCCGCGCTAACGCCAGCCAGCAGCTGACGACGCTTCCTCCGGCGGAACACCGACGTCAGCGCGGCGATGAGAAAGAGGACCGGCAGGAGGTACTGACCGGTGGTGGCCTGGAGCGACGCCTTTCTGACATCACTCCAACGAACGGCTATCCGCTACAGCGGCAGGCGCTTGAAGATCGCGCGCGGGATGTGGCGGAGGATGAGCATGACGAACTCGAACGCCGCTGGGGCCCAGACGATGTCCTTGCCGGACTTGGCGGCCTTGACGACCAGCTCGGCGACGAGCTCCTTGTCCACGGTGAGCGGGGCCTCTTTGAGGTGGGCGCTCATGCGGGTGCGGACCATGCCGGGACGTACGACGAGGACCTTGACGCCGTACGGCTCGAGGGCCTGTCCGAGGTTGAGGTAGAAGCCGTCGAGGCCAGCTTTGGTCGATCCGTACACGAAGTTCGAGCGCCGGACACGCTGCCCGGCCGCTGACGACATGGCGATGATCTGGCCGTGGCCCTGGGCCTTCATCTTCTGGCCCACGAGGACGCCGATGCTCACCGCGCCGGTGAAGTTCACGCCCACGTAGTCGACGATGCTCGCCTGGTCCTGCCAGAGCTTCTCGGCATCGCCGAGCAGGCCCCACGCGACGATGGCCACGTCGACGTCGCCCCACGACCATGCCTCGTCGATGACCGCCGGGTGGGTCGGGAAGTCGAGGGCGTCGAAGTCGATCCCCTCGACGCTGGTCGCGCCGGCGGCACGAAGCTCGGCCGCCGCATGGTCGCGCTCCACCCGTCCGGGCAGCCCGGCGAGGATGACCCGCGCGGGTGCAGCTGACAGGTACTCGTGCACGATCGCAAGGCCGATCTCGCTCGTCCCACCGAGAAGCAGAATGGTCTGGGGGTTACCCGTGGCGTTGATCACAGCAGCTCCAGTCGTCGTGCGAGGTCCGAAGCGAACACGCCGTCGGGGTCCACCCGGCGACGGACGGCGATCCATTCATCGAGACGCGGGTACATCGCGTGGAATGTGGCCGCGCTCGTCCGCGAATCCTTCGCCACGTACAGCCGCCCGCCGAACTCCAGCACCTGCTTGTCGATGCGCGCGAGGATCGGCGCCAGCCCCTCCCTGATCGGGAAGTCGACGCAGACGTTCCACCCAGCCATGGGGTACGACAGGGGCGCCCGGTTGCCCTCGCCGAACAGCTTGAACACGTTGAGGAACGAGTAGTGCCCCGACCGCTGGATGTCCCGCACGATCGAGACGAACGCGTCGCGGGCCTCCGTCGGGACGACGAACTGGTACTGGAGGAACCCGTCCGACCCGTACGCCCTGTTCCACTCGCCGATGAGGTCCAGCGGGTGGTAGAAGCCGGTGAGGCTCTGCACCTTGTTCGTGTAGTTGCCGCTCTTCGCGTACCAGATGCTCCCGAGCGTCGAGAACGTCAGCTTGTTCGCCAAGCCGTTCGGGAACACGTCGGGCAGCGTCACGAGGGGTTCCGCGTCGAACCGCAGCGGATCCTTGGCCAGCTTCGGGGGCAGCTGGTCCAGCGTCGCGATGGCGCCCCGCGAGATCGCGGCGCGGCCCAGCGTCGGCGGGGGGGAGATCGCGTCGAACCAGGCCGAGCTGTACGAGTAGCGCGCCTCGGACCCGTCGGTATGCGCGGCGATGGTCTCCTCGAGGGAGTGCGTGATGAGGCCGTCCGCGACGAAGTACGCGGTCTCGACCCGGTCGAGGCCCAACGTGGCCCGCAGGATGATGCCCGTCAGGCCCGCTCCGCCGATCGTCGCCCAGAAGATCGAGGCGTCCGGATCGTCGGGGGTGCCCTCGGGGGCGAGGTCCAAGACACGGCCGTCGGCGATGAGCAGCTGCATCGCCTCCACGTGGTTGCCGAAGCTGCCGGAACTGTGGTGGTTCTTGCCGTGGACGTCGCACGCGATCGCTCCGCCGACCGTCACCTGACGCGTGCCGGGAAGTACCGGGATCCAGAGACCGTGAGGAAGGACGACACGCAGCAGGGCGTCCAGTGAGACGCCGGCATCGACGTCGACCGTCGCGGTGGCGGCGTTGACCCCGTACACACGGTCGAGGCTCGTCATGTCGATGACGAGGCCGCCGGCGTTCTGAGCGATGTCACCGTAGCTGCGACCGAGCCCTCGGGCGACGACGCCTCTCGCCAGCGGGCCGGACGTCGCCGCGGCCGCGGTGGTGACCGCGTCGATGACGATCTCGGGCGCGGCCGGTCGGAGGACATGGGCAAGTGTGGGGGCGGTCCGCCCCCAACCGGAGAGGTTCTCGACAGTCGTGGCGCTCATCGCCTCCACTCTACGGGTGCTGGGTCCCCTGGCGCTCAGCCGACCCCTAGGCTCTCCGACGTGATGTCGAGTTCCCGGTCGTGGCGCGGCAGCCTGCTCCTGCTCATCGCGGCGATGATCTGGGGTTCGGCGTTCGTTGCCCAGCGGTTCGGGGCCGAACACATGGCCTTCGCGTCGTTCACCGGCGTGCGGCACGCGCTCGGAGCGCTGGTGCTGCTCGTCGTCGTCGCGGTGTTCGATCGGTCCGCGCGCCGGACCCGTACGGAGCGTGCGGCCCGCTGGCGCCAGGTGCTGCTGCCGGGCCTTGGCGTCGGAGTCGCGCTGAGCGGCGGCTCGCTGCTGCAGCAGGCCGGCCTGGAGACGACGACGGCTGGGAACGCCGGCTTCATCACCGGCCTGTACATGGTCTTCATCCCCGTAGCCGGCTGGCTGTTCTTCCGGCAGCGGGCGGGCCGCTGGACCTGGCTCGGCGTGGTCCTGGGACTGGGCGGCCTGTACCTGCTGAGCGTGCGGGACGGCTTCCACGTGAACGTCGGTGACCTGCTCGTCCTCGGCTGCGCCGTCTTCTGGACCGGCCACATTCTCGCGCTGGAGCGGCTCGGCGCGCTCGACCCCTTCCGCTTGTGCGTCGTGCAGTTCGCCACGTGCGCGGTGATCAGTCTCGTCTTCGCCGTCGCCTTCGAACCGACGCCGCTGAGCGGGGTGGCCCAGACGCTCGGCCCCCTCGCGTACGCAGCCTTCCTCTCGACGGGCATCGGGTTCACGCTTCAGGTCGTCGGCCAGCGCGACGCGCCGGCAAGCCACGCGGCGCTGATCATGGCGCTCGAGGCGGTGTTCGCCGCGATCGGTGGCGCCCTGGTGCTGCACGAGCACATGGACCTACGGGCCCTCCTCGGTGCCGGGCTGATGCTCGCCGCGGTCATCGTGGCGCAGCTCGGGGTCGTCCTGACGTCCCGTCGGCCGGTCGAGCCGCTGCCTCACGTGCCGGAGCCCTGACGAGGGGCTAGCGTCGGCGCCATGGAAGTCCTGATGCTCGGTACGGGGTCGTCCGACGGCTGGCCGAACCCCTGGTGCGCGAAGCCCTGCTGTACGTCGCTGGTCGAGGCCGGCATCGTCCGTACGCAGACGTCGGCGCTCATCGATCGCGTCCTGCTCGTCGATCCCGGCGCCGAGGCGCCGCGCCAGGCGATGCGGCAGAACATCTCGCTCGCGGGCGTGCGCTACGTACTCGTCAGCCACGTCCATCCCGACCACCTCGACCCCGCGTTCCTCATGTACAGGTCGTGGGTCACGACGGAGCCGCTCACGGTCGTCGGGCCGAAGCCCGTCATCGACGCCTGCAAGCAGTGGGTCCGGGGCCCCGGCGTGGAGTTCGTCACGATCACCGCTGGACGTGACATCGTGCTCGGCCCCTACCGCGTGCGCGCGCTGCCCGCGGCCCACGAGGCGCATGGGGAAGCGTGCCTGTACGCGATCGCCGGCCCGGACGCGACCGTGCTGTGGGGTACCGACACAGGCCCTTGGGCGCCGGGGGTCCGGCAGATGCTGGCCGGCATCACGCTCGACCTCGTACTCCTCGAGGAGACGTTCGGCGACTCCGCCGACACCACTGGCGGTCACCACAACCTCGCGACGTTCGCTCTCGCCCTCGGCCAGCTCCGCGAGTGGGGGTGCGCGGGGCCGTCGACCGATGTCGTCGCCATCCACCTGAGCCATCACAACCCACCGCCGGAGCACCTCTACCTACGGCTGCGCGACATCGGCGCGCGCGCTGTACCCGACGGCACGCCGATCGTGGCCGGAGGCGTCCGGACTTCACTCATCCTGTAACGCAAGTCCTTGTCAGTCGTCCTGGATGCCGTAGAAAAGCCTGTTGACGACGTTGCGGGCGTGCCTCGCCGTACGTCCCCAGTCGTCGAGCAGGTGCGACGCACCCCCTCGGCCGTAGCCGAGCGCCTGCGCGACCTGCGCCGTCTCCCGGGCATCGGTGGGAATCGTGTCGGACGCCTTGCCACGTACGAGCATGGCGGTGTTGCGGATGCGGCCGGCGAACTCCCACGCCGCCTCGAGCGCGGCGGCATCGCTCTCCTCCAGCAGTCCAGCAGTCGCGGCCGCGCGCAACGCCTCCATCGTGCGAGGCGTCCGCATCGACGGAAACTCGTGAGCGTGCTGCAGCTGCAACAGCTGGACGGTCCACTCGACGTCCGACAACCCGCCCGGACCCAGCTTGACGTGGCGCTTCGGGTCGACGCCCCGAGGCATCCGCTCGGTCTCCACCCTCGCCTTGAGCCGCCGGATCTCGTGCACCTGCTGCGCCGTCACGCCTCCGCTCGGATAGCGGATTGGGTCGACGATCTCGACGAAACGACGACCGAGCTCCTCGTCACCGGTGCCGGCATCAGCGCGCAGGAGAGCCTGCGCTTCCCATGTCGCCGACCACCGTCCGTAGTACCTGCGGTAAGCGGACAGGGTGCGCACCAGCGGGCCTTCCTTGCCCTCCGGCCGCAGATCGGCGTCGAACCTCAACGCAGCGTCCTCGCCGCCCAGCTTCAGCAGGGCGCGCAGCCGGGACACGATCGCGATCGCGCGCTTCATCCGTTCGGGATCGTCGGTGTCGTCGATGACGAACATGCCGTCGGCGTCCGACGAGTACGACATCTCGCTCGCCCCCCAGCTGCCACACGCGATCACCGCGATCTCGGGCGCATCGGCGACCTCGCGTCGGGCGACCTCCAGCACCGTGCCGACAGTGCCGTCGACGATGTCCGTAAGGCCCCTGCCCACGACCTCTCGGGAGGCGTGCCCGAGCAGATCCGCCATGGCCAGCCGCAGCAGCTCGCGTCGCCGGATCGCCTGGATCGCCTCGACCGCCGCTTCGGTCTCGCGGTGCCGTGAGGCCGCGGCGGTCATCGCCTCGCGGATCTCGTCGAGGCTCCTCGGCACGATCAGCTCGTCGCTGCTCAGCAGCTCCACCTGCTGCGGCACGCGTCGCAGCAGCGTCACGGCGAGCCGGGACGTCGACAGGATCAAGGCCATGCGTTCGGCCATCGCGCTCTCGTCGCGCAGGGCGCGCAGGTACCAGGGTGTCTCGCCGAGGGCTTCCGACACCTGGCGGAACGCGAGCAGACCGGCGTCCGGGTTCGGACCCGCGGCGAACCAGCCGAGCATGGCCGGCAGGAGCTGACGCTGGATCTCGGCGGGGCGGGACATGCCGGCCGACAGCGCCGCGATGTGACGAAGGGCCGCCTCGGCGTCGGCGTACCCCAGCGCGGTGAGCCGGGTCTTGGCCGCATCGGTCGTGAGCCGTACGGCCTCGGACGGGATACGTGCCACGGCCTCGAGCAGCGGCGAGTAGAACACGCGCAGATGGAGACGCGTGACCGTACGCGTGCTGGCTCGCCAGTCCTCGACCACCTGGTGGGGCTCTGAGCGCCCGGTGGCCCGGGCCAACCGCCGCAAGCCGGCCTCGTCGTCGGGGATCAGGTGCGTGCGCCGCATCTTGTGCAGCTGGGCCCGGTGCTCGAGGAGCCGCTGGTAGCGGTACGCCTCGGCCAGCTTGGCGCCGTCCTCGCGCCCCACGTAGCCATGATCGACGAGCGCGGCCAGGGCGGGCAGCGTCGCGCGGATCCGGAGCCGCTCGTCCGCCCTGCCGTGGACCAGCTGCAGCAGCTGCACGGTGAACTCTGTGTCGCGAAGGCCTCCCGCGCCCAGCTTGATCTCGCGATCGGCCTCCTTGGCGGGGATCAGCGAGATCACGCGCGCACGCATCGCCTGCGTCTCGGGGACGAACCCCTCGCGCTCCCCCACGGCCCAGACGAGCGGCTCGATGAGGTCGCAGAACTCCTGGCCCAGCGCCAAGTCGCCGGCCATGGGCCGGGCCTTGAGCATCGCCTGGAACTCCCAGTTGTTCGCCCACTTCTCGTAGTAGGCCTTCATGCTGGCGAGCGTCCGTACCAACGGGCCCGCTTTGCCCTCCGGCCGGAGAGCGGCGTCGACCGCCCACAACGACCCCGCGCTGGTGTTGTCGGCACAGGCGCGGGTCGCGGCGGCAGCCAGCCGCGTACCGATGTCGACCGCCTCGCCCGGCGTGCAGACGGGCTGGCCGGAGGAGTCGAGCGCCGGCTCCGCCACGTACAGGACGTCGACGTCGGAGATGTAGTTGAGCTCCTGCGCGCCGGTCTTCCCCAGAGCCAGCACCGCGAAGCGGACCCGGTCGTGGCCAGCGACGCTGCTGCGAGCGATGGCGACCGCGGCCTGCAGCGCCGCGTCGGCGAGGTCGGCCAGCTCGCCGGCGATGTCGTCGAGCAGGGCCCGTGGATCCTCGGAGGTGAGGTCGCGCGCGGCGATGCGGATCAGCTCTCGCCGGTACGCGTACCGCAGCTCGTCCGTAGCCCTGGCGGCTCTCGCCACCGGCGCCGCCTCCTGCGGATCGCCCCCCACGGCCACCAGCAGATCCGCCGAGATCTCGGACGCGGGCCGCCGCACGGGAGCGGCAGCCAGCCCGTCGAGATCCTGAGGCCGCCGCACGAGCTCACGGCCCAGCTCGGACGACCCGCCCAGCACGACGAGCACCCGTCGCGCGAACCCCCGGTCCTCGACAAGTGCGCGGACCCGAGAGGGGTCCTCGCCGACGAGCTCGACGAGGGTCGCGAGCGCCAGATCCGGCTCCAGGGTCCGGGCCGCCTCGTCAACGAGCAGAGCGATGTCGCCCTCGTCGTGCTCGCTCAGCGCCTCGATGTGACGTACGGCGCGGGCAGGCTCGGCGAACCCTTTCCGGGCAAGCTCTCCTTCTCCTGTCACCAGCCGCACGATGGCAGGATAGAGCCGAGTAACGCAGCCGAAACACAGACACGGCAGGATGTCCGCCATGGACAAGCAGACAGAGTTCGTCTTGCGCTCGATGGAAGAGCGCGACGTACGGTTCGTCCGGCTGTGGTTCACCGATGTCCTCGGATACCTCAAGTCTGTCGCCATCTCTCCCGCCGAAGTCGAAGGTGCCTTCGCGGAGGGAGTCGGGTTCGACGGCTCGGCGATCGAGGGTTTCGCCCGCCGCTACGAGGCGGACATGGTGGCCCATCCGGACCCGTCGACCTTCCAGATCTTGCCGTGGCGCGACCACGCGCAGCCGACAGCTCGCATGTTCTGCGACATCAGCCTCCCTGACGGATCCCCGTCGTACGCGGACCCCCGCTACGTCCTCAAGCGCGCGTTGCGCAAGGCCGGCGACAAGGGGTTCACCTTCTACACGCACCCCGAGGTCGAGTTCTACCTGTTCCAGCCTCCGACCACCGATTTCACGAAGCCTCCCGTACCGCTGGACACCGGCGGCTACTTCGACCACACGACGCTCGGCGAGGGCAGCGACTTCCGGCGCAGCACGATCACGATGCTGGAGCAGATGGGCATCTCGGTGGAGTTCAGCCACCACGAGGGCGGCCCCGGCCAGCACGAGATCGATCTTCGCTATGCCGATGCGCTGACGATGGCCGACAACATCATGACGTTCCGCGTCGTCGTCAAAGAGGTCGCGGCCTCCCAGGGGATCCACGCCTCGTTCATGCCGAAGCCGCTGGCCGATGCGCCGGGTTCGGCGATGCACACCCACGTGTCGCTGTTCGAGGGCGACCGCAACGCATTCTTCGATGCCTCCGCCGAGTACCACCTCTCCAACCTGGCGCGGCAGTTCGTCGCCGGCGTGCTGTACCACGCGGCCGAGATCACGGCCGTGACGAACCAGTGGGTCAACTCGTACGCACGGTTCGCCTACGGCGCCGAGGCCCCCTCGTACATCTGCTGGGGTCGCAACAACCGCTCGGCGATGGTGCGGGTGCCCGCGCTCAAGCCCACGAAGGGCGCGTCAGCACGCGTCGAGGTCCGCACGCTCGACTCCGCCTGCAACCCGTACCTCGCGTACGCGCTGATCCTGGCGGCCGGTCTCAACGGCATCGAGCAGGGCATGGAGCTGCCGCCGGGTGCCGAGGACGACGTGTGGGAGCTCACCGAGGCCGAGCGCCGCGCGATGGGCATCAAGCCGCTCCCGAAGAACCTCGACGAGGCCGTACGGGTGATGGAGCGCTCCGAGCTCGTCGCCGAGACACTCGGCGAGCACGTCTTCGACTACTTCCTGCGCAACAAGCGGGCGGAGTTCGAGTCGTTCCGCCGCCAGGTCACCCCGTGGGAGCTGCAGCACCTGCTGCCCCAGCTCTGAGCCTCAGCCGAACGGGAACACGTCGGACAGATCGGCGTGTACGCCGCTGATCCGTACGCCAGAGGCGACTGCTGACTCCCAGGTGAGGTCCCCCGTCGCGAGGCGGAGGAACGTCAGTGGGTCGGTCTCGACCACGCTCGGCGGCGTACCTCGCGTGTGCGTCGGCCCGTGGCCGTGGGCGACCTGCACCGCTGCGTACGGAGGGACGCGGACCTCGACCGTACGACCCGGCCGTGCGATGGCCAGCCGTTGCGCCAGCAGACGCGTCGCCAGGGCGACGAGATCCTTGGACATCGCCAGCGAGGCACGCTCCCCCGCCACGATCAGCCGAGCCAGGCCCAGCTCTGACGGCTCGGCACGTACCTCGATGCCGGCAGCGGCGAGTGTTGCCTGTGCGCGGATCAGCGCCTCTTCGAGCTGGCGGCGGTGGCGCTCGGCGACGGTCATGCCTTGAACGGGCTCCAGCCCTCGACGGGATCCCCGTTCTCGTCGACGTCATTGAAGCGTGGGTCGTGGTCGAACTCCTTGTTGCGCTCGGCGACCTTCTCGAGCGCATGCGAGGCTTCGGCCTGCGTCGCGTACGGGCCGAACCGTTCCTCGCTGCGGCAGCCCTCGTAGGGCTCGACGGCGTGGTGCTTGAGGCACCAGTACCACTCGCCGTGCGCCATGATTCCCTCCTGGCGATGGGTAGGATGCGCGTTCGTGACTCGTGTCGAACCCTACCCGGTGTCCCCCCTGCGTACCGTCCCGTCGTCGATCCAGCGACCGGAGTACGTGGGGAGGCCGGCTCCCAAGCGCTACACCGGTTCGCACGTGCAGAGCGCCGAGACGATCGAGAAGATGCGGGTCGCGGGCAAGATCGCGGCGCAGGCCATGTACGAGGCGGCCAAGCACATCGCGCCGGGCGTGACCACCGACGAGCTCGACCGGGTGGCCCATGAGTTCATGTGCGACCACGGGGCGTACCCGTCATCCCTCGACTACCGCGGCTTCCCGAAGTCGATCTGTACGTCGGTGAACGAGGTCATCTGCCACGGCATCCCCGACGCGCGTCCCCTCGAGGAGGGCGACCTGGTGAAGATCGACGTGACGGCGTTCAAGGACGGCGTCCACGGCGACAACTGCGGCACCTTCGGCTGCGGCCACCTCGACGACGCGTCGCGGCTGCTGATGGAGCGTACGAAGACGGCGATGGAGCGGGCCATCAAGGCCGTCGTTCCCGGGCGCGAGATCAACGTCATCGGGCGGGTGATCGAGTCGTACGCGTCGAGGTTCGGCTACGGCGTCGTCCGCGACTACACAGGCCACGGCGTCCACACAGCATTCCACTCGGGCCTGACGATCCTGCACTACGACGAGCCGCGGCTGACGACCGTCATGGAGCCGGGCATGACGTTCACCATCGAGCCCATGCTCACGCTCGGCGACGACCACAGCCACGTCTGGGACGACGACTGGACCGTCGTCACCAACGACAGCTCCCGCGTCGCCCAGTTCGAGCAGACCCTCGTCGTCACCGACACCGGCGCCGAGGTACTGACGGTCGCCTGATCGGCCGTACACTTGCCCGCGGACGAGTCGGCCGGGTGACCGCGGCCCCACAAGGGTCGAGGAAAGTCCGGACTCCACAGAGCAAGGTGGTGGGTAACACCCACCCGGAGTGATCCGCGGGACAGTGCCACAGAGAACAGACCGCCCGGTCGCAAGGCCGGGTCAGGGTGAAACGGCGGTGTAAGAGACCACCAGCATCCCGGGTGACCGGGGTGGCTCGGCAAACCCCACCTGGAGCAAGACCAAGAGGGCCTTCGGGCCTGTGACGGCGTTTGAGGGCTGCTCGCCCGAGTCGTTAGGTAGGTCGCACGCGCTTGCGCGAAGGTCGTTGGCAACAGCGGCCGCAGATGGATGGCCACCCGCCCCTTCGGGGGCGACAGAATCCGGCTTACAGGCCGGCTCGTTCCCATCTCAGCGGTACCGTGCTGCTATGCGCTATGA
>Ga0097691_1002710_pt1 | contig 11474 bp, 9 predicted proteins | sample NGESurdeep072012_8_FD_72858 | JGI IMG/M metagenome (GOLD analysis project Ga0097691, IMG submission 72858) | Arctic peat soil microbial communities from Barrow, Alaska - NGEE Surface sample 210-1 deep-072012 | ecosystem: Environmental > Terrestrial > Soil > Wetlands > Peat ...
TAGCAGCCAGTGCGGTGATGTTGCGGCGGATGGTTTTGACCTCCGGGGCCCGGTCCAGTCCCAGGACCCTGCCCAAGGCGGCCGGGTCGATCCTGGTGGAGCCTTCGGCGCGGGGCTCACCGGCCAGGGCCCGCAGCACTCCTTCGACCAGCATCGTGTCCAGGCCGTAGAACCCGTTGCGCAGACACCCGAACACCGTTGCAGCACAAGGCAACAGCCCGGTGGCCTCTAGCGCGGGGATCGCCAACAGCAGTCCCGCCAACGGCACTCGTGCCGCGGGGGCGAATACCGGTTCGGCGTGGGTCAGCTTCCCCCACCGCGCCGCGGCCCGCTCAGCGTCGCGGTCAGCAGGGGCTGGTAGCACCGGCAGGTCGGCTTTGGGTCCGGGTTGGGGTTCTTCGGTGGGGGTGGCCTGTTCGGGTGCAGGGGCGGGTGCCGGCAGAGCCCGGCGAACGGTGTCGGTGGAGACCCCGACCGCGGCGGCGATCGCCCGGATTGACGCCCCGCGGCTGCGGCGGCCGCGGATGTCGCGGGCCATGTCGTCGGTCAACCGCGAGGGACCTTTGGGGCCCCGTTTGTCCGGGACCAAGCCGGCTACTCCTGTGGCGGATAGCTGCTGGCCCCAGCGCCACAGCGTCCCGGCATCAATGCCGAACGCGGCGGCCACATCGGCGACTCGCGCGGCCTTGATCGCCACGAGCCGTACCGCGGCCAGGCGCCGCAGTGCGACGTCCCCCACTGCCCAGGCGTAGACAAGCTCGCCGCGTAGGAACACCCGGCCACCGTCGGCGTCTTCGACGAGTGCGACGGCCTCCCCAATGCTCACGGCTCCAGCCACAGGGGCTGCGGGTAGGGGCGGTTGGGTGCTCATCACAGTCATCATGCCCATCCCCCCAAGAGTCCGTACGATCTTGCAATAATTATCTCTCTAGATAGGTGAGAAAGCAAGCCCTCCAGCGAAGAAATAGCAGGTCAACCTGCTGCAGAGGCAGCGACCACGTCAACTATGTCTGGAGCCCTGAACCTGCACGCCAAACAAGCCCGCGGGTTCGACCAGACCATCGCCAAGGCCACCCGCAAGCTCACCGAGCTCGCCGGGGTACTCGAACGTGGCCATGGCCGCCGCGACCGCGCCGGTGTGCAGGCCGTCATCGACCACATCACCCGGCCCCGGTGGCTGAGCCGGGTATTGACCATCAACCTCACCGGGGACACCCCGGCCCAGATGCGACTGGCCTTCACCGTCGACACCACAGCCCGCAAAGCGTTAGAGACCGAGCTGTTCGGCAAACGGATCCTGGTCACCGACCGCGACGACTGGCCGATCGTCGATATCGTCGCCGGCTACCGGTCCCAGTCCGACGCCGAAGCCGGTTTCCGCCAACTCAAAGACCCCCACGTCGTCTCGTTCTCCCCGATGTGGCACTGGACCGACTCCAAGATCCGGGTCCACCTCTCCTACTGCGTGACCGCGCTGGCCGTCGCTCACCTCATGCGCCGCCAAGCCCGACAAAACGGGCTCGACCTATCCGTACGTGAACTACTCAGCCACCTCGCCGGCATCCAAGAGACCCTGCTCCTCTACCCCTCCACCGGCGGACGACCCCGCGCCCGACGGATGCTCACCGAGATGACCCCGACCCAACAACAGCTATACGAGATCTTCAACCTCGACCAATACGCACCCACCCGCTGACCCACTTAGGTAATACACCCAGCAACCACCAAAATGGCACCTGACCTTGAGGTGTGTTGCTCCCACCGGACAGTGACCCAAGAAGGGAGAATTTCTCCCGAGGAGGAAGGGTCATTATGCCGAAATACCGTAAGTTCACCCAGGAGTACCGCGACGAAGCGGTGCTAATGGTAATTCAAACTCAGCGTCCTATCGCCCAGGTCGCGCGCGAGCTGGGCGTCAATGAGGGAACCCTGGGCACGTGGGTAAGTAAGTACCGCAATGAGCATCCCGTGACTGAGGAACTGTCCTTGCCGGATCGGGCAAAGCTCAAGGAACTCGAGCGAGAAGTTCGGGAACTACGTTTAATGAATGATTTCCTGAAAAAAGCGGCGGCCTACTTCGCCAGGGAGCAGTAGTGAGCGACAAGTTCGCGCTCATTGCCGCGGAGCAGGCCGACGACCACGAACAGCAGCTGCCGGTGGGGTTGATGTGCCGGGCGCTGCGCGTATCCCGCTCGGGCTTCTACGACTGGGTCCGCGCCGAGCCCTCCGCTAGGGCGGTGCGCCGAGCCAAGCTCGCCGTGCACGTCAAGGCGGCGTTCGTCCTGGGTCGTGGGACCTATGGGGTGCGGCGGGTCCACGCCGTCCTGACCCACAGCGACGACCCGCAGGTTGCCTCCGTGAGCCTTGATCTGGTGCGAAACCTGATGCAGGAGAACGACTTACATGCCTGCCAGCCGCGTGCCTACAAGGTCACCACCGTCTCCGGGGCTGCCCCGACGCCGGCCATCGCCGACCACGTGAAGCGGGACTTCACCGCTTCGGCCCCAGGGACCAGGCTCGTGGGCGACATTACCTACGTCCGCACATGGGCTGGGTGGCTCTACCTGGCCACGGTGATCGACTGCCACACCAAGGCTGTCGTTGGCTGGTCGATGGCCGAGCACATGCGCACCGACCTGATCTGCGAGGCGATCACCATGGCCGCGGCCAACGTCGAGCTTGCTCCCGGTGCGGTATTCCATTCCGACCGAGGAACCCAGTATACGAGCACCCAGTTCGCCGCCCACCTGAGCAAACATAATATGGTCGGTTCAATGGGACGTACTGGTATTTGCTGGGATAATGCCATGGCCGAATCGTTCTTTGCTGCCTTGAAGAACGAGCTGATCTACCGTACCGCATTCCCGACCCGAGAAAGTGCCCGTCGGGCTATTGCCGAGTACATCGAAGTGTTCTACAATCGGATCAGACTTCACTCAGGACTCGGCTACAGAACACCCCACGAAGTCGCAACCGAATACCACAAGAAACAACTAATCGCCGCCTGAATCACGCAAAAGTCACTGTCCGCTGAGAGCCGACCAGATCAGCCGGGTGGCGGTTAGTAAGTCCGGCCAGTCCACATCTGAAGGAGCTGTTGTGCCTGTGAAGATCAACCGCGACCGCGTCCCCTTGGCCCTTGCCCTCGGCGTGCTGGCGCTGACAGCGGCGGCGCTGCCCGCCATCGCCCAGGGCGGCGACCCCCGATCAGCCGCCCCGGCGGCGATCACCCCGATCAAGCACCTGGTCGTGATCTTCCAGGAGAACGTCTCGTTCGATCACTACTTCGCGACCTACCCGAGCGCGGCCAACAACCCGGGCGAGCCACGCTTCACGGCGGCGGCTGGCACGCCCACCGTGAACGGGCTGAACGCTGCCCTGCAGGCACCGAACAACCCGAACTCCGCGCAGCCCTTCCGGCTCGGACGCGACCAGGCGCAGACCTGCGACCAGGATCACACCTACACAGACGAGCAGAAGGCCTTCAACTCAGGTCTGATGGACAAGTTCGTCGAGACCGTCGGACGAGGCGCAGGCACGTGCGCCGACTACGGCAAGGGCAACGGTCTGGTCATGGGCTACTACGACGGCAACACCGTCACCGGCCTGTGGAACTACGCCCAGCACTTCGCCATGAGCGACAACTCGTACAACACGACCTTCGGCCCCTCCACGCCCGGAGCGCTCAACCTCGTTTCCGGGCAGACCCACGGCTTCGCCACGACCAGCTTGGCAGTGACCGCGAACTCGACGGTCATCGGCGACCCGCAGCCGGCCGGGGACAAGTGCAGCACCCGCGATGCCACCACCTCCACCGACCCGAAGAACAAGAACGTAGGTGACCTGCTCAACGCCAAGGGCACCACGTGGGGCTGGTTCCAGGGCGGCTTCGCCGACTGCGCGGCTGCTCACAACAACGTCGGCGGCGTGAGCAGCAAGGACTACATCCCTCACCACGAGCCGTTCCAGTACTACGCGAGCACCGCGAACCTGCAGCACACCCCGCCCGCAACGGTATCCGAGATCGGCCACTCCGGGCCGGCGAACCACCAGTACGACCTCACCGACTTCTGGTCGTCGGTGGATGCCAAGTCGCTGCCTGCGGTCAGCTTCCTCAAGGCCCCGGCCAACCAGGACGGGCACGCCGGGTACTCCAGCCCGCTGGATGAGCAGCGCTTCCTGGTCGAGACCATCAACCGGCTCCAGAAGACCCCCGAATGGAAGAGCACCGCAGTGGTGATCTCCTATGACGACAGCGATGGCTGGTACGACCATCAGATGAGCCCGATCGTCAACCAGTCCAACGATCCCGCGCACGATGCGCCGACTGACACCAGCACTTGCGGTACCAACACCAGCCGCATCGCCGGCGGTTACCAGGACCGGTGCGGCTTTGGTCCGCGGCTGCCCCTGATCGTGGTCTCCCCCTTCGCGAAGGCCAACTTTGTCGACCACACCATGACCGACCAGTCCTCGATCCTGCGCTTCATCGAGGACAACTGGCAGACCGGCCGGATTGGCAACGCTTCCTTCGACGAGAAAGCCGGAAGCCTGAACAACCTCTTCGCGTTCTCCGACCATTCGAACGTCGGCTCCAAGGGGCTTCGGAACCTCTTCCTCGATCCCGCGACGGGCCGACCGGCCAGGGGCTGACCTGCCAACTCGCCGGACGCGGCCAGCAGCGCCTTGGTTTCGTGTGGCGGTTTGGCTGGGCGGACTCGGAGAAAGGAGGCTTCTCTTGGTTCTCTCCTTTTGGCGCTTTCGACGTTCGATGGCGCCGCATGCCTGGGCGTTGGCCGGGGGCGTCGTTCTGGTTGTCATGGCTGCTGTCATGCAAGTTGCATTGCCTTGGCCCTTGAAAGTGATTATTGACAACGTTCTTAAGACCTCGGATTCGTCCGGGAAGAATGGGCTTTTGCAGGCGTTCGGTGCGGACGGGCTGGACCGCCTGCAGCTACTGACTGTGGCGCTCGCGGGTCTGCTGGTCTTTACCTTGGTCAATGCCGGCGCTACGTATCTGGGGTCCCGCTTGCTAAATGGCGTCGGGGAAAGGATGACGGCCAGCATCCGGGTTGACGTTTTCGCCCACCTTCAGCGGTTGTCCTTGACTTTCCACGACAAGCAACGCCTGGGGGATCTGGTCACGCGAACGACAACGGACATTGACTACTTGCGCGCCATGATCATTTCGATGATGGCGGTTCTTGTGCCCAACGTTCTGATTTTGGGTTTCATAGCGACAATCTGCCTGGTCGTGGACCCCGCCTTCGCTCTCATCGCGCTGGCCGTCGCCCCTTTGCTGTTCGCCATGGTGGTGATCTATCGGCCCCGCGTCAAGGCGGCCTCACGGGCGGCTCGAAGCAAGGACAGCGACATCGCATCAGCCATGGCAGAGACCTTCTCCTCTGTGCGGGTGATGCAATCCTCAACCAGTGAATGGCGCCATGAGGCCGACTTCCGGGATCGGAATGACGCGCGGATGAACGCGGGCCTGCGGCTGGTCAGGCTCCAGTCGGCGCTCTCTCCGCTGGTGGATGTCATCGTCGCCCTGGGGACGGTGCTCGTCCTTTGGGCTGGTGTGCGGCGGGTGTTGGATGGCACGATGACGTTGGGTCTGCTGCTGGTGTTTCTGGCCTATCTGAAGGCTCTCTACGATCCGATGAAGGAACTGGCGAAGCTGACCACGGTCATCAGCCGGGGTCAGGTGAGCGCAGAACGTCTCCTTGAGATCCTCAGTACCGCCCCGGCAATCATCGACCATCCCCGTGCCAGGCCAGCCCCGCCGCTCAAGGGCGCGGTCGAGCTTCGAGGGGTGAGTTTTGGCTACGCCGGCACTGAGGTGCTGCACAAGATTAATCTCCGGGTAGTGCCTGGCCAGATGGTCGCGATCTCCGGGCCCACCGGCGCTGGAAAATCCACAGTTGTCAGCTTGATTCCGCGCCTGTACGACGTCACTCAGGGGGCGGTACTGCTTGATGGCATCGACATCCGTGACCTGCAACTGGCGACTGTTCGTAAGCAGATCTCGATGGTCTTGCAGGACTCAATCCTGTTTCGTGGCACCATCTACGACAACATCGCGTACGGTTCGGATCACGCCACTCGCGAGCAGGTTTTCGCCGCCGCCGAAGCCGCCTATGTGGACGAATTCGTCCGAGCGCTTCCGTTGGGCTATGACACACCGGTGGCCGAGCGGGGGGTCAGCCTCTCCGGCGGTCAGCGCCAGCGCATTTCGATCGCCCGTGCGCTGGTACGCGACACACCGATCGTGATCCTGGATGAGCCAACCTCGGGCCTGGACGCGATCTCTGAACAATACGTCATGCGGGGCCTGGACCGGCTGATGAATGGCCGGAGTGTGATCGTGATCGCCCACCGGCTCTCCACGCTCCGACGCGCCGACGTCATCTATGTTCTTGACGATGGTCAGATCGTCGAAACAGGCACTCATGCTGATTTGATCGCGGCCGGCGGCCTCTACAGTCGGCTCGACGGGGTACAGAACACCCCGGACATCCCCGGGCTCGTAACACCGCAGCCGATTCCGGTTGGAAGAGGACAATGACCCGCGCCGCGACGATGAACCGAAACTGGACCAGGACGTCCGGCGCCCTGCCGTGGCGCATCGGCCAGGACGCGAGTCCGGAGGTATTACTCGTCCATCGGCGTTACCACGACGACTGGTCCATCCCCAAAGGTAAGGCCGAACCCGGTGAAAAGGACGCGGACTGTGCTCTGCGGGAAGTTCGTGAAGAAACCGGGTTCGACTGCTGCCCAGGTGCTGAACTGCCCCACGTCGTCTATCGTGACCGGACGCGACGCGTCAAGACTGTTCGCTATTGGGCCGTCACCGTGGAAGGCGGTGTCTTCGCCGCCAACGACGAGGTGGACGACGCCCGCTGGCTCACTCTGCCGGTAGCCCTGCGCACGCTGACCCAAGCACGAGAACGACCCGTCGCCCTTGCCCTGGGCTCCATGGTGGCAAAGCAATTGGGCGTATCCCCGGTTCCGGCCAAAGAGAGGATGCTGCTGCTCGTGCGTGGCGCTGCGGCGACGCCACGAGAGCAGTGGAAACAGTCCGAGAACGATCGACCCCTGACCCCCGAAGGCAAATCCGTGGCCCTCTCCCTGATAAATCTGGGAGCATTCTTCGAAATTGACCGGATTCTTTCCGCGCCCGCCGCACGGTGCATGGAAACCGTCGAACCACTGGCGCGCAGCCAAATACTCAGCGTGGAAGCCTCCACGAACCTCGCTGACGGCCACATCGGGAAGGCCATGGGACTCATCGAAGATGCGCGTGGCACCGGGACCGTCCTGTGCACACACGAGGACGTCGTGTCTGGGGTCTTGACCGCGCTCGCCAAACAAGACCGGACAGCTGTAGAACCACACCCTGGTCGGCGGCGCGGCTCCGTTTGGGCTCTCACCGGTGACAAGGCGCGCTACACATCCGCGTACTACCTTCCGCCGCCGGAACTGGGCACGGCCGCAGCATCCGACGACGTCATGTCCCCCCGCGCCGGTTGCGGTTGGAGGCACTGCAGTGACTGCTGAGGAAGAGGACCGGGCTGTTGCTCACGTGATTGATCGGCTCGCCGGGAGGTTCCCGGACATGCCGCGATCGAGTGTTGAACGGGCGGTGCAAGAGAGGCGTGCGGCTCTCGCCGGAAATCCGGTTCGCTACTACATCCCTGTTCTCATTGAGCACGGAGCGAAAGAGCTCCTGCGAGAATCCCTGCATTCGCAACAATCCGGCGCGCTTGAAAACACGCAGAACGGCTGAGATCTCATTTCAGCGAGGACTGTGAGCAGTATTGGCCCGACGCCCTTGGCCGGGGGGTGGTTAGCCATTCGGGCAGCTACGTAATCGGCGTGGCATATGCGCGGCTCGACATCGCACACGGCCAGTGACCATCGGTCAGCCCGATGATGCGCGATCCATCCGCGGACTGGTCAAGCCCTCACTTCTTCGGCGAGCAGCGCATCGACGCGCAACGCGCTTGGCCGATTACGAAACTCCACCCGGCGAGGGAGCCGGACCAAAACCGCCCCGGCAGCCGGGCGGTCGAGGCGAGCGCAGCACATCCTACTGCTAGGTCAGTGCCCACTCTCCCCCGGCGTGTTGTGAGCCGCGGGGTTTGCCGGGATGGGACCGAGCCGGTCCAGGAAAGGGACGCCGTTGAGTACCTGCACGGCGTATCTGTTCCACAGCCCTGTGAAGAAGGAGACCGCGGTGGCCGCGACCAGAAAGGAGCCGAGGACATCGCTGGGGTAATGCACGCCGAGGTACAACCGAGACGCGGCGACCGCCACGGCGAAGACGAGGCCGCTGATGAACACGACTTTCGACCACTTCGTGCGGCGAGCGAGGAAATAGATAGCGATGGCCAGGGACACCGCGAACGTGGTGTGGCCGCTGGGGAAGCTCCCAGAGCCGTCACTTGCGATGAGCGGGTGGGAAAGGTTGTGCACGTTGGGGCGTGGCTCGGCAACGACGAGTTTGAATGCCTCGCTGGAGAGCCATCGGGTTACGGGAACGGCTCTCACCATCTGCTAACGGGCGAAGCGTGAGGGACCTGGTTGGGAAGGGTGGAGTGCGGCATGGGTGAAAAGTGCGAAGACCTCGTCCATGGCTATCCGGTGCTCCGGAAACCGACGTGGTCGACCTGCTGATGAGATCGATGGGAGTGTCAACATGGGCGAGGACGACGCGAGGGATCCGGAAACCGACGTGGAGGACCTGCGCCGCCTGACTTTCCGGCCGTGCCGGATCGCTACCCTGTCAGCGAAGACAGCCCTATGCCGATGAGCGAGCATCCGCTCTTCAGGGTAATTTGGTGATCCCGGTCAAGGAAGTGCGCGCGGTGGCGCGTGGTCACCCGAGTTCGGAGCTGGATCGTGGGTGCTGTCGCTTTTCTCGATGAGGCGAGCGATATTCCTCGATATATAAACGAAGTTAATGCTCAAACAGATAGCCACTATCGTGTTTAGGCCCGGGACTCCCGAACGTGTCGCTAGCCGCAAACTGGGTTGATCTTGAACCGGGAAATCGGTTCTGTGGCGCTGGGTCGCGGGTAAGTGACCGCCCGGCTCGCTCAGAGTGCCGAGTTCAGTGTTGGCGTCGGCAATCGCGCCTCAGCTGACCCGACATTGCGGCTCTTGCGAGGATCTGGTTGGCGTGCCAAGGTCAGGCCATACGCTGTTGTGCCGTCTCCGGTAGTTCTCGGCACTTTCCGCTGGTAGCGTGCGTTCCACGATTCCGAGGGGGCGGTCGTGCGGCGGGATTGGGAGCCCGAGGATCTGGTCGCGTCCTGGACGCTGGTCGAGCAGGACGAGCGGGAGCTCGTCGCTTACAAGCGCGGCGCGACCCGGCTCGGCTTCGCGCTCATGTTGAAGTTCTTCGAGATCGAGGCGCGCTTCCCACGTCACGCGAGCGAGTTTCCTCCAGCGGCGGTTGCCTACGTGGCCCGGCAGGTGGATGTCGCGCCAACCGAGCTGGGCGGATACGAGTGGGTCGGCCGGACTGCGGAGTACCACCGATCCCAGATCAGGCGCGCGCTCGGCTTCCGTCGCTTCAGTGAAGATGACGAGGCGAAGCTGGCGGGATGGCTGGCTGAGGAGATCGCGCCCGTTGAGTTGTCGGACGAGCGGCTCCGCGAAGCGCTGCTGGTCCGGTGCCGCATCGAGCGGATCGAGCCGCCAGCGCGGGTGGATCGGATCCTCGGAACCGCACGAACCGCGGTCAGCGACCGCTTCACGACGAGCACCGTGTCTCGGATGTCGCCGGCGACCGTGGCTGGGTTGGAGGCACTGGCCGGGATCGGAAGCGATGGACAGGACCCGGCCAGCGGGGCGTGGTTGGCAGAATTGAAGGCCGACCCCGGCCGAGTCAGTCGCGACACACTGCGCAGCGAGCTCGCGAAACTGGCTCGCGTGCGCGCCCTCAGCCTGTCTCATGAATTGTTCGCCGGCTGGTCGGACAAGCTCGTCGCCGCGTGGCGGGCCAGGGCGGCCGCGGAGTACCCGTCGGACCTGCGTTCGCACGATCAGGCAGTGCGGCTGACCCTGCTCGCGGCGCTGGCCTGGACTCGGCAGGGCGAGATCGTCGACGGCCTGGTGGACCTGCTCATCGCACTGGTGCACAAGATCGACGCGCGGGCAGAGCAGGGCGCGCAGGCTGAACTGGTTGCCGATCTGCATCGGGTTCGGGGCAAGGAGAATCTGCTGTTCCGACTTGCCGAGGCCGCGCTGGACCATCCGGACGATACCGTCCGCAACGCCCTCTACCCGGTGGTCGGCCCGAGCACGCTGGCCGAGCTAGTGCGGGAGGGCCGGGCGAGCGAGTCGGCCCTGCGCGCCCGCACTCGGGTGCGGCTGCGGGCCTCCTACTCCTCTTACTACCGGCGGGTAATCCCGGAACTATTGCAGGCGCTGGAGTTCCGGTCCTCCAACACGCGCCACGCCCCGGTCATCGATGCCCTCGCGCTGATGCGTCGCTACACCCGCCGACCCAACGTGCGGTACTACTCGGGCGAGGAGACGGTGCCGCTGGACGGGATCGTGCCGGCCGACTGGCGCCCGGCCGTCGTCGAGGATCGCGGCGCCGGCACCACGCGTGTTGAACGAATCCCGTACGAGCTATGCGTGCTGGCCGCGCTGCGCGAGGCAATCCGCCGCCGCGAGGTGTGGGTCGTCGGCGCGGTCCGCTGGCGCAACCCGGACATCGACCTGCCCGCCGACTTCGACGCCCACCGCGTCGGCCACTACGAGCGGCTCGGTCAGCCGCTGGACCCGAGCGAGTTCATCACCAGCCTTCAGGGCGATCTGACCGCGGCCCTGCGTGATCTCAACGACGCGATCGCCACGAACGACACCGGCGGGATCAGCATCGGCGCCCGCGCCGGGCGGCCGTGGATCACCGTACCGAAACTGGCCAAGCAGACCGAGCCCGCGAACCTGGAACGGATCAAGGCCTCGGTGCAGGCCCGCTGGGGCACCGTGGACTTGCTCGACTTCCTCGCCGAAGCCGACCACCACGTCGGACTGATCGATTGCTTCCCGTCGATCGCCACCCGCGAGACCATGCCGACAGACACGCTACGGGCACGGCTGCTGCTGGTGCTGTTCGCGCTGGGCACCAACACCGGCATCAAGCATGTCGCCGACGGCGATCACGGGCATAGCGAGGCCGCGCTGCGCCACGTTCGCCGGCTGTTCGTGACGAAGGAGAACCTGCGCCGGGCAATCGCGACGCTAGTCAACGCCAACTACGCCGCGCGTGACCCCGAGCTGTGGGGCGCGGGCACGGCGTGCGCGTCGGATTCGAAGAAGTTCGGGTCGTGGGAGTCGAACCTGATGACCGAATGGCATGCCCGCTACCGCGGCCCGGGCGTGATGATCTACTGGCACGTCGAGAAGGGCCGGCTGTGCGTCTACAGCCAGCTCAAGTCCTGCTCCTCCTCCGAAGTCGC
>Ga0097691_1002711_pt1 | contig 11472 bp, 6 predicted proteins | sample NGESurdeep072012_8_FD_72858 | JGI IMG/M metagenome (GOLD analysis project Ga0097691, IMG submission 72858) | Arctic peat soil microbial communities from Barrow, Alaska - NGEE Surface sample 210-1 deep-072012 | ecosystem: Environmental > Terrestrial > Soil > Wetlands > Peat ...
AACCATGGCCAGGCATGCGTCGATCCCGGTGATCAACGCCCTGAGCGAATTGGAGCATCCGTGCCAGGCGATGGCCGACATGCTGACGCTGCAGGAGCATTTCGGCGACCTACGCAACGTGCATCTCGCCTATGTCGGTGATGGCAACAATGTGGCGCACTCGCTAGTGCTGGCAGCGGCGAGCTTGGGAGCGACCATCTCGGTAGGAACGCCCAAGGGATACGAGCCGAGCGAAGCCGTCTTGAGCGCAGCGCAACAGTTGGCGGCGGCCTCGGGTGGCGCAGTGCAGGTGGTCAACGATCCCATCGAGGCGGTCGCCGGGGCCGACGCGGTGTACACCGACGTGTGGGCCAGCATGGGCCAGGAAGATGAAGCCGCCGAGCGCCGCGAGGTATTTCTGCCCTTCCAGGTGGATCCGAAGCTGTTCTCTTATGCCGCGAAACATGCGCTGTTCATGCACTGCCTGCCGGCGCATCGCGGGGATGAGGTGGAGGCAGCGGTGATCGATTCGCCGCGTTCGGTGGTCTTCGACCAGGCGGAAAATCGCCTGCATGTTCAAAAAGCCATCATGGTTTTATTGCTGGAAGGCGGCGTTCATCGCTTTCCGCCGAGGAGTTCCTATGCGTGAGAAAGTCGTACTGGCATATTCCGGAGGGCTCGATACCTCCATCATCATTCCATGGCTCAAGGAGAATTACTCCTACGATGTGATCGCCATGGTCGCCGACGTAGGTCAGGGTGACGACGTCGAGGCCGTCGTTGAAAAGGCCTACAAGACTGGAGCCAGCAAGGTAGTCGTCGAGGATTTGCGCGAAGAGTTCCTTACCGGCTACGTCTGGCCCGCGCTGAAAGCGGGCGCTGTGTACGAGAACAAGTATCTGCTCGGCACCTCGCTCGCCCGCCCCGTGATCGCAAAACATCAGGTCGAAGTCGCGCTGCGCGAAGGAGCCTCGGCTGTCAGCCACGGATGCACCGGCAAAGGCAACGACCAGGTCCGCTTCGAGATGGCCTACCAGGCTCTCGCTCCCGAACTGAAAGTCGTGGCGCCGTGGCGCGAGTGGGATCTCAAGTCGCGCGAAGATTGCCTCGACTACGCCGAAAAGCGCGGCATTCCCGTGACCGCGAGCCGCGAGAAGATCCACAGCCGCGATCGCAATCTCTGGCACCTCAGCCACGAGGGCGGGGAGCTCGAAGACGCCGGCAACGCGCCGTTCCCGAGCACCTGGCAAATGACGAAGTCTCCGCAAGAGGCTCCCGATCAGGAAGAACAAGTCGAAGTTGGATTCGAAAAAGGCGTGCCCGTCTCGGTGAACGGCATGAACCTCGATCCCGTATCGCTGGTCGAACTGCTGAACGAAATCGGCGGACGCAACGCGGTGGGACGCATCGACCTGGTCGAGAACCGCTTCGTCGGCATCAAGTCGCGCGGCTGCTATGAAACTCCCGGAGGCACGCTGCTGCTCGCCGCCCACGGCGAACTCGAAGCCCTCTGCCTCGATCGCGACCTGCTGCACTTCAAGCAGCACATTGCGCTCAAGTATGCCGAACTCGTTTACTTCGGCCTGTGGTTTACGCCGCTGCGCGAAGCTCTTGACGCCTTCGTCGAAACCACGCAGCAGAATCTGACCGGCGCGGTCACGCTGTCGCTCTACAAGGGGAACGTCAACATCGTCAGCCGCAAATCGGATTACTCGCTCTACCGCACCGACCTCTCCTCATTCACCATGGGCGCAAGCTATGATCAGAAAGACGCCGAAGGCTTTATCCGCATCCTGGGATTGCCCTCGCGTTGCCGCGCCCAGACGCGAACGAAGGTAGAGGTCGCACAATGAAGATGTGGTCCGGCCGCTTCCGGCAGCCGCTTGACCCCGAATTTGAAAAATGGCAGCGGTCGTTTCCCTACGATCAGCGGCTGCTGCCCTTCGAACTCGCCGCCAGCCGCGCCCACGCCAACGCTCTCGAACACGCCGGAGTGCTTTCCCCCGAAGAGCTTTCCGAAGTCGTGAAAGCATTGGGAGAAATCGGCCACCGCGCCGAATCCTCGCCAGAGTTTCTCAACGACACGGAAGCGGAAGACGTCCACCACTTCGTAGAAAAGCAACTCGCCGCGCTGATCGGCCCCGCCGGCTACAAGTTGCACACTGGCCGCAGCCGCAACGAACAGATCGCAACCGACCTCCGCCTCTTCGTGCGCCAAAGCATCGATACCCTGCAAAACTTGATTGCCGATTGGATCGAGGCGATCCTCGCGCGCGCCGAGGCAGCGGGCAGCGCAGCCATGCCCGCTTACACCCACCTGCAGCCGGCAGAACCCGTCTTGGTGGCACATTGGTTGCTGGCCTATGTAGAAATGTTTCTCCGCGACGCCGGTCGCCTCGCCGACTGCCGCAAGCGCGCGAACCTTTGTCCACTGGGCTCAGGCGCCGTAGCCGGAGCCACGCTCACACTCAATCGTCAAGCCATGGCTGCGGAGCTGGGGTTTGATGGCCCGACGGCGAACAGCATCGACGCCACGAGCGACCGCGACTTCGCCATCGAGTTCGTTGACGCGCTCTCGTTGCTCGCCCTCCACCTCAGCCGCTGGGCCGAAGAGATGATCTTGTTCTCCACGCCCGCCTACGGTTTCGTCGAGTTACCCGAGCCCTACTCAACCGGCAGCAGCGCCATGCCGCAGAAAAAAAATCCCGACTTGCTGGAGCTGGTGCGGGGAAAAGCTGCGCGCGTCATGGGTTGCGCCATCACGCTACAGACCCTGGTGAAGGGACTGCCCCTCGCCTACAACAAAGACCTGCAGGAAACACAGGAGCCGGTGTTCAGCGCCACCGACACGGTCATCGGCATGATACCGCTCGTGACTGGATTTATGCACACCGTCGAATTCAACCAGGCAAAGATGAATCAGGCCGCGCAATCGGGCTTCATGAACGCCTGGGCCGCGGCCGCATACCTCGTCGAACGCGGAGTGCCCTCGCGCCTCGCCCACGAAGCGGTGGGCAAGGCCGTCCAGCTGGCCGTGGAACGCGGATGCGAACTACAAAAACTGCCGCTCGCCGACCTGCAAGCGATCCATGCAAACTTTGACGCAGGGTTCCACTCTTGCCTCGGTCTTCCCGAAGTGCTCGCGCTGCACGACGTCCCCGGCGGCACCGCGCCTCGTCACGTGAAGCGCGCTCTGCAGAATGCTCGGGAGCGGGCGGCTGCGTTGCGGTCCCGGGAAGCAATCGCGACCGTGTAGTCTTTTTACCGCAGTGGCATTAGCGCGGCCGTGGAGAGCTCGGTCGTCCCTCCGGGACTTGAATCACTTCTCCGCTTTTCCCAGCGCTGAAGCGCTGGGCTAAGCTCGGTCGCCCCTCCGGGGCTGGACTATGGCTAGATTGCCGAGCTACTCTCTTCCCCGTCAAGCCAAAACCAGGCTTGATGGGGCCCCCGGTGCGCTCGAGGGCGGCTGTCCCTACGCGAGAGCGAATTAAGCCCGCGTCATCCAAAGTCGAGAGCGAACTCGTTTCTTCCCGCAGCTTTACTGGTGCACTTCGGGTTTGAAGATCACGCCTTGACTGGTGCGGCTGTTCATGACGACGCGGATCGGTTCCGCAAATTGCAGGTGGCGAACACAGCCTTGCTCCTCCACCGCCGGTTGTTCCGTCAGCCACTGCCAATCGATGGAACCTTCGCCGGCGTCTGGATTCACGGTGAAGTACCCGATCTGAAAGGCAGTGAGATTCTGGAAGAAATGGCTGCCCTGCGATGGGGTGACGCGAAGATCGCGGAATCCGGCTTCCACAATCACGCGCGCGCCCGAGATTTCGTCCCATTCGACGGGAATGCCCAGCCAGGGTTCGGTCGATCCCCAGCGCCCAACCCCGATCAGCAGGTAGGGCCGGTTCTCCTCATTGAGCAGGCGATTGAAATGAGCGACCGCCTTGGCGACTTCCTGGCTGCGGCTGCGCTCGAAGCGCTGCGAATCGACCACTACGACATCGTGAAGATTCTCGATGCGGCCGTTGCCCAGAACTTTGCTGCTCAGGCAGATCAACCGCTCGGGTTGCACATCGTCCAGGGCTAAGTCCTCGCTCTCGCGCGCCAGCGTCAGGGGCCGGATCTGCAGGAAGCCAAACTCCGCCACTTGGTCAGCCTGCTGGGGCAGGCGCACGGCAAATTCGATCTCCACGGGATTGCCCAGCGCATCCTCACCTGCCCGAACCAGGACATCGAGAATGTCAGCCAGCGGGAAGGTGCCGTGCTTGAGCATGGGTGCAAAACTCACGATGCGTGCGCCTGGCCGGCTCACTCCGTCGTAGACGGCGCGGTTGTCCCTGCAGTAAGTTGAGGCCACCGCCTGCAGGGTGCCGTCGCTCTCGGCGGCGTCCAGGCTGAACCGCCTCTCGTGCCAATGCCCCGGACGGCCTTCCGAAGCACCATCCAACTCCAAGGCCCAGAATTCCGACTGCGAGTTGGCCAGTATGTCTTCAACCGAGGAAAACTGCACCAAGTTGCGAGGATATCGCGGACAGAAAGTCAAACACTTCCCTCCATCCACCACGGCCCGGCCCAGGCCGAGAGCGACGGCCGCGATGCCATCCTCGAAGGTCATGGGCGACACGGGATAAGAATTGCGTGAGCGCACGACTCCGGAGAAATCCGGATAAAAGCGCTGGCTGTGCCGCGTGCCCACAACCTGCTGCAGAATCACCGCCATTTTTTCCTCTTCCAGACGGTAGGGCGTAGCCCGCACGTAGGCCTTCGCATGGCGGCTGAACGTGGAGGCGTAGACGCGCCGGATGACCTCGCTCAGTGCCGTCAGTCGCTCGTCCAGATGGGCTTGCTGGTTACCCAGCATGAATGTCTCATACACGCCGGTGAAAGGCTGGTATTGCGAATCCTCCAGCAGGCTGGACGAGCGCACCGCCAACGGATGGTTGACCTCGGCCAGGAACGATTTCAGGTCTTCGTTGAGGGAGGTGGATAGCGGTGCGGCCAGGAACTTCCGCTGAATTTCGGCGTCATCTTCGCAATGCAAGGCAAAGTCCAGGAGGTTGTTCTCGGCTACGAATTGATCGAACACACCCGTCGCCAGGACGACGGCTGGAGGCACCGAGATGCGAACGCCGGGAAAGCGGCGGGTCATGCGGCTTTTTCGCAAAAGGTGGCGGACAAAGGCGAGGCCGCGAGCCTTGCCACCCAGCGACCCGGAGCCGATCCGCAGAAAACTTGATTCCGAAGGCTTGAACGTGTCGGCCCTGAAGTCGCCGATCAGTACCTCGCTCTGTTCGCGGCGATACTCGTGGATCGACTCGATCAGATCGCGCCGCAGATGTTCCGGGCTGGCAAAATCCGAAACTTTTCGCGGTCGGAGTTTGGCCGCCAACGCAAACTCCGTGCGTGCCATCAGCCAATGGGAGAAGTGGTTGCTCTGCGCGTGAAAGACGATGCTTTCCGCCGGAACCGTTTGCAATTGCTTCTCCAGTTCGTTCAAGTCTTTCGCCCGTCCGACTTCGCTCGAATCCGGCAGACGAAACACGAAGTCGCCAAACCCGAATTGCTCGGTCAATATCCGGCGCAAGTCTTTCAGCAGGGTGGGCGAACGTTTGCGCAGAAACGAATAGCCCGCGGCCTGCGCCCGCGGGCGGAACTCGGTGCGGCTGGTTTGCAACACAACGGGCACGTCCGGCACCAGGCTCTTCACCATGCGCGCCAGTTCAAAGCCCGCCTCCGGACTCAGCTTGCCCTCCCAAGGGAACTCCACGTCCGATACCAGGCCGAACAGATAGTCGCGATACTCCTGCACCAGCCTGGCCGCGTCTTCGAAGTTCGAGCTCAGCAGAATTCTCGGCCGCGCCTGCATGCGCACCAGTTTGTGCGCCACGTTGATGCCTTCCTGGATCACGCGCCGCGATTGCTTGATCAGCTCGGTATAGATCACGGGCAGGAACGACGAGTAGTAGCGGATGTTGTCTTCCACCACCAGCAGCACCGGCACGCCGATGGCCCGCGTGTCGTGCAGGACGTTGCGTTTATCCTCGATGTACTTGACGATCGCGATCAGGATGCGGGCATTGCCCTGCCACAGAAAAACGCGTTCGATCTCGGTGACTGGATTCCGCGCCACGAAATTCTTGATCTCGCGATAGTCATAGGCCAGCACAACGACGGGAACATCCAGCCCGGCCTGCTTCACCTCGCGCGCCAACTGCGCAGCGTTCATGTCGCCGACCGCAAGGTTGGTCACGATCAGGTTGAATTGGGGCTGAGAGCGGGCCAACTCAACCGCTTCCGCGCAGCTGGAGACGTGCGTAATCCTGGGGATCTGCCGGAGGTTGAGTTCGAGCGATTCGTCAATAAGCAACTCGTTGAGCCGGCCATCCTCGCGGAGAATGAAAGAATCGTAGAGGCTGGACACGAGAAGAATGTTCTGCACTTTGAACGGCATCAGGGTTTCGAAGCCTTCAAAGCGCTCTTCGGCGTCCAGAATCGACTCGGCGATGCGGCGGACGCTCATGGGGGATATCCTAGTCCAAGTTCGCCAGAACAAGAGAATGCGGGGTGGGATGCATCCACCCCGCATCTCGCTTGTCTCTCTTAGTTCCCGACACTCGCTTTACACCAGCCCCTGATCCAGCATGGCATTGGCGACCTTGAGGCCGCAGTGGGCGGGTTCGTATTCGGAGGCAGAGCCCGCAACCCAATCAGGTCCAGCGGGGCATCGCCGTTAACGAAAGCGACTGTTCGTGCCCCCGCCTCGGCATTGCGGGTGGTTCCTTTCTTAGCAAGAGAAACCGTCTCCAGCACTGGCGCTGCAAGAATGGCGCCGGCCGCACCTACCTCAGAGCCTGCTCCAATATGCAAGGTCAGGTCGGTGGCTGTACTGAGCCCTGGCGAAGCTTCACCGCCGACTCTCGGGCTGCCCCGCAGCGTGAATCCTGCGCCATTCAGCATCTTCGCGTTTGGGACCTCGATCTCTAGGTACGACCCATACGGCGTGCTTGTCGCACGTCAGTAACCCGGCCCATCACGATTGTCTCCCGCGGAATTACCACTAGATCGCGATACTGTACGTTGCTCGTGATCATACAAGAGCAGCTCTACTGCGGATGCACGGCGGCAGACCAGATGATGCAGAGAGATTTCGATCTGCCCTCTCTCAAACCAATGCGCCCAGCGTTTCCCTTTCTTAGCAAAAGCGGGAAAGGGATCAGCGCGCGCGTTGCCAACAAAGTGGGAGCCCGCGGTTTGTGAAAAGATGATCAGCCCCGGTCCAGACGCTCAAGAACTGGCCGCAAATTAGCGGGAACTCTAGCCGTAGCATCATTGGTCGCCATCCCCGCGGGAGGACCGTTGGAACCATTTGCTGAAGAAATCTTAGCCCGCAGATTGAGATGGAGCGGTTTGTGGCCATGCAGGTGCACTGAAGAAGCTTAACGAAATGAGTACGATAACAGTGGTTTTCAAGGTGTTCTCTGTGATCCGAGTAGAAGCCGCGTGTGCCCCGCTGCCCAGTCATTTTCCTAACGTCATCTCCTGTTCTGTGTCTCTGGGGCCGACGCGAGCTGGCCAGCCAAGGCCGGTGCTTCACGCGTGTACTTCAAAACCCATACAACCGCGAGGCCAAACAGTGCGAGGAAAACAAAAATAATGAAGCCAATCGCGTAGCCGCGCGTGCCGAGATCGTGAACCGCAAATCCCATCATTGGCGGGATGACAAAGCCACCGAGAGCTCCCAGACCACCCACCCAGCCGGCGGCTCCTCCGACCGCCTGCGGAACTTCCTGCGGAACCAGCTTAAAGACGGCGGCGTTGCACACACCCATTCCGATGGCCAGAAGAATTTCTCCGGGGAGCGCAAGTTCCAACTGGGTAGCACCGGTCATGATCACGGCTCCGTTCGCCATGACCAGGAGGGCGAGAATGGCGGTATTTTCGCCGCCTTCGCGGAGGCGATCCGATAACATGCCGCCCCCAATGCGGATTGCCGAAGTTAGCACGGAGTACACGGCCGTCAGCAACCCAGCTTTCACCGCACTGAGGCCGAAATAGGAGTGCCAGTAGGTCGGCAGCCAGGCAGTCAGGGCGATGAAGCCACCGAAGGTCGTGAAGTAAACCCAGACCAAAGCCCACGTCCTCCAGGTACGAGCCGAGATACGGAGACTTTCGACCAAGCTCCCCGCCGGGAATAAGAACTGCCCTTTCTCGCGTGCGATCCGGCGCGCTTCTTCTGCTTCAACTCCTCGGCTTTGCAACTGAAAAAACCAGGCGTTACGGCCAAGCACAGCGTAAAGAACTGTGCCCGCTGCCAGGAACACAAGCCATGCCGTGTATGATCCGGCGAGGCCCAAGCTGACCAGCGCAATCGGAAGTAAGAAAGAAAAGAGTCCAGGCGCCAGGTTTCCAACACCTGCAAAGATCGCCAGCGCCCTACCTTGTTTCGCCTGGGGGAACCAATACGCAACCTGGCTGATTCCCACCGAGAAGGTCGCAATACCGCAACCGGAGAGAATGCCCAGAGCCAGCAAAAGCGGATAAAGATTCCGGGAAAGCCGGTCGGGGTACAGATAGTAGATCACAAGCAGGAGGCCGGCCATTCCCAGCAACGACAGGAATAGCAATACTAGAAACGGCTTGCGCCCTCCCGTGGTATCGACCCAGGCCGAAAATGGAATTCGGAGCAGCGAACCTGACAGAGCCGGCGCGGAGACCAGGAACCCCACCATGACCGGCGAGAGATGCATCACTTCTTGAAACCTGCTGGCGGTCGGACCGAACAGCGCGACCGCTGCGAAGCCGGCGAAGAATCCCAACGTAGCCGCGAACAAGCTCCGATTCGGCGTGCCTTGAAGTTGATTCACGACTTCAGATTCCTCTCTTCCAGGTGCGTTACTCGGCAGAAGCACTCGATCGCATTCGCCGCTGCGTCCGGACGAGCTTGTTCATGACGAGTCATCCGGTCCCTCGTGTCGCGAACGATCCAGCGTATTACCGGTTGCCTCTTGCTTCTTGCGGAAAGCCGGCATCAGATTTCTCATCGTCCAGAGCAGTCCGGCGAATGTGGCCATCCATGCGGCCACGGCGATGTACACGAAGTAGCGGGGAATCCACAACAGGAATGGCAGGTCCAAAGCCTGCGCTAACTGGTAGGTGCTCACCGTGTACATGCCCAGCGGAAACACGGCGCCCCAATAGAGTGGGTCGTAACTCAACTGGAACCGCTTGTAGACGTGGCGCCAGATAGCGAGGATCACCAGCATGGGAATCCACCACGTGGCGGTTGCCCAGAAGAAAACTGTGAAGCCCTTGAGAAACGGGAGCAGCGCCATCAGGAAGGGTGCGCGCGTGGCATCAAGGATCAGGTTGGCGCCCGCCAGGGTGGAAATCGCCATCGCGCCCATGTTGATCCAATAGGGCGGCATGAGATCGGAGGGCAGAAAACGGAAGAATGTATAGCGGTAGAAAATCAGCGAAATGACCCAGATGTACAGCATCCCTCCCCAAAGCCACATGCAAAGCGAGAAGAAGAGCATCTCGGTTTCGTGTGCTGGGAACTGGCGTGCCAGGAGCGTACCCAAGCTGGACACGGCCTGAGTGGCGACTACGGCAATCAACCATCCCCCGTGAATGCCTTCCGCCAGCGAGGGCTTGTCTTCCTTGACGGTAAAGCCAGTGAAGATTGCGTAGGTGAACCCAACCCACAGCGGCAAGGCGAGAAACCACATGGCGGTTGCCACCGTGTAGTAACCAAAAATGATGATCTGTTGCCGCCCCAGTACGCTGGTTCCAGCCACAATGGTAAAGAATCCTGGCCCACGTTTGTGGTCAATCAGATCACGGAAGAAATCTTGAGGAAACAAAACCGCGCGTGCCAGTGTGAGCGTCCACAGCACAACAAAGACGCCGATGTTCAGCCACGAGAGGCCGACAGCAAGCGACCGCAACCCGGTCAGTTGGGCGGCAATGGCCACAATTCCGGTCGCCATCACCATGGCAAAGTAGGCGGGATGGAGATTCTTGACCGCATCGACGATGGTTTCCCGCGGCAAATTCTTGACTGGCCCGCGAGGAACACCACCTTCGGGCCGGTCTATCGCGGTCGTCGTCGAACGCCCCGCATCAAGCTCCATTGCTCCCATGATTGCGGTTACCGTTCCTTATTTCCTGCGTGCGCTTTGAGCACAGGTCACGCTTGATAGTGCAGGCTCTCCGCCAAATATGGATCTCTTACCGGAACCAGCGGCGCGCGACGCAGTGCCGCAAGGAAACCGAGGCCGAATACACCCACCAGCCCCGCGACCAAGCCGATCTCCCAGATTCCGATTCGTGGTTTTCCGCCCGAGAATGGCGGCATGATCATCAAGTAGAGATCCAGCCAGCGTCCCGCAAGCAGCACGATGCTGACTCTCACCAGAACTCCGACCCTCTGCTTGTTCATCCTCGGCAGCAGCGCGAAGAAAGGCACGACCCAGTTCAAAACCAAGTTGAGCACAAACAGCGGCTGCCAGAAGCCGTGCAGCCGGCGGATGTAGTGGATCGTCTCTTCGGGCAGATTCGCGTACCAGATCAGCATGTACTGACTGAACCACAAGTAAGCCCAGAACGTGCTGAAGGCGAACAGCAACTTGCCCACATCGTGGAGATGTTGCTCGCGGATGACACTCTTCAGAGGGCTGTGTCCTTGCAGCCATACCAGCAACAGGGCAAGCGTGGCCAGGCCGCTCAAGAATGCGCCAGCAAAGTTGTAGAAGCCGAAAATCGTGCTGTACCACTCCGGCTCCAGCGACATGATCCAGTCGAAACTCGCCAGCCAGAATGTGACGCCGAAGAACACCAGAAACAGCGCAGCCAGGCGGGTATTCTGACGGGTATGGCTGAGTTCACCGTCAGAGTCCTGTTGACGGGAGGTTCTCAGCATGGCCCAAGCGAACCCAAGCCAACCGACCAGATAGACCAGAGCGCGGATACGAAAAAAAGGCAGGCTCAACCACATGAGCTTGAATCCTGGAGCATCGCCTTCAATATGTAAGCCGCTGGTCCACGGATAAAGCGACGGCCGGAAAACCAGAACACAGAGTATCCCCAGCGCTCCGAGCGGGAGTACACCGGTCATGGCCTCGGGCACCCGTCGCAGCGCCGTGCTCCAGTGAGCGCCGCTGACATACTGGATCGCGATCCACGCCATCCCTGCCAGCGCCAATCCCAAAAGGTAGTAGCTAACCAGCAGGAGGTTGAGCCAGATTCTTTGTGGCGCGAAGAATAGACCTGCGACCAAGGTTACTGCGCCGATAGCAGCCAGCACCCGCATTCGCCCAACCACCTTCGCGTTCGGCTCGAAGCTGAAATCACGCGCGTTCATGGCTGGCCCCCTGATGCTTTGGCGGCGTCAGTTTGCACCGTCTTCAACTGTGGAGTGGAAGGCGCCGTGGGCGTTGGCACGGGCGTGGCAGCCGCCTGCACCGTGCGTACGTAAACGATCACGTTCCAGCGATC
>Ga0097691_1002713_pt1 | contig 11469 bp, 12 predicted proteins | sample NGESurdeep072012_8_FD_72858 | JGI IMG/M metagenome (GOLD analysis project Ga0097691, IMG submission 72858) | Arctic peat soil microbial communities from Barrow, Alaska - NGEE Surface sample 210-1 deep-072012 | ecosystem: Environmental > Terrestrial > Soil > Wetlands > Peat ...
TTCTAGGCAAGACAAGAAAAGTGACTGATAGAACTACTAGCCATCTGACTAACCCAGCAAACGACGCTGGGTAAGTCATTGGTTATAGTTGCCCGTCTACCACCGGCGTTTTTGGTTTCAATGTTGGGTAGCTTTGCATAGCCATCTGACTAGGCTGTCAAAATACGCCAGCCAAGTCATTGGTTAACGCGCTGCGCGCTAACCCAACCTACATGCTCCGTTACTCGCCCCACTGGGCATTCAGCTTGCGGTCCCGTCTGCTCTCAGTCAGGCGCAGCATGAACGCGCAGTCTTTGCGATGTATCGTGATGCCACGGTCGCGTGTGACATAGCCGACGATCGCATCGGGCGATGCAGGATTGCAGCATTTGGCGATGCGGGTCATCAAGTTGTTCACGCCGCCGACGGTGATATCGGCTTTTGAGGTACGTTCGGTCGCGGGACGGAATATCTTTTGTTTTGCTGTTTCTATCACCTTGGTTGGCAGTTCTTCCCGGATGGCGACAGCGATACGTCGTTGCGTGATTTCGTTGCGTCCGATGGCAGCCAGAAAATCTTCAAGTTTGTTGAAGTGCAATCGTTGCGCGAGCTTTTCCTGATTGATGGAGGTAATGCCGAGCCGGTGCAGTTCGCGATCCAGTTGCGTCCTTCCTTGCGCGACACTTTCATCGAAGTTCTGGTTCTTGAACCAGGCGCGCACCTTGGCGCGGATACGCGAGCTTTGCAGGAAGCCGAGTGACGGATTGATCCAGTCGCGGCTTGGTCCGCCCTGTTTGATGGTCAGGATTTCCACGCGTTGTCCGTTCTGCAGCTTGTAGTTGAGCGGTACAATGTTGCCATCCACCTTGGCGCCGCGGGTGCGGTGCCCCAGATCGGTATGCAGGGTGTAGGCAAATTCAACCGGGGTCGCGCTCTTGGGCAGGGCTATCACTTTGCCCTGCGGCGTGAGCACGTAGACCTGGTCGTGGAACAACTCATTCTTGAATTGCTCACGCATATTGCCCTGATCGGCCAAGTCCTCTTTCCATTCCAGTATCTGGCGCAACCAGGCGATCTTTTCGTCGAACTTGGCATCCGATTTCACGCCTTCCTTGTAGCGCCAGTGGGCGGCGACGCCAAGTTCGGAATGCTGATGCATCTCAAGGGTACGGATCTGCACCTCAAGCGCAAGACCGCGCGGGCCGACCACGGCGGTGTGCAGCGAGCGGTAGTTGTTGCTCTTGGGGTGTGCGATGTAATCGTCGAATTCGCCGTCGATCGGCGGCCACAATTCATGCACCAGGCCGAGCGCGGTGTAGCAGGCCCTGATGCCATCGACCTGGCTGTCATCAACCAGGACGCGCACTGCACGCACATCGTAGAGCTCGCTGAAATCCAGTTGCTTGTGCTTCATCTTGTTGATAATGCTATAGATGTGTTTGGGGCGGCCGGTCACATCGGCGGGTATGCCGGCTTGGATCAGCGCCTGCTTTAAGCGGGACACTACTTCAGCGATATATTGTTCGCGATCGATCCTGCGTTCATCCAACAGCTTGGCGACTTTTTTGTATAGCTCCGGTTCCAGATAGCGCACCGAGAGGTCTTCCAGTTCCCATTTGAGTTGCCACACGCCGAGACGGTTGGCCAGCGGCGCAAAGATGCTGCGGGTCTGCTGTGCGATCAGCTTCTGCTGGTCTGTACTTGCGCCTGACAGGCAACGCAGGGTCTGGGTGCGCTCGGCCAGCTTGATCAATACCACGCGGATGTCTTCCACCATCGCCAGCAACATCTTGCGCAGACTTTCTACCTGCTGGACATCGTCCCCTTTTTTTTTCTCGCTCTTATCCGGGCGGTGCATCTCGCTGAATTGCTCGATCTGTTCCATTCGTGAAATGCCTTCGACCAGCATCTTTACGTTGGCGCCGAATTTTTTCTCGAGTATTTCTGCCCAGTCATCCGTATATTCGGGCACCGCATGCAGGATGGTGGCGGCAATCGTTTCATGATCCATGTTCATGCCGACCAGGATCGCAGCCGCGCCCAGCGCGTGCTGCAGCAGCGGTGTACCGGTGAGTTCTACATGTTCGGCGTAGAGCGGTTCGGCCAGTTCGCAGGCATTGCGTATCACGTCGACTTCTGCGGGAGCAAAAACTTTCGACACGGCATCAAGCAAGGACTGAGTGCTCTCGGATGATGCGGATGATTTTTGGGGAATAGTAACCATGGGGCATTATTGCATTGATGCGCGAGCTACATAAAGGTGCATGGAACAAGAAGGTCGAGTCGATCACCTTCACAACATTATTAAAAAATTACTGGTGAAACTGGAAAAATCGCTCACTATTGTTACAAGAGTCACCTCATTGTTCAAATCACCCTTCCTGAGGGTGACCAAAGAGCTGCTGCAGAAGGCGTCAAGCCGCTTGGTTATGCTAATATCCCACAAAACGAAAGCAGGTAAATATCCAATGTCATCCTACGAGATTCCCCAGGAAGCTGGTCAACAGGAAGCTGGCAATTCCCCGGATATATTGGTTGTTGGTGGAGGGCCGGCCGGATCAACCATTTCAGCATTGCTGGCTGAGCACGGTTACGACGTCGTGCTTCTGGAAAAATCCCATCACCCGCGATTTCATATCGGCGAATCGCTGTTGCCGTTAAATCTGCCGTTGTTCGAGCGTCTGGGTGTTGAAAAGCAGGTTGCCTCTATCGGCATCCTCAAATACGGAGCGGAGTTCGTTTCGCCCGATCATGATAATTCAAGCCATTTTGATTTTGGGCGGGCACTGGATAAATCATTTCCCCATGCTTATGAGGTTCGCCGTTCAGAACTTGATGAGATACTTTTTAAAAATGCCATTGCCAAAGGGGCGCGGACTCACGAAGGATGCAGAGTCACAGGGACAGAGTTCCCCGGTGGCGCACGAGCCGTTGTCACATCGCAGAATGAAGATGGCCAGATCACCCAGTGGCATCCCCGTTTCGTGGTTGATGCATCGGGGCGGGACACGTTGCTGGCGAATCAGTTCGGTATCAAACAGCGCAACAAGAAGCACGCCAGTGCGGCTATTTATGGGCACTTCGAGGGAGCCGAGAGACGCATTGGCAAGGAAGAGGGAAACATTACCCTGTTCTGGTTCGAGCATGGTTGGTTCTGGTATATTCCGCTGGCAGACGGTTCAGTCAGCGTAGGTGCTGTTTGCTGGCCCTATTATATGAAGTCGCGCAAGGTCGACAAAGAACAGTTCTTTTTCGACACAATCGCACTTTGCCCGCCGTTGGCAGAACGCTTGCAAGCAGCGAAGCTGGCATCTCCCGTCACTGCCACAGGTAATTTTTCATACGCTTCGAGCCGCAGTTCCGGGTCGAACTACCTCATGTTGGGTGATGCCTTCGCCTTTATCGATCCGGTATTTTCCTCGGGTGTTTTGTTGGCCATGAACAGTGCCTTTGCTGGCGCTGAGGCGATCGATGTCTGCTTGCGTAATCCTGCTGAGGCATCACGCGCTTTAAAGAAATTCGACCGGACTTCCCGGCATGGATTGAGAACTTTCTCCTGGATTATTTACCGCATGACCACGCCGGTAATGCGCAATTTGTTTATGCAGCCGAGCAATAAATTCCGCCTGCAGGAAACACTGCTGTCGGTGTTGGCGGGGGATCTGTTTGGTAATACGCCGGTACAATCCCGTCTGATGCTCTTCAAGATTATTTATTACCTGCAAAGCATTTTTATGTTCAAAGAGAGTTACCGGGCTTGGCTGCGTCGTAAACGTACGATCAAGGAAGTCGTTGGCGAGATGACTGCACCATGATGGGAAATGAATTTCATCAAAATAGGGCCGTAACGCTCAAGTATCTTGCGCCAGAAGCGGTCGACGCGTATCTGGCGCAGTGCGGCGATCGGGTCGCGTGCGTGGTTGGTTTTGGCAGCAACCCAGTTGCAACCACGAAATCCGGTTGTCCGGTACTTTGGGTCGATACGCCGGTATTGGGAGGAGATGCTGCCTATGAAATATGGACAGCCAATAAGCCGGTGAAACAATATCAGGACGAGTTGATGACAGGCGCAGGCAATGAAGATATATTTTTTGGCCGCATGTCGTTTCAAAATAATGCGGCGGAAGATTTGAGCGGGGTGGCTCTCCGCGCATTTTCCGGTATATTCGAATTTCTTCAGCGCGGCAACTATTCAAACCTGATCAGGGTCTGGAATTATTTTCCGGAGATCAATGCGGTCAAAAATGACATGGAGCGCTACCACGGCTTCAGTATCGGGCGCCATGAGGCTTTTGTCCGCTATCAGAAAAAAGTCGAGGACTCACCGGCTGCCTGTGCATTGGGAAGCCACGGCGGGCCGCTGGTTATTTATTTTCTTGCCGCGCGTTCTCCCGGGTTGCAAATCGAGAATCCCCGCCAGACCAGCGCTTACAAATATCCAAAGCAATTCGGGCCGCGCAGTCCGACTTTTTCGAGGGCTACGCTGGCTTTCAACGGTGCGGCGCAAACGCTGTTTATTTCCGGCACAGCCAGTATTCTGGGGCACGATACGGTACACCACGGATCGGTGAATATGCAGACGCGCGAGACGCTGGCCAATATACGCGCTGTAATCGATCAGGCTTGCCGGGAGGGCTTTGAGTTCGCCGGTTTTGAAAAGGGTCTGGCGCTCAAGGTTTATGTGCGCCACTCCGGAGACGCGGGAGTCGTTCTGGATATCATCCGCGCTGAATGGGGTGAGTTGCAGGAACTGGTTGTATTGCAGGCTGATATTTGCCGCACGGATTTGCTGTTGGAGATCGAGGCGGTTTGCTGGAGCAGTGTTAGCTGACACACTGCAAGGTGCCAGTTGCCCTTATGAGATTTTTAAATGGTCTTTTCGGCTCAGTCGCTCTAACGCTATTTCTTGTTTCATCGGCACGGGCGGACCAGGTTCCGCTTTGGGAGGCGGGAGCGGGTTTTGCATATATTGATTTTCCGCATTATCGCGGATCGGATGAGCGGCAAAGTTACCTGCTGCCGATGCCCTATGTGGTTTATCACGGTGATATCCTGAAAGTTGACCGTGCGCGGGTACGCGGCATGCTTTATCACACTGACAAAACCGAGCTGGATGTCAGTTTGAACGGCTCGGTGCCGGTCAAAAATGACGGCGCACGGCAGGGTATGCCTGACCTTGACCCGATGTTGGAAATAGGGCCATCGCTAATTATCTCGCTGTACCGGTCAGAATCGGATCAAGCGCAAGTTGAGTTGCGCCTGCCTGTGCGTTCCGTCATCAGTAGCGACTTTTCATATCTGCGCGATGTTGGCTGGATTTTTCAGCCGCTGCTGAATCTGGACGAGCGGGTTCATGAAGCTGGATACGCTGCACGGAGCGGCATTTGAGGACAGCCCGCTGGTCAGGAGCAAGCAATATGCCACCATTGGTTTTGCCATCACCTGGATTTTTGCGCAATCCTCGACCAAAGTTGAAGAAGACAAGTAGATGATGCCCCGAAAAAAAATAGATAGGAGCTGGAATGAATAACGCGGTTGACCGCAGTGCGGTGAAGATATCTGCCGGATTGCGATCCCTTTACGAATATGCCGTATTGTATGTCTCGCTCGCCCTTTTTGGGATGGCTGGCTTGGCGTACACGCTGATCGGGGCCGTGTTGTATCTGCTGCTGCCGCGCCGGTTTGGCGCGCGTGTGGGAAGGCGCATGATGACCGGAATCTTTCGGTCATACATCGCCTTTATCAAAAGTACCGGCCTCTTCAAGTTTGACCTGTCCGCGCTTGATGCGCTCTCCAGTGACGAAGCTATCATCATCGCACCCAACCATCCGGGGTTGATCGATGTGGTGCTGGTCGGTTCGCGCCTGAACAATATCGTCTGTATCATGAAGGCGGATATACAGGACAACATCATGTTTGGCGGCGGGGCGCGGCTTGCGGGTTATATCCGCAATGATCCAATCGGCAATATGGTGCGCACTTCCATCACCGAGTTGAAGCAGGGTTGCCAGTTGTTGATTTTCCCCGAGGGAACCCGCACGACTGCGCAACCTGTCAATGAATTCAAGAGCGCCTTCGCGTTGATTGCGCGCAAGGCCGGAGTGCCGGTGCAAACGGTATTCATCGAATACAGCTCGGCGTTTCTCGGCAAAGGATGGCCGCTGTGGAAAAAACCGCAATTCCCGCTGACCATTCGGGTGAAGCTGGGAGAGCGGTTCGAGGTCAGCGTAGACACCAAATCATTTGTCGTCGATCTGGAAAAATATTTTAGAGAGCAGCTTGGCCAGCGCCTCTCAAAATAGCCAATAATTTTGTAAAACATCCGCACACTGGAACATCATGCGCTCCTCATCACACCTTGTACTCATCCCTTCATACAACACCGGCACCAAGGTTTTGGAAACCGTGCGCAATGCGCTCGCGGTCTGGCAGCCGGTGTGGGTGGTGGTCGATGGCAGTACCGACGGCACAGCGCAGGCATTGCTTGCGCTCGCCGCAACTGATCCGGCTCTCAGGGTATTCACGCTGCCGGCCAATCAGGGCAAGGGCGCGGCAGTGCTGCACGGCTTGCAGCAGGCCGACGCGGCGGGCTATACGCACGTGCTTACGATGGATGCCGACGGGCAGCATCCGGCTGACAGGATTCCCGAATTCATGGCGATGTCGATAGCCCATCCTGACGCTGTCGTGCTGGGCAAGCCGGTGTTCGATGCCAGCGCGCCCGCTTTGCGCGTGGGCGGACGCAAGATTTCCAACTGGTGGGCCAATCTGGAAACGTTGTGGGCGGGGATAGGCGATTCGTTGTTTGGTTTTCGCGTTTATCCGGTCAAGCCATTGCGCCAGATCATGGAACGCAGCCCATGGATGCGGCGTTTTGACTTCGATCCGGAAGTGGCGGTGCGTTTGTGCTGGCAAGGTGTTCGTCCGATTAATCTGGCCGCACCGGTGCGCTATTTCAGCGCGGATGAAGGCGGGGTGTCGCACTTCAAATATTTGCGCGACAACACCCTGTTGACATGGATGCACATTCGCCTGGTGTGCGGTTTTTTGCTGCGCTTGCCGCTGCTGGTGTGGCGGCGATTGGCAAGAGGTTAGGTCATGCATACAACAATGAGCACCACAGAAGTATTCCTGATCGCGATGATGCTGATCTTTACCATTCCGTATCTGATCTGGAGAGTAGGCAAGACGGAGTACTACGCTCCTTTGGTGGTGGTACAAATCATTACCGGCATCCTGCTGGGCCCCGGCATTCTGGGTGCGGCCTTTCCGGACTATTACACCTTTGTTTTCAATCCAACGGTGATCCAGTCGTTGAATGGCATCGCCTGGTGGGCGGTGATGGTTTTTGTCTGGATCGCCGGTATCGAACTGGATCTACAAAACGCATGGGAACATCGCCGGGAAAGCGGCATCACCGCCGGGCTGGCACTGGGGATGCCGCTGGTGTTCGGCTGCATCGCCGCTGCGGGAATGTTGATGTATGACGGCTGGATAGGACCCAAGGCGATGACCTGGCAATTTGTTCTGGGGGTGGGCATGGCCTGCGCCGTTACCGCGCTGCCCATTTTGATCCTGCTGATGGAGAAGCTGGAAATACTGCGGCAGCCCATCGGCCAGCGCATCCTGCGTTACGCCAGTATTGATGACATCGCTATTTGGGGTGTGCTTGCGCTGATCCTGATGGATTGGCAGCGCGTGGGTAAACAGGCCGGGTTTCTGCTGACCTTTGCGGTGGTCGGCTACCTATTTCGCAAACTCATGGTGTGGTTGCCGGAGCGGGACCGCTGGTATGTGGGCTTGATCTGGCTGGCCTTGTGCGGCTTCGGCGCCGACTGGTCCGGGCTGCACTTCATGGTCGGAGCATTTTTGGCTGGAGCGATCATGAATGCCGATTGGTTCAACCAGAAACAGATGGATATGCTGCGCCACCATGTGCTGCTGGTCGCCATGCCGGTGTTCTTCCTGAGCACGGGTCTGCGCACCAACTGGGCCCTGGGTGGTGAGGCGGTATTCATCGCCGCAGGCGTATTGTTGTTTGCCTCGGTGTCAGGAAAATTGCTGGGCACTCATGTCGCCGGAAAAATACTCAAATGGGAAGCGGGTGAAGGATCACTGATCGGCTGGCTGCTGCAAACCAAGGCGCTGATCATGATCATCTTTGTCAACATACTGTTGGACAAGAGCATCATCACCAGCGAAACCTTCACGGCGCTGCTGCTGATGGCCGTCGCCAGCACCATGCTGACGGTGCCCGTGGTGTCGCCAAAACTGGAGCGCATGAAAGAAATTATCTTCAGGTCGAAGTGATTCAATCTGATCGATCCGATTTTGTAGAACGCCTTCCATGCAGCATCGTTGTACCGGTGAAGTAGTTCAGGCTTGATCTGACAGGTGGTGGCTGAACCAACTCCCGCTTTCGGCACGAGGCAGATATTCGCAAAATCACGCCAACCTGACGGCGGGAAAATTTTAGGGCATAACGTCCGAAAATCGACCCGGAGGAAATTGGATATACTCCAGACACATCCCCTTGATCTACTAAGGCAAGCTCGTATCCGATATAGCCAAGGTGAACTTGCCACCCTGCTTGACGTTGATGTGCGCACCGTTCGTCGTTGGGAGGTTCGTGAGAACGACCCACCACCTTATTTGGCGGATGCGATCCGCCAAAGAATTCTACCCTTGATGACGATGAAGCCAGTGAGTGACGATCATTTCACTTTCATTGATTTGTTCGCGGGAATTGGCGGTATTCGTCTTGGTTTTGAAGCACATGGTGGGCACTGCGTATTTACCTGTGAGTGGAACTCGTCCGCACAAAAAACTTATCCCGCAAATTTTTCGCATGGCGGTTCACATCTTTTTGCTGGCGATATAACTACTATTGATGCAACGGATGTACCCGACCATGACGTTTTGCTGGCGGGATTTCCCTGTCAGCCATTTAGCATCGCAGGCGTTTCAAAAAAGAATGCGCTTGGTCGTCCACACGGTTTCGAATGCACCACGCAAGGCACCCTGTTTTTCGATGTGGCACGCATCATTGCTGCCAAGCAGCCCAAGGCGTTCATGCTGGAAAATGTTAAGAACTTGTTGTCACACGACAAGGGCAATACTTTCCGTGTAATTCTTCAGACACTACGCGAAGAGCTTGGCTATGATGTGCATTACAAAGTCATTGATGGTCAACACTTCGTGCCGCAGCACCGCGAGCGCATCATCATCGTCGGTTTCCGCGAAAAAACCGGGTTTTCGTGGAATGACCTGCAGTTGCCGCTGAATAGCCCACGGCTTTCTTCAATTTTGCATCCGCAGGATGGCAGCGAAATGGCGGAGGAGCCTTGGACAACAGGCCCAAAGGCAACAATCAGCGGCAAGTACACATTGACGCCAAAACTGTGGGAATACCTTCAAGCATATGCAGAAAAACATCGTGCAGCGGGCAATGGCTTTGGCTTTGGGCTGGTGGAAGCTGACAACATCACGCGCACCCTTTCCGCACGCTATTACAAAGACGGCTCTGAGATTCTTGTGTCGCAAGGACGGCGCAAACGGCCACGCCGTCTGACCCCGCGTGAATGCGCCCGGCTAATGGGTTTTCCAGACAGCTTCAAAATTTGAGTTGGTGATAAACCGGCTTACCAGAAATTTGGACAGGCAGCCGTCGTGCCCATGATTAAGGAGGTTTCGCGTATTATGTGTCCGCACATTACGGCATTGGTTTCAAATAATCAGCGTGGGGAGAAAGCGCATGTCCGCTAAAACAGGATGGACACGTCAACAACTGTTAGTAGCATTCAATCTGTACTGCCAAATGCCGTTCGGGAAAATGTACTCTCGTAATCCTGAAATTGTTAAGTATGCTGAACTGATCGGCAGAACACCGTCAGCATTGGCAATGAAATTAACTAATATTGCCAGCCTTGACCCGGCGATAACTTCAACAGGGCGTAAGGGGTTGGAGGGTGCATCAGCCACCGATAAGGCTATGTGGCAGGAAATGCAGGCGGATTGGGGGCACTTCGCCATCGAGGCACAACAAGCGGCGAGCACTTTTGGAGCTGTCGCTGAAGTTGAGCCCACTGTCGATGACATTTTCATGCCGGATGAGATTGCCGACTACACAGGAAGTAACAAAACAGTCCTGACAATGATTCGCGTTGGCCAAAATTTTTTCCGGCGTTCGGTACTTAGTGCCTATGAGTATCGGTGCTGTATTACGGGATTGTCTATACCTAAGCTTTTAGTGGCAAGCCATATCGTGCCTTGGCGAGATGATGAAACAAACCGCCTTAACCCCGGAAATGGCCTGTGTCTGTCGATGTTGCACGACAAGGCCTTCGATGTTGGTATTATCACCATAGCGGAGGATATGACGGTCAAAGTTTCCAGAAAACATGCCGCTAATACAGACCATTTCTTCGACTCAGCTTTATTCGCATACGATGGAAAACCAATAACTTTGCCAGAGAAGTTTCGCCCCCATGGGGAATTTTTGGCCTACCACCGACAACATATTTTTGAGGCATAGAGATTGGTTATGAACATTCGATTTGAGTACCTCTATCGAGACGGAGGCAATTTCAAAAACTGGGGGGAGGTTGTATTTTTCAATCCTCACAATGTCAGCGCTGATATTGTCATGTCAACGGCAAGAAATGTGCTGATTGACCAAGCCTATTTTGTAGCAGACAAAGCCTGCGTTCCTGATCTACATTTTAGAGAGTATGACGAGCAACTTGACCATGGCTGGCATGAGGCTCACGCTTTCCAGTCAACCGATGACAGTCCTAATGATCCACAGAGCCGAAACATCGAGGAATTCATTGAGTCACTTCGGTTTGCGTCAAAGATATAAAGACGCAGGACGGGCTGGATGATGTGCTGATGGCGTGGATGGAACGGGAAGAAATCCTGTTCCGCACCCTTGAAAGACATCTCATCGCAAATCGCCTTGCGCAGGGGTTTGATGATGACGTGGATAATTTCATTTCTTTTTCCCTTTCAGTGCAAAACCGCCGTAAAAGCCGTGTGGGTCTTGCGTTTGAAAATCATCTTGAGCTGCTATTCGTTGAAAGTGGAATCCGATACTCACGCGCTGCAGTAACGGAAAACAAGTCAAAGCCGGATTTCATTTTTCCGGGACAAGCTGATTACCACAACCCTGCATTCAATCCACTGAAGCTGACCATGCTTGGTGTTAAGTCAACATGCAAAGATCGCTGGAGGCAGGTGCTAGCAGAAGCTGACCGAATAAAACGTAAACATCTTCTCACGCTGGAGGCGGCAATCAGCACAAACCAAACTGACGAAATGCAGGCGAAAGATTTGCAACTCGTATTACCACGCGGTCTACATGATACCTACACAGATTCGCAGCGCGGGTGGCTTATGGACGTATCTGCGTTTGTTGCATTAGTGCGTGAACGCCAAGAAGTTGGAAAAGTTATATGATTTATCTCGCGGCTTGAACAAAGCCATCTCATG
>Ga0097691_1002715_pt1 | contig 11456 bp, 11 predicted proteins | sample NGESurdeep072012_8_FD_72858 | JGI IMG/M metagenome (GOLD analysis project Ga0097691, IMG submission 72858) | Arctic peat soil microbial communities from Barrow, Alaska - NGEE Surface sample 210-1 deep-072012 | ecosystem: Environmental > Terrestrial > Soil > Wetlands > Peat ...
AGACGTGCGGCAACGAAACAGGGGGATGAAGGCGGCGCGTCGTCAAAAGTGGACATTTGACGCGTCGGCCACAGTGGCTCAATAGTGCTGGCATCCGAAAGGTAAACCCGGTGAGACCCATTCGCTTCACGTTCGACGAAGAGAAATTCGTCCAGACGCTCGCTCTGCTCGCCAGCAAGAATCTGCCCGAACTGACGACGCTGAAAGTCGCGAAACTTCTTTTCCTCGCGGACAAGAAACACTTCACGACCTATGGCCGCCCCATCCTCGGGGACCGCTATGTCGGGATGAAGAACGGTCCTTGCCCCTCCGCTGCGCTGCGGCTGATGGACGGCGCCGTCAAAGAAGATGCGCCGCCTGCTGAAGCGCCTGTCCGGGCGCTCGTCGACAAGTTCCTCAAGGTGGATGCGACTCGGGGAGCAAACGCCGTCTTCGTGCCCCGACGCGAGCCCGACCTAGAGGTCTTTTCCAGATCCGAGCTTCGGGTCCTCGGAGATGTCATCCGCGAACATGGCCAGAAGACTGGGCGTCAGCTAGTCGACGAGACGCACGAGGATCCCGGATACAAGATCGCCTGGGAGAAGCGCGGATCCGCCAAGAGCGCCGATATGCCTTACGAACTCTTCTTCGAAGGGGCGCCACGAGCGGTCGAGAAACTCAAGAGGCTCGTCGCAGTCGAGCAGGAAGACCACGGCTTGGTGCCGGTCCGCTAGGCGCGCGCGAGGTGGCGCCGCCAACTCATGCCCTCGACAAACTGCTTAGCCGAGGCGCCGTTCTCTATTATCTCGAGACCAGGCTCGACGACCCGGACCGATCGCAGCGATGGAAGTACGCTGTGGTCGTGAATCACCGGCTCCCCGGTGATCCAATCCTTTTCTTTCTCGCAACTTCAAATCCGGCCTTCTACGCCGACGGCGAATACGACGCGAATATCCTCAGGGTGCCAGTCGGGAGCTATAACTTCCTTTCGAAGGAGTCCATCTTCGACATGAAAGTCGTCGGAAAGAAGCCTGCCAAGGCATTTCAAGCGCTTCATGACGACGGCAAGTGCAGGCGCGTGGGTGAACTCTCCGAAGAGCATCTTCGCGAAATCGACGACAAGGTCTGGTTGTCTGACCTGATTCCTCTCAGGGACATCGAGGCGATTACTGGAAAGAAACCGAAGATCCTCCCCTAGGTTCTATCAGCCCAGCTTCCGGTACTTGATCCGGTGCGGGCGGTCGGCCTCGGCGCCGAGGCGCTTGTGGCGGTCGGCCTCGTAATCCTGGTAGTTGCCTTCGTACCAGACGACCTTGCTGTCGCCCTCGAACGCGAGCATGTGCGTCGCGACGCGGTCGAGGAACCAGCGGTCGTGGCTGATGACGACGGCGCAGCCGCCGAACGAGAGGAGCGCCTCTTCGAGGGCGCGCAGCGTGTCGACGTCGAGGTCGTTCGTGGGCTCGTCGAGGAGCAGCAGGTTGCCGCCCTTCTTGAGCGTCCGCGCGAGATGGAGGCGGTTCATCTCGCCGCCCGAGAGGTTCGCGACGAACTTCTGCTGGTCGGCGCCCTTGAAGTTGTACATCGCGCAGAAGGCGCGGCTCGGCATCTCACGCTTGCCGAGCATCACGAGGTCCTGGCCGCCCGAGAGCTCGTCGTGCACCGTCTTTTTCGCGTCGGGCTTCTCGCGGTTCTGGTCCACGTAGCTCGGGACGACGGTTTCGCCGACCTGCAGCTTGCCACCGTCGGGTTTCTCGAGCCCCATGATCATCTTGAAGAGCGTCGTCTTCCCCGCGCCGTTCGGGCCGATGATGCCGACGATTCCGCCCTTCGGAAGGTCGAAGTTCAGATCCTCGAAGAGAAGCGTGTCGCCGAAGGATTTCTTCACGCCCTCGGCCCTCACGACGACGTCGCCGAGGCGCGGGCCCGGCGGAATGTAGATCTCGTTCGTCTCGCCGCGCGCTTCGACGCCGCTCTCCGAGACGAGCTGCTCGTAGGCCTGCAGGCGCGCCTTGCTCTTCGCCTGCCGGGCGCGGGGGGATAGGCGCACCCACTCCAGCTCGCGCTTGAGCGACCGCTGGCGCGCGCTCTCGGTCTTCTCCTCGATTTCGAGCCGGGCCTCCTTCTGCTCGAGCCATGAGGAGTAGTTGCCCTTCCAGGGGATGCCCGCCCCGCGATCGAGCTCGAGAATCCAGCCTGCGACGTTGTCGAGAAAGTAGCGGTCGTGCGTCACGGCGACGACGGTCCCCGGGAACTCCTTCAGGAACTGCTCGAGCCACGCCACCGACTCGGCGTCGAGATGGTTCGTGGGCTCGTCGAGGAGGAGCATGTCGTTCTTCTCGAGGAGGAGGCGGCAGAGCGCCACGCGACGCTTTTCGCCGCCCGAAATCTTCGTGACGTCCGCGTCGGGGGGCGGGCAGCGGAGCGCGTCCATCGCGGTCTCGAGCGTGCGATCCAGATCCCAGCCGTTCGCGGCTTCGATCGCGTCCTGCACCTTGCCGTACTCGGCCATGACCTTGTCCATCTCGGCGTCGGGCAGGCTCTCGCCCATCTTCTCGCCCAGCTCGTCGAACCGCGCGAGCAGCTTCTTGACGGGAGCGACGCCTTCCTCGACGTTCTCGAGGACGGTCTTCTTCGGGTCGAGCTGCGGGTCCTGCGAGAGATACCCGATGCGCGTCCCCTCGGCCGGGAACGCCTCGCCGGTGAACTCCTTGTCGAGCCCCGCCATGATGCGGAGCACGGTCGACTTGCCCGCGCCATTGAGCCCGAGGATGCCGATCTTGGCGCCCGGAAAGAAAGAAAGATAAATCCCCCGGAGGATCTCCCGCTGTGGCGGGACGACCTTCCTGAGGTTCTGCATCGTGAAGATGTATTGCTCGGCCATGGGGGCGGGAATGTAACAGGAACGGGGATAGGATCAGACGCACAAGGAGAACAGGACCATGTGGCTGATCGTGGAACTCGCGCTTTGCGCGTTCGCGGGCTGGGCGACCGGGCAGATCATGAAGGGCGGAGGCTATGGCCTTCTCGTAGACATCCTGCTGGGAATCGTAGGAGGCTGGATCGGAGGCTTCCTCCTGGGCCGCTTCGCGATGGGCGGCGGCCTGCTGGGCGAATTCCTTATCCGCCTCGTCGGCGCCGTCATCCTCGTCGTGCTCGTGAGGCTCATCAAGCGGAGGTGACCGCGAATGGCAGCCTCGCATCCCGTTCGAAACGCCTGACTCTTTTCGAGCGGGGTAAAATCATCTTGTACTGAATTTAGACTTAGTCTAAATTATGGGCCAGGGAGCCCCCGGGGCCTTCCCCTCACTTCACGGCCGCGGTGAAGACCTCTTCCATAGCCCCAACCGAGCAGCCCGCGACCGGCGCCTGGTTCAGGCGCGAGTCCGTCCAGATCGGGTGCGCGACCCCGCCGTACGCCACGAGGCCCGAGTAGTCGCCCTGCTGATTCCCGTAGTTGATTGCGGTACACGGGAACACGCCCGCGCAGTCGTGCTCGTTCGATTTCTTGTCCGTGACGCGCACGTTCGGGTCGAACGTCGCTCCGCCGTCGGACGAACGCGCGAGGTAGATGTCCGTCTCGAACCGGCCGCCGGTCGTGTCGTTGCGCGTGTCGTAGAACGAGACGTTCGCCTCGCCCGTGGCGGCGTCCACGGAGAGCCACTGGTTGAACCGGTCGACGGCGGGGATCTGCTCGGCGACGGCTCGCGGAGCGCTCCACGACGCCCCCTGGTCGTCGGAGAACGAGAGGAAGACGTCGGACGTGCCCGCAGGCGTCAGGTCCATCCACGCGCAGGAGAGCCGCCCGGGGTGCGAGTGCGTCGACCGGTTGGCGTCGCATGCGGGGTAGACCAGGGCTCCGCGGTTGAACTCGGCGGGCACGTTGATCTGGAACGGCGCGGTCTTGGGCGAAACCGTCCGCGGCGTGTCCCACGTGACGCCGCCGTCGAAGGAGCGATTGAAGACGATCGCGTTCGCGCCGTAGTCGTTCCAGGCCGCGTAGACCTCGCCGTTCGGGCCCACGAACGGGACCGCGCCGATCGCCCGCCCGGGGCCGCTCGGGTCGTCGATGCGCGTGATCGTGAACGTCGCGCCGTGGTCCGTCGACCGGGCGAGGCGCACGCCGCCGCCCGTCGCCGAGCCGCCGCTCGCGGCGTCCCACGCGATGTAGACGTTGTCGCGGAACGGGCTCGTGTGATTCGCGTCGACCGTGATCATCGGCTTGTCGTTGAAGTGGTTCGAGCCGCCTTCGAAAGCGAAGAACGTGGCGGCCGGATACGTCTTCCCGCCGTCCGTCGAGCGCGCGACGGCCATCGACGTCCCGTTGATACCGGCGCCGTTCCCGAAGAAGACGACGATGTAGCCGTAGTAAACGTTCCCGCTCGAGTCGAAGGCGAGCGTCGGGTCGGAGCCGAAGTCGATGCCGTTCGCGCCTTTCGGCGGCGGCAGCGGGAGGTCGACGCCGCCCCAACTCTTGCCCCCGTCCGAGGACCAGTAGCCGCGCATCGGGAGGCGGAAGATCTCGTTCGACCCTCCGGCGAGACGCTTCGGAGCGCTCGTATCGAGTGTCACGTACGTCTCGCTCTGGGGACCGCACTCGTTCGAGACGTCGACGTTCGACCCGTCGCTGATCGAGGTCGTCGCACCGGAGGCGCCGAGGGCGCCGTTCTTCGCGAGATACGTGTACTTGTCCCACCATGTCGGGTTGTTCGGGTCCCGCTGCGCGCGTGCGGCCGGCGCGGCGAGGAGGACGGCGGCGAGGACGGCGGATGACGTCTGAAACCGTGTCATGTACAGAGCCTCCTTTGAGCCACATCTTTCCCGGGAGTGTCGTCGCGACCGAAATCCTATCGCGGGCGAGGGCGCGGGCCCGCTTATAGACTCCCCGCATGCGCAAAACGAGCCGTGCCTCGGCCCTCCTCCTCTTCCTCGCCTCCCCCGCCTTCGCCTCCTCGTCGGGCCGCGCGTTCACGCTCGACGATCTCTACCGCGTGAAGAGCGTCGCGGCGCCAGCGATCTCCCCCGACGGGAAGACCGTGGTCTACAGCGTCGCGACGAACGACTGGGCGACGAAAAAGAAAACCGTCGCCCTCTGGCGCGTCGACGCCGACGGGAAGAACGCCCGCCCCCTGACGTTCTCCGGCGGGAATGACGACCACCCGTTCTTCTCGCCCGACGGAAAGACGCTCGCCTTTGTCTCGACGCGCACGGGCGAGCCGCAGCTCTTTTTCCTGCCGCTCGCGGGCGGCGAAGCCGAACAGAAGACGCGCTTCACCGGCGGCATCGACGCGCCCTCGTTCTCGAAGGACGGCCGCTTCGTCGTCTTCGCGGCGGACGTGTACCCGGACTGCGGCGCCGACGCCGCGTGCAACAGGAAGGCCGCAGGCGCCCACGAAGCGAACAAGATCAAGGCGCATCTTGCGGACTCCCTCCTCTACCGCCACTGGACCGAGTGGAAGGACGGCAAGCGCACGCACGTGTTCCTCCTCGACCTCGCCGAGGCCGATACCACGAAGGCCGTCCGTGACCTGACGCCCGGCGACTTCGACTCGCCCGTCTTCTCCGTGGGAGGAGGCCAGGACTTCGACCTATCGCCCGACGGGACGGAACTGGCCTTCTCCTCGAAGCGCGAAGCGGACGCCGCGCTCTCGACGAACGCCGACATCTTCACGGTGCCTCTCGCGGGCGACACCGCGGCGCTCAAGTCCCCCCGGAACCTCACGGCCGAGAACAAGGGCTTCGACGGCTCGCCGCGCTACTCGTCCGACGGGCGCTTCCTCGCGTTTCTCCGGCAGGTCACGCCCCGCTACGAGGCCGACCGTCAGAGGCTCATGCTGCGGGACCGCGCGTCCGGGGCCGTCCGCGACCTGACTCCTTCCTTCGACGACACGCTTCGCACCTTTGCGTTCTCGAAAGACGGAACCCGCCTCTTCTTCACGGCCGACGTGAAAGGGAAGACGCCGCTCTACGAGGTCGACGTCGCGACCGGCGCGATCCGCGCAATTTCGTCGGTCGGGACTCTCGACGCGGTGGCGATCGCCCCCGACGGCACGTGGGCCGCCGTGGCGCGCCGCCGTATCGGGAGCCCGCTCGAGCTGTATCGCCTTTCGCTCGCGAAGGGCGCGGACGAGGCGGGACAGCGCCTCACGACGCACAACGCCGGCCTCGAGAACGAGGTCGACATCCGGCCCGCCGAGGAGATCAGCGTGGCCGGCGCCGACGGAAAATCCGTACAGGTGTGGATCGTCAAGCCGCACGGATTCGATCCCGCGAAGAAGTACCCGCTCATCCTGAACATCCACGGCGGGCCGCAGCAGCAGTGGGCCGACGCCTACCGCGGCGACTGGCAGGTCTATCCCGGCGCGGGTTATGTCGTGGCGTTCCCGAATCCGCACGGCTCGACCGGATTCGGGCAGTCCTACACGTCGGCCATCTCGGGCGACTGGAACGGCCGCGTGATGACCGACATCGAGAAGGTCGCGGACGCGCTCGAGAGGCTTCCGTACGTCGACAAGAACCGCATGGGCGCGATGGGCTGGTCGTGGGGCGGCTACGCGACGATGTGGCTCGAGGGCCACACGACGCGGTTCAAGGCCCTCGCCGCCATGATGGGCGTCTACGACCTGCGCGCCATGTACTCGTCCACCGAGGAGGTCTGGTTCCCCGCGTGGGACCTCACGGGCGCGCCCTGGGAGAACGGGGAGCTCTACGCGAAGCAATCGCCGTCCGCGTACGTGACGGGCTTCCGCACCCCCTGCCTCGTGATCACCGGCGAAAAGGATTTCCGCGTTCCGTACACGCAGTCACTGGAGTTCTTCACGGACCTCCAGGCGCGCGGCGTGCCGTCGCGTCTCATCGTGTTCGAGAAGGCAGGCCACTGGCCGAGCGCGTTCGAGATGGGTCTCTACTACGCGGCGCACCTCGACTGGTTCCACCGGTTTCTCGGCGGCGCCGCTTCGCCGTGGAAACCCGAAGACCTCATATCCGGGCGCTGAGGAAACGCGCCGCCCATGTTCTCGCACCGGATCCCGGTTCCTCGCGACGTGAACCGTCTGACGCGGGCGCTCGCGGCGCGCACGCGCCCGTTCCTCGACCTAACGGTCACGAATCCGACCTCCGTCGGGCTGCGTTCGGGCGAAGCCGACCTCTTCGACAGCGCCGCGTCGGCGCCGGACCCGTGCGTTCTCGCGGCCCTCGCCGATCCCCGCGGCCTCGTCTATGCGCCCGATCCGAGGGGGCTGCTCGCGGCACGCACGTCCGTGAGCAACTACTACGCGGCCGTGCACGGCGTTCTCGCGCCCCCCGACCAGATCGTCCTGACGGCCTCGTCGAGCGAAGCCTACGGCTGGCTCTTCAAGCTCGTGGGCGATCCCGGCGACGTCGTCCTCGTGCCGGCGCCGTCCTACCCGCTGCTCGACGCCCTCACGGAGCTCGAATGCCTCTCGCTGCGCCGCTACGCGCTCGCGAGCGAAGACGGCTTCACGTTCCACGCGGCGGCCGTCGAGGCGGAAGTGCGGCGCGTCGAGGTGGAAGGACATCGCGTCGCGGCTGTCGTCGTCGTGAATCCGAACAACCCGACGGGCACGTCGCTCGCAGGCCAGGAGCTATCGGATCTCATGACGCTCGCGAAGGAGCGGAGGTTCGCCGTCGTCTCCGACGAAGTGTTCGTCGACTATCGCTACTCGGACCGGCCCCAGGACGTGCGCGTAGCCGCCGCGACGTCCACGTCCGCGCCGGAAGCGCTCATCTTCTCGCTCGGCGGGCTTTCAAAGTCGGCGGGCCTCCCGCAACTGAAGCTCGGATGGATCTTCGCGAACGGACCCGCCGGGCTCCTCGAGCAGGCGATCGAACGCCTCGAGTGGATCGCGGATTCGTATCTCTCCGTCTCGACGCCCGTGCAGCTCGCGCTCCCGAAGCTCCTCGAGCACGGGCGCCGGACGGCGGATGCGATCTGGGCGCGCGTGCTTCGCAACGAGCGCGCCCTCCAGGCCGCCTTCCCCCCGGGTGGCGGCGTCACCGTTCTTCCCGTCCGCGCCGGCTGGGCCGCGTGCCTGCGCGTGCCGGCCGTCCGTCCCGAGGAGGAGCTCGTCCTCGATCTCCTCGAATCACATGACCTTCTCGTCCAGCCAGGCTATTTCTACGAGTTCCCTTTCGAGGCGTTCGTCGTCGTCAGCCTCCTGCCGCCGCCGGATGCTTTCCGGGAGGCCCTCGAGCGCCTTGTGCGCGCGCTCACACTTCACTCCTGAGTTCGTGGCCTGCCGCTTGCAAAGACTCCACCATGAGAAAAAATCAGCATTTCACTCTCTCCGCCGCTCTCATCGTGCTGGCGGCCGGCGTGCCCTTCGCAGGCACGGCGATCGCACAGCCTCATCCCCCGATGCCGCCCGGGATGCCGGCGCCGTTCCTTCCCGGCGACCTGCACGTCCGCATCGTGACCAATGCGCCGCCAGTGCGCCAGCACGAGGTCCGCACCGAACGGCCGGACCGGAATCACGTGTGGCAGGGCGGGTACTGGCATCACACAGGTACGGACTGGAACTGGAACAACGGCCGATGGGCCCCGCGTCCGCAGGCCCGCGCCAGCTGGGTCGCGCCCCGCTACCAGAAAGTGCGCGGCGGCGTGCGCTACATCCCCGGACACTGGTCGAGCGAGCGGGTTATCTATAACTAGGTTCGCGCCGGCGGGTCCTGACCAAGACGCGGTCTTACCTCTTCGAGCGAACAAGAAGCTCGGAGAGGTAAGTTATTTAATGTCCGGGTGGACCTGTACTTCTGGCCTGCCGTTTGCAAGGACTCCACCATGAGAAAAAATCAGCATTTCATTCTCTCCGCCACTTTCATCGTGTTGGCGACCGGCGTGCTCTTCGCGGGCACGGCGATCGCTCAGCCTCAGCCCCCGATGCCGCCTGGGATGTCGGCGCCGTTCATGCCGGGCGACCTGCATGTCCGCATTGTCCCGCAGGCCCGGCCGGCGCTCCGGCACGAGGTCCGCACCGCGCGGCCGGGCCCGAATCAAGTATGGCAGGGCGGGTATTGGCATCACACGGGTACGGACTGGAACTGGAACGACGGTCGCTGGGCCGAGCCTCCGCAGCCCAAGGCCCGCTGGGTTGCGCCCCGCTACCAGAAAGCGAAGGGTGGCACGCGCTACTCGCCCGGACACTGGTCCCACGAGCACCTCATCAACGACTGATTCGCGCCGACGGGACCTCCGCAGCGTTTACCTCTTCGAGCGAACGAGAAGCTCGGAGAGGTAAGTTTTCCATAAATCCGGCCACGTGTGCGTCTGGTGGCCGCGCGTCTTTTCCGAGAGCGGGAAGACGACGGCTTGGCCGTTCTTGACCCGCGCCACACCCTTCTCGAGAAGGCCGAGCTCGGGCGGATTGATGGCGTCGTCCGCGAAGTTGAGCGCGAGGAGCGCCGCCTGGATCCTTTCGAGGCGCGGGGACGGGTCGTAGTCGCGCGAGGCATCGAGGGCGAAGAGTAGATCGTTCGCGTCGGCCTTCGAGAAACGGTCCTTCATGTAGTTTTCGACCGCGGCGTCAGCGGCCGCCGGGTCGGGCGCCTGCCGCATCCACTGGTGCGGGCTTCCCGAGAGAAGGAGCATGAGCGCGAGCGCCCCCTTTAGACCCCGCGGCTGCGCGACGTAAGCGCCGCCCTTCCAGTCGGGGTCCTCGCGGATGAGGTCCATCGCCATCTTTCGCCACATGCGGTTCCGACCCGCGATCGCGTTCGGCAGGCTCGCGAGCGGCAGGAGGGCGTCCATGAAGGCGGGGTACGTTTCGCCCCACAGCCACGTGTGCATGCCGCCCATCGAGGTCCCGATCACGAGCCGCAGGTGATCCACGCCGAGGGACTCGGTCAGGAGCCGGTATTGGGCCCGTACCATGTCGTCGTACGTGTAGCGGGGGAACTTCGCCTTCAGGCCGTCGCTCGGCTTCGACGAGGCGCCGTGGCCGATGCCGTCCGGGATCACGATGAAGTATCTCGAGGCGTCGAGCGGCTGGTCCGGGCCGAACAGAACGCCCGCGAAATTCGGGCCGAGGAACTGCGCGGACGAGCCGCCCGTCCCGTGCAGGACGAGGACTGCGTTCGTCGTGTGCCCCCGCCCGTCGTCGAGCTTCCGCCCGATCGTGACGTAGTGCATTTTCAGTTCGGGAAGCGTCTCGCCGTTCGCGAACCGGAAGTCCCGGACGACGGCGTCGCCCGGCACCTGGGGCTGTGGCACGATCTGGGCGGGAGCGGAACGCGCGGCGAGAGCCACTGCGAGCGCGACGCCCGTAAAGAGGAGCGTGAAGAGGAGGCCGCGGGCGGGCCCGAGCGTCTTCATGCGCCCATTAGACCGCGACTCGCGCGCTCAGGCCACGGTCCCGACGAGGCCGGCGTTGAAGAGACGCCGGTCCATCGGAGCGAGCCCCCGCGCCTGTCCCCGCGAGAGGACCGGCGTGAAGCGCCGCGTCGCGAGGTGGAGACTCACGTCCCAGAGGCTCTCGTCGGCCGTCTCCCAGCCGCGCGCGTCGAAGCGCGCCATGTTCACGGGCCGCCCGAACGCCCGCAGACTCTTCTCGCCCTCGAGGTTGTAATAGACGTCGAAGTAGCTCATCACGAGCTCGCGGAGCGAGCGATAAGCCGCCGAGCGGAAGCGTAGCCCGGAGTAGTTCGACTTCGCGACGGCACCCCAGCAGCCCGCGCCCGGGCGCTCGCGATAGAGCGCGAGGACGTGGTCGTCGTCCCGGACGGCCCGCAGCTGGACGACGAGGGGCGCGTGCCCGAGGCGCCGCAGGGCCGCGGCAGCGAGGAGCGCGCCTTCGAAGCAGTGCGCGCGCCGTTCTCGCAGGACCCGCCGGGGAGAGAAGGCCGTCTCGCCGTCCGGCTCCTTGTTGTAGAGGACCTCCTCGTCGAGGAAGCGCTGGATACGGTCGGGTGCCCTGAGGCCGCGCGGGAGGCGCAACGGGGTCGTCGTCATCTTGTTCAAGCCGCTGGGATTCTAAGAGGGGAAAAGAGTAGAAGAAGAGTTTCTTAGAATGGGAATATGGACCGGCAGATATCGGCGCGCGCGACCTCGCCCGGTGCCGTTCAGCGCCTGCCGCTCGGGGGCATCGCCGGCTTCGCCGCCGGGTTCACGCGGGGACCGCTGACGGCGCGATCGCTGGACCCCGACGCGGCGGCTCGCACTCTCGCGGCCGGCCTCGGCGCGCCGGAGGCCGAGGTCGTGCGCCTCACGCAAGTGCATGGCCGGGCCGTGCTCACCTTCGAAGAACCGGCGAGCGAGCGCCGGAGCGGCATCCTCGGAACCGGAGACGCCGTCATCACCTGCCAGCAGAACGTCCTTCTTGCGGTCGCCTCGGCCGATTGCGTCCCGATCGTCCTCGCGGATCCCGTCTCGGGCTGGATTGCGGCCGTCCACGCCGGCTGGCGCGGGACCGCCGCGCGCGTCCTCGACGCCGCGCTCGACGCTCTCGAGGCCCGGGGCGTGCGCG
>Ga0097691_1002716_pt1 | contig 11456 bp, 6 predicted proteins | sample NGESurdeep072012_8_FD_72858 | JGI IMG/M metagenome (GOLD analysis project Ga0097691, IMG submission 72858) | Arctic peat soil microbial communities from Barrow, Alaska - NGEE Surface sample 210-1 deep-072012 | ecosystem: Environmental > Terrestrial > Soil > Wetlands > Peat ...
CAGATCGACGCGGGCCGCGGGTCCGGTGTCACCATCAATGATCAGCCGCATCTCAACGCCGCGCCGCTTCATCCGCATCGGGACGAATCGAGCTAGTGCAAGTTCGTTCGGAGACGCGGCATCGCGTTCTTCATCGGATGGGATCGGCAATTTGATGGAAACCTGGATGCCGTCCTGCTTGAGTCCGACGCCTTCGATCAGCCGGGTCAGTACTGATGCGGCTTCCGTTTCGGACCGCAGGCCTTGAATCCAGGCTTCGGCGGCCTTGAATATCGAAGGCAATCGGCTCGCATTGATGTTGAGTTCTTCAATCGCTCCAGCGATTGCCGCTTGATCGCCGAGAATCTGCCGAGTCGCAGCGCGAACGGCCCGCTCAAGCTCCGCTGCAGCTACGCGCCACCCGCGCTGGTCATCTTGTACCGACCCCCTGACCAATCCGCGCGAGACGTAGTAGCGATAATGGCGCGCGCCTTTCACCGCGCCTTGCACATACAGGGGCTCGCCATTCTCGTCGAACACTTTACCCGCAAGCGGGCTGGGCGGCGTCTTGGTTGGACGCTCGCGGCGCTTGACCGCCTGATCGCGCAAGTGCTGCTGGACCTTCTCCCACAACTCGCGCGTTACTATCGGCTCGTGTTGCCCTGGATGGCGTTCCTGCTTGTGGCGGATTTCGCCAAGGTAGATCGGGTTCGACAGCAGCTGGTACAGAGCCCCGCGCGAAAATTGCCGCCCTCCCGATCGTACGCCGTTTTTCGACACCCGGACTTTGGAGACGATCCCGTGGCGCTGCAAATCGCCTCTCAGGAGCCGGACGGAACCGAGTTCGAGATATCGCTCATAAATGTGTTTCACCGTCGTGGCTTCGGCCGGGTTGACCACCAGCTTGTGATCGCGGACGTCATAGCCCAGCGGCGTCACACCGCCCATCCACATTCCCTTGCGCTTGGAGGCGGCGATCTTGTCACGGATCCGCTCGCCGGTCACTTCACGCTCGAACTGGGCGAAGGACAGCAGGACGTTGAGCGTCAGGCGTCCCATCGAGGTGGTCGTGTTGAACTGCTGAGTGATCGAGACGAACGAAACGCCGTGCGCATCGAACACCTCGACCATCTTGGCAAAGTCAGCAAGCGAGCGGGTCAGGCGATCGACTTTGTACACGACCACCACGTCGACGAGTCTTCGCCGGATATCTTCCAACAGGCACTGCAGGGCGGGCCGCTCCATTGTGCCGCCCGAAAGGCCACCATCATCGTAGGCGGTTTTGACGAGCCGCCAGCCCTCGCCCGTCTGGCTCTTGATAAATGCCTCGCACGCTTCGCGCTGCGCGTGCAGCGAGTTGAAGTCCTGTTCGAGTCCTTCTTCAGAGGACTTGCGCGTATAGATCGCGCAGCGGCGCGTTCGCGACTTAGCGTGCTCCATCGCGGCTCTCCTCTTGTGATCGCTTGAGGCCGAAGAACAACGGCCCCGACCATCGAGTTCCGGTGATCTCTCGCGCGACTTCTGAGAGCGAGCGATAATGCGTGCCCCGGAAGGAATATCCCTTTTCCAGAACGCTTACCTGATGGCTGATACCGCGCCATTCACGCACCAGCACCGCGCCGGGCTGCACGGTGCGAGATGGCGCCGCGACCGGTGTACGCGCGGCTGCGTCGTCATGGGCGAACTGCATCAGTAGCCGGCGGGTCGCCGGTTTGAGGCCACCAAGCGATTTTTCCTGAATCCGATAAGCGATGGCCCGGATCATGAGCGACCGGCTGACTTGGCGCGGCGGTGCGGCGCCGTACAGGGTCCGCCACTTCTCCTTGAGCGTCTTCGAGCCGAGCGTGGAAAGGCTCCCGACTTCCCGCGCCAGATCCTCCGGATTGCCGCCGTAGGTGTGCCGCCTTGTGCCGCGGCCTGTCGAACTGGTCTGCATCATGGAGACCTCCTTTTCGTATCCATGTGCGCTCAGACCGCGCAGGAAGTCCAGTCGTTTTGAATAGGCTAAACCAGCGAAATATTTAGGGATTTTACGCCCTCGGGCCGAATTCGGGCCTCGTTTTCTCTGCTGCGACTTCGCCGGTCCCATTCGTCTTCCAATCGCCCCGACCGTGCAGATCCGCGCCAATCGCCGGCTTTCCCCTTTCTGCGCGAATGACGTTGGGAAATGGGGGAAAATCACTCGCTTCATGCACGGAACAGAGCGAACATCCCGGCGAGCCCTTATGTCTTAAAGGAGATTTAGAACGAATGGAACACGCGAAATTGGCAAACGGAAGCGGGCATGAATTACGGATCGGACGCTCCCCATCCCCGGTTGAGCAGGATCAGATGGACGCGGCGCGGTCGGCCGGTAAGAAGGCGGTCCGGAAGAAGGCTGCCCCGAGAAAGGCCAAGCCTGCACGGCCGCTCCGGAAGGAGATGGGTAGTAAGTCGAAATCAAACAAGCTGGTTTGCCGCTACTGCGGGAGCGACGACCTGGCTCCTAGTTTCATCAAGCGGCGGGATCGCCGATGCCGCAAGTGTTTTAGTAAACGCTATGGGTCGGCGGCACGGGCGAGGAAGGCGAAGGTCAAGAAATAGTTTGGTCCACGACGTGAGATGAGGGACCGGGCTCGAAAGGGCTCGGCCCTTCTTCGTTTTGAGCTACGTTCTAGGGCGGGGCTGAACGAAACCTGCCCCTGCCGAAAAGTCAGATCCGAAAATACTGGTGATGCAATCTTTCCAGGACCGGAAGTGGACTGCTGCGTCCCGTGCGCTGCGCGGCTCGGAAGCTGAGCGCGTCTGGTCGGTTCGTGCAAAGCGACCATCTGACTGGCGTTTCGGGGCAAGCGAACTGGCGGCGCTGTACGAGATAGACCGCCGTCCCAAGGCCTTGGCAACGCACTTTTTTGATCGTCTACATGGAGCATGATGCGTCAAGCCGCTGTCGTCAACCAGTTGAATGAGAGGTACTGGAAGTTCAAATCCACTTCGCTCCGCCAGCCGGTCCGCGAGTTCCGCATTCTCTGCAGAAAACTCGAAAATAGTTCGCACGTTCGCACATTTTCTTCTATATAAAGGGACCGGAGAAGTTCAGATTAGGCCGTCGGCAGCTGACCTATGCCCAATGCTCTCTGTCGAGAACCGGGCCGGTGTCCTTGGCAGCATTCTGGATATAGCAGCACGACCGAGCTATGCCCAGCGGTACGGGCGAAGGAATCGCGATGTTACAGTCGGCGCCTATTTCGTGGCAATCGTCAAGTCGAAGGACAAGAGAATCGTCGATTTTGTGACCTTCGATCCACTTTGAACGGGACTCCTGAGCGGCGGAGACGTCCTCAATAGCATCAGAAACGGCTGACCGTTATCGGGGCGTAGGGAGACCGATCAACTTCTTAGCGTCGAGGTTGCGGCCGACCAGAACTCGGCATCAACACTGTCCAAAATCATTGCTGAGACGGAGCAAATTTCCCTTTCCCATAGCCCTGATGCCAGACTCCGGAAACGTTGTTCCCATGGAAGGGTTTTCCAGAAAACGGTGATTCAGACGTGTATATCGCCACAAAGAAGTTGGAAGCTTTGGGGTCTCCTAGCTGATAAGTGTCGAGGAAGGTCGAGTAGTCGAAGTTCGTTATAGGTCCGGATAAAACTGCAAAGTCGATTCTTTTGGTCTGTTCGAACAAGTAAATGCCGTATCGATCCGAAACCACTGGAATGTGGGGAGCGCGATATGGTTGCAGGACACTCATCTTTTTGATCGCCGAAACACTCCCGGACTCCACGTAGCCCGTGCCGCGCAGCAGATCACCGGGAATGTTTCCCGCGATCCAATGCCGCACGGGAGCATTCTCTCCCGCAGCAACCGGGTCCGGCCAGGATCCATTGGCATTCCCATCGAGGTCCAGCATCATCAGGGTATAGAATTTTGTCGCATCAGCTCCTTTCCAGCATACAGTGCTACTCGCGTCGCTTTTCCTTTGCGTGCTGTTTGGGATCCCTCATCTCGCCTTATTCATCTGACTTACAGCCAGGCTCCGGCGCGATCTCGCCTAGCGCGCGGACAGTAACGAGGCCGGGCCCCTCAGTCTTGGCAAGGAACATGTTCATCGTCACGTGGTGGTTCTTGCCGATCGTCACTGCCCCTGTGGGTGATTGGATCACCAGCCCTTCGAGGGCGTTGATCATAGCTTCTTTGTCGACTTTGCCGACCTTATCCAGCGCCGCCTTCATCGCAATCAGGGCGTCGTAGTGCGTCATCGCGTAGTTCGAGACCGTGGTATCAGCGCCGGCTTCGGCCTTGACCTTGGCGACAAACGCCTTGACCGATGGCATGTCGCTTGAGGCGACGAGCGGCACGACAACGAACATGTTCTGACCCTTGCCACTGAAGGCGGGGAGGTCGGTCTCTGACAAGCCGAGGAAGGCGACAGTGACGTCATTCAGGAGTCCGAGGTCATGCGCCTGCGGGATGAAGTTTAAGCCATCGCCTTTCAGCGCGAACAACAGAACCTTCGCCTTGGTCGCGGCGATCCGCCCGATCAGAGGGGCGAAATCTGTTTCCTTTCCAGTGGTGAATTCCTTGCCAAGAATGTGGCCGCCGAGCCCCAGGATGATTGGCTGCGCATCCTCGAACATCTTCTGCGGCCAGGCATGGTTGGCTCCAAGCATGTAGTAAGTGTTGCCGAAGGTCTGGTTCATGTAGGGCAGCAGCTGGGCGAGCTCCTGATTGGGAACGCTACTGAACGAGAAAATGTAGCGACTGCATGCGCCCCCCTCGTAGTTGGTGGCATAGAGCAGCGGCGTTTTCGTGCGCTCGATCGTAGGCTTGATTGCATTTAAGTTTCTTGAGGTGATCGGCCCGACCACGGCGAGCACTCCGTCGCGCTCGATCAGCTTCCGCGTCGCCTTCACCGCTACCGCCGGATCGGCTTGGTCGTCTTCGTAGATGACCTCCAGCGGCCGGCCGAGGATGCCGCCGCCGGCGTTTATTTCCTTCGTAGCAAGGTCAAGGCCGAGCTTTGCTTGTCTGCCGTAAAGCTCTACGCCGCCTGAGAACGGCAGCACCGCGCCAATCTTGATCGGGTCGGCGGCCACTGCACTTGTTGATTTCGTCGGTAAGGCGCAACAAATTAGCAATGCAAACGATAACCGACAGACGGATTTAAGTAGGTCTCGCCTCATGTGGCTCTCTCTCCATCTTCCTCGTCGATAGTCGTCCCGATCTTGGAGCGAATCCACTGCCGCATCAACTCCTCGACGCTTCCTCGATCGCGCCAAATCTCTCCAACTTGATTGTGACGACAGGGTGCAGTACTTAGCTTAGAGGTGACGCCTCACGCGACTGAAGGCCGGCGTCAACTTACTGCCGGCGGTCAAAAACCGACAAGAAGTTACTGCTCGACACGTCCGCATGGGGAAATTGCGTGGACTTAAATACCATCGGCGAGATTGCGCGTCCAAATCCTGGGGACGGAACGACCGATTGGCGCGAGGGAGACGCATGGCTCGCGGGAGGCACCTGGCTGTTCTCCGAGCCGCAGCCGCATCTGCGCCGTCTGATCGATCTGCAAGGCCTTGGCTGGCAGCCGTTGACCGTCAGCGAGCAAGGCCTCGAGATTGCCGCCACCTGCCAGATCGCCAAGCTCGTCGCCTTGACCGCACCGGCGGATTGGACCGCCGCGCCTTTGATTGGTGAGTGCTGCCGCTCGTTCCTTTCGTCGTTCAAAATCTGGAACACGGCCACCGTCGGCGGGAACGTCTGTATGTCGTTGCCGGCGGGTCCGATGATTTCGCTGACAGTCGCGCTCGAGGGCATTTGCAGAATCCTGAATCGCGATGGCGGCGAGCGTCGCGTGGCGGTCGAGGATTTTGTCACCGGCAACCATAAGAATGTGTTGCAGCCGGGCGATTTGCTCAGAAGTATCGACCTGCCGGCCTCCGTTCTGCGCAAGCGAACCTGCTTCCGCCGAATATCGCTGACTCACCTGGGGCGATCGACCGCGTTGCTGGTCGGCACGCTGGACCCGCAGGACGGAGTCTTCATGCTGACGGTTTCCGCTTCAACCGAGCGGCCGCATCGGCTCAAGTTTTCGAAACTTCCCGGCACGGACGATCTGCGCGCCCGGCTCGAGCGTGAAATTCCGAAGTTCTTTGACGACGTTCATGGAAGGCCGGAGTATCGCAAGCACATGACTTTTTATTTCGCGGAAGAGATTCGGCGCGAACTCTCGAACAAGGTGCAGGCGTGAGTTACCTCGTCAACGGCAAAACCTTCTCGGAAGAGCCACGGCCCGGCCAGTGCCTGCGAACTTTCCTGCGCGAGATGGGTTGGTTCGGAGTCAAAAAAGGTTGCGACGCCGGCGACTGCGGCGCCTGCACGGTGTGGCTCGACGGCGTCCCGGTTCATAGCTGCCTGATCCCGGCCTTTCGCGCCGACGGCCACGAGGTGACCACTATCGAGGGCCTCGCGCAGAGCGGGGAACTGCATCCGATGCAGAACGCGTTCATGCAAGCCGCGGGCTTCCAGTGCGGTTTCTGCACCGCCGGCATGATCATGACTGCCGCGAGCCTGCGCGAAGAAGACATCAAGGACCTGCCGCGCTCGCTCAAGGGCAATCTTTGTCGATGCACCGGTTATCACTCGATCGAAAACGCGATCCACGGCGTCAAATCCGTCGAGGAAGACCAGCCCGGCAAGTCTTGCGGCGCGGACTTGCTGGCGCCAGCCGCGGAAGCGATCGTCACTGGCAAGGTCCGCTACACCCTCGACACCGCGATCGACGGCCTGCTGCATCTGAAGCTGCTGAGGTCGCCGCACGCCCACGCGCGCATCGTGGCGATTCACAAGGATGCCGCCCTGGCCGTTGCGGGCGTCCGCGGGGTGTACACGTGGGAGGACGTGCCGCGGCTCCTGTTCACCTCCGCTACTCACGACGACTATCACGTCGATCCCAACGACACCTACATCCTCGACAACGTGGTGCGTTTCGTCGGCCAGCGGGTCGCCGCCGTCGTAGCGGAAAGCGAGGGCGCGGCGGAAGAGGGATGCCGCAAGATCGAGATCGATTACGAGCTGCTGCCCGCGGTCTTCGATCCCGAAGAAGCGATGAGCAAGGGCGCGCCCGTCATTCACGACAAGGGCGCGGAGTCCCGCATCCGGCGCCCCGGGCAAAATATCCTGCTCGAAATCCACGGCAACGTCGGCGACGTCGAGGCGGGATTCAAAGCGGCTGACGTAATCCACGAGGGCACTTACACCACGCATCGCGTCCAGCACGCGCATCTCGAAACGCATGGCTCGATCACGTGGCTCGACAAGGATCGGCTCAACGTCCGCACCAGCACCCAGACGCCGCACATTACCAAGCAGAAGCTCTGTTACCTTTTCAATCTGATGCCCGACAGCGTTCGCGTCTTTTGCGAACGCGTGGGCGGCGGCTTCGGCGGCAAGCAGGAAGTGCTGACCGAAGATATCTGCGCGTTCGCCACGCTCAAGACCGGCCGTCCGGTCAAGCTCGAGTTCACCCGCGAAGAGGAATTTATCGCCGCGACCACGCGCCATCCGATGAGCGTTAAAATGAAAGTCGGCGCGCGACGCGATGGCACTCTGACGGCGATGGAGTTGCGCGTCGTTTCCAACACCGGCGCCCACGGCAATCACGGCGGCGAAACCCTGTATGCCGCTTGCGGCGAAGCGGTCGCCGTGTACCGCTGCGCCAACAAAAAAGTCGATGGCTACTCCGTTTACACCAACATGGTGCCGGCCGGCGCGATCCGCGGCTACGGAATGACGCAGACGATTTTCGCCGTCGAGTCCGCGATGGACGAACTGGCGCGCAGCCTGAAGATGGACCCCTACGAATTTCGCCGCCTCAACGTGGTCAAGCCCGATGACCAGATGATTGCCGAGAGCACCGCCGCAACTGACACCGAGTTTGGCAGCTACGGCCTCGACCAGTGTATCGACCTCGTGCAGGCCGCCATGACGCGAGGCAACGGGGTCAAGCGTCCGCCGGGCGCCGACTGGCTCGAAGGCAAGGGCATGGCGATTTCCATGCATGGCGCGGTGCCGCCGACCGAGCATCGTTCAGAGGCGCGAATTGGGCTTGGAGAAGACGGCAATTATCACCTCGCGATCGGCACCGCCGAGTTCGGCAACGGGACCACGACCGTTCATCGGCAAATCGTGTCCAGCGTACTCAACAGCACCGCCTCGCGCGTGCGGGTCATCCAATCCGACACCGATAGCACCGGCTACGACACGGGAGCGTTTGCCAGCGCGGGCACGGTCGTGGCGGGAAACGCGGTGCGGCTGGCGGCCGAAGCGCTGCGCGACCGGATGTTGAGCTTCGCCTCGAAAAATTATGCTGTCGGCCGAGACGCCTGCCGCCTCGAGCACGATGCCATCTTCTACAACGACACGCGCGTTCCGCTGGCGGATTTGTTCGCGGCGTCGCGCAAGGCTGGACGTCCGCTGGAAGTTGTCCGCAAGGCTTACGGAACTCCGCGCAGCGTCACCTTCCAGGTGCAGGGATTTCGCATCGCGGTCAATCGCATCACCGGCGAAATCGTCATCCTGCAGAGCGTTCACGGCGCTGACGGCGGCGTGATAATCAATCCGATGCAGTGTCGGGCGCAGATCGATGGGGCAGTCGCACAGGGGGTTGGCTGGACGCTCCAGGAAAAGATGGTCTTCGATGACAGCGGACGCATGATCAATCCGACCTTTCGCAACTACCGCATTCCGGCTTATGCGGACGCCCTGGAGCGTACCGAGATCTATTTCGCCGACACCCACGACGCGTTCGGTCCGCTCGGCGCCAAGTCCATGAGCGAGGCGCCGATCTATCCGATCGCGCCGGCGCTGGCCAACGCGCTAACTGACGCCACCGGCATCCGCTTCCACGACTCGTCGCTGACGCCCGATCGGATTTACCGGCGCATTTTCGAGAGCAGCCAGAACAAAGGCGCGTGAGCGTCAGATGAAGCGCTCTCTCAGCCGGCATGTTCTCGCCACGGCGGGGATGCTGTGCGCGATCAGCTTCCTGTCGTCTTTGCCGCGTGATGCGTCCGGCGCCGACGCTGTCCCCCAGCCTGTTTCGTCGTCGAGCCCGCCTGCCGCGAGCCCGGCCGCATCAAGTACGCCGTCGTCGTCGATCGCGGGAGCGTTCTCCAGCGATACGGTCCAGCCGATCAGCGCAAACCCCGGCGCCGCCAACATCATTCCCGGAACGGGTTTGCTGGGCCGGCTGATCGGACTCGACAATATTCCCGGAGTTCGCGTCGGCGGCTTGTGGATCGGTAACGCTGACTATCTGTTCACCGGTGGAGTGAAGCCGCGAACGTGAAGCTTCGACAGCGTGCTCTTTCTGAACTTGAACATCGACGCCGAGAAGCTGGCGGGCATTCCCGGCGGCTCGCTCGACGCGGAATTGCTCCAATTCAACGGAGAGGCCGCCAACGCCAAGGCTGGCGTTGTCACTGGATACGACGGGCTGACGGGACCGAAACCGCTGCTTCGCACCCAACTGTACGAACTCTGGTGGCGGCAGAGCCTGTTCGCCGACAAGCTCGTGATTCGAGTCGGCAAGACGGTGCCGACCTATGACTTCAACAACGTCTCGCGGGCTGTTCCCACCGCAGATACCAGCCTCCAGATTCCGGCGGTCACGGGACTCATCTACACGGCGATCTTCAAGAACCCGACGCTGATCGGTGCGGCGCCGGGATACTATAATTCTGCGTATGGAATAACAGTGAACTTCGCGCCGACCGAAAATTTCTATCTAACTTATGCGTTCTATGACGGCGCTTTGGCTAAACACATAGAGACGGGGCTGCGCGAGGACCCGGTCTTCGATGGACACTATTTCACGATCGGCGAGGCTGGCTACGCCTGGAGTCTCACCGATCAAAAACTAATTGGGCAGATGGTTGCGGGCGGATGGGCAGCAACCGGCGAGCTGACCGCTCCGGGAGGAACCAGGCAGGATGGCTCCGAGGGATTTTATACGTTCGGTTCGCAGCGTCTGTGGAGACGAAACGCCGGCGTGGACAACAGCGGTGTCTCTGGATTTTTCCAATTCGGCATCAACGACTCGCGCACGATGCTCGTGAACAAATATTTCGGCCTTGGCTTTACCGGCTTCGGCCTGATACCCGACCGGCCGGTGGATTCAATCGGCACGGGGTTGGCCTGGTCGTGGCTGAACCGGAGATACGGCTTTCGCAGCAACGAGGCCATCCTGCAGACGTACTACCAGATGCATCTGATAGGCACCTCTTTCTTACAGCCCGTGCTCAGCTACATTCCCAATCCTGGCGAGAGTCCGCGCACGCAGGGCGCGGTCGCGATAACGGCGCAACTCACGGTCCTGTTCTAGGCTCGGCGGCTACTTGATATCTTCAATCGTCGCAGGTCCTTCGCCCTGGCTCGGATCGATCCTGAAAGGCCATTCGGTGGAATGGAACGGCACCGCGGGCGGCAGGAACACGGGAATTCCGTACTTTTTATTCTCGGCCTGTATCGCTTTGCGGCCATCGCCCCCCATCAGCTCGTAGTCCATCAGATAGTAGTTGCCGAAGAAGACCTGGCCGACTGAGCGATCGGCGACCGTACGAATGAGCACGTCTAACATTTGATCGGGAGTAGTAACGAACTGCGACGTCTCGAACAGAAACAGGCGTGTGTTCATTGCGTCCTTGCCGAAGAATTGGGCGAGCACGCTGAATATGACGTTGTTCTGGCGCGCCACATAGAGTGTATTGCTGACCCCGTAAGTCTTATCCCAATCCGGGCCAAGCATCTCCTTCCAGTCCTTGACCACCTTCATCCAATGCTCGACCTGCGTCGTCGCTCCCAGCCAAACATTCTTCGCGAGGTAAGGTTTCACTTCCTGGGCGTATTGCTGGAGGTCGGCGAAGGTGTAGCTGCCTTTGCTGAGGCATGCGTCCATGAACTTAATATTGCTCTTGAGGACTTTGCGCTGGTTCTCGCGCGCGTCGGCGCTTATGTCGATCGCGCCAAGACTATCGAGCGCGGTCTGGTTCGAAGCACGGAAGGCGCGCATCTGGCCCATCCACGATTGGTCAGAAACGGTACCGAGGTGAGAACCGGCAAGCTCGAACACCGCCAGCGCCGAATGCCCCACGGATTTGTAAACCTGATAGCGAATCGGGACCTGCGGAGCCTCCAACGGCGCCTTGCCGGGCCGGTAGAGGGTGAGCTTTCCGCCCTGATTGCTGAACAGGGCCATGATCACCGGATGCTGCGTGAGAAAATTTTTCTGAAATTTCGCCTGCGCGTCGTCGTACAAGCCAAACATCGCGATGTCGAGGGCGAGCACATTCTGTTCGGCGACCTGGGATTTGGTCGCGGGCGCGCCTTTGCCAACTATCACGTTCATGTAATCGGGCAAGCTTTGATCGGACGCGCTTTGAGCGTTGGCGCGAATAACGATCGCCAAGTTGACAATTAGTGAAAGGGCAAACGCGGC
>Ga0097691_1002718_pt1 | contig 11446 bp, 12 predicted proteins | sample NGESurdeep072012_8_FD_72858 | JGI IMG/M metagenome (GOLD analysis project Ga0097691, IMG submission 72858) | Arctic peat soil microbial communities from Barrow, Alaska - NGEE Surface sample 210-1 deep-072012 | ecosystem: Environmental > Terrestrial > Soil > Wetlands > Peat ...
CGGCTCAGTCTGCTTGTTGCCCTTGGCATCGTTGCCTCCCTCTCGAAGAAGAAGGCAACGATCACACCCTTCGCCCCGCGTTGTTATGCCGACAATTTCCAGGCAGCCACCCCCGGTGAACAGGACGTTCCCGGAAACATCGGCATAACGCAAACGTCGGCATAATCGTGCGGGCGGGGGCGCACCCGGTGGCCGCGTCCCTCCAGGCCGGCCTCTTCGATCAGCACACGGAACGTCTGCCAAAACACCGTCTTGACCGGCCGTCTGCCCCAGCCGCCCGCAAAGAACGCCGCCGTGGCGGGCGTCGGGCAGTGCTGGTCTCGCACTCGCGCGTAGCGCCGCAGCGCCTCTGTGGCGCTCGGGTGCAGGACGACTTCACGCTGTCTGTGGTTCTTGCTGGCGCGGATGTCAAGCACGCCGCCTTCGAGGTCGACGTCCGCGCGGTCCAGCGCGAGTGCTTCGCGCAGCCGCAGGCCGGTGCTGGCCAGCAACCCGATCACGGTCGCATAGGTCGCCGCGTTCAGTGGCCGCCGCATCGATCGCGCGGCGGCCATCAGCTGGGCGATTTCCTGCGAGGTGTAGATGTAGGGAGCTGTCCGTGGCTGGTGGGCGGGCAAGAGATCCTTGGATGGGATCTCGCTCGCGGGATCGACCGTCGCCAGGTAGCGGGCGAACTGGCGCACCATTGAAAGCCGCCGCCGCCATATGATCGGATGCTGGTTGGCTGGCATCCTGGCCCACCTCAACGCCAGCTCGATGGTGATCCGCTCAGCGCCCTCCTGCTCCAGGAAGGCGAGGAACTGCTTGAGCTGCGGCTCATCGCGTTCGAGCTCATAGCCCAGCCCGCGGCGCAGCCTCAGATAGTCGCCCAGAGCCTGCTGGAGCGCTGTCATGCCCGCACCTCCGGCCACGGCAGCGCAACCGCCCGGAGGGCCGCGCGGTCAACCCGCGCATAGATCGCGGTCGTTCGCCGCTCCCGGTGGCGCAGGACCTGCCCGATCTCCTCCAGCGACGCGCCCGCCTGGAGCATCCCGCTCGCCGCCGTGTGCCGCAGCCGGTGAGCGCCCACCGGTGGGATCCCCACCCGCCCGCAAGCACTCCGCACAACCGCTGAGACCGAATGCCTGGACATCGGCCCCACCCGTGGCGTCACCTTCAAGAACAATGTCCGGCAGCCGCCAGGCCCGGGCGGCCGATGCCGCAGATATCCCACCAGCGCCTCGCCGACATCGACCGGCAGCGGCAAGAGGTCCTCTCGGCCGCCCTTGCTATGAATGAGGATCTCGCCCGCTCGCCAGTTCACGTCGTCCAGGAGCATCCAGGCGACCTCGCTCGAGCGCAGCCCCAGCCTGACCAGCAACAGCAATATCGCGTAGTCCCGCCGACCGACGGCCCGCCGGCGATCACAGCTCGACAACAGCGCAGCGACCACCGACGGCTCCAGTCCACGCGGCAACGACCGATCCCGGACAGCGGCCACGCCCGGCACCGCCCACTCAAGGGGCGCGGCAATCAGCCCAGCGACGTGCAGGTAACGCAGAACCGAACGCACAACGACCACCAGCACCTTCGCCTCCCCGGGACCGCGCGCCGGACACTCACGCGCGAGAAAGCCGGACACATCAGCGGCGCTCAACCGATCCAAACCGAGATCCTCAAGCCCCTCACGCTGCGAGAGAAACCGTCGTGCCCTCGGCTCGTAGCAGGCCGCCGTCGTCTCACTCACCCCGCGCTCGAGAAGCAGATAGCTCCGATACCCCTTAAGGACCCTCTCCACCACAGCACCTGGAGCCTGCGCCCCACCCACCGTCACCACCCGCTTCTTGCTGCCCATCGCTGCCTCCTGTGAGATCGACAAAACGAACCCAACAAGGATTGACCGAAGCCGCTGGTTATGCCGAGCAGCTCGAACCCCAGAACCGCTCCTGAGCAGCAAGAACACAGGCCATCAGGCGCCCGCTCGGCATAACCGACCGCTCGGCATGAGCCCTGCCCGGTGAAGATTTTCGCAGACATGCCTCATACGGGACGACTCTGCAATACCCGACTCGTCAGCCCTGGCGAGTCGCAAGAACATCACGGAGATGATCGATCTTGGGGAGCCGCCGGAGCAGGTCCCACTTGTATGCCCGGCCGCTGCCCTCGGCTGCGGGCGCCATCGCCCCGCGCGGGCAGCATGTTCGCCGCCTTTGGCGCCGGTGTGGCCAGGCGTCGATATCGCGGCGCCACTGGCTGCGTCATCACTTTGGCCAGTTTGGCCCCGTCGCGGTCGCCACAGGCAACGATCACCTAGAGACAAGTCCACTTGAGCCCGGCTGGTCGGGTCACGACGGGGAAGTATGCTGCGGACATGCCGCGAGGGTTCCGACGGCATACTCGGCTGTCGTCATCCCCGCCTGGGTCTGGTGCCGCAACCGCTCTGACCGGACCCTCAGCGACCGCCGATGGTCATATTGACTTGCCATGGTGAATCTCCTTTGTTGGATGCCGAGTTCGGCTACTTGGTCATTGGACGACCAGCACTTGATGGGCCAGGGCAAGAACTATCGGCACCACCGTGGTCAGGACGAACGCGGGGAGGAACGCCAGCCCGAGAGGCAGCACGATCCGGACGCCCAAGGTCGCTGTGGCCACCTCGAGCCGTTGTTGTTCGGTATGTCGCAGCTCGTCGGCTGCGCGGGCCAGAACGTCGGCCGGCGGCACACCGGCGGTTGCGGCCATGCGGAGAGCCCGGGCCGCCGGCTGCCACGCCGAAGGGATGCTCGCCCAGGCCGTTGCGTCCTCGACACCCCAGCGACCGGCGGCGGCGACGGTCTGCAGGTGCAGCCCGAGCGGGCCGCCGACACGGGCGGCCACGGCCTCCATCGCCTCGACAAGACCAGCCCCTCCTCGCAACGTCAGCGCCAACAGGTCGATGACGCCAGCCACATCGGCGACAGGAACGGCGGTCCTGGTGGATCGGCCACCCGCCCTCGCCCTGGCTCCGGTCCCGTCGTGGACGGTCGCAACGTGACCTTGCGTCAGACTGCTGGCCCCGGAGGCACCCGGCCAAGTCAGCACCGCCGCCGCAATAAGCGACATCACTACGAGGCTCATGCCACCACCGGACCGCGGGCGACGGCCCGTACCATCCTGCGCACCCACCACCTTCCGATGCCTGCCAGGCTCAGCCCCAGCAACAGGCTTCCCTGGGTGAGCCGGGAGCTTCCATAGAGCTCACCAGGCCCGATTCCCAGAACCAGGGCCACCAAGGGGCCGCCGATCGGCAGGACGGTCAGCAGGTTCACGGTCGCCCGGGCTCCTGCCACCGCGGCGACCAACCGTCGCTCATGGACGATTCGGGCCTTGAGCAGACCTGCGGTCGTGCGGACACCTTGGGCCAGGGGTACACCCATGTCCTCGCTCAGAGACCAGGCCTGGGCCAGCATCAACAGCTCGGCGGAGCCTGACGACTCGGCGGCCTCACGCCAGAGGGGCCCGAGCGAGGTTCCGTCGGCCGCGGCTGACGCCATCGCCTTCACCAGCGCCTCCAACGGGTTCTGGCCTCCCGGCTCGGCTCGGGCGTCAGCCGCGATCCTCAACGCCGAAGCGGGGGCCATTCCTACCTCCAGGGCGGGGGCAATCGCCTCGAGCAGGGCGAGCAGGTCCTGAGTGCCTATTCCGGCTGTGCCGCGACCCCGCCGCCAGTGATGCGCTCGCTCCCTTCTCGATCCCGACACAGACCTCGGGACACGGACCGAGGTCGATGCCCTGGGCATGATCGCCAGACGGCAGCGGTCGAAGCGCTCCGGCCACAAAAGGATCCCGACAGCCGCCAACAGACCCACCACCAGGCTCACGGGACCACGTCTGGATCAAGGCCCAGCAACCGGGCGAGGACAGGCCATGCCACCCCGACCGAGGTTTCCCCATCGGCGCCTCTCGTGAGCGCCGGCCTCACCTCAGGCCTGCCGTCAGCCCCACGAGCGAGAACGGCCACGGTGTCCACGAAACGACGGCCAGAGCCCCGGCGAACATGCACGACCACCTGAACCGCGCTCAGCAGCTGGGCATGCACAGCCGTCGGCGCAAGCCCTGCCAGCGCACCCAAGGCCTCGAACCTGGCCACGACGTCAGCGCTGGCGTTGGCGTGCAGAGTGCTGCATCCGCCCTCGTGCCCGGTGTTGAGCGCAGCCAGCATCTCGCGCACCTCGGCACCTCGAACTTCACCAACGACGAGGCGGTCGGGACGCATGCGCAACGACTGACGCACGAGTGAGGTGAGCCCGATCTCACCCCGGCCCTCGATGTTTGCAGGACGAGACTGAAGGCGGACAACATGTGGGTGGGCGATGGCGAGCTCGCGTACGTCCTCGACGATGACGAGCCGCTCGCTGACCGCGACCTCGCCAAGCATTGCGCCCAAGAGGGTGGTCTTACCGCTTCCCGTGCCACCACTGACGACAAAGGAGCACCGCCTGCTCACCATGGCCTCGAGCACGCGCAGCCAGCCGACGCTGAAGGTTCCCCACTGAGCCATCTCGACAAGGCTCGGAGCCACCTTGCGTGGGACACGCAAGCTGATGTGCGAGCCCTCCACGGCGATGGGAGGGAGCACGGCATGCAGGCGGACACCGCCCGGAAGCAGCCCATCGACATACGGGCTGGTGTCATCGAGGCGACGTCCGGCGATCCCGGCCAGACGCACGGCGAGTCGGCGGACAGCGGACTCATCGCCGACGACACAGTCCGTGCGGGTTAGGCCCCCGCCTCGATCGACCCACACGCCCGAACCGGCATTGACCAGGACATCGGTGACGAGCGGATCGGCCAGCAGCGGTTCCAGCGGGCCGGCTCCCAGGACCTGGGCCGCGAGCTCGACTCGCGCCTGAAGGGCGCCCGTCTCCCCCAGGAGGACGGCCTCTCCATCGAGAACTCTCGCAACTAGTCCTCGCGTTGGTGCCCTGCCCTGGCGGATCTGGGCCCACACCGTCGGTGACACGCTCACGAGGCGTCCGGGCTGAGCGCCGACCGCGCCGACCCGGCCGGCCACTCCGATGATGGTTGCGTCTTCATGCCACCACCGTGGGTCCGAGGTCGTCCACGTGCCAGGCACTGCCATCAACCTGTGGACGGTGGGATCAAGCGGGGGTGGGTTGTGGATGAGCGAACCGGCTGGAGGACGAGACGACCTCGACCGGCACTTGCGGGAGCATCCACCACCACATCTCGGTGACGATGCAACGGCCTCGGCGACACGGGCCAGCCCTACATTCCGGCCTATTGCAGACTTATCGACCGGCGTGTTTGTCTCGCTTGTTCCCATTTCTCGCATTCGCCTGACGCGACGGCTCTTCGCTGCCATGATCACCAGCGTCAAGCGGCCCAGAGCGGGTCTCCGTGTGGTGTTGAGGGGCGGACCGGATGAAGCGTTTTGCTGTCGTTCTGAGCGTGTGGGCGATGGGCCTTGCGTTACTTGGGGGAGTGTCACCCGCAAGCGCGTCAGTGGCGAACACCGCTTACGCGTCGGGCTACAACTTCAATGGCCAGGTGGGCGACTCCACCACGACCAACCGGCTCTCGCAGGTGCAAGTGGGATCCAGCACCGCGTGGGCCTCGGTGGCGGCCGGCAACCTGCACACGGCGGGGATCAAGACCGACGGCACGCTGTGGACTTGGGGCTACAACGCCCTGGGCCAGCTCGGCGACGGCACTACCACCAACCGGTCGACCCCGGTACGGGTGGGCGCCGACAGCAACTGGGCCTCGGTGGCGGTCGGCAACTACCACACGGTGGCGGTCAAGACCGACGGCACGCTGTGGACATGGGGCTACAACGCCTCGGGCCAGCTCGGCGACGGCACGACAGCCGGCGAGCTGACTCCGATGCAGGTGGGCACCGCCAAGACCTGGGTCTCGGCCTCCGCCGGTGACTTCCACACCGTTGGGGTCAAGACCGACGGCACGCTGTGGGCGTGGGGCGCCAACAACGCCGGCCAGCTCGGCGACGGCAGCACCACGAACCGGTTGACCCCCGCCCAGGTGGGCACCGGGTGGTCCTCAGCCTCGGCCGGCCGCTCATACACCGTAGGGATCAAGACCGCCGGCACCCTGTGGGCCTGGGGGTCCAACACCCACGGCGAGCTGGGCAACGGCACCACGGCCAACCAGTCGACCCCGGTGCAGATCGGCACCGACACGACCTGGACAACGGTCGCGGCCGGTGACTACCACACGGTCGGGACCAAGACCGGTGGCACCCTGTGGGCGTGGGGCTCCAACAGCTACGGCCAGCTCGGCGACGGCAGCACAGCCAACCGGTTGACCCCGGGACAGGTGGGCACCGACGCCGACTGGGCGTCGGTCGCGGTCGGCATGTACCACACGGTGGGAATCAAGACCGACGGCACCCTGTGGGCCTGGGGTTCCAACAGCTACGGCCAGCTCGGCGACGGCACCACGACCAGCCGGTCGACCCCCGGGCAGGTAGGCACCGACACCGGCTGGACCTCAGCAGCGGCCGGCAACCTCCACACGGTCGCCGTTCGATCATGAATCGGGCGGCACGACGTGTTGCTCCAGCTCTTCAGGGTTACCTCATCGGCCAGCTTCCGCCGGTGAGGTAACGATCAGCTTCCGCCGGTGAGGTAACGATCGCCCGACTTCACGGGGCTGAGCTCAACCAGTGGGTGAACACGCTCATGAGGCGTCCCGTCGAGCACCCACGAGGCACTGAGCCAGCACTATGTCAGATGCCACTGCCAGGGCACCTTTGCCAGACGTCCCCGGTGGTATGCCGTGCAGCAGATCAGCTCCGAGGGACGGCTCCTCTCGGACTATCGCGAGCAGGGGCAGGTCCAGCACACCTGCAACCGTCTCCGCGAAATGCGTGCCCTTGCCGCTGGTGCGCAGGCAGAGCCATACCTCCGAACAGACACCGATCAGCTGCTGCACGATCGCGCTGGTGCCCGCCAGGTCACACATGCCTGACCCGGCGAGCAGGAGAGTCGCATCGACGGAGGGTGCGAACGCACCAAAGAGCTCGTGATCAGGGCGCGGGAGGTCGACGACGACGAGGTCCGACGCGCAGCTGAGCGAATGGAGCACCCCCTTGACGATCTCGGCGGGGAGCCGCACGTCACGTGCGCGGTCGAACGAGAGCACGGCAACGCCGTCAGCGGTCGGCAGGTGCCCGAGCAGCTGGGGACCATCGATGCGGCCTCTGGCCCCGGCCAGGTCCGGCCATCGAACCCCTCGCTCCTGCTCGATGCCGAAGGTCACGTCGATCCCTCCGCCGAGCCGGTCGCCGTCCAGGCAAACGGCGCGAAGCCCTGCCTGTGCTCCCCTCACCGCGATTGCCGCGGTGAGCGCCGAGACGCCGACTCCGCCGGACCCGCCGACCACTCCGATGATCTGTGCCGTCTTCATGCGACCACGGTGCGTCCGCCGACCCCGGCCGGGCCAGAGCCGCGGCCGATCTGTGGACGGCGGGACCGGACGCAAGGGGGTTGTGGACATCCGAAGCCCGGGAGAACGGGGACGGCCCCCGACGGGGGACATCGGGGGCCGTCGACGCACCAAGCTCCGGGGGGGAGGAACTGGCGCGCCAGCCCACTCAACCCCGAAGGGGGGTGGGCATCTCTAATTGTGGTGCCATGTGGGCCAAGAGTGCAACCGCGCGCACAGCCGCCCCCAAAAGATGATGGCACCCCGCAAGCGGGGTGCCATCTCACCGCGAGACTCGCGAGTTACCAAGCGTGAATCTACTCTGTCGCAGTGGGACAAGCCCGCCACGATCGGTCCATCAGTGGACTGCCCGCGCGTGGGTGCCCGTTTGTCTCGTGATGGTCGTCGGACTCTCGTCCGTCGGCTCACTACTTTTCTACTCGCTTTCGGCCGCGAACGTAAGACTTGACTTTTGGGACAAATGGGGGAAGCGAATTCGCTGTCCTCATTGGCAATCAGCGACTCAGGTGAGGCGGCCGACGAGGACCGCGTCCGCGATACGAGCGCCTTCCTCAGCACCCGCGACGACGGCCCCGGCGCAGTGCGTGATCCACAGGGCGACACCGTGCGGTGAGCCCGAGGCGTATGCCGCGAGCGCGCCCAGGTAGGCCGCCCCGCCACCAGCACCGTGGCCCACTTCAGGTACCGCAACCCCGGTCGGGTCCAGCCCGCTGGCCTGGATGACCGCGCGCTCCATCGCCCTCGCGACCAGCCCGTTACCGCGGACGAAGGGCCGGACGGTGGCGATCTCAGCATGCGCCAAAGCCGACAGGACAACAGCGGGGGCCTCACTGGCCGCCAGCAGGAGCTCCAGAATCCCTGAAAGCCTTTGTCCGACAACGACCTCGTCGGGGGCCGGGCCGAGATCCGAGAACTCTCGGGAGATCTCACCCGCGCGCCGAGGGCGCCCAACCTGCAGCTCCGGCAGTAGATGACCCGCGGCAGCAACGTGAAGCCGAGCGAGGGCCTGGGACGGTGCCGTGACGACCATCGCGCGAATGTGCTCGGTCTCAGCAGTTGCCTGCACCGCTCCCCTCAGCATGGCCTCGAGCGGGTCCGGGTTCTGCGGCCATGCGGTGGCGCCACGCATCAGGTCACGGACGACGGACACGTCGACCTCGACCCCGTCCAGAGCCGCACTCGCCCGGGCGCCCCGCACCCGTGACTCGGCTGCGGCTGCAGGGATCCGACGCCGTAACCCCTCATGCCAACGCAGCTGGGTGCACGCCTCACGTGCGGCGACCGTGGCTTCGGCCACACCTGGCAGCCTCGACAGGGTGGTTAGTGAGTCAGCAATGGTGGCCACGTCCAGCAGCCTAGAGTTTCCCACCACCTAGAGTTCACCACGTGCTCAACGCCTCGGATCTGCCGACACTGGGGATCGTCGTCACCACGGGCGTCGTTCTCGCGGCACTGGCCTGGGTCCTGGCCAGGGCCGTCCGACGTCGACATGAGTTTGGCTCCCCGGTCGACCGCGCGACCTACGACACCCTCCACACGGCGTCGCTTGCCTCGCAACACCTGCGCGACGGCCTCACGCCCGAGAGTGCGTCCAAGGCCGCCAAGCACCTGCGCGCCATGCTGGGCACCCAGGCAATCGCCTTGTGCGACAACGCCTCCACTCTCGCCTGGGACGGCAAGGGGAGTCACCACCGAGAGCAGGTATGGCGACACGCAAGCGAGGTTCTCGCCTCTGGTCGCACCGTGGTCCTTGACGCCAGGGACGTGGCCTGCGGCAACCCGAACTGCGAGATCCGGACTGCCATCCTGGCGCCGGTGATCTCTGAAGACCGCGTCGTCGCCGCGCTGGCTGCGTACGGCCCAAACGCATCCGCCGGCCTGGCCAGGGCGACCGAGGAGGTCGCCGTGTGGGTGTCGACGCAAGTCGGGCTGGCCGAGCTGGGACGTCAGCGGACCCGCGCCGTGGAGGCCGAGCTGCGAGCACTCAGGGCCCAAATCAGCCCGCACTTCATCTTCAACTCGCTGGCCGCGATCGCCTCGTTCGTCCGCACGGATCCCGACCGGGCCCGCGAGCTGCTCCTCGAGTTCGCGGACTTCACCCGTTACGCCTTACGTCGAGGCGGGGCGTTCACCACCCTGGCGGAGGAGCTGGGGAACATCGAGCGCTATCTGGCGCTCGAACAGGCTCGATTCGGGGATCGGCTGCAGATCTCACTCCAGGTTGCGCCCGAGGTGCTGTCGGTTGCCGTGCCCTTCCTGGCGATCCAGCCGCTGGTGGAGAACGCGGTCCGTCACGGTATCGAGTCCAAGGAGGGCGTCGGCCATGTCACCATCAGGGCCAGCGACGATGGCACCGAGGCCGAGATCGTGGTCGAGGATGATGGCGTCGGGTCCGACCCCGAGGTGGTGCGCGCTGTCCTTGCCGGGGAGTCACCCGAGGACTCGGTGGGTCTTGGCAACGTCGACGCCCGACTGCGCCAGGTCTACGGCGACGACCACGGTCTCGTGGTCGAGACAGCACCGGGAGCGGGCACCAAGGTGACGTTCCGGGTGCCCAAGTTCGCACCCGGCATACGGCCGTCGTCGTAGTCTCAGCACCATGTCAGAGCACACGATGGCGCCCACCTCCGGCCTGCGGACGCTCGTGGTTGATGACGAGGCGCCGGCGCTGTCCGAGCTCACCTACCTGCTGCGCCAGGACGACCGGATCGGCGACATCAGAACCGCGTCCAACGGCGCCGACGCGCTGCGTGCCCTGGACACCGCACCCGTCGACGTGCTGTTCTGCGACATCAAGATGCCTGGTCTGGACGGCATTGAGCTGGCCCGGGTTCTGGCACGCTTCGCCGACCGGCCCCAGGTCGTCTTCGTGACCGCCTACGACTCGCACGCGGTCGAGGCCTTCGAGGTGCGTGCCACCGACTACGTGATGAAACCGGTGCGCGCCGCCCGACTGTCGGAGGCCGTACGACGGGTGGTCGCCGCGATTGCCGCGGCGACCGGTACGGGCTCGTCGGGTCCGGACGTCGCCGACGAGACCATCCCGGTGGGGCTCGGCGGCGTCACGACGTTCATCAAACGCTCGCAGGTCCGCTTCGCCCAGGCGCAGGGGGACTACGCCAGGCTGCACACCGCCACCGGATCACACCTCGTGCGCACGTCCCTGACGACTCTCGAAGAGCGATGGGCCGAGGCGGGATTCGTGCGAATCCACCGGAGCACTCTGGTGGCTCTCCCCTACGTCGACGCTGTGCTGACAAGCCATGGGAGCTGCAAGATCCGCCTGGGTGACGTCGAGCTGCAGGTGAGCAGGCGGCACCTGCGCGACCTGCGCGAACGGCTCTCGTGGTCCACCGGAGCCGTCGACCCACCCCCCTCGTCGTCCACCCAGCCCTCGCCGCCGTCGACACCCTGATGCCAGGCCCTTCGAGTGCCTCATCCGGACCCCAGAAGCGGGTCCGGGTGACGTCCCCACGGATGGGCGCGCCCCGGCGGGGACCAGTGCGTCCGGTCACGACAGACATCGACGAGCAGACCCGCCTCGGCGAGCTGTACATGGCTGCTCTTGTCCGCGCCCAGTGGCGGCTGTCCCTGTCGGTGCTGGCCTCTGCCACGGTGATGATCGGCGGGCTCCCGCTGCTGTTCCTCCTCGTGCCCGACACCCTGACCGTGCACATCGGCCCGATCCCTTTGCCCTGGCTGATCCTGGGTGTGCTCGTCTACCCGGCAGTCTGGCTCGCCGGACGCTACTACGTGCGACAGAGCGAGCAGATCGAGCGCGAGTTCACCAAGCTCGTCGCGAGACCGTGAGACACCGGTGAACAGCTCGCTGGGCATCACGGCCATCACCGCGGTGTGCATTATCACGCTGGCAATCGGGGCCTTCGGGTTCCGGCTCTCCCGGACGACCAGCGACTTCTACGTGGCGAGCCGGATGGTCACCCCTACCTGGAACGCGTCGGCTATCGGCGGCGAGTACATCTCGGCCGCCTCCTTCCTC
>Ga0097691_1002721_pt1 | contig 11437 bp, 13 predicted proteins | sample NGESurdeep072012_8_FD_72858 | JGI IMG/M metagenome (GOLD analysis project Ga0097691, IMG submission 72858) | Arctic peat soil microbial communities from Barrow, Alaska - NGEE Surface sample 210-1 deep-072012 | ecosystem: Environmental > Terrestrial > Soil > Wetlands > Peat ...
GGACCCAGTACCGGTACCTGAGCCCGAGCCCGTACCGCAAGAAGTGGGCTCTTGCGAAATGTGTTGCCAGTCTTTCAACTTCGCGATATTACCTACAACACATCGCTGACTTGATCCAAGGCTGTTGGGAGGAGAATCTCCGTGAGGCCCGTCATGCAACATGGGAATACCTCCAAACAATGTGTGGTCCGGCACCATAACATATCGCGGTCACTGCGTCAACGTGCAAATGCCTCGGCAGCGTGTTTGATAAAACTGCAGCGCGGATGCCGCTCTGGCCCACTCCGCCGGCGGCTGAGACGGCGGGCTATAAAGGTGACGTACGAACAATGTGAAGCGGCGATATATATGAGGACCCTGATATGCTGCAAGACTCAGAGCGTCGCTGGACTGCGGCGCGAACTAGCGCCTAGCCTGGCTGGTGCAGCATGAACATCTGTTCTCCAATTGTTGTGTTTTCTCTAATCTGCGTGCCTTTCGATCACGCTTAGACGCTGGGTATGCAAAACGCCAGATCGAAGGACTATCCGGCTACCATGGCGACTCCCCATAGAGTGGCGCTCGTGAACATGCCTTTCTGCTCCATTTGGCGACCATCCATACAACTCGGCATATTGAAGGCAATCGCCGCAAGACAGCTGATTTCAGCAGATACTTACCATCTCAACCTTGACCTCGCGAAGATCATCGGGGTCGATGAGTATGAAGCTCTTGGGGAATTCAGGGGACGCCAAATTGGGGAGTGGTTGTTCTCTCTATGTGCATTCGGAGACGCAGCGCCTGATCCGAATGATGAATTTCTCGATCAATTTAGCCACGACATCTCTTCTATCCTGAATACTAAGCGCGCGCGCGAGTTTCTCACTAGGATACGTCACACCGTGATGCCTGACTACCTCGGTCGCCTTGTGAAGTCGATTGACTGGCAGATATATCGGGTGGTCGGATTCACTTGTACCTATCAGCAGACCGTCGCTTCAATTGCCCTTGCCCGCCTCCTTAAGAGTCGATATCCACGGATAGTCACCGTTTTTGGAGGAGCGAATATGGATGGCGAGATGGGAATCGAACTGCTCAAGGGTACCCCATCTATCGACTATATTATTCAGGGTGAAGGCGAGATTAGCTTCCAAAGATTTCTCGATGCGATTCAGAATAATGAAGACCCCGCCCTGACGAAGGGCGTGCGAGCATCAAGCGTCTTAGATGTGCCATCGCAAACCTCTTTACCTGTTGAAGAACTCGATGCCGTACCGATTCCGGAGTATTCAGAGTACTTTGATCGGTGTGACAGCTTGGGTCTTCTGGAAACCGTGCGACAACATGGAAGAATACCGTTTGAGAGCTCGAGAGGGTGCTGGTGGGGAGAGAAGTATCACTGTGTCTTCTGCGGTTTGACCGCAGGCTCTATGCAGTTCAGGGAGAAGTCGGCAAGTCGAACGCTTACCGAACTCGAGTATCTTGGTCGACGCTACGGTACGGGACGATTCCAGGCTGTTGATAATATCCTGAGTGCTCGCTATTTCAAGACTGTGTTACCGCGGCTTTCACAACTTGACACCAAGTGCGACATCTTTTACGAAGTAAAGGCCAATATTTCAAAAGACCAGGTGGAGCAGTTGGCTAAAAGCGGAATAGCGTCAGTGCAGCCAGGCATCGAGTCGTTCTCTGACCGTGTTTTGGCTTTGATGAAGAAAGGCACAACGGCCCTACAGAATATCAATGTGCTTCGGTGGTGCACCTACTATGGACTTAAGGTCGTTTGGAACCTGTTGTGGGGTGTGCCCGGCGAAGTGCCGGCAGACTATCACGACCAGCTAGATCTCCTTCCTTTGTTGCATCACTTGGTGCCTTCTCAGGCCGCAGGCAGGATTCGAATGGAGCGTTTTAGCCCGCTCTATTCAGACCACAGGGCCCTAATAGGACTTACTATTTCTCCGGAAGCTAGCTATGCGTACGTATATCCCGAGCAGATGGACAAGTGCGCTCTTGCTTACTTCTTTGATGCTGAGTTCGACGATGGCTTAGATGAGAATCTCGCAACATCCCTGTTAGAACGAGTGGCGGCATGGCAAAAAGCTTGGAATTCGTGGCATCCTCGACTCGAGTATTACAAAGGGCCCGAAGACTTTCGTTTGTCAGACTCACGCCAGTCTCCTGTGCCTCGTGAGTTGTCTTACCCCCCAAAGTGGGCCGAAGTATACAACTGTGTTTCTCCGAGACCGACAACACGGGAGTTCGTAGTGACAGCACTCTCTTGCGTGATAGCCGAAAGCGAAGTAGATGAGGCCCTGTCGCATTTCTGCTCGGACGGAGTAGTGTGGAGATGCGGAACGAGATATCTGGCGCTGGGCCTTCCTGCGTGTTGACTTGATCTCGGTGCAGTTCGGTTCGTTCCAAAGCCGCTGTGGCGTACTGCAGCAGTCCTCTGCGCCGGCGAAGAAACTGTTCCAGGAGAGGGGTTCAGTCTAATCGAGTGTAGGCAATACTGTAGGGCAGATTTCTCGAATCTGCCAAAGCATCTTGAGGTTAGATAGCCGGCGCCGATGCAGTCCAAGACTTTGTAGGAGCGGAGTCATACCTGTTGGGTATGAGTCCTGGGGCGAGTATTTGGCGTTCTCGGGGCGCCTTCATCGGCGAAGATGCGTAAGGCGGCAACAACTACAAGGCAGCCGAAAGCTCCTCCCGATGGCGGCGGCAAACTGGAGGCAGTGCGGTAATCGGTGGTTCTGAGGATCGACCAGAAAGCGGACCATTTCTTGCCCATTCATCGAGCTGAGGCCAGTCAACAACAGAGAAACTCTTTTCGAGTGGGGCCGAGATATGACCAATGCGGGCTGCCGGTATGCCGACCAATCCCTGGCAGGGGAAAAGTTCACCAACATTATTGATAAAAATCTGGAAACGAGAAGCGCATGGATCTACTAGGCCAACGGTGTCCGCCCTAGCCTTCTGCTGAGATACGCCGCACATTGTGAACGTTGTTCCGTTCGTTTCTTGAATGCCCAAGACCCCTGAATCAAGCCAGTATGGAATTGAACCAATCAAGGACAATGCTTTCCCAGCTTCTATCACCCTGAGAACGAGCCGATTTACGCCATCAGAAGGTTCACCAGATGGCGGTTCAGGTGCGTCAAGTATCACCGTTGAAACCGCGGATGTCGGAGCAATCAACTCCCAATAAGCTTGAGAATCGGCTAAGGCGTCCACGACCGTAATCCGGACGGACGTCGCATACCCCAATTTCTTCCCTAACTCGCAAAGTGCGAGTTGTTCCGCCCTCGCCTTCAAGACAGCGTTACCACAAAACACAATAGTGCGGCGGGTCGCAAGAAACAGGTTGTGTCCGCTATCAAAGCCGAGCTTCTGGCGTAGAAAAGCATCGAACGATTCTATCCACTTGCTGACGTGACTAGCGTAAGGAGCGGCTTCGATGGTGCTGCAAAGGTCTCCCAATACCACGATTGATCGGAAATATTGGAAGGGGTTCCCTGATGGTGCTCGCGGACCTGCCGGTCTCCCCTGACAATGAGGGACGACCGATATTCCGTGAATAGATCCTGTGTTTGCTCTCATGCTAACGCCGAAGATTGGGAGCCCTTTGACAGCAGGTAAGTCGTCGCCGAGCTCACGAACGCTCCGAGCACATCTTGCTCTAAACGTTCAAGGTGCGAGCTCACTGTGGACATATGCTCTGCGTTAGAGAAGATGTCCCAGCATAGGTGACAAATGTTGGAGTGAGGACCGGCGAAATCGACGCCGTGCTCTTTGAGTATCCCCAGGAACGATCCCGGGCCCAAGAACACAAGGGCTCGAAGGAGTAACGAGCGATCCATTCGCTCCACTATAGTTTGAAGACTGTCATTCTTAATGTTTCCAAAAGCTAGCGCGTCTGTTTGATCAGCGCCAGCACAGCACGGATATACCTTCCCTGTGGCATTGACCGTTAAGTTGAGAACGCCATGGCAGACATTGGCTAGATTGCCTTTATAGAATATTTCGTCTTTGGGGATTGTCTTTTCCGCGCGGCCTGTGGGAAATACTGGACCACAAGACACCTCGTCGCAACGAGACAAGGTGTCACGGCGAATCGCTTCAAGTGCTTCCTGGGCGGAATGGCGCTTAGTACTTAAGACGCGAAGATTGGTCTTTACTCCTTCCTCGAAGCACGCATCTATACAGTTCGCTACAGCCGCCGGTGAAATAAATGGCGAATGCCAGTAGTCCCAGCTTATCTCCATTCTCAACAGCCCATTCTTGCGTGCGTTGTGGCATACCTCGCGTGCCTTAGCCACCGAATTGGCCCAATAAGCATTTGTGGTTGTGCTTATGTCCTCGAATCCCGCCTCTCGTGCATGGGCAAATACCAACAGGCATTGCGAGATGTCAAGGAAAGATTCTCCGCCCGCTAAATGGCAGCGCGACTTCACGACAGGAATATGTGCCGCCTCCGAGATCACCCTCCTAAGTTCATCGGAAGTAAGTTCGACTTTCCCAAACAAATCGGACCCTTTCGGGCCCGACGATTGGTAGCACATTGCACATTTGGCATTGCACCGCGTCGTGTTTTCTATAACCAAGCCATTGTGCGGAATCGGAAGTAATCGCAGCGCAGTGAGGCTCATTAACTGGCGCTCCCTTCACTTCGTTTTCGCGGCTGATGTTGCGGAAGTGACCGAAGCTGCAGCACTAACAACAGCGGCAACCGCGGAGACGACGAGAGTAGCAGCAGCAGTAGTCACTCTCCCCAGCTGAACGGGAGGACCTCCGCTCGGGGTGAGGAGCGGACTGTCGGTCGGGAGGTAGGGATTGCCCGCTCCAAGACGTGCGAGCTCTCGCTCGTATTGCGACAACGCAAAATGCGTCATTTCTTCGACTACCGGATCAAAGGATACTTTGTTCTTCGTCGCATAGGCGCTGGGATCCCGCAGAAATTCGGCTCGCCGTTCTGGAGATGCAATCAACTCGTGCAGCGCTTTAATCTGAACTTCAACTGGAGAGTCAGCCATGTTGTCCTCCCAAGAGAAATAGGAAACTCGATGCGCCCGGCGTCGCGTGCCATGCCTTCTGTCAAAGGCGAGTCAGCATTCTGGGTTGCGGTAACTGACCCGGAATTTCCTTTTTGATCTCGAAAACGGAAAGCATTATACACCCAGAATCTCCTCCTTCGATGTTGTTGAGACAATTTTCATCAGGAGCGCCCCGACGGTCTTGTGCTCCGCAAAAAGTCCATATGCACATAAAAAAGTGCAACTTTAGCCAGCACTGGTGACGTAAACTGTCGTCCTCCAGCCGCCGACTTGAATGTGTCATTCCACAGGAACATGCTCAAGACTGCGCAGCTCTTCCGATCGTTGACCGTTCTCCTTATTACCGTCGCCGCCCAGTGCGTACAGTTTCTGCGACTGGCAGTCTGTTCCCGGGCAGCCTTGAGTGGGGAGGTCCTGTTCCTGCGTAAGCAGTTGGCGTTCTACCGGGAACACCAGGTTCAGCCCCGTAAGCTCACCGACGCCGCACGCTTCTCCCTGATACTTTGGTCGCGCCTGTTCAACTGGAGAGAGGCGCTGGTAATCGTTAAGCCGGAGACCCTCATCGGCTGGCATCGTAAGGGGTTCAAGCTGTTTTGGCGGTGGAAGTCGCGGTTGGGAAGGCCGCAGATTCCGAACAGCCTCCGCCAGCTGATTGCGCGCATGGTCGAGGAGAACCCGACCTGGGGCGAGGAGCGCATCGCAGACGGGCTGTCACTGAAGCTGGGGATTCTGGTTTCGCCACGGACGGTGCGGGCCTACTGGCCGCGCAGCACTGATCCGAGAGGCGGTAGGAAAACGTCCTCGCAGCACTGGCGGACATTTGTTCGCAATCACGCCCAGGCCATCGTGGCCGCTGATTTCCTGGTGGCCATCACCGCCGGATTCCGAGTGCTGTACGTGTTCGTCGTGATGGAGGTCGGAAGCCGGAGAATTCTGCATTGCAATGTCACAGCCCATCCGACTGCCGACTGGACCCTGCTGCAGTTCCGAGAAGCGATTCCCGGCGATCACGGCTACCGATTCCTGATTCATGATCGTGACTCGATCTTCTCGGCAGAGGTCGACGATGACCTGCGGGCCTTCGGACTGAGGGTGCTGCGGACGCCGGTGCAGGCGCCGAAGGCCAACGCCTACTGCGAACGGCTGATAGGGACGATCCGCCGCGAGTGTCTGGATTACGTGATCCCGTTGAGCGAGAGACATCTTCGGACCATCCTGCGCGAGTGGGTTGCCCATTACAATCACGGACGACCACACTCCGGTTTGGGGCCGGGGATTCCGGATTTCGGTGGAAGACCTCGGCTACGCCCAGGATTTCATCGGCATGGGTTACCCGCCGATTGCCGGATCACAATCAAGGATGTCATCGGCGGACTGCACCCTGAATACGGGTTGGAAGAGGTGGCTGCGTGAGTTCACTTGCGATAGAGATTCAGGAGCTTCTTGCGCGTCTGGACCAGCACTGCGGTTCGTTCCCCGAGGACCTGGTTGCGGAAGCCATTGCTCGGCGGGAGGAGGTAACACCCCGATTTCTTGAGATTCTTGAGGATATCGACCGGAATCCGGAACCGTGGTTGGCCGATCACCGAGGGATGCTCCACATCTACGCTTTGTATTTGTTGGCGCTGTTCCGCGAGACGCGTGCCTATCCGCTGTTGGTGCGAATCTTTTCCCGTCCTGGCGAGTTTCCTTTCGAACTGGCGGGCGATGTGGCGACTCAGGACCTGTCCAGAATCCTGGCGTCCGTTTCCGGCGGAGACGTCAGTGGTATGGCTGCTCTGATTGAGAACGAGCAGGCGGACGAATATGTGCGCTGGAACGCAATGAGCGGCATGGTGTCGCTGGTGACCACCGGCCAGCGGACGCGCGACGAAGTCATGGCGTACTTCGTCCAACTATTCCAGAAGCTGGAACGGAAGCCAGGCGCGCAGTGGGACGGCTTGGCCAACGCTTGCGCTGACCTCTGGCCACAAGAGGCGATGGAGGAACTCGGTCGTGCCTACGAGGACGGCTTGATCGACAGCGGCAGCATCGACTGGGAGAACATCGAACATGCCTTGGCGCTTGGCCAGCAAGGCGCCATGCAGCGGGCGCGGCACGGCGATCCCCTGATTACCGATTTGGCTAAGAACAGCCTGGCTATACGGCCATTCCGTCAATTTAAGGGAGCAAATCTATTGGTGATCGACTCGGCCAAGTCCGTAGGTAGCGAAATCCCTCGGCGAACTTATGACCCGATTGAATTCCACGGAACTGCGCTACTAATTTAATTAGCTCCTGGTAGCTAGTATGGTACTGATCCTTCAGCCAAGCTGATTGGCTCTTGTGTTTTGCAAGCATTTTCTGTTTTGTTATGAATGTCTCGGCTACGTCTACGTACACTTCAGGCGCAAAATCAATACCGGCAATTGTGTCCATAAAAAAAATTTCAGAGATCCCCCCGCGTACTGAGTGGCGCGTCTTGATGTGAGGGATCTTACCCAAAACTCGAACGTCTATCATGATCTGCGCCACGGCTCGGTGGTCGGGATGATAATCGCCTGGGAAATGCGTTATTACTACGTCTGGGCGAGACTGTCGCATTAAATCAATGAATGCGAGCCGGGAGTCACGCCCCGAGAACAGGAATGCATCAGGAAATCCCATCCAGATTAGTTCTGCACCGATTACGTCAGCCGCTGCCCTGGCTTCATGTTCGCGGACTGCAGCGGTTTCCCTCTGTGACATCGTAGAAGACCCCATGACCTGCCCCCCAAGAATTAGTCCATGTGAAATGTGACTTCTCCGTTTAGTTGATCGGTCCCCTTTCCCTGTACCAGATCGAAAGTTAGTCTCCGGCAATTGTTGGGCAAGACAGATCGCGGCTAGCCGCGATCTGTCTTGCGAACTCGTTTGGGGTCCTCTCCCCGAGGGCCCGGTGAGGACGGCTCTCATTGTATTCATGTCTCCAAGCCTCGATCAGCTGCGCTGCCTCTGTCGGATCGGTGAACCAATGAGCGTCGAAGCACTCCGCCCGCAGCGTCCCATTGAAGCTTTCCACGTATGCGTTGTCCGTCGGCTTCCCCGGCCGGGAGAAGTCGATCTTCACGGCGTTGTGATAAGCCCACAGGTCCATCACCTGACTGGTGAACTCGCTACCGTTGTCGCAGAACAGAACCTGCGGTGCCCCCCGTTGCTGGCTGATCTGCTGTAGGACGCGCACGACATCATAGCCCTTCAAACTCTGGCCGACCTCGATGGCCAGGCATTCCCGCGTGTAGACATCGACTACCGTCAGTGCCCGGAACCGGCGGCCGTCGGTGAACTGATCGGCTACGAAGTCCAAGCTCCAGACGTGATTCGGCCTTTCTGCGCGTGGCTTCTGACGGCTGTGCTCGGACACCGACCGTCGCGCCTTGGGTCGTGCTCGCAAGCCCAGCCCTTCCTCGCGGTACAGCCGATATACCAGCTTCTTGCCCACTTGCCAGCCCTCACGGATCAGCAGCACCCGGATCTTGCGGTACCCGTACCGAATGCGCGCCTGCGCCAAAGCCCTCATGCGCAGCCGCAGCTCGGTCAGCGGATCCCGGATGCTCTGGTACCGATGTGTCGCTCGCGGCAGCAGAACCACCTCACATGCATGCCGCTCGCTCACCCGGTACGCGCCGCACAGGTACAGAACCACTGGGCGACGCCGTGAGGGCTTTACCAGTTTTTTCGTAACACGTCCTGCAACATCGCTCGATCCAGCGACAGCTCCGCCACCAGCTTCTTCAGCCGGCCGTTCTCGTCCTGGAGCTGCTTCAACTGCCGCACCTGGTCGACCTCCAGCCCCGAGTAATGCTTCTTCCAGCGGTAGAACGTCTGCTCGCTGATCCCCACTCGGCGGATTACTAATCGGAGCATAATATAGATGACATTTAGTTGAAGGTTTGCTATTGTCCTGGCATGAAGAAACGAGATGCTCGTTCGCTGCCGGGGAAGTCCCAAGAGGATCTTCGCCGGCGCGTGGTTGGGGCCGTGCAGCAGGGGCTCTCGCAATCGCAAGCCGCTCACGTATTCGGGGTTGCTCGGGGGACGGTAAATCGCTGGATGGGGCTTTGGGAGAGAGAAGGAAGTCGGGCTTTGAAGGCGCGTCCGCGAGGCCGACCGCGGCGCTCGCGGCTGGCTCCTCATCAAGCAGCAACGACGGTGCGGCTGATTGTCAGTGGGTGTCCGGACCAGTTGAGCTTGCCCTTCGCCCTTTGGACTCGCGAAGCGGTGCAACAGTTGTTGTCTCGCAGGTTCGATGTGGAGGTCTCGGTGTGGACGGTGGGCCGGTATCTGCGTGCCTGGGGATTGACCCCGCAGAAGCCGGTGCGGCGAGCGTATGAACAGAATTGTCAAGGGCGGAGTAAAACCAGACCACTGGGGCGGAGTAAAAGTAGACCAGAGGAGCTGGCAGGAGATCAGGGATTGTCGGGGAGGAGGGCGTCTGGAGCGGAGGCCTGATTGACTTTTACGTACTATGTGATGGGTCTGGAGTTGATTTCGCCGGCCGTATCGCTGACAGCAGCCATCCCCCTTAAATCTTCTGGTACAAAACATCGGGCGGGTCAGTGGCCGGGTCCCGCAGTAGCTTGCCCAAGTCTTCAACGGCCGCGGCTCTGACTGACATTGCGGATTCTCCAGATCTAACCTTGCTTTAGCGAACCTGGTGCACGCCGCGGTGGCATGTGCGGCACAAGGTGATCAGGTTTTCTTCGCTGTCATCGCCGCCGCAGGCGTCCACGGTGATCGACGCGGCTAGTCTCGCGTGGCTCTCGTGGACAAAAGCCGCGCTGGTTCTTCAAGAATATCGAGCAGTGCTTGTGCACAAAAGACCCGATCTCGCTTTGCATCACCGACCAGTTCAACGATCCCGATGCGTTGCAGCCGTTCGATTGCGCGCTGCGCGGTGGTGAAGGCGACCCCCAGCTTGCCAGCCGCAAGTTTGGTAGTGATGAAAGGATTCGCCCCCAAAAGCCCGATTACACGCAATGGAGTGTTCGTCGAATCGGCTGCGACTTTGTTTTGCCATTGCGCAAGCACTTCGCTGATGCGAATAGCGCGACTCAACGCATCCTCGGACATTCGGGCCACGCCGAGGAGGAAGTATTCCAACCAATCGTTCCACGCTCCACATTCGCTGACTCCTCTCAAGCCTTCATAGTATTCACGCCGCGACGCTTCAAAGAACGCGGACAGGTAGAGCAATGGCGTCGGCAGAATTTGGCGTTCGACCAGGAACAACGTTATCAGCAGACGTCCAACTCGACCGTTGCCATCCAGAAACGGATGAATGGCCTCGAACTGGTAGTGAGCCAGTGCAATCGTGATTAAAGGCGGGAGATCAGATTCGTGAAGAAACTTCTCCCAGGCCGCAAGGCAGGACTGAACCTCGCTTGGCGGAGGTGGGATGAAAGAAGCGTTGGTTAGGGTGCTACCCGGCTTGCCGATCCAGTTTTGAGTCGTTCGAAACTGTCCTGGAGTGGCGTGATGCCCCGTAACGCCGGTCATGAGTTTTTCGTGCAGTTCGCGTACAAGCCGGACGCAAAGTGGGAGCTTTTTGAGTCGCGAGATTCCATGCTCCAAAGCAACCACATAGTTGCCAACCTCGCGAAGGTCTTCAGGACTGCGATCCACGGCTGCCCCTGCTTCAGCGGCGAGCAACTCACCGAGGGTAGTTTGTGTACCCTCGATCTTGCTGGAGAGGACAGCCTCGCGTCGGACGAAAGGTCGGATTAGAATGTGAGGATTGGCAAGGTGTCCGCTCTCACCCGCCAGTCTGCCAATGAGGCGATCTGCTTCTGACAAGACTCCTATGAGCCGTGGAGTCCAATCGAGCGCAGGAGGCAGCGGCGCAGGCAAGAATGCAGAGTAGGTGCCCTGCGATATTTTCCGCCCAGGGATTCTGATTGTTTTGGCCATCATCAAAAGTGAAAATAGCGTTGGTTAGTATTTTCACAAGTCATCATAATCGAAAATAGCGACTCTTGCTATTTTCGGAGTTGAAAACAGCGCAGATACCCTCGGTGATCACCGCAAACCCGGCCAACGGTGGTCAGGGCAAAACCGGCCAACGATGACGTGGGAATTCTCATCATGGTTGCTGCTGCGATCACTGCCGGTGTTACCTTGGGAATCGTGAACGCACAGACGCCGGTGACACCCCCGCGCCCTAATTCCGCATCGCTGACGAACACGGAAGCCGCCCACGTTTGCACTTGTACTAATTCTCGCCATGTTCCACGCGGTGGCAAGCGTCACACAGGGTGATGAGATTCGAATCCGAATCATCTCCCGCATGGCTGCGTTTTTTGCTGTGATGTATTTGCAGGTTGCGGCGACTTCCGCAGGATTGGCAGGACCAATTATCTCGGCGCAAGATTTCCTGTCGGAGTTGGTTG
>Ga0097691_1002722_pt1 | contig 11437 bp, 11 predicted proteins | sample NGESurdeep072012_8_FD_72858 | JGI IMG/M metagenome (GOLD analysis project Ga0097691, IMG submission 72858) | Arctic peat soil microbial communities from Barrow, Alaska - NGEE Surface sample 210-1 deep-072012 | ecosystem: Environmental > Terrestrial > Soil > Wetlands > Peat ...
GGCGGCGCCCGGGGGATACTGCCAGCGCTCGTCGTGCACCGGTAGCCCGTGCCCGGAGGTCATGCCGCGCACCCAGACTTGGTATAGGACGACGTCACCGAGCACCATCGTCGTCCCGGCGACCAGCGCGGCCAGCAGCGCTGCCCGGCTGAGCAGCCAGGCAGCAACGAGCAGCAGCCGAGGGCGACGCGGCCCGCCAGCGAACGCGATCGCCGTCCCTCCGCCCACCATGGGGCGCCACTATGCCGAAGCCGCTGCCGCAGCCGAAGCCGCTGCCGCAGCCGAAGCCGCTGCCGACTGAGACCAGGAATGGCGGCCCGCCGGCGACGCGGGAATACTTCTGTGCCTGAGATGCTTGCCGCAACCAAGCATGTTCGACGTACCAAACCTTGGAGACGAGATCATGATGGCCACTGTCGAGCGGTCTCGGCCGGCGGCTGGGAGGCCGGATATTGAGCTGGCCGGGCAGCTGGGCGCGGCGGTCTCGCGGCTGCTCCGGGTGGTGACCCGCGCGCGCGCCGCCGTCAACGACGGTGCCGACCCGATGGACGGTGGCACGTTTCCGCTGCTGGTCGCCTTGGGTGACGGCGGCTCGATGCGATCCGTTGACTTGGCCTCGGCCGTGTTCAGCGATCCCTCGACGGTGAGCCGGCAGGTCGCCCAGCTGGTCGGCCTGGGCTATGTCGAGCGTTCACCGGATCCGACCGATCGGCGCGCGTTCTCGCTGGCGCTGACCGACAGCGGCCGGGCCGCGCTGGAGCGTCGGCAACAGACTCGGGACGCCCACCTCGCTCAGATCACCATGTCGTGGTCGGGCTCGGATCGCCGCCGCTTGGCCGAGCTCGTCGACCGGCTCGCCACCGACTTGGCGAACGATATGCATCACCGCTGTGAGTCGAGCGGCAGCCGGCTCCTCCGACACTCTCAGGAGAGTGCATGACGGCCACCACCACCGCACGCACGAAGGCGGCCGCGCCCCTGGCACCCGGTCAGTTAACTCACCGGCAGATCCTGACAATCCTGTCGGGTCTGATGCTGGGCATGTTCTTGGCCGCGTTGGACCAGACCATCGTGGCGACGGCGATCCGAACTATCGGCGACGACCTGCACGGGCTGTCGGTGCAGGCCTGGGTCACCACGGCGTACCTGATCACCTCGACGATCTCGACCCCGCTCTATGGCAAGCTCTCCGACATCTACGGCCGCAAGCCGTTCTTCCTCGGCGCCATCACGATCTTCGTGGCCGGTTCGGCGCTGTGTGCCACGGCCACGTCGATGTACATGCTGGCGTTCTTCCGCGCCCTGCAGGGCATCGGTGCCGGTGGCTTGTTCTCGCTGGCGCTGGCGATCATCGGCGACATCGTCGCGCCGCGGGAACGGGCTCGCTATCAGGGCTACTTCCTGGCGGTCTTCGGTACGTCGAGTGTGCTCGGCCCCGTGATCGGCGGCTTCTTCGCCGGCGCCACCAGCATCTTGGGCATCACCGGATGGCGTTGGGTCTTCCTGGTCAACGTGCCGATCGGCATCCTGGCGCTCGTGGTCGTCTTCAAGGTCCTGCACCTACCGCACACCCGGCGCGAGCACCGGCTGGACTGGCAGGGCGCGCTCACGATCAGCATCGGACTGGTGCCGCTGCTGGTCGTCGCCGAGCAGGGCCGCGGTTGGGGCTGGGGCTCCCCGCGCGCGCTCGCCTGCTACGTCGTCGGGGTCATCGGCATCGGACTGTTCGTGTGGGCCGAGTCCCGGGGTGGCGAGGACGCACTCATCCCGCTGCGGTTCTTCCGCAACCGCACGTTCGCGTTGACGTCGTTGGTCGGCCTCATCGTGGGGATGGGCATGTTCGGCGGCATCGCCAGCCTGCCGCTGTACCTGCAGATCGTGCGGGGGGCCTCGCCGACGCAGGCAGGTCTGCAGCTCATTCCGCTCACCGGCGGCATCATGCTGACCTCGATCGTCTCCGGTCAGCTGATCTCGCGCACTGGGCGCTACAAGATCTATCCGCTGATCGGCGCCGCCCTGTTGGTTATTGGGATGCTGCTGCTGCACGGCGTCGGGGTGGACACGCCGTACTGGCAGACCGGGATCTACATGGCGGTATTCGGGGCCGGGCTGGGCAACATCATGCAGCCGACCGTGCTCGCCGTGCAGAACGCCATGCCGCCGCGCGACATCGGCGTGGCGACGTCGTCGGCGACCTTCTTCCGCCAAATGGGCGGCAGCCTCGGCGTCGCGGTTTTCCTTTCCATCTTGTTCAGCTCCGTCGGTGGCAACATCAAGTCGGCGTTTCAGGCCGCTGCCCGAACGCCGCAGTTCCAGGCGGCGCTGGCGAGCCCGGCGGTGCAGCAGAACCCGGCCAACCAGCCGGTTCTCGACGCGCTGCGCAGCGGCGGCAGCGTGAGCAGCTCCGCGGTGAACGACACCTCGTTCATCTCCCACCTCGACAAGGTGCTCGCTCGCCCGTTCCAGGTGGGATTCTCCCAGTCGATGGATCTGGTGTTCCTGGTCGCCGCCGGCGTGCTGGTCGTCGGCTTCGTGGCGCTGCTGTTCCTGCCTGAGATTCCGCTGCGGACGCAGTCCGGGATGGCGGCTGCACACGAACCTGGCGCTCCGACTGGGGAGCAGCCGGATGCCGCCGTGCTCGACGCCGGGGTGGAGGCACGGCCGGGCCAACACGGTGCCGACGTGGTGCCGGTATCGGCCGACGAACCCGGCGCCGCGGCGCTGCCAGATCGGGTGGACGGAGCCGCCGGCGGTAGTCGGGAGCCGACGTTGCCGCCGTTCGGGGTCACACTTGCCGAGAGCAATGGCAGCGGTGGAGTACAGCAGCCGGTTTTGCGAGCCGCGTTGACCGGTGCCGTGTACCGCCCGGACGGCGCGCCCGTCCTCGCAGCGACCCTGACGCTGACCGACCTCGCCGGCCGGCAGGTCGCCCAAGCCGCGACGGCGGCCGACGGCAGCTACCAGCTTTCGCCTGGCACCGGCGGCACCTACCTGCTCATCTGTCTGGCCGAGGGCTACCAGCCGGCAGCCACGATGGTCGCGCTCGGTACCGCCGACGTCCGGCGCAACCTCGCGTTGGCCCCGGCAGCGCAGCTCACCGGACGGGTCGCCGGCGCCGACAACGGACCAGCGGTCAGCGCGGCGACGGTCACGCTGGCCGACGCCGATGGTGCGGTAGTGGCTGCGGCGACGACCGGTCCAGACGGTCGGTACGTCGTGCCGGACCTCTACGCCGGGACCTACGCCCTGACGGTGTCGGCCGCGTCGTACCGGCCCAGGACCATCCAGGTGGCGGTGCCGGAAGGCGGACACGTCGGCGGCGACGTCGCCCTCGTGGCCAGCGGTGCGCTGGCCGTGACGGTGCGGGCGGCCAGTGACGGTCGGCCTTTGCTGGAGGCCACGGTAGACGTGATCGACGACACCGGAACTGTTGTCGCCACCGGGTTGACCGACCGGTCCGGACAGTTCCATGCCGCTGATCTCGTGCCTGGCAACTACACCCTGACGGCCAGCGGGTACGCGCCCGTGGCCACGACCGTGCAGGTGGCCAGCGGCCAGACCGACGTGGCCGAGGTGGCACTTGGCGCTCCGGTGGCTCGGGCCGTCTCGACCACCGGACGAGGAGCAGCGCACGCTGGCGGCGGTCACGCTACGGGGGCAGCCGGGGGAGCCCGGCTCTCCGCGGACTGACACGTGGGTGCGGAGCCTGCAGAGCGCGGGCGGGCGGGGCTGGTCCGGCTGCTCATTGCCGAGTTGCGCGCTGGACGAAAACGACTGAGCGGTGCCGGCCTGGTCGCAGCGCGGATCCTGGGCGCCAGCGGTCCGACCCAGCCGCGGCCGTCGCCGCAGCCCGTCGTCGACCGGCCGGCCCCGCCGGCAGCGGCGGGCGCGACGGCACTTATCACTCGGTCACGCCCTCGTCGGTGGGCCGTCGTCGCCCTGTTGGCTGGCGCGGCGCTGGTCGGCGGGCTCGTGGTCGCCGCGGTCACCGGCGGCGGCGCGGGCACGCCGCCGCCGGCCGCTCCAGTCGTCCGAGCTTCGCCGCCGGCCACTTCGCCGCCGGCCACTTCGCCGCTTTCGGGGGACGCCGCTGCCGGAGTCGCTGGGCCGGACGCCGCTGAGCCGCTCGCCTCTACCCCGCCAACCGGGGCGGAGCCGTCCTTGTCCCGCCCGGATCAGCCCTCGATGGGGGTGCCGCCGCCGCCAGCCGCCTCCGCTGCAGCACGAACGGTGCGCGCCGCGGCGCCGGCTGCTGCGCCTGCGGCGGGTGCCGTGCCTCCGCCGCCGCCCTCTTTGGGGCTGACCGTGCCCTCGCCAACCAGCAGCACCGAACCGCCGGCTGCGACGCCGTCGACGCCTATGGCCACTGCGGCACGTATTGCCAACGAAGCCACGCCGACCGTTGCCCGCACACCGGCGGCTAGTCCGGCTGCCCAGTCGGGTGTCGTCCCGGGCAGGACACCTGCGCCAATGCCGTCGGCAGCAGCGATGCGTACTCCAGCTACCTCGTCGCAACCCGCCGTACCGACGACACCGGCCGCGACGGGGGCGACAGCGACGCACTCGGTCCCGCCCAACGACGAGGTGGCCGATGACGCCCGTCGGGAGCACGACCGCCGCGGTGCCTGGACGACGCTTCGACGGTGGGGCGGCTGGCGGTAGGCGGGCAGCTGACTCGATGATCAAGCCGGCGCGGGCGCACCGTGCCGGTCGCTGTCGGGGTCGATCCCAGGAACGCGACCGCCTGCAGCGCCATCACCCGACCACGCATCGTCGGCAGCGTGGTGAGCTGGACAGTGGTGTTGCCCACGGCGAGGAACGACACGCTGGCCGGGCCCGACCAGGGCGAGCACCAGCAGTTCGATCGGCAGACTCGGCGCTGCCGCGGCGGCCAGGATGAGCAACTCGAACGCTGCGGCCCTATCGTCAGCGCCCGGAGCCTGGTGCGACCTCGGCCGGCCGTGACCAGAGCGCCGACGGCCGCGCCGAGTCCCGTGGCCGAGGCCATGAAGCCCTACGTCGAGGCATTGCCGTGAAAGGCGTTGCGCGCCAGCACCGGCAACCCGACCTGAACCTCGTGGCCAGGGTCCCGATCAGCGCCATCATGAGCAGCGGGACCCCGAGTGCCGGCGTGCGCCGGACGCTGCTGCAGCCCGGCGCGCTCGAGCGGAGCTACCCCGTCGGTCACGTTGTCCACAGGGGGGTGCGGACCGCATTTGGCTGTCCGTTAGGGTGCCTTTGTCCGGTCGGCAGCCCGCTGACCAGCAGATCTTCGATGTGGCGGGAGCGGCGTGGGCGCGGTCGACACCGTGGAGGGGGAGGTCCGGGAGCTCGTCCGCCGCCGCGGGCTCGACCCCAGCGCCGATCCGCTCGCGGTTCGGCGGCTGGTCGACGAGGTCATCACCGACTATGACGAGCGCACCCTGTCGTCGTCCTTGCCGCGGCTACCGGACCCGCGTTCAACCGCTCGTCAGGTGTACGACGCGGTAGCCGGCTTCGGTCCACTGCAACGTTATCTGGACGACCCGCGGATCGAGGAGATCTGGATCAACGAGCCGGGCCGGGTCTTCGTGGCCAAGCGCGGCCGCAGCGAGCTGACGACGACGATCCTGTCCGCCGGCCAGGTCGAGGACCTGGTCGAGAAGATGCTCAAGTCGTCCGGGCGAAGGGTGGACCTGTCTACGCCGTTCGTCGACGCGATGCTGCCGGACGGCAGCCGGCTGCACGTCGTCATCCCGGACATCACCCGGCGCCACATGGCGGTGAACGTCCGCAAGTTCATCCTGACCGCCCACTCGCTAGACGAGCTGGTGGGGCTCGGGACGCTCACCTCGGCGGCGGCCCGGTTCCTGGAGGCAGCCGTCGTCAGCGGCCTGAACATCATCGTGGCGGGCGGAACGCAAGCCGGGAAGACGACCTTGCTCAACTGCCTGGCCGCGGCCATCCCGGGCTCCGAGCGGGTCGTCAGCTGTGAAGAGGTCTTCGAGCTGCGCATCCCGTTGCCGGACTGGGTATCCATGCAGACCCGTCAGCCCAACCTCGAAGGCACCGGGGAGGTTCGGCTGCGTCGGCTGATCAAGGAAGCCCTGCGGATGCGCCCGACTCGGATCATCGTCGGCGAGGTTCGCCAGGAGGAGTGCCTGGACCTGCTGATCGCCCTGAACTCGGGCCTGCCGGATATCCGTATGGCACACTGTACCTGTGCCGAGGACGGCGGGAATCTACGTACGCATCTCCCAAGACCGGGACGGACGTGCTCTCGGCGTCGCCCGGCAGGAGGAGGACTGTCGCGCGCTGTGTGCTCGCCGCGGCTGGACGGTCGCCAAGGTTTACGCCGACAACGATGTCTCGGCCACGACGGGGAAGCGCCGACCGGCGTACGCGGCGATGCTCGCAGACATCAAGGGCGGCCAGATCAACGCCGTCGCCGTCTGGGACCTCGACCGCCTGCACCGCCGGCCGATTGAACTCGAAGACTTCATCGACCTGGCCGACCGCCATGGCGTCGACCTCGGCTCGGTCGGTGGCGACGTCGACCTGTCCACCCCAGGCGGCCGGCTGCAAGCCCGGATCATGGGCGCGGTCGCCCGCAACGAGATGGAGGTGAAGTCTGCGCGGACGAAGCGGGCGCAGTTGCAGGCGGCCCAGCAGGGGCGCTGGCTGGGTGGTGTCCGACCCTTCGGTTTCGAGGTCGACGGAACCACGCTGCGCCTGACCGAGGCAGCCGAGATCGTGCGACTCGTGGACGCCCTACTCGCGGGCGACAGCCTCGCCGGGCTGGTCCGGGACCTGAACGCTCGAGGCGTCCGTAGCACCCGCGGCAAGCCCTGGTCGTACACCACGTTGCGCCAGGTGATCCGGCGACCTCGCAACGCCGGACTGAGCGACTATCACGGCGAGATCCTGGGGCCGGCACGATGGCCGGCCATCGTCGACGAAGGGCGCTGGCGTGGTGCCTGCGCGCTGCTGGCCGATCCGGCGAGGCGGACCTCGCGATCGAACCGGGCGCGCTGGCTGCTCGCTGGGCTGGCGCGGTGCGGTATCTGCGGCGAGACCGTCAAGTCCGCGCGCGCCGGCAGCCGCACCGTCTACCGGTGCCGGACCGGGAAGCACCTTGCCAGGGCGGCGGTGCCCGTCGACGCACTCGTCGATGCGGTCGTCATCGGCCGGTTGCAGCAACCGGATGCGGCCGCTCTGCTTGGCGGCGCCGACGCGCCCGACCAGGCCGCATTGCACCTTGACCGAGCGGCGCTGACCGCGAGGCTTGACGAGGTCGCCTGCGCCTTCGCCGACGGGTCGATCACTGCCGCCCAGCTACGCGCGGCCACCTCGGCGCTGCGGGGCAAGGTCGCCGCGGTCGAGACAGCCATGGCCGCGTCCAACCGGGGAAACGTGCTTGGCGACCTGGTCAGCGCCTCCAACGTCGAGGCGGCGTGGGCGAAGTTGCCACTGGCCCGTCGGCGCGCTGTCGTCGACCTGCTCATCGAAGTGACGCTGCTGCCGTCCGGTCGGCGCGGGAACCGGTTTGACCCGACGTTAGTCAGCATCGCCTGGCGGTAGGCCTGGCCGCGCGCCATTGCGGTTGTAGGTGCATAACCGCAGGTCAGGGCGCTGTCGCCGCTGCGGGCAGCGGCCCGCGCCTACCAGGCGGCCTTCGACGACCTGGCCAGCTACGCACACCTGGCTGCCTAGTCCCGAACCCACAACCCCGGAACGGAGACGATCCGAACGCCGTACTTGACTCGATCATGACGGCTGTGCCGTCTAAGCCCTCTAACCGGCTATCGCGCGGTGTCGACGCCGACGGCCATGGGGTCGGGGTCGGGGTGGTCCCCGGTTCCCGCCGCCGAACCGGCTGCCGGGCCGGGTCGCAGCGAGCCGGGCTCGTCGTCGTAGGCCAGCCAGCCGGCATCGCGCAACTTGCCCATCAGGCCATCGGTGATCTCACGCGGTCAGCCGGTGTGCCGGCGCAGCGCGGCCCAGCTCGGTCCGGCCCCGGTGCGCTCCCGGTGCGCCGCCACGTAGGCCGCGGCCGCCCGGCCGGCGCCCTCGAGGTCATCGAGCACGGCGGCCTTGGCCTGTTTGAGCGCCCGGCGGCGGGCGTCGGCAGCGGCCAGCGAGACCATCTCGCCTTGCACGGCCCCCCGGGTCGGCACCTGGCCCAGGCGGACCAGCCGGGCGAAGGCCGCCACCTCGGCCAGCTTCGGCCTGCCCGTCATCTGGACGTGCGGGGCGAGCTCCTCCACGGCGACGGGCGTCACCTCCCGGCCGGTCCGGGTCAGCCACTGCGCGGCCAGCTCGCGCTGGGCGTCGGTGGTCCGTTTGCGCCGCCGGGTGGGACCAGTCACGCATCCGACCTTAAGACACCCGTCGAACGGTACTCGGGCGTTCGCATTCGGCCGCTGTGGGTGGCAGGTACGCCTCGATGTCCCAGTCCGGTGGCATTGCTCCCGGGCTGAATCCGGCGCGCACCGACCGGGTCGCCGCCCGGGCGTTGCTTACTCCCCCGCCAGCGGGTCGGCTACTGACCATCCGGTCTCCCGCGCGGTCGGAAACGTCGCCCGGTCGGGGACTCGGTCGGCGTCAGCCGGCAGGATGGGTGCCGTGAGTCTGTCTGCGTCGTTGACCAGGGCGGCCGAGGGCGCTCTTGGCGAGCAGCTGCGACACCCGACCGTGGTGGGGATCGGCCGCGGGGACCTGGCCCAGGACGCCTTCCGGGCCTGGCTGGAGCAGGACTACCTCTTCCTGCTGGACTACGTGCGTGTGTTCAGCCGACTGGCCTGGCAGGCCCCGCCGGCGCACCTCGGCGATCTCGTCGACCTGGCGCACGCCACCTGGCACACGGAGCTGGCCTTGCACCGCACCTTGGCCGCGCAGTTCGAGGCTGACCTCGAGGGCGCCGTCAAGAACGGTCCGTGCACGGCGTACACCAAGTTTCTGCTGGACGCGGCCGCCGACTACGGCTCGGGGCTCGCCGCGCTGCTCCCCTGTATGTGGGGGTACTCCGAGATCGGTAGACGGCTGGCGGCGGACCCCCCCTCTGAGCCGCGCTACCGCCAGTGGGTGCAGGCCTACGCGGACCCTGACTTCGCCGCGCTGGCCGCGAGGTGTGCGGCGATGCTGGACGAGGCCGCGGCGGACGGCGCGGTTCCCGCCGAGCGGGCTAAGCAGCTCTTCGCCGCCGGAATGGCACACGAACTGGCGTTCTGGACCGTGTCGTGACCACCGCGGCGGCGCTGCTTGCCGGCTCGGCCGAGTTGGGGCGGTCGTTGGCCAAGCATCCCTTCGTCGTCGCCGCCGGGGACGGAACGCTGGCCAGCGACGCGTTCGACCGATGGCTGGTCGAGGACTACTTCTACGTAGTTGAGTTCCGCCGCTTTCTTGCCCGGCTGGCCGCGGCTGCTCCGACCGAGGAGGTCCGGGACCTATTGCTGGCTGCCCTCGTGCCGCTACGTGCTGAGCTGGAGCTCTTCCGGACCCAGGCCGCGGCGCGGCAACTCAGCCTGTGCGTTGAACCCGCCCCGACAACGCTCGGCTACGCCAGTTACCTGCATGCGTCGTTGCTGGATGGCTTCGAGGTCGCCCTCGCGGTGCTGTACGGCGCTGAAAAGGCCTACTACGACGCGTGGGCGGCGGTGCGCGCCTGTGCCCAGGCCACCTCGCCGTACTGGCCGTTCATCAACAACTGGTCCGCACCGGAGTTCGGCGTGTGGGTCGAGGAGTTGGCCGCTGCTTTGGACAGGGTCACCCCGCTGGGGCCGACGTCGGGGCAGCGGCGCGCCTTTTCCCGCGTCCTCAGACTGGAGCTGCGGTTCTGGAATGGGGTGCATGTGGGGGACGGCTGGTAGGACCGGGTGCGGCAACCTTGCTCGCGCTCGCTCAGGGGGTCTGCCGTCGCGCCAGATGCCGCACTCGGCTCCGACCCCGGCAACGAGCACGATCGGGCGGCCGGTTTCGGTGCGGACGGTGTGCAGGGAGCAGGGCCCTTCGATCAGCGGTAGACGCCCGCGGGCAGTACGAACCGATCGTTGGAACAGCCGGCCGGAACGTCCCGGCCAAGACCGGCAGCGGACCGGGAAACCGGGCCCGTCGAGCCGCGACTCAGCGCAACCCGCGGCCGCGCAGGAGCAGTTCGAGGCGGGGCGCCGGCCTGGGTTCAGTAGTAATGCCGCCGGCCGCCGACGGCGTGGCCGACACCGCCGAGCACGGCCAGGATCAGCCCGATCACCAACACGATGATCCCAATGGTCCACAAGATCGAAATCTTGAGGAGGAACCCCAGCACGAGCGCCACCAGACCAAGGATGATCATCGTGCCCCTTCCGGTCGTCGACCACTGTGTGTTACAAGAATGCCCCCACGGTGGTTGGTTCAACCGCATCCACCGGCAACTCCGTAACAGCTTGTTAAATCAAGCCTGCGCGCGGCGCTGCCGGCGGTGCCCTGCGCCGCGGCTGCGGCGGCCCGCTGGAGTTGGCCCGGCCGCAGCGGTGCCCCGCGGGCACTCTGGTCCGGCCTGCGGAGGAGCTGGCGCTGCTCAACCAGATCTGGGTGCTGCAGTCCCAGCTGACCAACTACTTCCTGCCCCAGCAGAAGCTCCTCGCCAAGATCCGAGACGGAGCCAAGATCACTAAGACCTACGACCGGCCGACCACGCCCCAGCGCCGGGCCGAGTTGCACCCTGCCGTCACCGCTGAGGACAAGACTCTCATGACCGACACCCTCGCCGGACTGAACCCGGCGGCCGTCCAGCGAGCCATCCAAGCCCTCACCGCGCAGCTGCTCACGCTCACCACCGGGAAGGCCAGAGCCACCACCAGACCCCAGCTTCCCGCTCCCTCGTCGCGCGCATTAGGCCGTGAGCCAACGACTCCAGCTACGCGCGCATCTTGACGTGAGTCACCAGGGGGCCTTCCTTGCAGTGGGCGCCGGACAAGCGGCGTTACGGAAGTCCTCAATTCGGCATGAGCGTGTAGCCGGGGCACCGCGGCGCGGCGCGCCTTCCCATCCAGTCCTCGCGATAGGTATACGCAGAGCCACCCCTCACCAACGCCGGCAATCCCGGCCGGCAGACCGCGAGCGTCATTGTCCGCGGCGTGCCGAACGGCGCTTCTGGACGGTGCAGGTGCGGGATTAACAACGGGCTACTTGTGGGCTGCAGCCGGCGCCGACATGAGTCCCAGTTGCGTAAGAAGTGACGCCGTGTCGAAGTAGCTGTGCATCGAGGTGATCTTGCCGCCGCTGACGTCCAAGACGTCGCAGAACTTGAGCGTTGCGCGGCGACCTGTCGGTGGAAGCGTTCCACCCGGTGTCACGAAGTCGCCGGTGTGGGTCCCGCGCCCGGTGAACTGGACCACAACCTGGTCACCCGCGGACAGGACTCGGTCGATCATGACTTCCCCGTCCGGAAAACCGCCCGCCCAGCTTAAGGACCACT
>Ga0097691_1002726_pt1 | contig 11428 bp, 11 predicted proteins | sample NGESurdeep072012_8_FD_72858 | JGI IMG/M metagenome (GOLD analysis project Ga0097691, IMG submission 72858) | Arctic peat soil microbial communities from Barrow, Alaska - NGEE Surface sample 210-1 deep-072012 | ecosystem: Environmental > Terrestrial > Soil > Wetlands > Peat ...
AGAGTAGTAATTCCGGGCGTTTCTTGACTCAAAAGTCACTCGTAAGTTATTGAATCGTCGTTGCGCAAAATGCCGAGTTTACTTGTTTGAGTCTTTTTTCAGCAGCCTCTGAAGCCGTGCCCTTTCAAAGATTTCTGTTTCAGCTATCCATACAGATGAATAATCCAGGTTCAGCCCGCGTTCGGATGTACAAACAAACCGCTTGAGCCTTACAGTATGGGCGATCTTGGACGCTAGGCTGAAGCCTGGCTCTACGCGGTTTACAGCACCTAAGACTGATCTGAGTTATCAGCTGCTGGCGTTACTTTTCGCGCTATCATGTTCCGCATGGCACCTCATCACTCTCCCCGATTTCTAGACATCGTTAAGGACGCCAAGCAGCGTGTCCGCGAAATAACCGTGGACGATGTGAAGCAAATGCTGGACGGGAATGCAGATTTTCTTCTCATCGATGTCCGCGAAGACAACGAATGGACGAAAGACCACTTACCGGCGGCCGTGCATCTTGGCAAGGGAATTCTTGAACGGGACGTGGAGCAGCGCGTACCTGACCCGAGCACCCCCCTTGTTTTGTACTGCGGTGGCGGGTTCCGCTCCGCGCTGGCTGCCGATGCCTTGCAACGAATGGGATATATGAATGTCGCCTCCATGGATGGTGGCATTCGCGAGTGGCGAGAGAAGGGTTTTCCGCTGACCAGCGAATGAGAGTCGGCCGGATGGTCGCTGGGTAAGAGTTCGTAACTCCTGCGACCCAGTCCGATTCGGCGACGGCTTCGTCGGAGCACGAGGCGTGCCGGCGGAAGCGAATCCTTGCTATCCTGCCAGCATCTCTAACTAACCACGATGGGCAAAGCCGAGACATCCACCGCACCAACCGCTACGCTTACGAATGACGAGACCCTGCGCTACTCCCGCCATCTTATCCTGCCCGAGGTTGGCGTGGAGGGTCAGCTTAAGCTGAAGCGGGCGTGCGTACTCTGCGTAGGGACCGGCGGTCTGGGCTCGCCAGTGGTTCTATATTTGGCCGCTGCCGGTGTGGGCACGCTGGGTATCGTTGACTTCGATATTGTCGATCTGACCAATCTTCAGCGGCAGATCCTGCACGGCAGCGATGACATCGGCCGCCAGAAGCTGGACTCCGCTGCCGAGCGCATCACCGCGATCAATCCCAACGTCAAAGTTCGCAAGTTCGAGACTTGCCTTACCAGCGTCAATGCTCTGGAGGTGTTTCGCGACTTCCAGATCGTCGTGGATGGCACCGATAACTTCCCCACCCGCTACCTGGTAAACGACGCGTGCGTGCTCACCGGCAAGCCGAACGTATATGGCTCGATCTTCCGTTTCGAAGGCCAGGCCAGCGTCTTCGCCGCCAAGGATGGCCCGTGCTACCGCTGCCTTTATCCCGAGCCGCCTCCACCTGGGCTGGTTCCCTCGTGCGCCGAGGGTGGCGTACTGGGCATTCTGCCGGGACTGGTGGGCATGATCCAGGCGACCGAGACGATCAAGCTCATTCTCGGTGCCGGCGAGCCGCTGATCGGCCGCCTGCTGTTGGTGGATGCGTTGGCGATGCGCTTCCGCGAGCTCAAGCTGCGCAAGAATCCTGATTGCCCGGTGTGCGGCGATCATCCAACCGTTACCAAACTGATCGACTACGATCAGTTCTGCGGAATCGGTGGAGAGGAGAAAGCCACGGCTGCGACCATGCCAGAAATCACCCCCGAGGAACTGAAGCGGCGGCTCGACGCCGGCGATGACCTGTTCGTGCTCGACGTGCGCGAGCCTCACGAATACCAGATCTGCAACCTCAGCGGACACCTGATCCCGCTGAACGACCTGCCCAAGCGCCTCAGCGAGCTCGACGCCCGTCGCGAGATCGTCGTCCATTGCAAGCTGGGCGGACGCAGCGCCAAGGCCGTGGACTTCCTGCGGCAATCCGGTTTCGCCAAGGTGCACAACCTGGCCGGCGGCATCGACGCCTGGGCCGAGCGCGTCGATCCTAAAATGCCAAAGTACTGACACCGCTGGCTACTAGCGCCGTCACTTCGTGAGTGCCTCCTCGACCGCTTTGGGATTCCGCTCTATTACCGTCAAGTAGGCGCGTACCGCACCTTCTGGACGCCGTCTGCCCTGTTCCCACTCCTGGAGCGACCGTTGGCTGACAGCGTACCGCCGCGAAAACTCGGCTTGCGACAGGCCCAGCTTCGACCGGATTGCCTTCACATCCACGTATTCAGGAACGTCGACGTATCGCATTGGAAGCGCAACTCTCCGCTCGGCGTGATCGACAACCTCCCTCATCGCGGTAATCAAACGCTGACCAATCCTAGAATGTCTTGCCTTTCTCATTGAATTTTGCCTACTTGCTTTTCGTAGACACTGGTGTAGGCAATCTCCGCGCTCATCGGGTTCTCTTCTTATCGGGTTTTCTTATACGGCATTGACGGACTACTTGTCAAGCGATGCCTTCGGGAGCAGATGCCGCTGCCGACGATGGCAATTTCGTCTTTGCTGCGGTCGACGGTGCAGTCAGGGGAACGGTCCCGGCCACCCGCCTCCCGTGCTAAAATTTGACCAAATGCTCGCGAGAGAAGTTTTGTCTTGATCGAGATAGCGCCGTCCATATTGTCGGCTGATTTCGCCCGCCTGGCCGAGGATGCCAAGGAGGCGGTGCGAGGTGGCGCCACCCTCCTCCATGTGGATGTGATGGATGGCCATTTTGTGCCCAATATTACTATCGGGCCTCCAGTGGTCGCTTCGCTCCGTAAAGCGGTGGATGTCCCGCTCGACTGCCACTTGATGATCGAGAATCCCGACGAGTACATTCCGGCTTTCGCCGCCGCCGGGGCCAACTGGATCACGGTACATCAGGAAGTCTGCCGCCACCTGAACCGCACGCTGGAGTTGATACGCAGCCACGGCATGCTAGTGGGCGTGGCCCTCAACCCGGCAACTCCGGTACAGACCCTCGGCGAGGTGCTCGATATCGTGGACCATGTCCTGGTGATGTCGGTCAATCCCGGTTTCGGCGGGCAAAAGTTCATTCCCGGGGCGCTGGAGAAGGTCCGTAAGCTGGCAACCATGCGCGCGGCCAAGGGCCTGAATTTCCGCCTGGAAATCGATGGCGGCGTAGACCTGGCAACGATTGGACCGTCAGTCCGTGCCGGAGTAGAAATTTTCGTTGCCGGCAGTTACGTGTTTGGCCACGGCGATCCGGCCCGTAAGGTGGAGGGGCTGCTGAAGGCGGCCCAGGAAGCCACCCTGTTGCGCGCCTAGTCATGCCGGCGTGGAACGCAGTATTTCCCAGAGGTGTTTAGGATGTTTCGTCGCGTCATCATAGCGTTTTCGATAGCTGCCATGCTGCTGACCCTCGGATGCAGCAACAAGAACAAGAAAGTCCAGAATCCGATCGCCAACCTCAACTCGAAACAGCCGGACAAGGTGCTGTTCGACCGCGCCCTGGACGCGATGAAGCACAACAAGTACGACGTCGCGCGACTCAGTCTGCAGACCCTGATCAATACGTATCCTGATTCGGAGTACGTGGCCCGCGCCAAGCTGGCGATCGGTGACTCCTGGTACGCCGAAGGCGGCACCGCCGCCATGACCCAGGCAGAGAGCGAGTACAAGGACTTCATCACCTTCTTCCCCAATATGCCTGAAGCGGCTGAAGCGCAGATGAAGATCGCGAACATCCACTACAAGGAGATGGAGAAGGCGGACCGCGATCCCACTCACGCCCGCCGCGCCGAAGACGAGTATCGCCAGCTCATTTTGCAGTTCCCCGACAGCCCGCTGGTGCCGCAGGCCAAGCAGCGCTTGCTGGAAGTGCAGGAAGTGCTTGCCGACCGCGAGTACATGATCGGGCACTTCTACTTTGTGCGCGAGACATATCCGGCGGCCATCGCGCGCCTGAAGTCGGTGGCGGATACGTATCCGCTATACAGCGGGGCTGACCAGGCCCTCTACGAACTGGGCAACTCCTACGAAAGGGAAGTTGACTTCGTTCGCCTGTCGAGGTTGCCCGAGGCGGCGAAAGGCGCGTTAATCAAGCAGTACACCGAGGGAGCCACGGCCGCCTACGACCGCATCCTTACTCGCTATCCCCTGGAAGAACGGACTGAGGACGCCAAAAAGCGGTTGCAGGCAATGAAGCAACCGGTCCCGCATGCCACCGAAGCCGCCATTGCTCAAGATAAAGCTGAGATCGCCAGCCGCGGCTCGCTGGGACACTTCGGCAAATTGATGGAGAACTTCCGCAAGAGTCCGGACGTAACTGACGCCACCAAGGTCGGCGAACCAACGCTGGTCGATCCAAAGCAGGTCAGCGCACCTGACATGGTGCGCGCCGCGGATACCAGCATCATGGTCAGCCTAAGCGGTTCCAATAAGGTTGGAGTCGAGCGCGTGAAGAACGGCGCCGTCCCAGCCGCCAACGCTCCCGCTCCGCGCTCTGACGCCGAACCTGGAGCGGCTGCGGGATCGACTCCTGCAACGGGCAATGCTGCTGGCGCTACCTCGGCGGTTGCGCCGGCCCAGACTGCATCGGGCGGAGCCGGGAATGGCTCGCCCTCCAACCCGGCCTCAGACAATAGCGCAGTTCCTGAAATGAAGAACGACTTGCAGCCCGCAGCCACTACTCCTCCGCCAGGCGCGAGCGCGCCGCCTCCTGAGCAAGTAAACGATGCCGCTGCTGCTGCTTCCGGTTCTGGCAGCAGCCCGCAGCCGACGCCCACTGCCAGCAGCGGTTCGGCGCAACAACCCGCCCCGACCGCCAATAGCAATACGGAAAGCTCCTCGAAGAAAAAGAAGAAACATCATTGGCCGTTCTAGCGGTGAGACTGCTCAATGGGGCGTAGCTTCGGCTGCGCCTTTCTTTTTGCGTTTTGGACTGCACGCTCATAGCGGCGTTTATCACGGTCTTTCAATGCTGAGGTAGAGCTGAGCGCTGATTACTGAGTGCTGAATGCTGACGGCCCCTTATGTAGATGCAACGAGAAAATGTCGTATTAACTGCAACGAGACTTTGTCACCCCTTGGCATTTAAGTAACGGCCGCTAAAGCGGGGCGGCCGGAGAGGTTGTAGATGCGAGGCATCGGGGTTTTTCGTTTCTGCGCGGTGGGGATGGGCGCAGGGCGGCGGTGGGCGTGTTCTTCGAGCGGCAGGGGCAGGGCGAGCAGCAGCTGGTCGCCGCGATAGACGCGTAGGGTGCCGTCCAGTTGATGCGAGAGTTGGACGGTTTCGCGGGCATAGCCACGATGGCCAGGCAAGGGGGGCAGGGCGATGGAGTGGGCGCCTAAGGTGACGGTGTGGTCGGCGGCGACGACGCGCTGGTAGCGCAAGCTGAGGCAACGGGCCAGATCGAAGCGGCGCGGCAGGCAGCGAAAGTCGCAAGCGGCGTCGGCGGCGGGACGGGCGAAGCGCTGCTTGTGATCGGCGCAGAAGCGGGCGAGCACCACATTGGCTTGTTCCAAAGTGGCGGCCTGGGCCAGGCGAAGTTCGCTGACCAGACGGTCCTGGCCAGTGCGCCAGACGCGTTCGATGCGGCCCTTGGCCTGGGGCGAGTAGGCGGCGATCTGCTGAATGCCGAGTTCCTGGAGCGCGCGTCCCAGTTGGGTGGGAGATTGTTTACCGGCGAGCTGTTCGGCCAGGGTCCAGTGGGCATCGTTGCGCTGGAAGATGCTGTGGCGGTCGTGGTAGAGGCTGAGCGGGATGCCATGCGCGGCGATCATGGCCTGCAGAGCGCGGAGATAGCCGAGCGTATTTTCGGCTTCGAGTTGGAAGTGAGCCGCCAGGATCTGGCCGGTGGCGTCATCCTGAAAGCCGATGAGCGTGAGTTGGGGGCCGCGGCCTTGGAGCCAGTCATGGCGGCTGGCATCGGTGAGCGCCATCATGCCGAAGCGTGGGCGGGGCGGCCGGCGAGAGCGATACTGGCGCGGCCGGCGCTTCTGCGGAGACGGCAGTTTGGCGGCCCGCAAGATGCGGCGCACGGTCTCGCGGCTGATCGCGAAGTTCTCTTCGCCGCGAAGTTTTTCCGCCAGATGGGAATCGTTGAAACCCTGATACTTGCCGCGGGCCAGGCTCAAGATCAACTGCTTCTGGGGAATGGAAACCGCCCAAGGCATGGAGCGTCCGCGATTGCCGTGCTGCACCCAGTCCAGGGAATCGGGCCGATAGCGGCGTTTGAGGCGCTGCACCTGACGTTCACTCAGTTGCAGCAGGCGGGAGGCTTCGCGTACGCTCAGCCTCCCGCCCGCTGCATTCTCCATCACTTTCACCCGTTGGAACTCTTTCTGACTCATGGTCACCATCCTTCCAGGGTGACAGAGTCTGGTTGCAGTTAAGGGGTGACATTATCTTGGAGCATCTACAGATAGGCGTCACCTTCGTCGTCAGCTCCGCAAACCTCGTGTACAGTCTGTGGAGTAACAAACGGACTGTTTTTGTGAACACGGTCACGACGTCGCGCTTGAAGTGGATCGATTCACTTCGTGACAAGGTTTCTGAATTTATCGCCGTGACGGTGCGCCTCTTGGACCCGGAGTTCCCATCTGACAAGAAGAGCATAGGAACGCTATTGCTCCAACGAGACACATTGCTTCACCAAATCGTTCTACACCTCAATCCCCATGACCCGGAAGATCAGAGGATTAAAACCCTGGTTGATCACGTTCAGGAGCTTACGGATCATGGGGTTTTCTCAGATGAACTTGCCGACGGGCTGGTTAAACTCCGCGATGCGACAGGGGATTATCTCAAGAAAGAATGGAACAGGGTGAAAACAGAGTCAACCGGAAAGCAGTCTTAGAATGTCTGGTCTTCGCCCACGTCCGTCAGATCAGTGCCGATTCTCGCGCCAGTTCTTTGGGTTCAAGTGTTGGGTTTGGCGAAAGAACGGACTCACGGTCTATATAGGCTGGACGCTTAAAGTGCTTACTTAACGCGAGTCCTTGCTGCTGGTATGAAGAACCAATAGATGGGCCATAAAGTTTATCTGGTTCCTTTGCCATCTTGTGGTATACAAGCCTTCCCACCAACTGTTTGTCTTCCAGGATGATTGGGACCTCATGGGCCCTCACTTCCAACACGGCCTTCGTTCCTTTGATACCGTTTAGTCCGTACCCGAATCCTGGATCAAAGAACCCGGCATAGTGGACGCGGAACTCGCCGATGGACGGGTCATAGGGTACCATTTCACCTGCATAGGTAGGAGGAACGCTAACTTTTTCGGCTGACGCCAAGATATAGAACGCACTCTTATCCAAAATGAGTCCCTTCGATAGCGGGCCTTCGATCGCATCCCAGAAATCTTTGATCTCGTAGTGATTAATATTCCCAAGGTCAATAACAGGAGAATCGCTCTTAGCCCTATAAGCAATAATGTTAGACCCGTTCCCCTGAAGATCAACTGAGATCCGCAATCCGCCCGATATCTTAGCCTCAAGAGGGTTTTCATCATCCGCGTAAACCAACTGCTCTGTCTTTGATAACTTAGACAGCATCTCGTCGGTAACATCGATCGGCTTCCCTTGGATTAATCGCAATTGCGTTAACTTCATCCCTGCTCTAACCACAACCCGGAAAGTGCGCGAGACAACCTCCAGATAAAGACTTCCATGGTAAGCCTCGGGAACGGATTCAAATTCTTGGCCACCTTCAGTTATAAGCCTCGTAAAAATATCCAAGCGCCCAGTTGTGCTCTTGGGGTTTGCCTTGCCACGAACACGTGGAGGGAGAGCTAGGCTCTCTATAAGGGGAACTACATAAACCTCCCCAGGGCAGAATACGGTCGGTTCATCCAGACTGATCTCGCGCTTAATCCAGTCGCGAATCTTCTTTTCCGCTGGGAACTTCCCTGGTAGGAAGCTTGCACAAACATGGTATGCCTTGCGGCCCAACCGCAAATCGATGCTTGCTGGTTGGATCTGGCTAGGGGTGATCTGATGAGACGGGGCAATAATCTTCCCGGAATCCACGAAGCGCCGGAGCACTTGAGAAGGCAGAATCCCGCGCAACTGTTCCAAATCTTGGTTGTCACGTTCCATTGCCGAGAACAGATTGTCCACTATACACATCCCCTCTATGAATTACGGTGCCGTTCCATAGCCGCTAGCCTTTTTCGATGTCTCTCGATCAGTGTTGCCTTGTAGTACTCGCCGTAGCAGGACAAACTGCAAAATCCCCCCTCGCTTTTCTTCCCACTCCCCGTTCGCGCTCCCTCGGGGATTGCGGTTCCACAGTTCGGGCAGATGTTGGCTTCCCACAGCTTCAACAGATATTCTTTTTCGGAGTCTCCCATTGGTACGAGTTCTCCACAATAACATTCTGGATTCTCTGGAAAACTAATGACTCTTGAGGATTTGTGCTAAACAACTTGTAGAATCAGCAGCCTTGGTGCACAAATAGTGGTGCAACATATTTCTTTATGAGCTTGTTTACCATTGTTATTATACACTTTGGTACCTATTGAGAACTTCCCCAGCCAGCAACAACCCGTTAGATCAGTGCCCAAAATAACCCTTGCGTTTTCGCGTCAACTCTCTCGGCTCGGCGTTACTGTGCGCCCGCCACTGCCCTGCGATACGTCATCACATTGCGGTTATGTTCTTCCATGGTGCGGGCGAAACGGTGGTGGCCATTGTTATCGCTGACGAAGTAGAGGAAGTCGCCGTGGGCGGGATGCATTGCAGCTTGCAACGACGCGACTCCTGGATTGGCAATCGGCCCGGGAGGCAAACCGGGATACTTGTAGGTGTTATACGGCGAATTGAATTGCAGGTCCGACTGGTAGATGGTGCCGCGATACCGTCCGGCCAGCAGGGCCGCGTAGACGACGCTGGGATCGGCCCCCAGCGCCATGTTCCGAGCCAGGCGGTTGTAATACACGCTGGCCACCAGCGGACGCTCTTCCGACACCGCAGTTTCCTTCTCCACGATGGAGGCCATGGTCACGATGCGGTGCGTGTCAGCGTTGCCCAGCAGCCCGTTTTTTTGCGCTTCCTGCCGAAAACGGCGCACCATCCCTGCCGCTATGTCATGCGCGGTATCGATGCGTGTGAATTGATAAGTGTCGGGGAAGAGATATCCCTCGAGCGACTGAGCGGTGGGATCGATCTCGCGGAGGAGAAACACATCTCCCTTGGCCGCCGTGAGGAAATCGGCGGCCGTGCCCAGACCCGCCTGCTCGACCGCGGCCGCGATGTCGAACATGGTGTAGCCCTCGGGGACGACGAGGGTGCGCGCATAGACATCGCCACGTACCAGGCGGCGCCACACCTGCAAAGCGCTGGCGGGTTCGTCGAACTTGTATTCGCCGGCCTTGAGGGTCTTCAGTCCTTCGGCGTATTGCAGCATGAGAAATGCCGCCGAGCTGCGAATGACGCCTTCGCGCTGCAGATCTTGCGCTATGTGCCGCGTGCTCCAGCCCGGACGCAGCAACACGAACTTGGTCTCCGAAGGTTTCAACGGCAGCAGGGCCGCCCAGGCAAACCAGAGAGCAAACGCCAGCACGAGCGCGACCACGAGTTTGAAGAATGTTCGCATGGAGGACAGCAGTTTAGATGATGAGCGGCGCCGGTGCGCTGCACCGCAAGACAAAGAGCGTAGCCCAGAGTCTCATCTCTGGGCAAACAATTCGAACTGGTTCGGCCGCCGCCCTCAACGGAGTGCGAATTAAGTCAGGTTCGACTCGAGTAGGCCGACCCGGACACTTAAGCTGTCACTGGCGGTCAGCACCTTCGGGACTCGCGTTGGGGCAGGCTGGATCCTGTCTCGGGCCCGGGGCCCAGCCGCAGAGAAATAGCTCGCTGGAATCCCTAGGGTGGGTATATAGTGTGAGGCCGTTGGGAGCAAAAACAGGAATTACGGCTTAAGGGTAAAAACGCAAGGAGACGAAAATGGCACCCCACCGTTTCAAAAACAGAAGTTCTACATTGTAGGACACAACCCTAACACGGTTGCAGACGCACAAACTTACCTGGACGCGGGAGCCAATGCACTGGAACCCGACGTCTGCTTCGACGCGGATGAGCCAGACCAGTATTTCGTGAGCCACAGTCACGTATCGAGCGATGAAGACTCGCACGACTTCGATCACGAACACAGCCTGGCCAACTACATGCGAGGACTCGCGGCCTTGATCCTTTCGACGCAGAAGAGCTACAACCTGGCTCTGATCTGGTTCGACTACAAGGACTCTCCTGAGGGCGATATCAACAAGTTACTCAAGATCGTGCACGACAACTTCACGGTGGTCAATCCGATTTGCGCCGGCGTCGCGATCATGGTCAGCGTCGCCCACGTCTCGGAAGCCTCTTTTGTGAACAGCTACGATGAGAGTGTGAATAATGCCGGAGTGGCCATTGACCAGGATGACGATAGCAAAGCCGTACAGCAGAACTTCAACGCTGCGCTGCAAACGCGATTCGCCTACGCCGACGGAATCATGGTTGGCGGCTCCCCCATCGGTATCTTTACGTCGGTCATGAAGGCCAAGGTTTTGCAAGCGCAGACTCCGGATCCCAGCAAGACCTTCAGGATGGTCCACACCTGGGTTCTGGCGGACTCCGATTCAATCCGCAGCTATCTCGATTTGCACATCGACGGGATTATCGTGAACGCCGGCACGGTGCCAACCTTGAAGGCGATCCTGCTGGAGAAGCACTACCTGCCGATGTATGAGCTGGCGCAGAACGGATACAATCCCTGGGGCGCGCCGCCGATCCCGCAGTATTGGGGGACGGTCCAGACGCAGGACGTAATGTGGGCCGGCACGGATGCAGCGGTGAAGCTCACTTTGACCGGAGCCAACGGCTCACTGCAGTGTCCGATCGACGGCTCATGGGCAAAAGTACTGGAACAAGGCGACTCAAACGGTGTAACGTGGCAGGGGCTGAATATCGGCGAGATCACAAGCCTGAAAGCTGAGCTCGTCAATACCGCCGGCAGCGCTCCGGATTGGCTGCCCGCAATGATTACGGTGGGAAGCAACCTGATGCCCAACCCGGTATTTTTCAACTACGGACCAAACGATTGGGTGAAGTTTGGGTCCCCAGTGACTAAACAGCCAGAGCAGAACCCAAGCATGTAGCCGGACCCTCGGTTGTCCTATCAACGGAAAATCTCAGTAGGTGCGTCCGACTGCACAGAGGAAAAATCTCGCCGGCACCGTCCAACTCCGGCATGGCTCGGCACGAAGCCTGGCCGTGACGGCCCGAAGGTCCCTATCTAAGAGGTCCGGGCGATTTGGATCTCATCATCATGCCAGCTTCCGATTCGCGCGCTGCTCGGCAAGCAAACAGCGGAGCCGCAAGTCTCATCTCTGGGCAAACAATTCGGACAAGAATCCGTGTTCATCCGCGCGGATACGTGGCTACGGGTTTCTGTTCTTCCGGAATTCCAGGAACGATTGCAGGATCAACACGGCCGCCA
>Ga0097691_1002731_pt1 | contig 11408 bp, 7 predicted proteins | sample NGESurdeep072012_8_FD_72858 | JGI IMG/M metagenome (GOLD analysis project Ga0097691, IMG submission 72858) | Arctic peat soil microbial communities from Barrow, Alaska - NGEE Surface sample 210-1 deep-072012 | ecosystem: Environmental > Terrestrial > Soil > Wetlands > Peat ...
CGCCTTTCAGGCGGCGCAGGCCTCCGCTCCAGACGCCCTCCTCCCCGACAATCTCCGATCTTTCACCCAACCCTCTGGTCCAGTTTTACTCCGCCGCAGTGGTCCACTTTTGCTCCGCCCTTGACAATCTCTGTCTTCCTATTCCTGCTCGGCCTCCAGATCGTCTTCTCGTCCTTCTACTTGGGCTTGCTCGACCTCGCCAAGACACTCGAATGAATTCCTCTCGAAGCAAACAGGCTTCCCGCGTGCTTAACAATGGAGAAACAACGGCAGTCACCCCCTATCGCTTGAGAAGAACACTGTGCCGGCCGATCCATCTCACTTGTAAATGCGAACTCCCTGGACAACACGGTTGATCACACCCACTGGACTCGGGCTGTCAGGGTCGAGGCCTACGCGCACGCTCAGGTGGTAACCAAAGAGTTGGAGACAGAGAATCTCAAAAGGAGTCCGGAGAACATCCGGGGATTTCGGGGCCAACGACGGAATGACCTCGTCAAAAAGCTGCGCGGTTTCACTCTGGCCATCGTCATGCGGGCAAACGCCGACAAGGTACCCCAGTTTCTTTGATCGAAGCTCTTGCACCAGGTCCCGCTCATAAAGCCGAGTCACGGGGTCGTTCGACAACAGACAGAGCACCATTGTGTCCGAGCAGATGAAGCTCATCGGACCATGCCTCAATCCCAGATAGGTTTCGGCCATGACGGGAAAGCGGCCAGCCGTCATTTCCAACACCTTGAGCGCTCCCTCCTGCGCCCAGCCGAATAACGGCGCTGACGCGAGGACTAGAACACGGTCTTCAACGCGGCTGGCTAGATCCCCCACCTTTTGGTTGATCAAAGTGAACTTGCTCTGCGCTTCGGCAGCCGCCGTCGCAATCACCGAGTCCATGAGATCGCCCTTGGCCAGACAGAGGCCTGCCAACAAGAGATTGGAATAAGAGCTGGTCATCACCAGACTCTGATCATTAGTGCGCGGATCCAAGATGATGGAGTTCACGAGCGGAGATGTGGCCAACGCCCCTTCGGGATTGCACGTGACGGCTAAGTGCCAGACATCTGGGCGGAGCCCGCGGACACGCTCGACGACGGCCATGCTCTCAGGACTGTTCCCGGAACGCGCCAGGGAAACCAGTACGGTCGCATCCTCCATGTATCGTTCGGTTCTAAGCAGCAAGTCGGTGGAGGGCACGGCGATGGATCGAGACCATGCTGCTGCCACTGCGGACGCAGCATAGGCCGACGTTCCCGCGCCCGTGATCACGACACGCGCATCCTTCAATCTGGCTTGCAGTTGCAGTCTTGCGATTCCTTCCTGTACTCGCTTCGCGGTGGTCGGCCATAGTTCCGGCTGCTGCCGAATCTCGGCCCATGTGTGCCCGGTGCCCATTGCACTCTGTTGCTTCTCGCGTTGTTCGATGCCTGTCTTAGTCATGACTAACAATTCCTTATGGTAAGTGTCATCGCCCGCAAAACACTCCCGGTTGACAATCGGCTCGCCGAGAGCCTGCTGGAGTTGCGTAACAAGAGTTCGTATGCAGGATTGGATTCGGTGTTTGCCAATTCACGTGGCCGGCCTCGGTCTCAGCAGAATGTTCTGCAGCGATACCTGCTCTTCCCCACCTTCGACCGTGGTTCCATACATATTTCCATCGGTGTCGATGACAAGGGCGATCGATACCGCGCGTGGTGATGCCATTGAACCACGCGAGAGGTTCGAAGCCGGCGCTATCGTCATTCGGGCAACATGATCTGATCCTCGATTTTGAAGTTGCCGCTGACCGTAGGTGCGTCGGTTGCGGGCTGTCCGCCGCCGACTGATACGGTGTACTCTCCCTGCGCCACGATGATATCTCCGGCATCGGTAACCATGCTGAGGTCCCGTGGGTTCAGATGGAACTCGACCTTCTGATTGGCTCCCGTCTCTAAATGGATCCGTTGGAACCCGCGCAGTGCGCGACGCGGTGCGCCTGCGACATCGGGAAACTTCAGATAGAGCTGCACCACCTCGTCGCCCGCAACCTTGCCGGTATTGGTGACTGTCACAGATGCGTTCAGCGGATCGCCGGCATGGATCGGGGTGGAGGGCAGCGAAAGCTTGCTGTAGCTGAACGTCGTGTAGCTGAGGCCGTAACCGAAGGGCCAGAGCGGCTCTCCTTCAAAGTAGCGATAGGTGCGTCCTTTCATCGCGTAGTCTTCAAAATGCGGAAGCTGGCGGACATCTTTGTAGAACGTGACGGGAAGACGTCCGGCGGGATTGTTCTTGCCGCTCAGGGTTTCAGCGATGGCGGTTCCGCCTTCCTCGCCGGAATACCAGGCTTCCAGGATGGCGTTAGCATGTGCTTTTTCCCAATTCACGCCCAGCGCGCTACCGTTCATCAGCACGACCACCAGAGGCTTGCCGGTGATGGCCACCGCCTGTAGGAGATCTTCTTCGGGCTTCGGCAAGTCCAGGCTGGTGCGGTCTCCGCCTGAAAAGCCGGGCTGGTCAACCGGCATCTCCTCACCTTCAAGGTGGCTGGTGATGCCGACGACGGCAACGACGACGTCCGCATTTGTCGCGGCGGCGACAGCCTCGGGATCAGGAGCGTTGTTCACGGGAGCCCAGATCATCTGTGCTTCTGCCTTGCCTTCTCGCAAGCGGCCATAGTTCACCTCAAGCTTCACCGGGTGGCCCTTTTCCAGGTGAACTTGGCCGAGATTGGTATCCTTGCCCCAAATCTCCATGATCAGCTTGCCGTCCAGGGAAACACTGCCAGAGCCATCGACCTTGAGGCCGATCAAGTAGTCGCCAGTTGCGTTGGGATTGAGGAAGCCGGTCCACTGTACCGACAGATCATGAATTCCTTTCACCTGGTCGGGGAGATTGCCCTCATTCAGGTTCACGTTGGATTCGATCCGCGACGTGAGCGGAGCCGGTCTGGCGTCGGAAGTCGGGCGCGAACTGTACTCGGCTTTCAGACCGGGCTTGCCATCGGGAGTGGTCAGAACCGATACGGGCACAGAGTCTCCCTGATTGGAGAGGAACTGGGTGCCGCGGACATAAGTGATCTTCGCCCCGGGGAATTCGGCTTTCATTCCTTCCAGCAGGCTTACGGTGTGGGTGGGATTCCCGTTGTAGTTGCCTAGCAAAACGGTAGTTTGATCGGCGAGTGGGCCGACGATGGCGATGCGCTTGACGGACTTCAGCGGCAGCACACCGTCATTCTTTAAAAGGACCATGGATTCGTTTGCCATCCGGCGCGCAAGGGCGCGGTGCTCGGTACTGTCGAGCAGCCTTTCATCAGTGTCGCTGTAGGGCACCATTGATGGGGTGTCGAACATGCCGAGACGGATGCGAGCGGTGAACAGGCGAATGAGTGCCGTGTCGACCGCGCTCTCAGAGAGATAGCCCTGCTGCACAGCCTCGATGTAGGGCTTGTAGTCGTGGTTATCTTTCACCTTTTCGATGAAGTCCACACATTCGTTATCCATGCCACGTTCGAGCGAGATCGCCGAGGCCTGCGGCTGCGTCGGGCGATAGCGATGGCCGCTAAAGATGTCAAGGACGGCGCCACAATCTGAGACAACGTATCCTTGAAATTGCCATACCCCGCGAAGCGTGTGTTGCAGCAAGAACTGGTTGGCACATGCGGGCTCGCCATTGACGGCGTTGTACGAGCACATCACAGATCCCGCGTGGCCCTCCACCACGGCAGCACGAAAAGCCGGCAGGTAGGTGTCTTCTTGGTCGTGCTTGCTTATGTCCACGTCAGCGAAGTGACGCGTGGGTTCAGGACCACTGTGCACGGCATAATGCTTGGGCGTGGAAATGACCCGAAAATAATGAGGATCATCGCCTTGCATGCCGGTCACAAAAGCGACCGCCATACGGGCGCTGAGGAAGGGATCCTCGCCGTAGGTCTCCTGTCCGCGCCCCCAGCGAGGATCGCGAAAGATATTGACGTTGGGCGCCCAGAAATCCAAACCCTCAAAGATATTCGAGTGACCGGCGCGTTCATCCTGGGCATGTTTGATCCGGCCCTCAGTGCCGATGGCAGTCGCCATTTCGTGAATGCGCGGCACATCGAAGGTCGCTGCAAGACCGATAGGTTCGGGAAATTCCGTCGTGCCGTCGACAGCGACCCCGTGCAAGGCTTCGCTCCACCAGTCGTACGCAGGAACACCAAGACGCTGGATTGCGCGAGCCTGATTCACGAGCTGCGAAGCCTTCTCTTCAATCGTCATGCGGTGGACCAGGTCAGCCGCGCGCTCTTCGGGCGACAGCTTGGGATTCATAAAAGGGAAACTGGAAGTGTCCTGCGCACTCGCGCAGACCACGAGGACGATACACGCAATGAGGACCACCAGGAAGAATCTGACGGGGTAGTGCATTTTGTCTCCTTACAACCGCCGGATATAAGAAAGCAACATTGGATACTCGCAGTTGGCTGCTTGTGAGCAAAGCGTCCTGCTGAGCAAGGCGTCGTAGTGGCTGTTCCCAGCAAAACTCGAAACGGTGACGCCCGAAAAATCGGGGTACGGAGAGTAGGCATACGAGTTCAATCCGGATGGCAACATCTCCCGTGGAGTATTGGGGTTGACGTAGACTCTTGAAGCTCGTTCTTTCGCCTGCAATCTCAGATTACCCATCTGGGCTCCACGTTCACCAACGACAATCCCGACTCTATTTGCTAGTTAGCATCAGCAAGACACATGCGTGCGGATTGAGCATCACGCTAACGTGCGAACTGTCTTCGAGACGCTCTCCCGTCCATGCGTTTCGAATCGCGTACCGGCTGACTGTCAGCGCGAAATCGCTGAAACTCCGATCCACGGTGACTGGCTTTTCACCCAGGTTGAACAAGGCGAGAGCACGTTCATTCCTAGGCATGTCGGCGGTCCAGGCAACCAGGTCGCCCTCATACAACACCTGCCGCGACGCCGTAGCGGTTTGGTCAATCCGAAGCATATCGGCGTTTGTCAGCAGGCGTGTTGTGGCTTCATCCAAGAGCGTAAGGTTGGCTCCAACAATCAGCGGGCTGCGCGCCATTGCCCACAGGGTCAACTGCGTTTGTTGCTCATCGGGCGTCAGCCGGGTGTGACGGGCGCCCCGGCCCACATCCGGAAACGGGCTCAATTCGCCCACGGGCAGCATGTCAGCATCCGGCCAGTGGCCCGGACCGGCGTATTGAGTCCATCGCGCGGCGTTCTCAAACTGGTTTTTGATACCGATCGGGAAAACCGGATTGCCGCTATCCCAAATGTCCCAAATGTCGTTCGACATGCGCCACATCTGAGCCAGTTCAGCGATTTCAGCATGATGCTCGAGTTGTGTCGGCCCCGGCGAAAGACTCAGAACGATCTCGCGTCCGCTGTGCTGGATGGCTCGGTTGATCTGCCGGATTTCGCTGACCTTGTATGGATGATCGGCAATGCAGTCAACCTTAACAAAATCGACACCCCATCCAGCATACTGGCGCAGAAGAGAATCGTACCAGGCCTGTCCGGCCGCGTTGTCCCTGATTCCCCAGCTCGTAGGATCCCATGGGCAGGCATCATTCTGATCGGCCGCATCCTGAGTCTTGAAGTCAGAACCTTCGATGGGCAGGTTGCGCTGGACGCTTTCCCGCGGAATACCGCGGATGATGTGAATGCCGAACTTGAGCCCCATCGAATGGACCCAACTCGCCATTTGTTCGAAGCCGGTGTTTCTGCCGTTTTGCAGGGACGATGGAAACCGTTGGGGAACGGGAATGAAACGACCGTAACCGTCCACAGCGTATTTCAGCAACTCGGGCTTCGGCCGGTCCTCGGGATTCAACATGTACCAGCCTTCATCGATCACGGCGTAAGTGTAGCCCGAGGGCTTCAGCTTTGCGGCCATCGCCTCCACATTGGCCCGGAACTGCTCTTCGTTGATGCGCAGGCCGTAGGAGTCCCAGCTATTCCAGCCCATTGGCGGCGTTTGCGCGAGCATCTTCTTCGCCGAGGGGGCATCTTGTGCGGTCAGCGTGGCCGCTGTGTACAGAATCTGGCAGGCGACCAACACCATGCCGATGAAATCACCGCGTCGAGACTTCTGGCTCTTGCTCACAGGACCTCCTTGGATTGGAACGGGCGCACAAACCGCATTCTCAAATCGGCATCCGACAGATCCTTTTGCGTGGCATTCATTTCCGACCGTCGCGGATCACCCGATGGAAGCCGGTAAGGTCCAAGCATGGATGTGAATCTCTCCAACACAGTGCGCACCGCAGGCATGTCCGGCACACTGCCTCGCAAGCGTTCCACTTGCCTGGTGGGGGGATCGTTCATCGCGGCCAATTGGGCAGCCTCGAGAAGATTTGCCGAGACCTCGGCCAGATCCAACCCTGTTTTCCAATCGGCGTTTGGGTCTGCCAGCCACTTCTTGTTTTTCGTCACTACCTCGGTGAGATGGTTCTCCCGGTCGGGAGCCACTTCTACAACGTCTCTACCGCGGTTGCGGAATATCCCCAGCAGCGCTGCGACGGTCGAAGGGTCGCGGACCGTGCCATCCGGATAGAATACGCCGTGCACCGGGCCCCAGTAGCCGGTGATCATCAATTCCCAGATATACCATCCAACGTGGGCTTGCATGTGCTCCTGGAGCGCGATGTCGTATGGATTGGCACGGGCGATACATCCGATCTCAGTATCGACCAGCGGCTTTCCAGTCTTTGCAGCGTACTGCTTCGCTTTTTCGATACTCGCGCGAATCTGTGCGCGCGTGGGACTGTAATCGTGGAACGAGAGCACATCCACCGCATCGCCCATTTCGATCATGTTCTCTACCAAAGCCGCGCCAATTGTCACCGGGGTCACGGGGTCAAGCTCGTGGAACATTTTGACCATGTACACGGCATGCTCCATGTGAAGGCGATTCTCCGGAGTCGGGGGCAGAGAACAACACTCGGGCTCGTTATCCACATCCCAGATCACTAGACCCGGCTCCTTCCCAATGGTAGTCACAAGGTCGGCAACGAAATCCCGTGAGTTGGGCCACGCAGCCTTGTCTTTCCATTCATCAGACTCGTACTGCAGCGTAGGCATGACGCCGATGCCGCGCTCGTACGCGGCGCGCACAAAGTGGAGGAGATTCTTTCGGAACGCCTCTTTGTTTTTCTCCCAAGCCGCCGAGGTCACGAACACTCGCACCTGATTCAACTGAAGGCGCTTGGCATAGTCCAAGTCACGCTCCGCCACCGCAGGGTTGTACTGAAGCCAATGTTCCGTTTCTCCGTTGCTTTCGGCGGACTCGTAATTGAACCCTCTGACGTTGCTCAGATCTTTTGGTATACGACGCTGCGCGGACACTGGCAAGGCAAGTGCGAGAATAACGACGAGCATTGCTATTTCATAGAAATAAGTTCGCATGGAGCCTCTCGTGCACTGATGGCAAGTCCCATTTCGGGACGCCACACCTTTCTTTCTTCTTTGCTGTCGCGCATGCCGTGCCAGGCTGAGATAGTTCGCCAGGACGAACATGATCCTATCCCGAGACCAAGCAAGCCATGCGCGTTCGTGGGAACTCGATGCTCAACAAGCTGTCCGCAGTCGTGATCTTGATGCCGAGGTCAACGGGGTACACGAGTTTGGAATCCGGCATCGGCCAAGGCACTGTCGTCTTCGCGGGACCATCGATTCTCCAGATAGCGAGCAGAGTCCGGCGCTGCGACCGCATTCCCAAGGCAACTGGTTTTTGCGAGTCGGTTACATCCGAAAGTCCCAGCGGATAAAAGGGGAGTGCGTCGGGAATGTCCTTGCGAAGGAGCTCCCTGTAAATTCGGATGCCTTCTGCCACCTGGGCCCAAGCTTGCGGCGAGAGTGAGTCGAGATGTCCGCTCTGATGAATGCGGAACATCATTGCCGTAACCATGTTGAAGCTGGCTTGATCAGCATCGGAATTCATCAGGGGATACGACCAGACTCCAAGTTGCTCGGGCAAGACGGCCGCCGACGCGCCTACCAGAATCGCAGGCAGCTTTAGATAATCTTCCTGATCGGTCATGGACTGTAGCTGAAGACGGCTGAGCATTGCGTAGTCCATCCGCCCCCCTCCGCTGCCGCAGTTTTCAATGACCAGGTCGGGATATCGTTTTACAATGCCATCGAGCCACTCAAGATGCGCCCGATTGTGCTCCAGCAAGCCCTGACCGAAGCTGTCTGCTTTGATCTCGGTTCCTTGAAGTGAATCGACGTTGTAGTCCATCTTGATGTAGCCAACGCCATACTCGTTGACGAGTCTCGCAATCACCTGATCGAGATACGCCCGCACCTCCGGGTTTCGGAAATCCAGCAGGTAACGCGAATTTTTCAACACTCTCTTGCCATGACGCATGAAGAACCAACTGTCCGGCTTTTGGGCGAGCAGCGACTTTGCTCCAGCAACCTCCGGTTCGAGCCACAATCCCGGAATCATGCCAGCTTGCCTGATCTGATCGAGCACGAACTTGATTCCACGTGGCCAGCGGCTGAGAGAGGGCTGCCATGAGCCGATCGTTGGGCTCCAGTCTTCATTTATGTCGGCATACCATCCGGCGTCGATGACGAAGTACTCGCAACCAGCCTTTGCAGCGGCCGCGATCAGAGGCAATTCCTTAGCCTCGGTTGGGTCGCCCCAGAGACAATTCATGTAGTCGTTGAAAATTACCGGGCATCGCGAATTGTTCTTGCTCGCTCTTATGCAGGCGACACGGCGATAACGGGTCAATGCCGCAACCGCATCGTCGAAGCCGCCACGCACACACCCGACTGCCACAGGAACCGTGTGGTAGGTTTCTCCAGGGTTCAAACGCTTCCATGCTGCGGAGTGAAGGTCGTCCGGACCGCCGAGATAGGCGTACACGTCATCGGCATAGTTATCGCGCGCGGAAACATTGGAGATTTCCCAATACCAGGATCCATTATGTTCAATCTGCCAGAACCAGATCAAGCCTAGCTTCAAGTTTTCTGCCATTGCCATCGGCAGATACTGTTCTGTTGACCAACTGCCAATGCTGCCGGCTTGCGCTTCCGACCGGCTTGTGCGCTCGTTTTCGACCAAGCCCATCTCCGATGGACGGAGCGTATGCCACTGTCCTTCCGCCATCCAACTATTCAGGGCAACATGGATGCGGAGCTCACGGTCGTAGTTTTGTGGATCAGCGAGACCATGGAGCATCGCCGAACTCAAGAACTCGATGCCCACGGGCGAGTTCCCCTCGTTGGTCACTTGCGAACGCCGGCGAACTACGGGAAGGCCGTCGAAGGCTTCATAGACAGACTCCACACGCAGGCGCAATATCGGGTCCGTATGCGTGCACACTAGGCGCTTGCCCTCGCGTGTTGATTCCTCGCGCTTTCCAGCAAAGAGCAGCCGCACGCCCGGCTGTCCCATGCCCGATTTCATTCCTTGATCGGGGGAATCTTCTCCGCTGCATTGCAGAGCCACTTCAACACCAGAAGAACTCCCTGCGCCGGGTGCTGCCGCACTGGCGGGCACAAGACATTTCTGACGCAGTCGGCCAGCCATCACATCGAATGAGAACACCAGATCGGTCGTGCTCCAGTGAAAGGGTTCTGCCGTATTGGAGGCTGAGGAAAAACTGGAAAGGCACGGCACACAGGCTCCGAATGCCGCGACCCCTGTCGACCTCAAGAATGCTCTTCGATCCATGAACATGGCGGACGGTTTCACCTCTGTTGTTTCTCAGTCTCTTGAAATCCGTTCGGCCCAGAAGGCATGTGACCGGTACGTCGGGTAACACATGGCCCGGCCGGACCTACTGCACCGCAACCACGCACCTCATTTCGCAGTTTCGACCTTTGGAAGGATAACAGCGTCAATCCAGCTTTCGGTTTCGCCAGCTTGAATGTCATTGAAGAGCCACCAATGCTCGGTATGTTCTGCCGTGTCTCCTGGCTTCAGATTCCGAAGTGGTCCCAAGGTTTCGAGTTCGAGCGAGTGTGCGTCCGTGTATATCTCAAAATTACAGCCGAAATCAGGGTATTTTGCGTCTTCTTCCACCTTGGCCTTCTTAACGAACAAGTGGCCCCTTCGGAAGTAAGCGCCCCACCCGAGTGGATTGAAGATCCCGGCCATCTGCTGTTCGAATTTGCTCGCAGAGTTGCTTGCCTGGTGGAGCTGAATATACTTAGTGCCGAGTTTCCACCGCGGGTCCGCCAAATCCGTATAGGACCAAAGCGCCAGGACTCCTTCGGGCAGTAATTTGTCGGCCGACATCGGTGCCCTCGGCGGAAGGGGAAGAATGGCCGTCCCATGACCAGCCATCACGGAGAGTGCCCATGGAGCCATCTCGGTGGGTTCTCTTCCAAGGTTGCGGATGCGATGCGTGACGGTAACCCGTGCTCCTGTTTCCGCCAGTTTGATCTCAACCTCTTTTTGCAGATTTGTGCCGGGATGTGCGGATTCCGGAGGAGCGGTAAAAACAAAAGCGTCGCCCTGCCTTCGCACTGAAACAGGGACATTGTCGGGATAGTACGTGCGCGCGACTTCGGGTGCTACCCAGAGTCGGTGGCCTCCGTAGACTCTAAAGGTCCGATCACCGCCTTCCCCGGAATGCTCGGGAATTTCGTGGAACTCGTTGTCTTCTCCCAGAAAACCAAAGAAGAGAATCCGCGGTCCGACTTCTGTCAGAACGAGCAGTTGTACAGTGTCGTTGCAGATTTTGACCGCCTTCTTCCATTTCCCGTGTTGCACTTCTTCGGCTCTTACTGCGACGACTCCGGCAGGTTCTGGCATGTCTTTGCGCCTCCAGGCTCAGTCCGTTGGACAAGCAATAGGTCCCGGCAATCTAGCGAATCAGCCGTTCAGGGTGCTTGCAACGAAATGGCTTTCCCGGTGTATTCAACGGTTTTGTCGGGGTTGGCCACTGGGGCAAACCCTGACCCGTGCCCGTCAGACACCCACGCAACATTGATTTGGATTTTTGCAGGCATTTCGCTATAGCGCCCTACTCGGTCGCCAATCGTGAGCGTCCGAGTCGCTTGCGACCAATGAAGAGGAATGACAGAGCGAGCCCCCTTTTCGTAGTCGTAGCTATCACCTGCATCCTGATACAACTCGAAGTTGGCGTCAGCTCCGGCGTAAATCCGCAGCTCGATCGGTCCTTCGGGTTTTTCATCGGCGTACTCAATTTCCGGGCCGAGAGGAAGAATCGAACCGGCACGTACGTAGAGTGGAATGCGATCGAGAGGGGAGTCGGCGTCAATCGCACGCCCTCCGTTTTGCGATGCTCCCGTCCAAAAGTCATACCATGCGGGAGAATCCGGCAAATACAAAGTCCTGTGAGTCGCATTTGCCTCAAGCACAGGGCTAACGAGAATCGAGGGTCCAAACATGAACTGATCACCAACGTCGCGAACTTTGGGATCGGTGCGCCAATCCATTACCAGCGGGCGCTGGAT
>Ga0097691_1002732_pt1 | contig 11408 bp, 12 predicted proteins | sample NGESurdeep072012_8_FD_72858 | JGI IMG/M metagenome (GOLD analysis project Ga0097691, IMG submission 72858) | Arctic peat soil microbial communities from Barrow, Alaska - NGEE Surface sample 210-1 deep-072012 | ecosystem: Environmental > Terrestrial > Soil > Wetlands > Peat ...
CTGTCTGTCAAAAGCAGATGCGGACTGTGGCCCCTCCACCCCGGCTTATTCACTATTGCAGAAGAAAGCCGATCACACCAGCCCAACCATACAAGCGGACTGTGGCATTTTTCAGAAATGGCTGTCGGTTGAGCCTGCATGAATGTCCGGTTCCAAGTTTTTCGAACAGTCACTTTCGACACACTGCCGCCCTTGGTGACTGTCCGCTATCTGGCAAGCAATTCGGTGGGATTAATTTCTCCAAACGACCCGTTTCGGTCACTCAATCTTATAAATTCATTGCCTGAAACCGGACGGTCGTGACGAGCTGCATTCACAAAGCTGGCCTTCAGTGACATTAAGTGCAAGAAAAGCAAGGGGCGGTCGCACACCCCCTGTTATTGCTTGCAACTTGCTTGCTGCCTTTATGCAAAACCGGCAAGGTTGTCTATGACACGCAGCTAACAGAAATAGCGGTTATTGCCACCGACATGGCAGCAAGCCAGCCGGCAGGCCAGCCGAGCGTGCTGATGTATTTTTCTTCCGATTTATCTAGTTTTTGTGGTGATTTCACTTTCATGATAGTTACCTCCTGCTAATATTAATCAAATCGGAAATGCTCCATTGCAACTCATGTCATTTCCACCTTCATCACTGCGATAATGAAACCGCATGGGGAATGACGATGTTTTCTAAAGGCCGGCAGCTAAACTAGTTACTAACACTGCTGCGGCGCTGATCCAGCCAAGTTGGCCGACAAATTTGACGTCATCCTCTGACAGCGCTTGATTATTTGTTACTTTCGTTTTGATAACATTCAATTCAGATTGCAGTTCTCTCACTTTTTGTTGTGAGACATCTGTTACAGTCGCTCTTTGGTTTGCTTTCATGATTGTGATCTCCTATTGAATGTGCAAAACTGCACAAAAACAATAATAGACCCCCTTCCTTACGCCAACCTTAATAAAGTACGAATATGCGTATTCTTGTCGTTGAAGATGATCCGTTGCAGGCTGAGGTCTTATTTCATGCGTTTAATAAGCCGGGATATACAGTCATGCACGAAAATGATGGCAAACGAGCCGACCATTTGCTGGCCGTACATGAATTTGATGTAGTTATTCTGGATATGGGTCTGCCGGGTATGGATGGTGCTGATGTTCTTCGCCGTTTGCGCCAACGAAAAAATAATGTGCCTGTGTTGATTCTGACCGCACTTGATGATGTACAAGATCGAGTGAATGGACTGGATATGGGTGCGGACGATTACCTGACTAAACCGTTTGACATACATGAATTGGAAGCGCGAGTAAGGTCTCTGATTCGGCGTGGGCATTCGGCCAGTGGAGCACAATTACAGGTCGGTTCGCTTTGTCTGGATACGGTTGGCCATCTTGCTACCTTGAATGGAAAAACTCTGGAATTGTCGGCGCGCGAGTTGAATGTGCTGGAAATATTAGTGCTTAGTGCCGGCCGGGTAGTAAGCAAGGAACGATTGTGTGAGCAGATTTCCGGACTTGGGGAATTGGTGAGCGATAATGCCATTGAGGTATACATGCATCGCTTGCGTAAACATCTTAAATCAGGGGGCATTAATATTCGTACCCTGCGCGGCTTGGGTTATATGCTGGAAAAGCAGTGACGCTTGTTAGGGGCTTAACTAGATTCCGGTTAGCTAGGAACCTGACCTCCGAGTGGATGGCATGGCTCGAAAAATACCAGCCGCTGAACCTGTACTTAAAATGGGCCTAGCTGTAGTAAGCGTTCAAGTCCTTAGCTATAAATAGAAATAACCTCAAAAAATTCGCACTTGCTAGCGAAATGAAATTACTGCTTATAGATAAACCCGATAAGTTTACAATTACCCCCTTTTCGTGACCGGCAAAACTCAATTGAAATAGTAATTGTTGTATTAGATTCTCTAATTCAATTAGTGAAGGTTCTTATGAATAATTCCATTTACTCAGGCAAGCCCTTAAAAATATTCATCGTACTGATAACGCTTTTGTCTATTTTTGGAGGATATCAACTCTCCCAGTTGATCTATAGAATAAACAGCGATTATATGCAACGCACAAAAAAGATGCTGGCAATGGAGAGAAGTTTAGAGGACGTCAACAATGTTTTCAGTCGGCAAATTCAAGAATGGAAGGACATGCTATTACGCGCTGACGACACTGAGCTTTACAACAAGCACCGGCAAGCATTCTTTGACGCTAGCTTGACTTTACAAGGAGCATTTCAACGCACCAAATCTGCCATACGGGATGCTGGCATGGATACCAGTTTTATCGAACATATGATCAATGATAACGAAGCGTTGCTATCAGATTACTTGGCTGCGAAATCAATGCTTAAACAACAGCAAATAGATTCCTTCCGTGAAGTCGACAAACAGATTATCGGAACAGATCGTCACTTGCAAAATGACTTCGCCGCATTAGAAACCGAAATACGGGATTTTTCCAACCAGCAGTTAAATCAAATAATGCCTGCACAATGGAACCGGTATCTGCTCGGTCTGCTGGGTGCGATATCGTTATTAGTCATGGCAATACTAGGGTTCGTTTTTGCCAGTCTTTTTCAAGATCCTGATAACAAGGTAGCAGCTAATCGTTCCGTAATCTGAATTTTACGAGGATGGCAGTCTAAATCCATATCGCCTGATCAAATAGTCAATTACCGCTCCTGGCACACAGTGGAACTTAACGAGGTGAAACTGTCTTCCATAGCAGTCGCGAACGGCAGTTATTGGCACGTTGTTGCCGGTTGCGACCGGCAGCTTTCATACTGGATATTCTACATCTCGACCGGCAGCAAATGGCACAAAGTGACCTCTTAGCAAAGATGCCACATAGCGGACACCCATATGCTGGCGGAATCTACCATATTTCGTCCGCTTAAGTTTAGAACCTGACCGTCATTTTCTCGGCCTTAACGGACTGTGGCGACTTTCTGAAAAGGCTATCTGTGAAGCTTGCTGGAATGTCTGCTTCCGAAAATTTCGGGTAGTCACTTTCGACAATATCTGTCATTCAGACTCAAGAGGTGCAGCGGACACTCGCGACGTACAGATTCACAATTGAACAAACAAGCTGAGAAGTCACCATGATGTCTAGTTGCCGGTCAACTTGCGTCGTAGCCAGAAGCTGGCTGCATCAACCACGGTGATCATCAACAACATCGCGATGATCACACTGGCAGCCTGCTGCATTTGAAACAGGGAAAGATGGTATTTCAGCATCTGTCCCAATCCGCCGGCACCGACTACACCCAAGATAGCTGCGGCACGGATATTGTTCTCCCATCGATACAGCGTGTATGACATCAGCTGCGGCAAGATTTGCGGTAACGATGCGTAAAAGAATGCGGTGATCGGACTTGCGCCGTTGATGCGCAGCGTAGCTTCATGAGCGGGTGGCAGGTTTTCCAGCGCATCGGCGAACAGGCGTCCGAGCACCCCGGTGGTGTGCACTGCCAGAGCCAGTGTGCCCGCAAAGGGACCAAGCCCGGCCGCGATCAGCAGGATGACGGCCCAGACCAGTTCGGGTATCGAACGCAATATATTGAGTACCAGACGAATGAACGAGCGTGCAACGCTGCCGAACCGTCCACTGGCCGGCAGTGCCAGGGCGATACCGGTCACGAATGCGATGCCCGTTCCCAATGTCGACATGGACAGAGTCTCAAGTGTGCCCCCTGCGATCTTTACCAGGAATGTCGATGCCAGTTCCGGCGGCGCAAACCCGCGCAGAAATTCCAGGCTGGAGCGCATTGCATCTGCGGAGAAAAGTTCGCCCCATTGGATAGTCAGCGAGTAAAAACTAGCGCAGACCAGCGCCAACATCCCAACCAGCAACGCAATGGTAGCTGGTTCAATAATGGGCGACGGAGAGGCGCGGCGCTGGTTCATGTCAGCCCAGGCGCTTGCGAAGGAAAGTGCTGACCAGATCGGCGCACGCAACCAGCAGCACAAAGATGATCAACATCGTGGACACTTCATTGCCGGCCAGCATCTTCATCGACTCATCCATCCGTTGGCCGATCCCGCCTGCCCCGACGAACCCCATCACCACCGAGCCGCGGATCGCGCACTCCCAGCGGAAGGTGGTGTAGGACACCAGCTCGGAAGCCGACGCCGGCAGGGCGCCATAAAACAATGCGGCGAGCCGGCCGCTGCCATTCTTCAGCAGTGACTGGGTGGCGTGTGCTTCGGAAGATTCAAGGATCTCTGCGTAGACTTTGCCGAGCATGCCGCTGTATGTCAGTGCGATGGCCAATACGCCGGCCGTCGGGCCCAGGCCGACGATACGCACCAAGAGCAATGCCCAAACCAGCTCCGGCACGCTGCGCAGCAGTACCAGCAACCAGCGGGCAACTTGCCTCACTACGGCACCGGCGAAACGCATGTGTCCGGATTCCATGCGCGAGACCGACAAGGATGATGTCGCCAACAATGTCAGCGGGATCGCACCCAGCAGTGCCAGCGTCAGTCCTGCGGTTGCGATGGCGACGGTCTGCCAGGTTGCCTCCAGGATCAGCAACAGAAATTCTCTGGAATGTGCAGGCGGAAAAAATCCGGAAAGGAAGTGCCAGGTTGCACCCAGGCTTTGTGCGTCCAGCAATATCCACGGCTTGAACTCGCCGGCAATCAGCATCGGCCACAACAGTAGCAGTGCAATAAGCGTAGCCGTGATGCGGCCTCGCCACGCGGGATCGGGATGGTGTGCAAAAGCGGCGTTAGAGGTCATGCACGTGGACTGTCAGAATTGCGGGGTGATGTGTGCATCAGCTTGCGTGGCAACCGGATCATCTTGCCCGGTGTGTTTTTCGTTCCGGTAAAGCTCTGCGATCATCGCTTCCGTCACCGCAGCACGAGGGGCATCAAACACGATGCGTCCCTCGCGCAGGCCAACGATGCGCGGAAAATGGCTAAGCGCCAGCTCGACCTGATGCAGGCTGCAAACCAGTGTAGCGTTACGGCTTGTTGCTTCCTGTTGCAGGGTGGCCAGCGTTTGCAGCGCTAACGTTGGGTCAAGCGCGGACAGCGGCTCATCCACCAAAAAGGCATCGGCTTTGGAGACCAGCAAGCGTGCCATGCCGCAACGTTGGCGTTCGCCTCCTGACAAGCGATCCACCCGCGCATATAACTTGTCCTGCAGGTTGAATCGCGCCAGCGCGTCATACGCGGTATCGGGATCACTCGGCCTGACCAGTGATGCGATAGCTTGCCAGAAACTCCACTGCGGCAGGCATCCGGCCAGAACTGCTGTCACTACCCTTTGCCGTGGCGGAAGCGGCGGAGTTTGTGGGGCAAGAAACAAACGTGCGCGAAGCGCATGACGCTCGGCATGACTGAGTGCCCACGGCTCCACACCAAAAACAGATAACTCGCCGGATTCAGTACGATGGGCGCAGGCCATGGTGTGCAGCAAAGTAGTCTTGCCTGCGCCGGATGGGCCGATCAACGCGATCTGCTCGCCCTGCGCTATCGACAAGCTGACATCGTTCAGGGCATGGAATGAATCACTGCGCTCAGTCGAGGCATAGCGCACGCTAGTGCAGCGTAATACGAACGACATGTTTATTTCAACATGCCTGCGCTACGCGCTGCGGTTTCTATCGCGCTGTAATTTTCCGCGTTGGTCGGGATGAAGCGTGTCGTGCGTTGCAAATCGAGAATTTCCTTGTCGTGCGGATCGTTCTTGTCCAGTGCAAGGAATGCATTGGTTATCTTCTCGCGCAACGCCGGGTCCATGTCGGCACGCACCGTCCAGTTGTAGTCGTAATAGCCCGGGGTGGTGTAGAACACATGAACGACATTGGCATCCACCTTGCCCTGCGCCACGAGTTTCTCCCATACAGAGATATTCAATGCTCCCGCGTCCACCTTGCCACCTGCGACAGCAGCTACTGTCGCATCATGCGCTCCGGAAAATGCGATGCGCTTCATGTCGGTTTCAGGATTGATGTTGGCTGCCAGCAGATAGGAGCGCGGCATCAAATGACCGGAGGTGGAAGATTCCGAACCGAACGAGAATGTCTTGCCCTTCAGGTCTTGCAAGCTGGTGATGTCAACGCGGGTGGTGATGAAAACCGACTTGAATTTCTCGTCTTCCTCGCGCTGCACCAGCGGAATGACCTGGTTATTGCTGCGCACCTTGGCCTGGATAAAAGTAAAGCCGCCGAACCAGACCATATCCAGCTTGTTGTTGATCAGGCCTTCCACCGATGCCGCGTAATCGGTGACGGGCGTGAATTCCACCTTCATGCCAAGCTTCTTTTCCAGATACTCGCCCAGCGGCTTGAATTTTCGCTGCAACTCGGTAGGAGATTCATCCGGGATTGCTGACACTCGCAACACTGGTTCTGCTTGAGACAGATTGGCTGACAACAGAGCAATCAATGCGAACGCCGTAGCTAGGAATGATTTGATGATTTTTGAAGACGTAAAATAAGTCATGGCTACCCTTTATATATTTAGTGGGCGCGGACAGGATATGCGAAGAAAGACAGAAATGACGATACATCGCCCACTGGTTAATGAACGAAAAAAGCTCAGGCGATCGGGCTATGCGATGGGGCTATGCAAGCGCATTGATCGAAAGCTTCGTACCTCATAGGATCTGCTGACCTGCACACTGGCAGCGCGTTGATACGGTACATTCCATCGCACCCGGTTTGTGTCAGCCACACGCGGGCCGTCTGACCCGATTCACTTATAAATGAAACGGAGTTACGGCGAGCCAACAAGAAACAGATACGACAGCGGGGCGCAGTTTAGCAGAAGAGAGAGATGCAGGAGAACGCTATGGCTAATCCAATCTAAAATTGCAGTGGCGAGTGAATGGCAGGTATTGGCACAAAGTGACTGCCTAGCGAAGACACCAGATAGTGGACATCCAGATGCTTGAGGAATTTACCATATCAACGACTGCTTTAGTTTAGAACCTGACCGTCATTTTTTCGGCCGAAGCTACCGTTTGAGGACTGGTAGCGCTGGGACGCTATTTATCGCAAACCAGTCATTAGCCAGCCATGAGATCCAAAACATTCGCTGTACTTGGAGTGAGGGGCTGGACCTGATTCAATGCGGAAACCGTGAATTGAAACCCAGTGCCGCATAGCTTATGTAACAATCATTAGGTTTATGCCCTCTGATGGCGAATCTTGTGCCGGACAACAAAAGTCACCACTATGTCCCGCGTTTCTACCTGCGTAACTTTTCGCGATCAGGAAAGAGTGTCGATCTTTTCAATATCGACAGCCAACGGCTAATCAAGAACGCACCAATAAAAGGACAGTGCTGCCGCGACTACTTCTATGGGAAGAATCCAGATAACGAGAAGAGCCTTTCCGCCGCAGAAGGCGAAGTGGCCCAACTATTCCGTCTCATCAGCCAGCAGGTACGGCTGCCGCACTACTTCACCGCAGGCCACCTTCTCCTCTGTTTCCATGTCGCAACCCAAGCGAGTAGAACGCAGTATGCAGCCGATATTGTGAACGCGTTCGTAGACGGCATGACTCGAGAAATCATTAAGCATGATCCGAGTATTACGCAAGACATGCTTGCGCAGGTGAAATTCGGTTACGACAACCCGGCGTTAATCTCTACGGCCCAGGGTGCAATTGGCTTCCCTCTCCTCATGGACCTCGAGTGCCGCGTGCTATTGGCTCCTCGAGGCACCGAGTTCATCACGAGTGACAATCCTGTCGTGATGTACAACCAGTTCATGCTGTGGCGCACCGAAGGCAGTAACACCGGGATGGCGTCGAAGGGACTCCAGATCTTTTTCCCAATTTGGCCTTTTCTAACTCTCGTCATGTATGACCGGGATGTATACCACTTTGGCAGAGCCAAGTTGGCCCCTGTTCACATGGCTTCAGTGATGGACGTACATGAACTGAACATGCTGCAGGTGGCAGCCGCATCTAAGAACGTGTACACGTTAACCTCTGCCGCAAACATATTCAAAGTTGCTCAAGATGCAGTGAAGTACCGGCGCAAGAAGCAGGCAGTAATAAAGACATTCCCGCAACCCAACGAAGGGGACCATAAATCAGAGCTAATTATGATTTCGCATGAAGACATCCGTCTGAATGCGACGCTTGGCTTCATGCGAGTTCACAAGCGCGCAAAAGCTTGGCTCAAGGACTTCAGGTCTCAACGTTTTCAACAAGCTGCGGTCGTTCGTGACCAGGCAGTCGTAGCGCGATTTGAAGCGCACGTCAAGGCGGTCAAAGATGGAAAGGCTGGCTCCGAAGATGCTATCAAGACTGTGTTCGGAAAATCTGTCGTAGAGGGCACGTTCTAGGAAACATCCTGAATCGAGTCTACCTTGTCATACCAGCGGAGAGTCGAAGTTCCGTAATGGATACAAAAGCGGAAGCTAATCGCAATGATCGACATGACCGCTTTGGCCGAGAAAATGACGGTCAGGTTCTAAACTTAAGCGGACCTTTGCATGGTAAATTCTAACAACATTTGAATGCCCGCTATGTAGTGGCTTGGCTATGAGGTCACTTTGTGCCAAGAGGCGACAGTCGACGGTGCCTTCCACTTCTGGCATTCAGACTAATTTGATTCATGGCACGATGCACTTTGTGAATTTATTTTTTCTACAACTTCGTTAGGGGTCGAAGAAACATGTCAGCTTTACGTAATATTCGAATGCTTACTCGCTACACGGCTTGGGCCAATAATCGAATCTTCGATGTTCTTGCTCAACTTCCTGATGGTGAAGCAATCAAATCGCGCCAGACATTCTTTGGAAATATGGTGCACACACTTAATCATGCCTACGCTGCTGACCTTATTTGGAAAGCACACCTTTTAGGGCAACCACACGGTTTTACTTCCCGCAACACCGAAACCACGCCTGAGTTGGCAATATTGCGCGAAAACCAAGCAACCATTGATGATTGGTACATCAATTACGCTGATGAGCTTTCTACAAAACTGCACGATGAACTAGTCTCTTTTAATTTCGTTGACGGTGAAGCTGGCGTACTGACCAGAGGAGATATATTGTTACACGCTGTAAACCATAAAACATTTCATCGAGGCTTTGTTGTGGACATGCTTTATCAAGTTCCAGTTAGCCCACCAAGTACTGATTTACCAGTATTTCTTCGCGATGTACCCGGCTGGTACACAAAACTGTAGCGACGTCCGGTTTGTGTCGTTAGTGACGGTTCGAATATGTTGGAAGCGGACATTCCAGCGTATGGAGCCGACACCCTTTTCAGCAAACCTCCACAGTCCGGTAAGGCCGAGAAGTGGATGGTGAGGTTCTAAACTAAAGCGGACAATTACATGGTAAATTCCAAGCATCTGGATGCCCGCTATCTGGCGTCTTCGCTAAGAGGTCACTTCGCGCCCAAAACCAGCCGCCCAAGGGTTCCGACACACTGGGGAATACGTTTACTAACATGGCAGCAGTTCACTTATGTGGCACGGAACGCGCCAAGCGCTATCTCCTGCCGATATTGCTGAGAGGCGCAGTGCGGTGGCCACAGGTGATTGCGCGGTCGCTTGCGAAAACGGCCAAGGATTAAGAAATGGTAAGTTCGGTGATTCCATTCAGCAGTTGTTCGGAAGAGCCACTCTAGACCGGAGCGCTGCTATAATTTGGCGGGAAGCGTTGCCGATCCGCACGCATTCAGGAGGAGCCATGACAGATACCAAACAGCCCACGATCTACTTGAAACTCAAGAGGGATCATCCTACGTTCTTCGCGGCAGTAGACGAACTCGGCAAGACCGTGAGAACGGAAGGCCCGCTGGACGAGAAGACTGGTCACCTGATCCAGCTCGCCGCCGCAGCCGCCATCCGCTCCGAAGGAGCAGTGCACAGCCACACGCGTCGTGCCCTCGAAACCGGCGTGAAGCCCGCAGAGATTCACCATGCCCTCATTCTACTCACGAGCACCATCGGCTTTCCCCAAGTGGTCGCTGCGCTCTGTTGGGCGGAGGATATCATCGGCAAGAAGTAGCACGTGCATAAACCGCCACAGTCCTGTATGGCCGAGAAATGGACGGTCAGGTTCTAAACTTAAGCGGACCGTTACATGGTAAATTCCGCCAACACTGAAAGCCTGCTTTGTGGTGCCTTCGTTAGGCGGTCACTTTATGCCATTTGCCGACTGTCGAGGTGTGAAATAGGCAGCCGTAATGCGGTCGCTCGCGACCGACAACAGTGTGCTAGTTGCGAGGATATCGCTAAAGTAATTGTAAGAATTGTGCACGCAGAATAAAGGGAACGTCAAAAAGTAACAGCTGAGTCCAAATGAACAAAATCTGCAGTTAAAGGAGACAATTTATTATGAGGATTTCAATTTATTCTCTAAGTTTAGCATTGGTATCAGTATTAGCCGGTTTTAATGCCTATGCCGCCGACCAGTCAATTTGTCATGCCGGCGCAAACGTTTTACTGTATGACAATGGGTCACTAAAAGCATGTCAACTTGAAAAAAATTATGATGCGAATAATATCCAATGTAAAAGCAATAATCCGGTTAGTTTCTATGACAACGGCAACCTGGAATCGTGCGTGCTCTCCAAGCCGGCTGCCATAGACATGAATACATGCAAGGAAGATGGCCTGATTTCATTCTACCTCGATGGCAAGCTGAAATCATGCGTTAAACCGGGTAACTGAAAGGAGGATTAATCACCCCGAAATGGCGGTTCCGATGATCAACGGGATGCTATTTTCGGTTTCACCAGGCGTCTCTTGCCGTTGCGAAAGTGGAGTAGGATGGCACCCGAAAGAATGAAGAGGTCGAGGTCGCGAACTGCTCGCTAACGCCGTTCAACCCGCCGTTCGAGTGGGACGGCGCAAAAGCGCGCCGCCCCTCAACTCAACGTTGAACTTCCGCTTCTGGGAAAATCGAAGTTCTGCAATGTGTCGTAAGCAGAACTTGGTGAAGTTCGTCTATCGGGCAACTTAAATTTTATGAAAAGGGGTTATCTTGGAAGACAAATTTGATGAAGAACTTTTTGCGCATCAAAAAAAGCAGACTGAACGAACTATGAAAATAGTGATTGCATTAATTGCTGGCGTGTTTCTATTTGTCTTATATTACCTTATACAGAACGGTTGAGCTTCCCACGAAAAATCTTCTTCACAATGGCTACATCCCTCTAAACTTAGAAACTACTTTCACCCCCCTCGATGGATGATGATGCAATTGACGAGGTCTATCATGATGCAACAAAGGCCCAGTGCATCAATAAAGATGTATAGTTGATTCTATATGGATAACTTGATCGTAGTATTTGCAGCAGTCTATATCCTGAATACTCTCCCTGCATTCGCACCGCCAACATGGATGGTTCTCTCGTTTTTTGGGTTTAGTCATCCGCAGTTCAACTTTCTATCACTGGCTTTGGCTGCCGCATTTGCTGCCACATTAGGGCGAATTACG
>Ga0097691_1002733_pt1 | contig 11401 bp, 9 predicted proteins | sample NGESurdeep072012_8_FD_72858 | JGI IMG/M metagenome (GOLD analysis project Ga0097691, IMG submission 72858) | Arctic peat soil microbial communities from Barrow, Alaska - NGEE Surface sample 210-1 deep-072012 | ecosystem: Environmental > Terrestrial > Soil > Wetlands > Peat ...
CTCGTGCGCACCGCCGCGGCGCTCGGTGCGGCGGCGGTCATCGCGCTGCCGGGCACGGCCGATCTGTGGAATGCGAAGGCCGTGCGAAGCGGTGTGGGCGCGCACTTTCGTCTCCCGACCGTACCCGCGGCGCCGGAGGAGCTGGCCGCATTTCTGGCATCGCAGCACGTCGCGCTTTGGGGCGCCGACGCGGGGGGCGACGCGGTCGACACCATGAAGGCTCCGCGCCGCCTCGCCCTCGCGGTCGGCAACGAAGGCGCCGGACTGAGCGCAACCGTGCGCGAAATGTCGGACAAGATCGTCGGCCTGCCGATGGCCGCCGACGTCGAGTCGCTGAACGTCTCGGTCGCGGCCGGCATCATGCTCTGGGCGCTGCGCGCATGATCGCCTTCTTTTTCGTTCTCGTGTTCTTCGTCGGCGCGAGCGTCGGCTCGTTCCTGAATGTCTGCATCGCGCGCTGGCCGGCGGAGCAATCGGTGGTGCGTCCCCGCTCGCGCTGCCCGCGCTGCGGCGGCGGCATCGCGTGGTACGATAACGTTCCCGTCGTCTCCTGGTTCGTCCTCCGCGCGAAGTGCCGCAGCTGCGGGCTCCCCATCTCCAGCATCTACCCGATCGTCGAGGCGCTGGTCGGGCTCGCGTGGGTCGCGTCGGTGTGGTGGTTCGGTCCCGGCTTCATCGCGCTGCGGGTCGCGGTGTTCGCGACGATCCTGTTCGGCATCGCCGTGACCGACGCCAAGCACTACCTGATTCCCGACGGCTTCACGATCACGGGGCTGGTCTTCGGCGGCATGACGAGCCTCATCGGCGCCTGGCTCATGGTGCAGGATCCGTTCGCGTCGCCGGTGGACGCGGTCTTCGGCGCGTGCGTCGGCGCCGGCGCGGTCACCATCATCGGCTGGCTGGGCGAAGTGGCGCTGAAGAAGGAGGCGATGGGCTTCGGCGACACGACGCTCATGGCGATGGTCGGCGTCGCGCTCGGGCCAAGCCGGGCGCTCCTCACGATCTTCGTCGGCGCGTTCTTTGCCGCGGCGGCGTTTCTCCTCGTCGTGTATCCCGTCGGCTTTCTTCGCGCGCGCACACGCGGCGAAACCTTCGAGACCCCGCTCGTTCCGTTCGGGGTGTTTCTCGCGCCGGCCGCGCTCTTCACACTGCTCTTCGGTTCCTCTCTCATCGGTTGGTATCTCGACCGGGTCATCGGCTGAATGAAACTGCGCACCTTCGCGGCGGCCACACTCGCCCTCGCATTTCTCCCGGTCTTCGCCGCCTGCCAGCCGGACCGTCCCGTCGGTACCGGTCCGTACGCGAAGGAAGTCGCCACGGCGATTCCCGCCATCGAAAAGTCGGTGGGCCTCAAATTCAAGACGCCTCCCAAAGTCGAGTCGAGATCGAAGGATGAAGTCCGGAGTTTCCTGGAGAAGAAATTCGACGAGGACCTTCCCGCGCTCGAACTCGCCGGCGCCGAGCGAACGTACAAGCTGTTCGGCCTGATCCCCGACACGCTCGACCTGCGCAAGTTCATGCTCGGCCTCCTCACCGAGCAGGTCGCCGGCTACTACGACCCCGCCACGAAGGTCCTCTACGTCGTCGGCACGGAAGGCACCGGCCCGGGCGCGGTGACGCCCGAGATGATCACGATCACGATCACGCACGAGCTCGTGCACGCCCTGCAGGACCAGTACTTCCCGCTGGACTCGCTCGAAAAGGAGCACGGCGACAACGACCGCACGAGCGCCGTCCAGGCGGTCATCGAGGGAGAGGCGGTGTTCGAGCAGATGAGCGCGATGCTCGGCGGCAACAACTTCGCGATGGCGCTGCCCGGCGGCTGGGAACGCGTGCGCCAGATGATTCGTGACGCCCAGGGCACGATGCCCGTGTTCGCCACCGCGCCGATGTTCATCCAGGAATCCCTGCTCTTTCCGTACCTGAGCGGCGCCGAGTTCGTTCGTCACTTCAAGGAAAAGCGGCCGGGCCAGATGCCGTTCAGGCCGCCGCCGACATCCACCAAGCAGGTCATGCACCCGGACCGGTTCCTCGATTCGCTCGACGTGCCGACGCGGGTGCTGTTCCCGAAACCCGAGGCCGGCTCGGTCGTCTATGAGAACGACCTGGGAGAGTTCGAGACGAGGCTCTACCTGTTCCAGCATCTCGGCGACGCGGACATCGCGGCCCGCGGCGCGGCAGGATGGGAAGGTGACCGGTACTTGGTCGTCAATACATCGCGGGGCGCGGGTCTCACCTGGCTCACCGTGTGGGATTCGCCGGTCGACGCCGCGCAGTTCCGCGACCTGATGGAGCAGACGATCGAGAAACGCTTCAAGACGGCGCACGCGGCGGGCGGCAGCGGCACGACGAGGAAGTTCGCGGGGAAGGGAAGGTCGGTCGAGCTCGCGGCGGTCACGGTGCAGGGAAAGCCGGTGGTGCTCTTCACGGATGTTCCAGCGGGCGCAGCGACGCGTCTGTTCGATATCACGAAGGTGAAGTTGATGAAGCCATGAGTCCCGGAGGACGTGATGCGGTCGCGAATCGAAGTGCTCTGGATCCAGCTGCGCCGGGTGTGGCGTCCGGCGTTGACGCTCTGCGCCGTGATGGTCTCCCTCGGTGCGTGCGTGCGGTGGGATCCAGCGACCGAGACGATCGTCACCGGCGCACCAACGACTCCAGCACGAACTGCGCAGCCCCAATCGCCCCGCCGAGCACATAGCCTAACTGCACGATCAGATTGAGTTCGCGCTGAGTCACGCCGCGCACGAGATCTTCGACGCGCTGGGTGCTGAAGCCGAGCACCTTCCGTTCCACCATCGCGGGGATGTCCACGGTCTCGAGGAGCGCCGGAAGCCTCTCGATGATCTGGTCCCACACGGCCGGCGCCGCGGTCGCGACCAGGCGGCGCGGCGCATCGTCGGGAAGCCAGCGGCCGAGCCTGCCGAGCGGACGGTCGAGCAGCGCGACTCCCGCGCCGCGCACCGCCTCCACCGCCATCGATCGCGCCCGCTCCGAGCGCGCCGCCCGCAGCGCCCACCGCACGATCACGTCGTCGATGAGGCCGGCCGCCATGCCGGCGGCCTTTCCGGCGAGTCCCGTGCGGCGCTCGGTGGTGAGCTCCGTCCCCGTTTCGTCCGGCGGCACGTCTTTGCGTGAGCGCGCGACGAACGCGCGCACCTGCTCCTCGAATGCTTCGGTCGCGACGTAACGCTCGTACGCCGCCGCCGTATCAGGGCCGGCCTCGGCGATCAGCCGTTCGAGCTCGCCGACCACGGCGGGCGGCAACAGCTCGCGCAGCGGTCCGCGATCGCGCTCGAGCGCGGCGACGGCGACGTCGGCCAGCTTCGCCTCGATCGCCTCGCGAAGCCCCGAGCGCTGCAGTTCCTCGATGATGTCCGCGGACGTCAGCAGTCGCTCCCCGACCGTCTTGCCGATCGTCTTCGCGAGCCGCGCCTTGTTCTTCGGGATCGCGCCGTGAAGGCCGAACGTTCGTTCGTAGGGGCGGAAGATCAGGACGACGGCGACCCAGCTGGTCACGCCTCCCGAGACTGAGCCGAGGAGTACGTCGAGCCACAGGCGGGTGTAGTTCAATGACGGCGACCGAAGATGGAAGATGAAAGATGGAAGATGGAAGATCGAAGACTGACGGTTTACCGGGGCTCGGCGGTCTACGTATCGGCCCTCACGCCAAGACTGCCTCCATCTTCCATCTTCGATCTTCCATCGCTTGCCTCATCCTCCGGCGCAGCGTCGGCGTCTGCGAAGGCTGAGCTCGCAGGCGGCAGCAGCAACTCGGTGAGTACCTCGTCCATCGTGCTCACGAAGGAGAACCTGACGTGCTCGCGGATGGCCGCCGGCACCTCGCGCAGGTCCTTCTCGTTCGCCAGCGGCAGCATCACGTTGCGGAGTCCCGATCGATACGCGGCAAGCACTTTCTCCTTCACGCCTCCGATTTCCAGCACACGTCCGCGCAGGGTCACCTCGCCGGTGACCGCCACGTCGCGGCGCACGGCGCGCCGGCTCATCACGCTCGCGATCGCCAGCGTCACGGCCACGCCGGCGCTCGGTCCATCTTTGGGAACCGACCCGGCCGGGAAGTGAATGTGGAGATCGGTGGCCTTCATCTCCGCGTCCACGATTCGCAGCGCGCGTGCCCGTGAGCGTACGTACGAGCACGCCGCGTCCACGGATTCACGCATCACGTCGCCCAGCTGTCCCGTGACGGTGAGCTTGCCGCTGCCAGGCATGCGCAGCGCCTCGATCGTCATGAGCTCGCCGCCGGCCGCGGTCCATGCCAGGCCCGTGACGGTGCCGATCTCCGGCTCGATTTCGGCTTCGTCCGAAGAGTAACGGGGCGAGCCGAGGGCTTCTTCGATGCGCGCCGCGTCCACGATCCACGCGCCCTGCTCGCCCTGCGCCTTGCGTCGCGCGCGGCGCCGCATCAGCGCCGAGAGATTTCGCTCGAATCCGCGCAGTCCGGCCTCCCGCGAATATCTGCTCGAGATCGTCGAGAGCGCTTCATCGGTGAACTGCAGGTCGAGATCCGTGATGCCGTGTTCGGTCACGAGGCGCGGCAACAGGTAGCGCCACGCGATCTCCACCTTCTCCTCCACCGTGTAGCCCGCGATGCGAATGACTTCCATGCGGTCGCGCAGCGCCGGCGGAATGTCGAAGAGGTTGTTCGCCGTGCAGATGAACAGCACCGGCCGCAGGTCGAACGGCAGGTTGAGATAGTGATCCACGAACGACGCGTTCTGCTGCGGGTCGAGCACCTCCAGCATCGCGGCGAGCGGATCACCGCTTGGTCCGCCGCCCTGCATCTTGTCGATCTCGTCGATCATCAGGACGGGATCGCACACCTGCACGCGGCGCAGCGCCTGCAGGATCAGTCCCGGCAGCGATCCCACGTACGTGCGGCGATGTCCGCGGATTTCGGCCTCGTCCCTCACGCCGCCGACCGAGATGCGATAGAACGCGCGCCCGATCGACTGCGCGATCGCCTCGCCGAGCGACGTCTTGCCGGTTCCCGGCGGCCCGACGAAGCACAGGATCGGCCCGTGCGAGTAGCCGCCGCTCTGCTTGAGCAGCTTGCGCACCGACAGGTATTCGAGGATGCGCTCCTTCGCCTCCTCGAGCCCGTAATGCCGTGTGTCGAGCGCGGCCTCCACTTTCTCGAGCGCGATGTCCTCGTCGCCGGAGCGCGCGTGCCACGGCAGCGCGAGCACCCACTCGACGTAGTTCCGCAGCACCTGGTATTCACTCGACGCCGGCGACAGCGCCCGCAGCCGCTCCGTTTCGCGCCGCGCTTCCTGCGCGACCCGCTCCGGGAGGTTGGCCGCGTCGATCTGGCGCATGAGCTCCTGCGCGTCGCTCTCCATCGGGTCGCGCTCGCCCAGCTCGGCGCGAATCGCCTGCAGTTGCTGCCTGAGATAGAACTCGCGATGGTGCTGCTCGACCTTCACCTCCGTCTGCTGCTTGACCTCCTCGAGGACCGTCGCGCGGGCGACTTCCTTCTCCCACCTCGAGGCGACGAATTCGAGCCGCGCGGCGACGTCGAGCCGCTGCAGCGCTTCGTCGCGCTCGGCGATGCGCAGGTTGCCGTGCGACGCGGCGAGATCGGCGAATCGCGACGGGTCACCGGTCACGCGGCGGAGAAGCCCCGGCACCTCGGCAGGGAACTGTTCGTTGCGCTCGACGAGCGCATCCGCCGTGACGACGATCCGGTCCATGAGCGCGCGGGCCGCATCACCCTGCGCGGCGATCTCCTCGGTGCGCTCGACCAGCGCGACGGGGAAGGGGATGCGTTTCGACAGCGCGCCGATGCGCACCCGCGCGAGGCCTTCCAGCGTCACCTGGATCGTCTCGGCGCCCGCGCTGCTGCGATCCTTCACGCGCGCGAACACGCCCACCCGCGCCTCGAGCCGTGCTGGATCCTGCGCATCGTCGCCGAGCGCCACGGCGAGCAGCACCAGGGCGCCGGGCTCCGGATGCGCGCGCAGCAGCGCGAGGTTGTCGGGGGCGCCCATTTGCACGGCGATGGTGCCGTGGGGAAAGACGATCGTCGAGCGGAGCGCCAGGAGCGGCAGCTCGGACGGCAACTGGGGCGCGGTCACGTTGGTCTAAACTAGTCCCGCGAGCGGTTGTCGACTAGCGCGGGAGACTGACCCCACAACGAGTAATCGGTCGTTGGTCATTGGTTCTTGGTACTTGGCTGTGCTGATGACCAACGATCAATGACCAACGACCGATTACTCGTCTGTGGCGAAAATGACCGCTGTTTCCCCTTGGATAACGGCACGTTCCAGGGTAAGCTTCAAGGCTCAATGTTCGACGAGCTCTCCTCCAAGCTTGAAGCCACGTTCGCGAAGCTCCGCGGCCGTGGCACGTTGTCCGAAGCCGACATCAAGGACGGGCTCCGCGACGTGCGGCGCGTCCTGCTCGAGGCCGACGTCAACTTCCAGCTGACCGGCGAGTTCCTCGAACGCGTCACCAAGCGGGCGGTTGGCGTGTCGCAGCTGCGCACGGTCAGTCCTGCGCAGCAGCTGGTGAAGATCGTCTTCGACGAGCTCACCGCGATGCTCGGCGAGCGCCGCGAGGGGCTCAAGCTTTCGAGCGTCCCGCCGACGGTCGTGATGATGGTCGGGTTGCAGGGTTCCGGAAAGACGACGACCGCGGCGAAGCTCGCGCGAAAATTGAGGGCGGAAGGGAGACAAGTTCGGATGATTGCGCTCGACGTCTACCGTCCCGCGGCCATCGACCAGCTCGAGACGCTCGGCGGCGAACTCGGCATCCCCGTGTTCGCGGACCGCTCCACGCAGGACGTCGTGAAGATCGCGCGCGCGGGACTCGAGGTGTCGCGCCGCGAGCGGGATCGCGTCGTCATACTCGACACCGCGGGCCGCCTGCAGATCGACGAGGAGATGATGAACGAGCTGCGCCGCCTGAAGGATGCGGTGCGGCCTGATGAAATTCTGCTCGTGGCCGACGGCATGACCGGCCAGGAGGCAGTGAAGATCGCGCAGGGTTTCGACACCGCCTTGGGTGTGACCGGCGTGATCCTCACGAAGCTCGACGGCGACGCGAGGGGCGGCGCGGCGCTTTCCATCTATGGGGTCACGAGAAAGCCGATCAAGTACATCGGCACAGGCGAGAAGACGGACGCCCTCGAGGAGTTCCACCCGGACCGCATGGCCGGACGGATCCTCCAGCAGGGCGACATCCTCTCGCTGGTGGAGAAGGCGCAGGAGACCTTCGACACCGAGGCGACGAAGAAGCTCGAGAAGAAAGTCCGCCGCGAAGGGATGGACCTGAACGACTTCCTCGCGGCGATGAAGCAGATCCAGAAGCTCGGCCCGCTCGAAGGCGTCCTGAAGATGCTGCCGGGCGTGAACACGAAGATGCTGAAACAGGCGAACGCCGATCCGCGCCGGATCAAGTGGGTCGAGGCGATCGTGCTGTCGATGACGAATGAGGAGCGCAAGAAGCCGGATCTGCTGAATGGCTCGCGCAGATTGCGGGTGGCAAAGGGCTGCGGCCGGCCGATCAGCGAGGTGAACCGGCTGCTCGAGCAGTTCCGCGATATGCAAAAGATGATGAAAAAAATGTCCGGAGCCACAGGGGGAAGAATGCCGCCGGGTATGTTTGGAGGCATTCCTTAGGTCTGGAAGCTGTCACCTGACAGCTGTCAGTCGACAGCTTTCAGTCGCAGTTCCCGAGTGCGTACCGGAAACTCCGGCATCGCGATGAGCTCGGCGCAGTACCGTCACCGTCTTACCGAGGAGAATCAAATGGCAGTCCGCATCCGCCTCCGCCGCGCCGGCCGCAAGAAGGCGCCGACCTACCGTATCATCGTCGCCGACTCACGCAGCCCGCGCGACGGAAAGTTCATCGAGATCATCGGCCAGTACGCTCCTCGCAGCGGTGACCTCGCGCTGAACCTCGACATCGCGCGCGCCAACTACTGGATGGACAACGGCGCGGAGCCGAGCGACACCGTGCGCTCGCTCCTCCGGAAGGCCGGCGTCCTCAAGGACCGCCACGAAGTGCGGCTTGCCGCCAAGAAGAGCGCGGAGGCCGTGCCGCTGAAGGAAGGCTGAGCTCTACGCAAGGCTACGCGCTCGTCGGCCGCGTGCGCCGCGCGCACGGCGTGCGCGGCGAGCTCGTGGTGGAATTGTTGACGGACGCGCCGGACGTGATGTTCGCGTCCGGCGCTCGCGTTTTTCAAGGTACGGTCTCCGGTGACATCTTTCGCAATCCGGTCACCGGCGAGTCGCGTGAGCTGAAGGTCCTCGCGAGCCGGCCGTTCAAGGGCGGCCTGCTCGTCACGCTCGACGCCGTCACGGATCGCACGGAAGCCGAGCGATGGAACGGCCGCCATCTGCTCGTGCCGCGCGGGGAACTCACCGAGCCCGAGGACGGCGAAGTCTTCCTCCACGAACTCGGCGGCATGCGCGTGCTCGACGAGAGCGGCGCACAGTTCGGCGAAGTGCGCGCCTGGTACCCAGTCCCGCACGGCGTGCTGCTCGACGTGCACACGGCCCGCGGCGACGTCGCACTCCCCTTCAACGAACAGTTCGTGCGACACGTGAATCGCGCCGATCGCAGCATCACGGTCTCGATTCCGGACGAACTGTTCTTCGGCGGCGGCGCGTGAGCGCGATGCTGACCATTCGCGTCGTGTCGATCTTCCCGGAGTTCTTCGAGGGCCCGCTCGGGCTCTCGATTCCGGCGCGCGCCGCGGCCGCCGGCCTCGTGAAATACCAGCTCGTCGACTTGCGCGACTACACGCACGACAAGCATCGCACCGTCGACGACGCGCCGTACGGCGGCGGCGCCGGCATGGTCATGAAGCCCGCACCGTTCTTCGAGGCGGTCGAGGCGATCGGCGCGAAGCCGCCGATCATCCTGCTTTCTCCGCGCGGCCGCCGGTTCCGGCACGCCGACGCCGAACGGTTCTCGACGCTCGAAGAGTTCACGCTCCTCTGCGGTCACTACAAGGACGTCGACCAGCGCGTCGCCGATCACCTCGCGACCGAGGAAATCTCGCTCGGCGATTTCGTGCTGAGCGGCGGCGAGTCCGCCGCGCTCGCCGTGATCGATGCCACCGTTCGCCTGCTGCCCGGCGCGATGAGCGACATGGACAGCGCGCGCACGGATTCCTTCTTCGGCCGCGGCATCTCGGCGCCGAGTTACACGCGCCCGCCGGAGTATCGCGGCCACGAGGTTCCCGGCGTGTTGTTGTCGGGGAATCACGCCGAAATCGACAAGTGGCGGCGCCAGATGGAAGGGAAAATGGACGACGGCCGGAAGGGAGAAAGCTGATCACGTAAGACGAGTGCTTGCAGTGTCGGGCAATGTCCTACAGAAATTCAGGGTTAGTCCCGATGCCATTGAGGGTCCGCAAAACCGAGACTGCTCCCTCATGGATGACCATGTCGAAATGGGCGCTGAATCCGCGCGCCCGGATGAAGGCCGGAGAGGATTCCTCGTCAAGGTGAGCGCGGCGTGCGCCGGTGTAAGCGCCGTGCTCGTCGGATTTCCGGTCGTGCGTTCGTTCGTCTCGCCGAGCCTCCCGCAGCCGCGCGCGGACGGCTGGGTGAAAGTCGCCGACGACATCGCGCTGCTCGACGTCGGCGTTCCCGTCCGCGTGAACTTCGTGCAGGAGCTGCAGGACGCCTGGGTCGAGAGCCGCTCGCTCAACGGCGTGTGGCTGTACACGGAGGACGGCGACAAGTTCAAGGCCTACAACGGACACTGCACCCATCTCGGCTGCAGCTACGTGTACGACAAGGACCTGAAACACTTCTTCTGCCCGTGCCATCGCGGGCAGTTCGACGTCAAGACGGGCGAAGTCCTCGCCGGACCGCCGCCGCGTCCCCTCGACGAGCTGCAGGTCGAGATTCGCGACAGCGCGGTGTTCGTGAACTACCGCGACTACCGGCTCGGCGTCTCCGACAAGATCGAGGCGTAGCGCGATGAACCGACTCTCGAAATGGCTCGACGAGCGCATCGACCTCATTGGAATTCGCAGGACCCTGCTCGACCGCAGGATGCCGCGCGACCTCACCTGGTGGCACACCCTCGGCAGCGCGACGCTCGCGGTGTTCCTGGTGCAGGCGGCGACCGGCACCATCCTCGCGATGTACTACGCGCCGTCGCCGGACCACGCCTACGACAGCATCCGCTACCTCGAGCACAGCGTCGCGAGCGGCGCGCTCCTTCGCGGGATCCACCACTGGGGCGCCTCGGCGATGGTCATCCTCGTGGTCGCGCACGCGATCCGCGTGTTCTCGATGGGGGCGTACAAGTACCCCCGCGAGCTCAACTGGCTGCTGGGCGTGGCCCTGCTCGGCATCGTCCTCGGATTCGGATTCACCGGCTACCTGCTGCCCTGGGACCAGAAGGCGTACTGGGCCACACAGGTCGGCACGAACATCGCGGGCACGACGCCCATCGTCGGCGCGGTGATCGTCAAGCTGCTGCGCGGAGGCGCACAACTCGGCGTCGCGACGCTCACGCGATTCTACGCGCTGCACGTGCTCCTCCTGCCGGCGCTGCTTGCCGGAATCGCGCTCCTGCACCTCACGCTCGTCGTGCGCAACGGCATCGCGCCCCGAACGGGTGTGCTCGAACTGAACGCGCCGGCGAGGACGGACAGCCCCGAGTATCACCGCTACTACGCCGAGAGCTACGCCGCGAGCAAGAAAGCGGGCGTGCGCTTCTGGCCGGACATCGTCGTGCTCGACGCGGTGATCGCCACTTCGCTCGTCCTCCTGCTCTTCCTGGTGGGACATTTCGTGGGCGCGGGACTCGAGCTCCCCGCGGATCCGTCAGATTCGTCGTACGTGCCGCGGCCGGAATGGTATTTCCTGCCGTTCTTCCAGCTGCTCAAGCTCGTGCCGGGCTCGATGGAGAGCGTCGCCGCGGTCGGCGTTCCCGGCGTGCTCGTGCTCGTGCTCCTGCTGCTTCCGTTCTTCGACCGCCGGAGCGCGCGCGCGTTCAACCGCCGCCCGGTGGCGCGGATCTCGCTCTTCGGCCTGCTCGGCGGCATCGTGCTGCTCCTCGGCGCGAGCATCCGCGAGCCGAAGCCCACCGCCATCGCCCCCGAGGTCGGGCGCGTGCTCAACTCGCCGGAACGCGCCGGACGCGCGCTGTTCGAGCGCCAGCAGTGCGGCGGCTGCCACATCGTCGCCGGCAAGGGCGGCGCGGACCGGAAGGGCGATGCCAAGGATTCACCCGAGCTCACCGAGGTCGGATTGAGACACTCGGCGGCATACATCCACAGCTTCATCGAGGATCCGTCGCGGTTCCACACCGGCTCGAAGATGCCGGCGTTCGGCCCGCCCGTCCTCTCGCACCAGGAAATCGAGGAACTCTCGCGCTACCTCTCGTCGTTGCGCGGCAAGAACTGGCAGACCGC
>Ga0097691_1002739_pt1 | contig 11387 bp, 7 predicted proteins | sample NGESurdeep072012_8_FD_72858 | JGI IMG/M metagenome (GOLD analysis project Ga0097691, IMG submission 72858) | Arctic peat soil microbial communities from Barrow, Alaska - NGEE Surface sample 210-1 deep-072012 | ecosystem: Environmental > Terrestrial > Soil > Wetlands > Peat ...
CACTACTCGTACTCCCGCTCCGGCTGCGAATCCGCGACGATCCCCGCCCCCGCCTGCACGTACGCCCGTTCGTCTTTCAACAACATCGAGCGGATCGCGATGCACGAATCCAGGTTCCCGGCGAAATCGGCGTACAGCACCGAGCCTCCATAAAACCCGCGCCGCGTCGGCTCCAGCTCCTCGATGATCTGCATCGCCCGCACCTTGGGCGCGCCGGTCAGCGTTCCGGCCGGAAAACACGCGGCGAACGCGTCCAGCGCATCCAGCTCCGGCCGCAGCTTGCCCTCGATCGCCGATACCAAATGCATGACGTGCGAGTACCGTTCCACGTACATCAGGTCTTTCACCTTCACCGAGCCGTACTCGCTCACCCGCCCGATATCGTTGCGCCCCAGGTCCACCAGCATGACGTGCTCGGCGCGCTCCTTCTCGTCGGTGCGCAGGCGTTGTTCGAGCTGCTGGTCTTCCTCGTCGGTGGCGCCGCGCGGCAGCGTGCCCGCAATCGGCCGGTATTCCAGCTTCCCGCCGTTCGCCCGCACCAGCATCTCCGGTGACGAGCCCAGTACCGTCATGTTCCCCATGCGCAGGAAATACATATACGGCGACGGGTTCACCGTGCGCAGCGCCCGATAGACCGCGAACGCATCCGCTCCCGGCTCGAACTCCAGCCGTTGCGACAGCACGACCTGGAAAATATCTCCCGCCGCGATGTACTCCTTCGCCCGCTTCACCGCCCCGATGAACTTCGCGTGCGTCGTGTTGGCGCGCGGTTTCAGCGGCTTGGCGTTTTTCGTTCCCACCGGCGATAGCGGCCGTCGCTTCAATCCCGCAACCAGCTTTCTCTCCAGCGTGTTGATATCGCGCTGCGCCCGCGCGTAGGCCTGGCGCGGCGCCTCCGCCCCCACGTCCGCGATGGCGATAATGTGGATCTGGTGCCGGACATGGTCGAACGCCAGCAGCCGGTCGAAGAACATCAGCACGCAATCGGGAACGTCCAGATCGTCCACCGTTCGCTCCGGCAGCTTCTCCAGCCGGCGCACGAAGTCGTACGCGAAATATCCGACCGCGCCGCCGGTGAAGGGCGGCAATCCCGGGACCTGTGCCGGCTTGTGCCGCTTCAGTTCCTGGCGCAGCGCCTGGATCGGGTCGTTGCCGGCGTGCTCGCGCTGGCGTCCCCGTTCCCGCCACACTCCGTCGCGCCGCCCGACCAGCCGCATGTACGGCCTCGTCCCCAGGAAGGTATAGCGCCCCACCTTCTCTCCGCCTTCCACCGACTCCAGCAAAAAGGCGTACGGCTCCTTTTCGGCGACCGCCAGGAACGCCGACACCGGCGTCAGCAGGTCGGCGCTCACCGATTTGGCGACCGGAACCAGGCTGGCCGTGGAGGCCATTCGGAGAAAGTCATTCAATTCAGGACGGAACATGGTCAGCGACTCCGCCGATTATACGTTTCCATGTCTGACCACATTTGTAGCCCGGCCGCCCTGCTATAGCCCGGTCGCCCCCAACCGGGCTCGTGTTAACTAACTAGCTAATGATTATGCTCCGCTACCTGACGTTGACGCGAAGTGCCTAACTTGGCATATACTTGCCCAACTTATTGCCGTTTCTCCGGCTTTGCGCGGTGACTTTTGGCCACCGACCCCCCCGCAGCGTCGGCACTTGTCCTCACTGCGTATTGCGCGTCGCGTGTGGGAGATGGGTGACAGGTGTGCCGCTTTGCCGAACCGGCGTGCGGGACAGGAGTCGCATGCAGATCAAATTCTGGGGTGTTCGGGGCTCCACGCCGACACCTCAACTTGAAAACATGAGGTATGGGGGGAATACCTCCTGCGTCGAGGTGAGCCTGAATGGCAGCACCTATATCTTCGATTGCGGCACCGGCTTCCGCAATTGTGGGAAGGCGCTCGCCGCTCAGTCGCAGGGCAAACCCATTCACGCGCACATTTTCATTTCCCACTTTCATTGGGACCACATCCAGGGCATCCCTTTCTTCGGTCCCTTGTACGACAGCAAAGATAATTATTTTTTCTTCCATTCCTCCAGCCGCAGCCGCGGATTGCAGCGCGCCATTGAAGAGCAGATGGCCGACCCCTACTTCCCGGTCGACATGACCGAGATGGCCGCCCACCGCAATTTCTACGACATCGAGGAAGACCGCATCGCCTTTGACGAGTGCGTGATCCAGTCCATGTGGCTCAATCATCCGCAGGGCTGTCTCGGCTTCCGCATGGAAACCAATGAAGGCACTGTCGTGTACGCCACCGACAACGAGCCCGGCCATCCCGTGTTCGACAAAAACGTCCGCAAGCTCGCCGAGGGCGCCGACCTCCTCATCTACGACGCGCAGTACCTGCCCGAAGAATACGAAGCCAAGAAGCGCGGATGGGGGCACAGCCACTGGCGCGAAGCGGTCAATATCGTGATGGAGAGCGGCGCCAAGGAACTGGTCCTCTTCCACCATGATCCCGATCACAACGATGAGTGCATCGACAACATCGTCAAGACGGCCAGCGAACACTACCCCAAAGTCCGCGCCGCCGCCGAGGGCCTGGAAATCACCGTCAACGCCGATCCCAGCAAGAAGCTGTAAGGAAGCGCCCGCGGCGTCTAGCCCAATCAGATTTGTCATCCCGAGCGCAGTCGAGGCCTGCCCTTGAGCGCAGCGAAGGGGACCTTTTGTTTTGCCTTTCGCCCGCGTTCTCGTGACTCACCCCTCCTTGCTTCCCTCCACCCCGCTCCATATACTCGTAAGTTTGTCCCGCATTCTGGCATCACAGGTGCGGGTGATTGGCGTGCCCTTCGGCCGACGCCAGCGGAGCCATCATGCCCGAACCTATTGCAATGTCCCTCGCCGACGAGACCAATCCCTGGGAAGCGCAGCGCGCGCGCTTTAACCTCGCGGCCCAGAAACTCAATCTCGACGAGGGCCTCTGGAAGGTCCTCAGCCATCCCTGCCGCGAGCTCACCGTCTACGTTCCCGTGCAGATGGACGACGGCCACCTCGAAGTCTTTACCGGCTACCGCATCCAGCATTCCGTCGCCCGCGGCCCCGGCAAGGGCGGCATCCGCTACGACATGAACGTCACCATCGAGGAAGTCCGCGCCCTCGCCGCCTGGATGACCTGGAAGTGCGCGGTCGTCAACATCCCCTTCGGCGGCGCCAAGGGCGGCGTCATCTGCGACCCCAAGAAAATGTCCATGGGCGAACTCGAGCGCATGACCCGCCGCTATACCTCCGAGATCATCGAATTCATCGGCCCCGAAAAAGACGTCCCCGCCCCCGACGTCAATACCAACGAACAGGTCATGGCCTGGATTATGGATACGTATTCCATGCACATGCGCCAGACGTGCACCGCAGTGGTGACCGGAAAGCCGCTGAATATGGGTGGATCGAAGGGACGTCGCGAAGCCACCGGACGCGGCGTGATGATTGTCTGTGATGAAGCCATAAAGAAATTAGGCCTGAATCGCGATGAGTGCCGCGTCATTGTTCAGGGATTCGGCAACGTGGGCTCCAACGCCGCCCGCTTGATGCACGAGGCCGGATACAAGGTCATCGGCATCGTCGAGTTCGACGGCGGCCTCCACAACCCCAACGGCCTCGACATCGACGCCCTTTGGGAGTTCCGCTACCGCAACGGCACCATTCACGGGTTCCCGGGCGGCGAGGCTATGGACAAGGACCAGCTCTTCCACACCGAGTGCGAAATCCTGGTGCCGGCCGCCACCGAAAACGTCATTACCAGCCAGAACGCCGACCGCCTCAAGTGCAAGATTCTCTGTGAGGGCGCCAACGGCCCCACCACCGCCGTCGCCGACGATATCCTCCAGGCCAAGGGCATCTTCGTCATTCCCGACATCCTCGCCAACGCCGGCGGCGTCACCACCAGCTACTTCGAGTGGGTGCAGGACCGCCAGGGATACTTCTGGAAGGAGTCGGTGGTCAACGAGCAGTTGCAGAGCATCATGGAAGCGTCGTTCGAGGACGTGGTGCGCTACGCCGAAACCCACAACGTCAATAACCGCATCGCCGCCTACATGCTCGCCATCGACCGCGTCGCTTACACCATCAAGCAGCGCGGCATCTATGCGTAGTACCGAGTACCCAGCGAATTTCTTGAAGTGTCATTTCGAGCGAGGACGCCGCCATAAGCGCCCGGCTTTGGCGCTTGCGGCGTCCGAGTCGAGAAACCCGCATTTTCTACGGACTCAGTGTCATTCCGAGTGCAGTCGAGGAACCTGCACCTCTCTTAGCCGCTAGTCGCCTTGCGCCGTCGGAGTTCCCGAAACACCGCAGCGGGTGCCCCACACATCGCGCGTCGCTAGGCCCATCTACGCGCCACGTCCAAGCCCGATGTGTGGGCGTCTCCCTCCGCGCCCTCTGCGGTGAATCTCGCTCGAATCCGCGTTCATCAGCGTTAATCACCGTCAATCAGCGGCCAATGTTTTTTTCTTTCGTCACACAGATGTCTAACCAAAACCCCATAGAACCTTTGCCACCCGGGTTTTAGATCCGTGCCCCAGGCTGAGTGTGCCCGTGCCCAGCCGCCAATGCTTCGCACTTGGCACTTCGCACTCGGCACCCAGCCGCGCATCCGGACGCCGTCGGCAGCGTCCGCTCCGCCCAGTGCAATTCACGGCGCGAATTGTTGGCTACTAAGCGTTGTCTTCCGCCGGGACCACGCCCCGCGGCGCCAGCGGCAGGTGCCGGATGCGGGCGCCGGTCGCGGCGAAGATTGCGTTGGCCACCGCCGGCGCCAGCGCGCAGATCGGTGCCTCACCCGCTCCCACCGACGGCAGGTCCTTGCGGTCAAGAATCACGACCTCGATTTCCGGCATGTCGCGGAAGCGCGGCACGCGATAGTCGTGCATGTGCGGGTTGAGGACCTTGCCGTTGGCGAACTCGATGGATTCAAACAATGCCCCGCCGATTCCCTGCACGATTGCGCCCTCGGTCTGATTGCGTACGCCATTCGGATTAACGACCGCGCCGCATTCAAAGGCGATTACCACACGTCGAATGCGAACCGTTGGCACGATCTCCACTTCCACGCACGCCGCGTAGAAGCCGCCCTTTTCGGTCCCGCACGCCATGCCAAAGCCGCGTTGCGCTGAACTCTTCTGCGACTTCCAAGCGAACTTGTCAGCCGCCGCTTGCAACACCGCTCGCACGCGCTCGTCGGTCAGGTTCTTGAGGCGGAAGGCGAGCGAGTCCATGCCGATCGCGTTGGCCAGCTCGTCGATATGCGATTCGCGCGCGAAGTTGTTGGCGGTGGCGGCCAGTGCGCGGTATGAGCCCTGGCGCAGCGGCGACTTCACCGGATGATATTGCGCGACCTTGTTCGCGATGTTGTACTGCGGCTCGATTCCCGCCGGGCCGGAGTTGTAGTTGTGGAAGTCCCACGCGACGATCGTTCCGTCGCGATTTACGCCGCTGCGGACTTCGATCACCCCGGCAGGCCGGAAGTACGCCCAGGTGAACTCCTCCTCGCGCGTCCACACCAGCTTTACCGGTTTGCCCGCGGCTTTGGCCAGGCGCGCGGCTTCGATCGCGGCATCGCCGGTGTGCTTGCCGCCATATCCGGAGCCGGTGTCGGGCATGATGACGCGCACCTTGTCCGGTGAAATGCGGAACGCTTCCACCAGTTCGTCGCGTACGCCGAAAGGACGTTGCGTGCCCGTCCATACGGTGAGCTTGTCGCCCTGCCACTCGGCCACGGCGGCGCGCGGCTCCAGCGGCGTGTGCGCGATGTACTGCACCGTGTAAGTGCGCTCCAGTTTGATTGCCGCCGCAGCCAGCGCCTGCTCGACGTTGCTGCGCGCAGGCGCTTCCCGCCCCTGCTCGACGTTCTGCTTGAGGTACTCGAACAGGTTCGCGTTCGACGGTCCGGGCGGGACCTTCCAATCCGCCTTGATCGCCTTCACTGCCCGTTCCGCCGACGAAGGATCGGGCGCGGCGACGCCGATGAAGTTGCCGTCGCTCATCACCTTCACGCCCGGAATCGCTTCCGCGTCCTTGGTCTCGGCCGAGATGATCTCCGCGCCAAACGCGGGCGGGCGCAGAATCTTGCCGTACATCACGCCCGGGCGAATCACGTCGGATGGGTACTGGTGCTTGCCGGTGACGAAGTCGCGTCCGTTGACTTTTGGCTTCGCCGTCCCGGCGATTTGCCAGTTGGCGGGCGGAGTTTCGGGCGGATTGGCGGCGATGACGCTCGTCAGTTTCTGGCCCTGCGTAAGCTCGCCATAGCTCGCGGACTTGTTGGAAGACGGATCGATCACGCGTCCATCGCGCGCGATAAGTTTCGAGCGATCGGCGTTCCAGTGTTGCGCGGCGGTGTCGAGCAATAGTTCGCGTGCAGTCGCCGCAACGTTGCGCAAGATTGGCGCCATACGCGGGGTAGTCTGGCTGCCGAAAGTCCCGACGTCCCACGGGACGAGGTCGGTGTCGCCCATCAGCATGGTGATCTGGTCAAACGGCGCGCGCAGTTCTTCCGCCACTTGCTGGGCGAGCGAGGTGCGGATGTTCTGTCCCATCTCGACCTTGCCGGTCAGGACGGTAATCCGCCCGTCGGGCGCGATGTGCAGCCAGGAGTCGAGGTCCTTGGGCAACTGCTGGCCGCCCCGCGCGCGTCCGGACTCCTGCGCCAGCGTGGAAGGTGCGGCGGCGCAGACCAGCAGTCCGCCGCCGAACACTTTCAGAAAATCGCGGCGGTCGAGGGTGAACCAGTGCAGGATGCCGCTGACTTCATGCTGCTCGGTTTCCAGAAGAAGGTCGTCGCGTTCGCTCATCGCTAGGACCTCCTCGACTGCTGCGCCGCCTGTTTCACGGCGGCCAGGATGCGCGCGTAGGTCCCGCAGCGGCAGACGTTGCCGTTCATCTGCCGGACGATGTCGTCGTCGGTGGGATTCGGGATCGCGTTCAGCAGCGCGACCGTCGACAGGATCATGCCCGAAGTGCAGTAGCCGCACTGCAAGGCTTCCTGCTCGAGAAATGCGGCCTGTACTGGGTGCAATTTGCCGTTTTGCTCCAGGCCTTCGATGGTCGTGATCTTCTTTCCTGCGGCCTGCGACACCGGAGTGCGGCAGGAGCGCACCGGACGCCCGTCGATGAGCACGGTACAGGCGCCGCACTGCCCTTCGCCGCAACCGTACTTGGTGCCGGTGAGCTGAAGGGAATTGCGGAGCACGGAAAGAAGGGATTCATCGGGCGGCACGTCCACCTGCCGCTCGCTGCCGTTGACGTTCAATACCAGCGCACTCACTTACACCTCCAGGGTGAAGCGAACAGGCAATTCTATGCGTGCCGAGGGCCTCCAACGTGGAATAACGAAGGTTGCTGTCGCTGCTAACTCAAACGGTAGCGCCGATGCCGCGGCGTTGCTTCATCTCGGAATGAATAGCATCGAGATCTTCTCGCGTGAGGCGGGTACGGATCAGCGGGAACACGATCTCTTCTTCCAGCGCCAGGTGCTCGGTCCAGAGATCCTGGAGTGCGGCGGCGTCGGCGCGGAGATCGGCGGCGTAAGCGGAGAGCTTTTCGGGGTTGGTCTTCAGTTCGGTCCAGCGCGGCAAGAGGCGGGCAACGACCTGGTTCAGCGGACCGTGCTGGTCCACCATGGCTTCGAGCGCTGCACGCTCGCTCGCATCGGTAAGCCGGCGGCCCAGGCGCGGATAGACGGATTCGTTCTCGTCGGCTTCGTGCAGTGGGAGAGCGATGGAGTAATAGCGGTGCACGGCTTCGGCGGCGTTGGCGATCTCAGGCGCAGCCGCGCCCGCGGCATCCGCCAGGCGGACGGCAATGCCGGTGAAACTGCGAATTCGCTGATGGCAGGCGAGCAGCATGGCGACTGCGTCCTGTTCCAGCGCCGGTGTTGCTCCCAGCTTGATGTCGGTAATCACAGGCCCATTCTAGCCCCCACCGCCAAGCTGCCGTGGAGCGCATAAACTGCTGATTTAGCGCCATAAAGTAGCACCAGGGCGGGTTCCCCCTTACGTATCAGGGCTTTTTCCGGTATGCTGTAGGCGCGTTGTTTTGAAACGGTCGAGAGCAGTTCCCGCCCAGCGCGTTTCCTGCCTCAAGAATGCCCCGATTCAAATACACGTAACACCGAAGAAAGAAGAAGGATTAAGCATCAAATGGAACAAGGAACAGTAAAGTGGTTCAATGACGCGAAGGGTTATGGCTTCATCAGCCGCCAGAACGGCGAAGACGTGTTTGTTCACTACTCGGCGATCCAGGCCGGTGGCTTCCGCAGCTTGCAGGAAGGTCAAACCGTTCAGTTCAATGTCGTCAAGGGCCCCAAGGGCTGGCAGGCAGAGAACGTTCAACCTGTCTAACCAGCACGACCGGTCGAGCGACGGTAACAATAAAATCTGAAATCAAGGGGTGGCTTCGGCCACCCTTTTCGTTGCGGCCCGAATGGGCAATTTTCCGTCGTTGTGCTGCAGAGTTTTGCACTATGCGCTTCCTCTGGTTCAGTTCCTCCCTTTAAGGTACACTCACTCCACGGTTTAGCGTGGGCTTCCCAAATTACTGCTGGAACCACAGTTGCTGCTAGTCGAGTTAAGCACAAGCGTGCCTTTCTGGCAGGCCCCCAGGCTCAAGGTTGCGGAGCCCCGTTGATTCTGAATCGGGCTTCAGGTCACGTTCTGGGTTTTTCGCACTTACGGGCAGGATCGCGAGTATTCGCCGCAACGGGAGAAACACGAAACCGCGTTCGATTGACAGGCGCATTCGAGAAGGAAGTAGAGACATGTCGAGAATCACTAAGACCACCGTTGTTTCAAGAGCGCAGTTGCGGATTTCGGCATTGATCGCGTTCGTGTTGCTGTTCGCGTTGGTGTTCGCGCCCAGCGGGTCAGCGCAAACCACTCAGCCGCTGAATTTCGGGAATAACTATTTCGTGACCGGCGATTATGCCGTGGGCGGGGTGGGTCTCCGCGGCTTGGGGCAATTGGACACGGCGACGGGACGAAACTTGGCGACGGGAACGATCAGCCTTCCCGACACCAAGCAGCCAAATCCGATGCGCGTTCCTGATGGAGCACAGGTCGTCGCCGCGTTCCTGTACTGGGAAACGGTCGAAAGCACCACGACGGGATCTCCCACCGGCCAGAACGGATTCTTCCGTCCGCTGTACACGAACGGTCCCCAGCGTTATGCGATCACGGGCGTAATCCTCGGGAATCCGAACGCGCCGATTTCCTGGAGTTCCGGCGGTTGTTCGGGCAATTCACAGGGATCGAAGACGATGCGCGCGTACCGCGCCGACGTCCGCGCTATGCTCCCGCAGGATGCCAACGGCAACATTCTGGCAAATGGCACGTATGAAGTGACTCTTCCTGACAGTGGCAGCAACGGCGGCGGTACACCGCTCACGCTCGGTGCGACGCTGGTCATCATCTATCGCGTGATCTCGCCGAACTTCCCGCTCAATGCCATCGTGATCTACGACGATGCCTTCGCTCCCTCGAATGGCTCCACCACCATGACGGAGCCGATTCGGGGCTTCTATCAGGCAGCGGCGAATCCCGTCGCAAAGTTGACGCACATCGTCGGCAACGGTCAGGCCAACAAATACCAAACCGTACAGCTCAACGGCGTCAACCTGCCTTCCCTGTACGGTAGCGCCGCGCCTGCATTCCCCGGCCTGTACAACGGCTCGTGGGACAATCCAACGTGGGTGTTCAATACGTCCGGAAATCCGGTGCACGAAGACGACGCCACCGCTACGACCGCGGTCGTGCCCAGTGGCAGCAACGGCGGGTGCGTTTCCTGGGGCGCTGTGATCTTCAGCACCACGGTCAAGGACACTGACGGCGACGGCCTGCTCGATGTCTGGGAAGACACGGGCGGGTATTACGACGCGCTCGACAATACCACTTGGGTCCCTCTTCCGAACGCGTGCAGCGGTGGGCCGCACCAGTCGGCGGCGTGCGCGGCCAGGACAAGCACCAAGGATCTTTTCGTGCAGTTGGATTACCTGTGCAGCGGCGCCATCGATGCGACGGGCAAGGTGTGCACGGGCGGCCACTCACACTATCCACTGGCGCCGGTGATTTCCGACCTGACGAAAGTATTTGCCGGGCGTGGCATCAGCGTGCAAATCACCGGCGGCAACGCTATTCAAGAGCAGACCTGCACCGACACGAGCACGCTCCTGTGCCCGTATCCGAACCAGGCGGGCGTCATCGGGTGGAAGCTCGGTTTTGAGTTCCTCAAGAACCAGCCAATCGGGATCAACCCGAGCACCGGTGCGCCTTGGACGGAAGCGGACTGCGAAGCCAATGTCACCACCTGCCAGCGCCGGTTCCCGCACGGCCAAAAGGACAGCTACCACTACGTGGTCTTTGGCCACGCCTTGGGCCGCGCCAACTGGAGTTTCGCAGCCGGCACGCTGACGGGTGTCTCCGTTGCGAGCAACGGCGCAGCCACTTTCACGGTATCGACACCCACCGGCCTGACGGTAAGTAACACTGCCGGCAACGGACGTGTCACCGTGGCCAACGCGATCGCGGCGCCAGGCCTGAACGGAACTTTCTTTGTCACCGGTGTGAACGACCAGGCAGCGCCATACACGTTCAGTATCCAAACCACGAATGTGGCGGCCGGCAACTTCACGAGCATTACCGACCCGAACCTGGCTGTCGCTTCCGGTGTTGCCGGAAGCGGGTCCGGCATCTCCGACCGGGGCGGAGCGGACTCGCTGATTACGCTGGGCTTGTGGGGCGCTGCCGGTACGACCGTGCCGGTGCAAGAGGGCACCTTGATGCACGAAATCGGGCATACGTTCGGCCTCACGCACGGCGGTTACACCTACGACCCGAACAAGACCAGTAACAACAACTACGTTGCTTCGATCGGCCCGAATTGCGAGCCCAATTACCTGAGCGTCATGAATTACCTGTTCCAGGTCGATCTTCTGGACGGCAAGTACCTGGATTACTCGGGCCAACAACTGACGAGCGTGAATGAAGGTCAGGGCTTCTCCGGCGGGCTGACCACAGCGGCGGCGGACGCATCGACTTACTCGACGACAACCTGGTTTACCGCGGATGCCAGCACCTTGCCCGGCACTCCTAGTGCGGCGAAACGCCACTGCGACGGTACGCCAATCACCGACGGAGCAACCATGTACCGCGTGGTGGGCGCCACGGCGCCGGTGTCCTGGCCGGCGAGCGATTTGAATTTCGATGGCATCTCCGGTGAGAACTTCGCCGGATCCAGTGATTGGGCCATCCTCGACCTGCGTCAGATCGGGGCGACCGGCAGTGACCTGGTCGGAGCGGGCATCAACGGCGGCTGGGGCGGTATCAACGGCGGCTGGGGTGGCATCAACGGCGGCTGGGGCGGTATTAACGGCGGCTGGGGCGGCATC
>Ga0097691_1002740_pt1 | contig 11386 bp, 10 predicted proteins | sample NGESurdeep072012_8_FD_72858 | JGI IMG/M metagenome (GOLD analysis project Ga0097691, IMG submission 72858) | Arctic peat soil microbial communities from Barrow, Alaska - NGEE Surface sample 210-1 deep-072012 | ecosystem: Environmental > Terrestrial > Soil > Wetlands > Peat ...
GCCGGGTCCTTCTCCACCGTGTAGGGGACCAGCGCCCGCGAGTGCTTGACCTCCGGGTCGTCCCAGCGACGACCCATGAAGCGCTTGATCGAGTAGACGGTGTTGGCCGGGTTCGTGACCGCCTGGCGCTTGGCGAGCTGGCCCACCAGGCGCTCGCCGGTCTTCGTGAACGCGACGACGGACGGAACGGTGCGGCCGCCCTCGGCGGATGCGATGACCGTGGGCTCGCCGCCCTCCATCACCGCGACGACGGAGTTCGTCGTGCCGAGGTCGATGCCGATGATCTTGCCCATTGGGTGGTGTTCTCCTGGTGTCGTGGGGTGGATTGGGGCGAATGGGTGGTCAGTTGAGCCGCGGGCTGCCGTCGCTCACGGCGACAAGGGCCGGCCGGAGCACGCGATCCCGCAGGTGATAGCCGCGCCGGATCTCCAGCACGACCTCCCCTTCGGGGACCCCACTCCCGGCGACCTGGCTGAGCGCCTCGTGCTCGTTGGGGTCGAAGGGCCGCCCGAGCGCCTCGATCGGGGTCACGCCCTCGCGCTCGAGGAGCGCCCGGAGCTTGCGATCGATTGCGACGATGCCCTCGAGCCAGGGGTTGTCGCGCGCCTCCGGCGGGAGATGCTCAAGCGCAAGGTCGAGGTCGTCGGCGAGCCCGACGACCCGCGTGAGGAGGGCTTCGCGGGCGCGGTCGAGGTCGCGCTCCCGGTCCGCCTCGGAGCGGCGCTTGAGGTTCGCGTAGTCGGCCGCGGCCCGCTGCGCGGTCACGAGGTTCTCGTCGGCCCTCGCGAGCGCCGCGTCACGCTCGGCGGTCAGTGCCTCGATCTGGGCAAGGAGCGCGGTCGGGCTGGTGTCGAGCTCCGCGATCCGGTCGTCGGCCCGGGTGCGGCGGCGCGGCGCGGGATGGTCTGGGCTGTTCGGCATCTGTCGTCCTCGTGCTTCAGGCGTAGAGGTGGTCCACGAGGTCGTTCATCAGGCTTGACACGAAGCGCACCGTCCCGATCGCCTGGGGGTAGCGAAGGCGCGTGGGACCCAGCACGCCGACGAACCCCACCGCGGCCCCGGGTCGCCCGTAGGGCGCGAGGACCAGGCTGACGTCGGCCATCTCCTCGGGGCGGTTCTCGCGGCCGATGTAGACCCGCAGGCCCCCCTCGACGGTCACCGTGTCGAACAGCTCGGCGAAGTAGCTCCGGTTCTCGAGCGCCTCGAAGACGCGACGAAGCTTCTCCGAGCTGGCGAACTCGGGCGCCGCCATGACGTTGAGCAGCCCGTCGCTGAAGAGCTGCTCGACGGTGTCCGCGTCGAACTCGCGCAGGAGGCGCAGCGCGCGGTCGCCCGCCCGGCGGACGAGGCCGAAGATCGCGTCGTCGGCGGGCGCCTGGTCGAACCAGCGGAGATGCTCTGCCACGTCGGCGGCGCTGCGCCCGGAGCAGGAGGCGTTGAGGCGGCGGACCGCCTCCTCGATGTCCTCCACGCGCGTGCCGGCATCGAGCGTGAAGAGCGTCTGCTTCAGCGTCCCCTCGTTCAGGACGATGATCAGGCTGGCCATCCGGTCGCCGATCGGCACCAGCTCGAAGCGCCGGATCCGGGCGGCGCGCGGCTTGGCCGGCGTGGCGATCCCCGCGGACCGCGTGGCGGAGGCGAGGGTGGTGGCAGCCAGCCGGAACCACTGGTCGGTGGCGAACTCCACCTGTCCGAACTGGTGGCGGATCATGAGCTGCTCGATGGGCGAGATCGGCGCCTCGCCCATCAGGCTCTCGACGTAGAAGCGATAGCCTGCATCCGTGGGCACGCGGCCGGCTGACGTGTGCGGGTGGAAGAGGAGCCCTTCCATCTCGAGCTCCGCGAGGACGGCCCGGACGGTGGCGGAGCTGACCTGCAGGCGATAGCGCTCCACGAGTGTCTGCGAGCCCACCGGGGCCGCGCTCGACGTGTATTCCTCGATCACGGCACGCAGGATCGCCTGGGCTCGATGGTCCAGGGGACCGGCGCTGTGTCGAATGCCACGTGCCACGGGTGCCTCGCTCATGCTGGCACTCATATGGTGCGAGTGCCAGATCTTGTTAGCACTCTCAGCTACCGAGTGCTAACCACTGCGACGGATCGTAGCAGGAGGTGCTCACGGGTGTCAATCGCGCGGCCGGTCGGCCGCGTCGGCCCGATCTCTAGACAAGGCGGGCGAACAGCTCGTTCGAGAGGAGCCGTCCGCGGAGCGTGAGACGGACCCGCCCGGGCGGAATCTCCTCCACCAGGCCGTGCTCGGTCGCCCACGCGAACACGTCGATCCGACCGAGTACGGCTTCCCGCGGAACACCACGCGCGAGGCGGAGGCCCAGGAACAGGCGCTCCGCGTCCGCTGCCGCCGCGTCAAGCTGCTCCCAGCCGCCGGGCGGCAGCGCGGACGGGATGCCCGAGGAGGCCGGCATGAGCGCCGCCATCCACGCGTCGAGGCGCGCCCCGTTCCAGTGCCGAGAGGCGCCGTCGAACGAGTGCGCCCCGGGGCCGGCGGCCGCGTACGGGCGCCGCTCCCAGTAGACGAGGTTGTGCCGGCTCTCGTGACCGGGACGCGCCCAGTTCGAAAGCTCGTACCAGGGATAGCCGCTCGCCTCGAACAGCGCGTCGGCGAGGCCGTATGCACCGGCAGCCCGGTCCTCGTCCTGGCCGGCGCGCGCCGTCTCGCGCCAGCGACGTGCACCGGACGGGGTCGGGAGATGGTCGCCGGTCGGGCCCGTGAGGCCCTCGGCATCGGGGTCGTCCAGCGTCAGCGCATAGGCCGACACGTGGTCGGGCCCCAGCTCCAGGGCCGCCTCGAGCGTCTCCGTCCAGCTGGCGAGGGTCTGGCCGGGGATGTCGTAGAGGAGGTCGAGGCTCACGCTCGCGATGCCCGCGTCTCGCGCCGCGGCGACGGTGTCGGCGACGTCGCGCGGGACGTGCCGCCGGCCCAGCGCCCGGAGCTCGTCGGGCACGAGGCTCTGGGCCCCGATCGAGACGCGGTTGATCCCCGCCCGCGCGAGGCCGGCAAGATCGCCGCGATCATCCGGTCCCGGGTTCGCTTCGAGCGTCACCTCGGCGCCGGGCGCCAGCCCGAAGCGAGCGCGGACCTGGTCGAGAAGCGCCGAGACCGCCGCGGCCGGCAGGAGCGACGGCGTGCCGCCACCGAGGTACACGGTCTCGAGGGCCGGCCGCGCGGCATCGCCGGGCTCGCGGAACGCCACGTCCAGCGCGTCGGCGCGCAGGTCCAGCTCCGCGGCCACGGCGCGCAGGTACGGAGTGACGCGATTGCGCGGACCCACGGCCGCGGCGCCCGAGACGACCACGAAGTCGCAGTACGGGCAGAGGGAGCGGCAGAACGGGACGTGGATGTACAGCGCCACGGGGGCCGCGAGCGCCGGCGCTTCGCCGGAGGTCATCGGCCCGTCCGCGCCTCCTCGCCGGGCCGGTCCATCTGCCGCCAGCCGTCGGGCGGGCGCCGGGACTCCCAGGCCTCCTCGACTTCCTGGCCGCGCGGCGCCGGCTGGCCGGCGTGGCCGGTGCACACGAAGACGGCGATCCGGGTAATGGCATGACCCAGGAATGCGGCGCCGATCCCGCCGGTGAGCGTGGTGAGCCAGCCACCGGCGATGCCGACGAGGAGTGCGAGTCCGAAGACGTAGCGGCTTCGACCCGGGGCGCCGGTCCGCGTCGCGAGGACGTAGAGGAACGCCTGCGCGAGGATCGCAAGGGCGGGGTCGATCCCGGCAAGGAGGAGGAGGCCCAGCACGGCGCCGCGGAAGGTCGCCTCATCGATGAACGCGGTCCCGATCGCGTTGAGGATGGCACCCGGGTAGGACCACAGCGGCGGCATGCGGAGGCGCGTGTAGCGAACATAGGCGAAGAGCATCGCCAGGGCCGTGCCGATCGCTCCGAGCCCGAGCCCGCCGAGCAGCGCCCCGGCCCGGTTGCCCAGCCCCAGCCCGAGATCACGGGCGGGCGCCGGGTGGATGATCAGGATCGCCGCAATCAGGGCGAACCCCAGCAGGTACCACTCGATCCGCAGCCGGACGGTGCTCCGGCCACCGTCTGCGACCGGCTCGTCGTACTCGGCTGCACCGAACGTGGCCGCCTCGAGGCGCAGGAGGCACAGCAGGCCGGCGAGACCCAGCGCAACCAGCTCGCGGAGCTGCGCCTCCACGGATCGGGCCTCGCGCCTAGCCCGCGTCGCCCATGCGCAGGACGGCGAGGAAGGCTTCCTGCGGGATCTCGACCGAGCCGACGCGCTTCATGCGCTGCTTGCCTTCCTTCTGCTTCTCGAGCAGCTTCCGCTTTCGCGTGATGTCGCCACCGTAGCACTTGGCCAGCACGTTCTTGCGCATCGCGCGGATCGTTTCCCGGGCAACCACGGTGGACCCGATCGCCGCCTGGACGGGCACCTCGAACATCTGGCGCGGGATGAGCTCCTTGAGCTTCTCGGTCAGCTGCCGGCCGGCGGTCTGGGCCTTGTCGCGGTGGACGATCAGCGACAGGGCGTCCACCGGTTCGCCGTTGACGAGCACGTCCAGCTTCACCAGGCGCGCTGCGCGGTAGCCGATCTCCTCGTAGTCCATCGACGCGTAGCCCTGGCTGCGGCTCTTGAGCTGGTCGAAGTAGTCGATGATCAGCTCCGCGAGTGGCATCTCGAACGCGAGCAGGACCCGCGTCGGGTCGAGGTACTCCATGCCCGTGAACGTGCCGCGGCGGTTCGTGGAGAGCTCCATGAGCGGCCCGATGTACGTGGACGGGGTGATCACGGAGAGCTTCACCCAGGGCTCCTCGATGGTCTCGATCTCGCCGGCCGACGGCATCAGGGCCGGGTTGTCGACGGCGAGGACGCGCCCGCCCCCCATCGGCGTGACGCGGTACTCGACGGACGGCGCCGATGCGATCAGCTCCAGCGAGAACTCCCGCTCCAGGCGCTCCTGGACGATCTCCATGTGGAGGAGGCCCAGGAATCCGCAGCGGAACCCGAAGCCGAGCGCGATCGAGCTCTCCGGCTCGAACGAGAAGCTCGCATCGTTGAGGTGCAGCTTCTCCATCGCGTCGCGGAGGAGCGGGTAGTCCTCGCCGGAGATCGGGTAGATCCCCGCGAAGACCAGGCTCTTGGCCGGCAGGTACCCGGGCAGCGGTTCGGAGGCGGGGAGGGCGGCGTCGGTGACCGTGTCGCCGACCTGCGCGTCGCGAACGCTCTTGAGGCCGGTCGCGATGTAGCCGACCTCGCCCGCGCCGAGCTCGATGACGGGGACGAGCTGCGGGCGGAAGACGCCCAGCTCCAAGATCTCGGTCTCCACCCCAGAGCCCATCATCCGGATCCGGGAATGCCCGTGGAGTCTCCCTTCGGCCAGCCGGACGTAGGCGACGACCCCCTTGTACTGGTCGTAATGGGAGTCGAAGACGAGCCCCCGGAGCGGGGCCCGCGGGTTCCCCTTCGGCGGTGGCACGCGCGCAACGATGGCCTCGAGGATCTCGACGATGCCGATCCCCTCCTTGGCCGAGGCAAGCAGCACCTCCTCGCGCGGGATGGCGAGGACGTTCTCCAGCTCGTCCATCACCACGTCCGGTTGCGCCGACGGCAGGTCGATCTTGTTGATGACCGGCACGATGACAAGGTTCTGGCGGAGCGCGAGATGGACGTTGGCGAGGGTCTGCGCCTCGATTCCCTGGGAGGCGTCGATGACCAGGATGGCGCCCTCGCAGGCCTGGAGGCTGTGGCTCACCTCGTACGAGAAGTCGACGTGGCCGGGCGTATCGATGAGGTTGAGGCCGTAGACCAGCCCGTCGGCGGCCGCGTACTCGATCCGCACCGCGCGAGCCTTGATCGTGATGCCCTTCTCGCGCTCGAGATCCATCGAATCGAGGACCTGGCTGGTCATCAGCCGGGGATCGATCGTGTGGGTCGTCTCGAGGAGCCGGTCGGCGAGCGTGGACTTGCCGTGATCGATATGGGCGATGATGGAGAAGTTGCGCAGGCGAGACTGGGGAATCGACATCGGGAGCCGAGTGTAGCCGACACTGTCGGCCCCGCGAACGGACGCCGACGTCCAGTCCCGGGCACCCGCCGGCCGCTGGCGGACCGCATGTCGGTGTGTCTGGTACCATTCGCGGTCGCGCCGTCGCGGTGTCCTCTCCCGCTGCGCGGCACCGATCCCAGGACAATCCTTCCCCACCAGAGGACAGAACGCCAGTGGCTCACTCGCCCCGCGGCTGGACCGGCACACGGACGCCGTCCGGCCTGAAGCGGGTCCGTCAGGCCGAACGTCGCGAGGCGATCAACGCCCCGCGACGCACGAAGGCCAAGACCCTCGTCACGAAGACCCTCAGGATCGCGACCGGCCAGGCCGAGGGTGACGCGACCGTCACGCTCGCCGAGGCCATGAGCGCGCTCGACAAGGCTGCCAAGGTCGGCGCCATCCATCCCAACACGGCCGCGCGCCGCAAGTCGCGTTTGGCCCGCAAGGTGGCGGCGGCGATCGGCGGCGCATCCGTCCAGACGGCCGCGAAGATCACGAAGACGACCGGCGCAGCGGCCGCTGCGAAGGCTGCCAAGGCCCGCATCGCGGCCGGCAAGGCCGAGAAGGCGAAGGGCGCCCAGACGGCGGCCGGGAAGGCAAAGGCGGCGATCGCGCGCGCCGGCCGGACCGACGTCGAGGCGACGAAGGCCGCGCCGGAAGCTCCGGTGGCAACTCCCCGCGCGCGTACGCGCGTGGCGTCGAAGCCAGCTTCCGCTCCCGCGGACAAGGTGGCGACGAAGGTCGAGCCAAAGGCTGCCGGTCCGGCGAAGGCCGCAGGCAAGCCGAAGGCTCCGGCCAAGCCGAAGGCTCCGGCCAAGCCGAAGGCTCCGGCCAAGGCTGCGCCGAAGGCGAAGGAAGCCGCCGCCAAGGCCCCGGCCAAGGCGAAGGAAGCCGCCGCCAAGGCCCCGGCCAAGGCGAAGGCGACACCGAGGAAGAAGGCCTAGTAGGCCACCCGGCGCCGGCCACGCCGGCGCCGCTGCCGCGCACCACCGGTTCGACCCCGGGCACCGAGCCCGGGGTCGAACGATTCGCGGCGCAGGCCACCGGGACGCGGCCCGGTGCCCGTACACTCGCGCGATGCCGCTGGCCGCGACCGCGCTCGTCCTGGTTGCCGCGCTGCTGCACGCGACGTGGAACGCGTCCGTCAAAGGATCCGGCGAGCCGCTCCGCGCAACCGCGCGCGCGGTCTGGCTGGGGACGGCGGTCGCGACGCCGTGTGCGGCGATCGCCTGGCTGGCCGGGGGCCGGCCCGGGCTCACCCCGGATGCGTGGCCGATCGCGGCGACGTCGGTGGCCCTCGAGGTCGTCTACTGGGTGGCCCTCGGGATCGCGTACCGGGACGGCGCGCTCTCCACCGTCTATCCGGTGGCACGCGGATCGGCTGCCCTGCTGGGCGCGCTCCTCGGGATCGCGGTGCTCGGCGAGCGGCTGGCAGCACTCCAGCTGGCCGGGGTCATCCTCCTGGTGGCCGGGACGCTCGCCGTGGCGGTCCCCGGGGCCACGCGGCGCTCGGTCGGCCCGGCCCTGGCGATCGGCGTCCTGATCGCGGCGTACACCCTGGTCGACCGGCTGGGAGCCCGGACCGGACCCGCCTGGCTCTATGGCTGGCTGATCTTCGCGGGTGGGAGCATCCTGCTGGGCGCGGCCCTGGCCGTCGCGCCGCTCCGCGTCGTCGGTCCCCGGCCGATCCCCGGGAGCGCGGCCGACCCGGGCTGGCGGCGCCCGCTGGGCGCCGGGGTCTTCATGGTCGCCGGCTACACCCTCGTCCTCACGGCCCTCGCGATCGCGCCGCTCGCGGGCGTGGCGCCGCTGCGGGAATCCGCTACCGTGCTGGCGGCCGGCTGGGGCGTCCTCCGTCTCGGCGAGCGGGACGGTGCGGCGTGGCGCCTGGCCGGCGCTGGGTGCATCGCGGCAGGGGCGATCCTCCTGGCGTCCGGCGGCTGAACGGCCGCACCGGCCGGATCAGGCGATGGGACCTCCCGGCATAGCTGCCGGGCGCTGGGCCCTCGGTCGGGCGAACCCGTACATCGCGGCGCCGAACACGCCGCCGGCGCAGCACAGGATCGTGACCGTGCCGGTGGTCCCGAGCTGCTCGCGCCAGTAGAAGGCCGTGAACGACGAGACGTCGGTGATCCCGGCCTGCTGGAACTGGGCGGCCTTGCCCGGCTCGGCGAGGTAGCGCTGGTAGACGCAGTCGGCGCCGGACGTGCAGCCCGCGATCGGGCCGCCCTGGCTCGCGTCGCGGTAGCCGTCATCGGCGGAGAAGAAGATCAGCTTCGTCCCCACGAAGAGGACCGCGAGCGTGAGCGCGGTGAGCACGGCGGCGTAGATCCCGTTGAGAAGGATGCGGCGCCAGGGGCCGTCGCGCCGGTCCGCCCGGGCGTTCGCGTAGTAGCCGATGAGCAGGCCCGCCAGTGGCGACATCAGCCAGAAGACGGGCTCGATGGGGATCACCAGCAGGAAGCTGACGACGATCGTCATCGCCATGCCGACGCCCACCCAGCCGGCGAAGATCGCGCCGCGGTCCACGAACCGACCCACGAGGCGGGTCACGCGGGCACCCGGCAGGAGCGGCCGGCGCCTGCCACCGCCCGGAAACGAGCGCTCCCGGCCGGCAAGCCGGCCGGGAGCACGAGGGCTTCCAGGGTCACGCGTGGACCGGAGGCGCGCCGGCCAGCGCGTGCCGGCCAAGGTACCGGGCGCCGTCGCCCAGCTCCTCCTCGATCCGCAGGAGCCGGTTGTACTTGGCGACGCGCTCCGAGCGCGACGGGGCCCCGGTCTTGATCTGGCCTGTTCCCATGGCGACGACGAAGTCGGCGATCGTGGTGTCCTCGGTCTCGCCGGAGCGGTGGCTGACCATCGCGGTCCAGCCGGCCCGCCGGGCCATCTCGATCGCGGCCATCGTCTCGGTGAGGGTCCCGATCTGGTTGAGCTTGATCAGGACCGAGTTCATCGCCTTTTCTTCGATGGCGCGGGCGATGATCTCCGGGTTCGTGACCACGATGTCGTCGCCGACGAGCTGGATCCTGCTTCCCAGGCGGGCGGTCAGCTCGCGCCAGCCGGCCCAGTCGTCCTCGGCGAGGCCGTCCTCGAGCGAGACGATCGGGTACTTCGAGACCCAGCGCTCCCACAGGTCGACCATCTCGCCGGAATCGAGGGTCCGACCCTCGCGCTCCAGGAGGTAGCGGCCCGTCACGTCGTCGACGCCCGTCCCCTCGACGAGGATCGAGCTCGTGGCCGGGTCCAGCGCGATCGCGACGTCCTCGCCCGGCTGGTAGCCGGCCTTCTCGATCGCCCGGAGGATCACCTCGACCGCCGCCTCGTTCGACGGAAGCGACGGGGCGAAGCCGCCCTCGTCGCCCTGCCCCACCGAGAAGCCGCCCTCGTGCAGGATCGCCTTGAGAGCGTGGAAGACCTCGGCGCCGGCCCGGAAGGCCTCGGCGAAGGTGGGCCGGCCGATCGGCGCGATCATGAACTCCTGGAAGTCCGTGGAGTTCACGGCGTGCTTGCCGCCGTTGAGGATGTTGAAGAACGGGACCGGCACGATGCGGGCGCCGGCGCCCCCGATGTAGCGGTAGAGCGGCAGGTCGTGCGCCGCAGCCGCTGCGTGGGCGCAGGCAAGGCTGACGCCGAGGATGGCGTTGGCGCCGAGGTTGCTCTTGTTCGGCGTCCCGTCGAGCTCGATGAGCGCGGCGTCGATGCCGGGCTGGTCGGCGGCGTCCGCGCCGAGCATGGCCGGGGCGATGTTCTCGCGGACGTTCGCGACCGCCTTGAGGACGCCCTTGCCGCCGAAGCGGGCCTTGTCGCCGTCGCGCAGCTCGACCGCCTCGTGGACGCCAGTGGAGGCGCCCGACGGCACGCCGGCTCGACCCACCGAGCCGTCGGCGAGGACCACGTCGACCTCGATCGTCGGGTTACCCCGGGAGTCGAGGATCTCGCGAGCTTCGATGAGCTCGATCTCGGTGTTCACGATGCACTCCCGGCAGCGTCGGCGGGATCGCGGTCCGGCAGGATCGCGATCCCGGGCAGCGTCCGCCCTTCGAGCAGCTCGAGCGAGGCCCCGCCGCCCGTGCTGATGTGGGTCATCCTGGAGGCCAGCCCCTGCTGGGTGACGGCCGCGACGGAGTCGCCGCCGCCCACGACCACGGTCGCGCCGTGGTCGGCCATCTCGGCGAGGAGGTTCGCCATCGCCTTCGTCCCGGTCGAGAACGCCGGGATCTCGAAGACGCCGAGCGGGCCGTTCCAGAAGATGGTCCGGGCGCCCTCCAGGGCGGCCGCCATCTCCGCGAGCGATGCCTTGCCCACGTCCACGATGTGCCAGCTCGCGGGGAGCTTCTCCGTGGAGAGGGTCTTGTACTCGGACCCCTGGGTGACCTCCTTGGAGATCACCACGTCGACGGGGAGGATCAGCTTGACGCCGCCTGCCTGGGCCGCCGCCATGATTCGCTGCGCGTCCTCGACGCGATCGGGCTCGGCCAGGCTCTTGCCGACCGCCTTGCCCTGGGCGAGGAGGAACGTGTTCGCCATCCCGCCGCCGACGATGAGGATGTCGACCTTCTCGAGAAGATTGAGCAGGACCTTGATCTTGTCCGAGACCTTGGCGCCGCCGATGATCGCGGCGTAGGGTCGCTCCGGGTCCTCGATGAGGCGGGAGAGGTAGGTGATCTCCTTCTCCATGAGGAACCCGGCGTAGGCCGGCAGGAGCTGGGCGACGCCGTAGGTCGACGCGTGGGCCCGGTGGGCCGTCCCGAACGCGTCGTTCACGTAGACGTCCGCGTACGACGCGAGTGCCCTGGCGAACGCCGGGTCGTTCTTCTCCTCCTCCGGGTGGAAGCGGAGGTTCTCGAGCAGGAGGACCTCGCCCGGCTTGAGCCGGCGGACGGCGTCCTCGGTCCCCTGGCCCAGCGCGTCGCCCGTGCACGGGACGCTCACCCGGAGGAGCGCGGAGAGCCGCTCGGCAACCGGTCGAAGCCGCAGGCCGTCCTGGACCTTGCCGTCCGGGCGACCCAGGTGGCTCGCAAGGATCACCCGGGCGCCCTGATCCATCAGGTACTTGATCGTCGGGATGGCCGCCCGGATCCGGGTGTCGTCGGTGACCTGCCCGTCCTTGAGCGGCACGTTGAAGTCGACGCGGACGAAGACGCGCTTGCCCGACGCGTCAAGGTCCCGAACCGATCGCTTGTCCATGGCAGGCTGCTGCCTCTGCTAGCGGGGGATGCCGAGCTGCTGGTCGCGCCGGAGATCAGAGTCGCTCGGCGATGACCTTGACGAGGTCCGCGACGCGGCAGCTGTAGCCCCACTCGTTGTCGTACCACGCGATGACCTTCACGAAGTTGCCGCCCAGGACCATCGTGCATGCGCTGTCG
>Ga0097691_1002741_pt1 | contig 11383 bp, 9 predicted proteins | sample NGESurdeep072012_8_FD_72858 | JGI IMG/M metagenome (GOLD analysis project Ga0097691, IMG submission 72858) | Arctic peat soil microbial communities from Barrow, Alaska - NGEE Surface sample 210-1 deep-072012 | ecosystem: Environmental > Terrestrial > Soil > Wetlands > Peat ...
CACTGGTCTTGCCACTCCCCACTCCCCTCTCGGTTCTCCCCACTTCCCACTCACCCTGGCCACTCCCCACTGGTCTCGCCACTCGCCACTTCCGATCAGATAACGAGTGTGTCGGCCTTGCCTCTCCCTTCCCCCGAAATCCGAATCTCGATCCCCACCGCAATCCAGCACGCCAGCATGAACGATCCGCCATAGGAGAAGAACGGAAGCGGAATCCCCGTGATCGGCATCAGGTTCAACGTCATCCCCACATTGACCAGTACGTGCACGAACCACGTACTGACCAACCCAAACGCCACCAAACTCGAAAACGAATCCGTTGCCCGGCCTGCTATCCTCACACACCGCAAGAACAGCCAGAGAAAGAGAACGAGCGCGACGGTCACTCCGACGAATCCCAGCTCCTCGCCGACCACCGGGAAAATGAAATCCGTATGCTGCGCCGGCAGAAACGCGAGCCGCTTCTGCGTCCCCATCGTGAACCCCTTCCCAAGCCATCCTCCCGACCCGATCGCCACCTGCGACTGAATCACGTGATAGCCCGAGCGCAGCGGATCGGAGCCGGGATCCAGGAACACCAGCAGCCGCCGCTGCTGATACGGGTTGAGCTTCTCCCATACCAACGGCGCCACGACTCCCATCGCCACGTTGGCGACCACCACGAACACTCCCTCCGCGATGTACGGGCGGTACCAGAACACGAGCGTGATCAGGAGCAGAAACCATGCTCCCCAAATGGTGGTGTTCACCGCGAGCACCAGGCTGATTCCCGGGCTCGCCGCCAGCATGAGCAGCTGCCACGAACATCCGCTCCAGAACAGCATCGCGAAGAAGATCCCGATGAAGACGAGGCCCGTGCCCAGGTCGGGTTGCGCCATGATCAGGAGCCAGGGCACTCCCACCACGAGCGCGGGCTGCCACAGGTCGAGCAGCGACTTCGGTGCATCGCGCCGCGCGGCGAGGACTTTCGCGAGCATGAGGACGACGACGATCTTCGCGATCTCCGACGGCTGTCCGAGACGAAAGCCGCCGATCGCGAGCCAGCTCTTCGTGCTCGCGCCCGTGCCGAATCCCTTCCCGATGAAGATGAGCAGCAGCAGGACGACACACGTCACGCCGTAGAGCGGCGGCGTCACCCAGTCGAGCATGCGAACCGACGCCCGGCTCGCGAGAAACGCCGCGACGAGACCGATCGCGACCCACAGCAGCTGCCGGTGCCAGAGCGTCGTCACGCGCGTCAGCACGTCGGTCTGGCCGGCAGAGTAGACCATCGCCAGGCCGAAGATCGAAAGGGCGAGTGCCAGCGCCAGCAGCGTGAAGTCCGGAACGAGGCGCCGCTTCATCAGAATCCTTCAGTGCTCAGCAGCTGCTTCGGCGTCGCCTTGAGGTAGTGCTCGATGATCTTCGAGGCGATGTGCGCGGAGCGCGTGCCGTGGCCACCGAACTCGATCATGACTGCGACGACAATCTTCGGATTGTCCGCCGGCGCGAAGCCGACGAACCACGCGTGGTCGCGCGTTTTGTCTTCCGCGTTCTGTGCGGTGCCGGTCTTTCCCGCGAGCGTCAGGCCCTCGATGCGCGATGCGGCGGCGGTTCCGCGGCTCACCACTCCCGCAAGCGCCGCGCGGATTCCCGCCATGTTCGTGCTGTCGAGCTCGAACAGACGCTCCTTCTCGGACGTCCCCCGCACGACCTGCGGGTGCGCCGCCTCACCGTCCGTGGCGAGCGCCGTGTAGAAGCGCGCCATGTTCACTACCGTCTGCGAATTCTCACCCTGGCCGATCGCGAGGTTCATCGAGGTGGCCTGGCTCCACCCGCGCACGCCATATCGCCTGTTGTAGTACTCCGTCGCCGGCGCGGTTGGAAAACTCGGCTTGGACTCATTCGGCAGGTCGATGCCGGAACGCTCCGCCGATCCGATGGAAATTCCTCCCGCCACGAGCCGGGTGATCCCGAGCCTGAGGCCGAGCTGGTAGAAGTAGGCGTCGCACGACTGTTCGATCGCCTGCGCAAGCGTCAATGAGCCGTGCCCTTCCTTCTTGTGGCACTTGAACCAGCGGTTGCCGTACTGGAATCCGCCGGTGCACGGCGTGGGCATGTGATCTTCGAGCTTCACCAAGCTGTCCTGAAGCGCCGTGATCGCCGTCGCGAGCTTCCAGGTCGAACCGGGCGGATACGTCCCCTGAATCGCCTTGTTGTAGAGCGGGCGACGGGGATCGGTGCGGAGCGAATCCCAGTACGCCGCCTGGATGCCGCCGATGAACCGGTTGGGGTCGAACGAGGGCGCACTGTGCAGCGCGAGCACCTCACCCGACTTCGGCTCGAGCGCGACCACCGCGCCCTGCAACGAATCGCCGAACAGCTTGACGATGAACTTCTGCAGGTCGAGATCGATGTTGGTGTACAGCGGTGGCGCGGCTTCGGCGTTCAGGTCGTCGCGGGCGCCGGCTTCGCGCACCACGCGGCCGCGAACGTCGACCTCGACGAATCGCACGCCCTCCTGGCCCCGCAGGCGGGATTCGTACTGCTTCTCGATCCCCGCCTTCCCCACCTGCTGTCCCGACTTGTAGCCGGAGAACGCCTTCGATCCGAGCTGTTCTTCCGTGATCTCGCCAGTATATCCCACGAGCGCGGCGACCGCCGGGCCGTCGGGGTAGTAGCGCTTCGGAGCCGCCTGGATGATCAGCCCCGGGAACTCGACGCGATGTTCCTCGAGCACCGAGATGAGGTCGAACGACGCATCGCCGAAGATCACCGCCGGCCGGTTCGGACTGCGCCGGTATCGCTTGACGACCTTGTCGACGTCCTCGTCGGTCAGCTGAATCGTTCCGGTGAGCCTGTTGAGCGCCGCCCGCAGCGAATCCTCGCCCGGTGCGAGCAGCGATACCGTGTACGCGGGAATGTTCTCCGCGATGATCGCGCCCGTGCGGTCGTAGATCTGTCCGCGCGGCGCGGGAATCGGCACCTCGCGAAGGCGATTCTTCTCCGACGCGAGCGCGTACTGCGAGTGCTGCAGCACCTGCGCGCGGAAGAACGAGCCGATCAGGAAGACGATCGTGAGAAAGAGGATCCCCGACGCGACCCGCGCCCTGCGCTGGACATCGTTCGGGTGAAAGTTCATCGCTGGTTCACGCCCGAGGCGCTCCGAGCACCGGCCGCACGGTGAGCAGCACCACCAGCCCTGCCGCCGCCGTCGCTGCGGCTGCCAGCGGCGACCAGAGCAGGAGCTGCACGAGCAGATTGGTCCCCTGCAACCGGTGTTCGGCGAGCAGGAAGATCGTGTCGAACGCCCACTTCCCCGCGAAAATGAAGACGCCGTTCAGCGCGATGTTGTCGGCGAAGAACGCCGCCTTGAGCCAGCTCGCGCCGAATCCGACGATCGTCATCGCGAGCGCTCCCGCACCGAAGGATTCCGGAGTGAGCGAGTCCGACAGCAGGCCGAGCGCGAAACCCGCGAGAGCCGCAGCACCAGGGCGCGTGCGCACGGCGACGAGCAGCAGCGCGATCACGAGGAAGTCGATGGACGCGCGCCACGCGAGCACCGGCTGCAGCGTGTAATGCAGAGCCACGAGCAGCAGGAAGATCACTGCGAGTGAGACCGTACGGGAGAAGCTCACGGCATCCGCTTCCCGGGCGTCTTCGCGGAGCTGTCGGGTTTCACGGGCGTCTTGGCGGCGGTGTCGCGTTTCACCGGCGGCTTCGCGAGGGTGTCGCGTTTCACCGACGGCTTCGCGAGGGTGTCGCGTTTCACGGGCGTCTTGGCGATGGTGTCGCGGCGGATGCGCATCGAATCTCCTGCCGCGACGATGGCTTTGCGAACCGAGTCGACGTTCGTCCCGGTTGCCCAGACGTTCTCCACACCCGAACGCGCACGCTCCGGCGTGAGAATGAACACCGACGAGATGTCGGGCAGGCTCACCATCGGCCGCATGAGATAGCTCTTGGCGAATCCTTCGGTCGTCTTCATCTCGGAAACGACCACGCCGATCGGGATGCCGCGAGGATACACGCCGCCGAGCCCCGAGCTCACCACGAGCGTTCCCGCCTTGAGCGGCGAGCGCAGCGGCACGCTGTGCAGTTCGAGGAAGTACTTCGACGCCCCCTCGGCACGGTGCCCGGTGACGATGCCGAACGCGCTCCCGTCGGCCGCCACCGCGCTCACGCGGAAGTCCGGATGCGGCCAGAAGATCGCGAGCGAGAACGAGTCGTCGGCGCGCTCCACCATGCCGACGAGCCCTTCGGCGGTCACGACCGGCGAAAGCGATTCGACGCCGGCGTTCTTCCCGGCCGACAGCGTGACCGTGAAATCATCCCCGAGCCCGCGTCCCTGCAGCGCCTCGGCCGGGATGAATCCCCATTTCAGCGCGGAGGCGAGCCCCAGCAGCTTGCGCAGCCGCTCGTTCTCTTCCTCCACGCCGGTGAGCCGCTGCGAGCGCAGCGTCACGCTGTCCACGATCCTCAGCGCCGCATCGTGCGCAAGGAACGCGCGACGCGAGAGCTCGGCCTTCACTTGCATCGACGCGAGCGGTGCGACGAGTGTCGTCCTGAGCGCCGCGGCCGCCGTGTTGCGCGCCGGCGCGGGAAGGACCAGGCACACGAGGGCGGTGAGACCGCACGCCGCGGCGAGCACGAGGTCGACTCGGGGATTCGTTCGCGCGGGGCGCCGCATCGACTCTCTACGGCCTCAATATCGACTTAAGTGCTCAGCACCGACCAGTACTTCTCCTCATCGTCGAGAATGCGCCCGCAGCCGCGCACGACGCAGGTCAATGGATCCTCGTCGACGTGAATCGGCAGTCCGGTCTCCTGCGTGAGCAGCACGTCGAGCCCGCGAATCAGCGCGCCGCCGCCGGTCATCACGATGCCGCGATCGACGATGTCGCTGGCGAGTTCGGGGGGCGTGATCTCGAGCGCGCGCCGCACGGCGTCGACGATCTGCTGCACGGGCTCCTGGCATGCCTCGCGAATCTCGGCGGAGTGCACACGCACGGTTTTCGGAATGCCGGAGACGAGATCGCGTCCCTTCACTTCCATCTCGCGCTCTTCGCCGAGGGGCGCGGCGGATCCGATCTGAATCTTGATCAGCTCGGCCGTCGGCTCGCCGATCAACAGGTTGTAGCTCTTCCGCATGAACTGCACGATCGCCATGTCGAGCTCGTCGCCGCCCACGCGAATCGACGTGTCGCTCACGATTCCCGAGAGCGCAATGACGGCGATCTCGGTGGTGCCGCCGCCGATGTCGATCACCATGTTGCCCGTCGGCGTTTCGACGGGAAGGCCCACGCCGATCGCGGCGGCCATCGGCTCCGCGACCATGAAGACTTCCTTCGCGCCCGCGCCAAGCGCCGAGTCGCGCACGGCGCGCCGCTCGACTTCCGTAATCCCGGAGGGCACGCACACGATGACGCGCGGCTTCACCTTGAACACGTGGTTCTCGATGATCAGCGCGAGGAAGTAGCGCAGCATCTTCTCGGTGACGTCGAAGTCGGCGATGACGCCGTCCTTCATCGGCCGCACCGCGATGATGCCTTCGGGCGTGCGGCCGAGCATGCGCTTCGCTTCGAGGCCGACGCCCTTGATCTTCTTGGTGTCGCGATCCATCGCGACGACCGAGGGCTCGTTGAGCACGATGCCCTCGCCCTTCACGTACACGAGGGTGTTGGCCGTGCCGAGATCAACGGCGATGGCGTTGGCTGGGAAGAACGAGCCGGACTTGAAGAAAGGCCAACGCATTTATGGATTCACTCGCAAGGCGAGCGGCTCGGGATTGGCAGTTAGGAATTGTCGAGTCTTACGAGGGAAAGCTACTGAGGGCGCCTGAGGCCAGCAACGGCGACTGAGTGGGGAGTTCAGGGGCGAGTGGCGAGACCAGTGGGGAGTACCGAGGGCGAGTGGCGAGTTGCTCTCCCCACTCGCCTCTCCCTGCTCGGTTCTCCCCACTCCCCACTCACCCTGGCCACTCCCCGCTGGTCTCGCCACTCGCCCCTTCCCTCGCCACTCCCATCTCCCTTCTTGAGCTACTTGAGGAAAGTCGCCGGCTCATGGAACTCCATTCCAAACGCCTCCGCCACGCCCCGGTACGTCACCTTCCCATCGACCACGTTGAGACCCTTCAGGAGGGCCGGGCTCTCGGCCAGCGCCTTCTTCCAGCCCTTGTTGGCCAGCGTCAGCGCGTACGGGAACGTCGCGTTGGTGAGCGCGAGCGTCGACGTGCGCGGCACGCCGCCCGGCATGTTCGCGACACCGTAGTGAATCACGTCATCCACCACGTACGTCGGGTTCTCGTGCGTGGTCGCGTGGATCGTCTCCACGCAGCCGCCCTGGTCGATCGCGACATCCACGATCACCGAGCCCGGACGCATCGTCTTGAGGTCACCCTTGCGGACGAGCTTCGGAGCGACCGCACCTGGGATCAGCACGCCGCCGACCACGAGGTCGGCCGTCGCGATCTGATCGAGAATGTTGTGGCGGTTCGAGAAGATCAGTTGAACGTTCGCGGGCATCACGTCGCTCAGGTAGCGAAGCCGCTCGAGCGACGTATCGAGAATCGTGACTTGCGCGCCCATTCCCGCCGCCATCTTCGCCGCGTTGATGCCGACTACGCCGCCGCCAAGGATCACCACCTTGGCCGGGGGAACGCCGGGAACGCCGCCGAGCAGCACGCCGCGTCCGCCGTAGAGCTTCTCGAGGTACTTGGCGCCTTCCTGCACGGCCATGCGGCCGGCGACCTCGGACATCGGCACGAGCAGGGGGAGCTCGCGGTTCGGCAGCTCCACGGTCTCGTACGCGATGCACACTGCGCCGGAAGCCATGTGCGCCTTCGTGAGCTTTTCGTCAGCGGCGAAGTGGAAGTAGGTGAAGATCACCTGGCCCTTCTTCATGCGTTTCCACTCGGGCGCGATCGGCTCCTTCACCTTCATGATCATGTCGGCGTCGGCCCAGGTGGCGTCGGCGCTCGGGGCGATCTTGGCGCCCACCGCGGTGTACTGGTCGTCGGTGAAGCTGCTGCCAAGGCCTGCGCCGGTTTCCACGAGGACGGAGTGGCCGGCGGCCACCAGCGATTCGGCGCCGGCGGGGACGAGGCTCACGCGATTCTCGTTGGTCTTAATTTCCTTTGGGATTCCGATTTTCATATAGTGACTCGATGCGGGATGCGGGGTCGGGTTGCGAGAAGCGGGAAAGTGCGATGCGGACTGCTGGTGCTGCGAACGAACTACTGCGAACGAACTACTGCGAACGAACTACTCGAACGAACTACTCGAACGAACTACTGCGGGCCCAGGCTGACCAGCGTCTGGCGCTCGGGCGGGAAGAACTCGGCACAGACTTCCTTCGTGTCTTCGACGGTGATGGCGTCGATCTTGGCCAGGACTTCGTCGATCGGTATGTACGGCTCGCCGAACAGTTCCACGCCCGCCGCGCGGTACATCCGGCTCGATACGCTTTCCATCGACAGCGTGATCTGGCCCTTCAGCTGCCGCTTGCCCATCTGGAGCTCCGGTTCGGCGATTCCTTCCTGCGCGAGGCGTGACAGTTCCTCCCTCACGGCGGCGGTCGCCTGCTCCGCCGTCTCGGGAGCGGTCGCGACATACACGCCGTGCGTTCCCACGTGCACGTGAAAACTCTGGAAGGTATAGACGGAATACGCGAGACCGAGCTCCTCGCGGATGCGCTGGAAGAGGCGCGAACTCATGCCGCCGCCGAGCAGCGTATCGATCAGCATCAACGGATAGCGGCGCGGATCGGCGTGCGCGACCGTCGAAGAGCCGAACACCAGGTGCGTCTGCTGAGAATCGCGTTCGATGTGACGGTCGGTCGCCGGAGCCGTCACCGGAGACGGTACGGCCAGGCGGCTGTCGTCGCCCCGAGGAAGGTCGTTCCAGCCGGTGCGCTCGAGCTCGGCGAGCAGGTCGTCGTGCTCGATGTTGCCGCTCGCGGCGACGACGATCTGCGACGGGTGGTACGCACGCTCGTGCAGCGCGCGCACCGTCTCGACCTGCATCGACCCGACGCTCTCTCTCGTTCCGAGGATCGAGTAGCCGTACGGATGCTCGCCCCAGAGCGCCTCGTTGTGCAGCTCGAACACGATGTCGTCCGGCGAGTCCTCGACCATCGCGATTTCCTCGAGCACCACCTTCCGCTCGAGATTCAGGTCCTCGGCGCGGAGCGACGGCCGGAAGACGAGATCGGCGATCACGTCCGCCGCTTCGGCCAGATGCTCGTCGAGCACCCGGGCCTGGAAACAGGTGTGCTCGCGCGCGGTGTAGGCGTCGAGCGAACCGCCGAGCGACTCGAGCGCCGATGCGATGGCTTTCGCGCTCCGGTTCCTCGTGCCCTTGAACACGAGGTGCTCGAGCATGTGCGATACACCCATCTCCTCACGCCGCTCGTGCATCGACGCCGCGCGGACCCAGGCGCCGATAGCAATCGACCGCACTCCCGGATACGGTTCCGAGAGTACGGTCAATCCATTGGGCAGTACGGTGCGTTCGACTCCCTTCTCTGTCACGTGCGGCGCGAGGAGGGCGGTGCTTTCAGCCATTCAGCCCCTTTAGCGTCCGCGGCCGCCGCGCCCACCGCGTCCACCACTGCGACCGCCCCGATCGCCGCCTTCGCGACGCGGGCGCTCTTCACTGCCGCCGGTCGATTCGCCGGCAGGAGCCCCCGAGGGAGCGCCCGAGGGAGCGCCGCCGGCGGCGTCGGCGTACGCCGGCTCCACAGCCGCGCCATCCGAGCCCGGCTTCGGAATGAGTGCCTTCATCGAGAGGCGGAGGCGCCCACGCTCGTCGCGCTCGATCACCTTCACCCTCACGCGATCGCCCTTCTTCACGACGTCTTCGGTCTTCTCCGTGCGGCCGTGCTGCAGCTCGGAGATGTGCACGAGGCCTTCCGAGCCCGGCATGATCTCGACGAATGCGCCGAACGCGGTCGTGCTCTTCACCGGGCCTTCGTAAATCGCGCCGACTTCCGGCTCGACGGTGATGGCCTGCACCATCTGCTTCGCCCGCTCCATGGAGTCCTGTCCGACCGCTGCGATCGTGACGAGACCCGTATCGTCGACCGTGATTTCCGCGCCGCTCTCTTCCTGAATGCCGCGGATATTCTTGCCCTTCGGTCCGATGAGCTCGCCGATCTTCTCCGGGTTGATCTGCACGGTGATGATGCGCGGCGCGTACGGCGACATCTCCGGACGAGCGGCGGGAAGCGCCTTATCCATCTCGCCGAGGATGTGCAGGCGGCCTTCCTTCGCCTGGTGCAGTGCCTCGGTCATGATCTTCAGGTCGAGCCCGTGGATCTTGATGTCCATCTGGATCGACGTGATGCCGTCCTTCGTGCCGGCAACCTTGAAGTCCATGTCGCCGAGATGGTCTTCCGTGCCGAGGATATCGGTGAGGATCGCGTACTTCTTTCCTTCCTTGATGAGCCCCATCGCGACGCCGGCCACCGCGGCCTTCAGCGGGATGCCCGCGTCGAAGCACGAGAGCGAGCCGCCGCACACCGAGGCCATCGAACTCGAGCCGTTGGACTCGAGCACGTCGCTCACGATGCGGATGGTGTACGGGAACTCTGTGAACGGCGGGAGCACGGCCTGAAGCGCGCGCTCGGCGAGGTTGCCGTGGCCGATCTCGCGGCGGCTGGTGCCGCGCATCGGACGGACCTCACCGGTGCAGAACGGCGGGAAGTTGTAGTGGAGCATGAACGACTTCGTCGTCTCGTTCTTCTCGTCGATCGAGTCCAGTCGCTGCACGTCGTTCGCGGTGCCGAGCGTCGCGGCGACGAGCGCCTGCGTCTGGCCGCGCGTGAAGAGCACGGAACCGTGCGCACGCGGAAGGAGGCCCATGTCGATCGAGATGGCGCGCACTTCGTTCGGCTTGCGGCCGTCGACGCGGAGGCCGGTGTCGAGCACCTGGGCGCGCAGCGAGTCGTATTCGATGTCGCCGAGGACGCTGCCGATGAAACCGTGCTGCTCCACGGCAAGTTGGGCCTTGAGCTTCGTCTTCGTCGCTTCCTTGACGGCCTCGACGGCCTGGATGCGCGTGTGCTTGTCCTTCTGGTTGATCGCCGCGAGGATCTGGTCCTTCGCCTCGGCGTTCACGAGATCGACGATGTCCTGCGGCATCGCGGCCTTCTTCCACGCCATCTTGTCCGCGCGGCCCTTGGCGAGCAGCTCTTCCTGCATCGCGATGAGTTCCTTGATGCCGCGCTGCGCGATGCCGAGCGCCTCGACGACTTCCTCTTCCTGGATCTCGATGGCGCCGCCCTCGACCATCATGATCGAGTCCTGCGAGCCGGCGACGACGAGGTCCATGTCGGAGACCTCGATCGCCTGGATCGTGGGGTTGAGCACCCAGTGCGGCGTTCCGTCCTCACCCGACACGCGGCCGACGCGAACGCCGGCGATCGGTCCCGCGAACGGGATGCGCGAGACGTTCAGCGCGAACGACGTCGCGACGAGCGCGAGGACGTCGGCCTTGTTCTCCTGGTCGGCGGAGATGACGTAAATGAAGACCTGGACTTCGTTCTTGAAGCCCTCGGGGAAGAGCGGGCGGATCGAGCGGTCGATGATGCGGCACGAGAGGATCTCCTCGTCGCGCGGGCGTCCTTCACGCTTGATGAAGCCGCCCGGGATCTTGCCGGCGGCGTAGGTCTTCTCTTTGTACTCGACGGTCAGCGGGAAGAACGGGAGCGTGGACTCCTTGTCGCTGACGGTGACGGCGGCGAGGACCATCGTGTCGCCGAATTGCACGAGGCAGGAACCGGCGGCCTGCTTGGCCATGCGGCCCGTCTCGATGATCAGTGGCCGGCCGGCGAACGTGCGCTCGATGCGATGCATCATACGTGAAATTGCCTCAGGAGAAACACAAAACGCGCGGGCCGCATTGTGCGTCCGCGCGAGTCATGAAATGCGTTGCGAGATTAGTAGCGCAGGCCAAGATCGGAGATGATCTTCCGATAGCCTTCGACGTCTGTGCGCTTCAGATAGTCCAAGTGACGGCGGCGCTTGCCGACCATCTTGAGGAGACCCCGGCGCCCATGGTGGTCCTTGGCGTGCTGGCGGAAATGATCGGTCAAGAAATTGATCCGTTCCGTGAGCACCCCGATCTGGACCTGCGAGGAGCCGGTGTCGGTGGCGTGCTTGCGATTCTTCTCGATCGCGGGGGTCTTTACGAAAGCCATTGTTGGGAATCCTAAGTTCTTTGCGGTCAGTTTGTTATAGCATACAAACTTATCTACTCTCCCCACTGAAATCAACCCGCCGAGAGATGAGAAGCGAGAGGGGAGTGAGGGGCGAGTGGCGAGACCAGACGAGAGTGGCGAGGGTGAGTGGGAAGTGGGGAGAACCGAGGCTGCAGCGGGGAGTTCGAAGCAGTGGCGAGAGACG
>Ga0097691_1002742_pt1 | contig 11382 bp, 9 predicted proteins | sample NGESurdeep072012_8_FD_72858 | JGI IMG/M metagenome (GOLD analysis project Ga0097691, IMG submission 72858) | Arctic peat soil microbial communities from Barrow, Alaska - NGEE Surface sample 210-1 deep-072012 | ecosystem: Environmental > Terrestrial > Soil > Wetlands > Peat ...
TCATTCGGCGCAGGCTCCGGGGGATTGCATTCCACCGAGAATTAAGTGATGCTTACGAGCCCGAAGGGCGCAAGATAGTAGCCCACGGCGTCAGCCGTGCGGAACCAGGCGCGGTAAACAGAGAGCCCCGGAACGGGGCGGAAGACGTGTCTCAGCCCCAGAGGTCGCGCGTGTCGTATGCGATGCCACTTTTCCGCAAGAATGTCAGGAACTCCTCTTGGAACGACACCCGGCGATGATGTTCTTGCTGTGCCGCAATGTAGTTCTTCACATCAGCCGTTCGTGATCCACTCACGGTGAACGCAGCATATCCCGCCTGCCAGCCAAATCGTTTGTGGGCCGGGAACTGTTCGTGCACCCATCGCGACGAATTGGTCTTCACTACTCTCAGCAACTCCGCGATCGATTCGGTGGCGGGAATGGACACAAGCATATGAACGTGGTCCGCCGGACCGTTGATGATCAGCGGGACACCCTTTCGCTCCCTGACTATGCCGCCCATGTAGGGGAAAAGGCGGCCCGCGAGTTCGGGAGATAAGTCCGGAGCGCGATTCTTGGTGGAGAAGATGACGTGCACGAGCAGGGAAGCGAAGCTGTGTGGCATATCCTTACGCCCCGTTCCGGGGCTACATTAACGAGGCGGCGCGCTCCCCACGGCTGACGCCGTGGGCTATTATCTTTCGCCCTTCGGGCTTGGTGGCGGAACCCAAGTTCAACTGATAGTGGACTGCGCGGCACAGAACTCTCAACTACTTCCCGATCGTGATCGGCACTTCCACCTTGACCGTCTTCGGCGGCAGGCACAGTTTGTTGTTGCAGGACTGATACGAGGCGCTCACCACCAGTTTCTGCGCGCCCGGAGCCGCGCCGGAGGCGACCCTCACCGGCAGCGTGAACACCGCCTCCCCTTCGTAGAGTTCCACTTCCATGCCGAAGCTCGCATCCTGCATCACCTGCGCGTCCGGCGCCTGCACGGCGCCAGCCAGCGAAAAAGGCTGGCCTTCGGCGATCCAGATGCGCGTCGGGATCGGCCCCTCCACCATGGGCTTCAAGGAGTAAAGATGCCAGCCGTCCTGTACCTCCGCCAGCAACTTCACGTTGAATCGGGCGCCGGCTTTCACGGGCGCCGCGGGAGGGTTTTGCAGTTTCCAGGCAACCGGATCCGCCGGCGCCGCCGCGAGGCACGCGGCCATTGCCGCCGCGAAAAACAGTTTCTTCATTATTGAACGCTTCCGTTGGCTTCCGTGGTGGGGCGCCCACCGGCGGGCGCGCCGAGATCGACGTAACCGGCTTGCAGCACGTGCCTGGTCTTATCGTCCTGCACGAAAACCACCACGGCCAGGTCGCCGCGGTCGATCTGGTCTTTCTTTGCGCTGAACTTGAACGTCTCGCCGCGATGGCCCTTGGCCTCGTACTCGTCGAGTTGCTTCCGGATATCCTTACTGATCGCCTCCAGATCGAAACTGGCGTTGAAGGTTCCCTTGCCGTTGGCCTCGATCGCGTAGCCTTCGCCCTTTTCGCCGCCGAAGGCGCGGACCACCATGGGATGGAAGCGAACGCCGTTTTCGCCAAGGTGGCGAATTTCCTTTTCCACCAGCAGGATCTGCACCTTGAGGTCCTTGGAATCGCTCTTTACGTTGTCCACCGCGGCGGAGACCTTGACCGTGCCGCCATGGAGGCCCGCATCGATCTTCACCTTGGCTTCCGCCGCCGTCTCCAGGTCCTGCTCCAGATCCTTCTGGAAGCGCTCGAACACTCCGGGAGCCATGTCGCGCGATCCCCCGCCCATGGTCTTCTTGCCGTCGATGGCGAAGGTCGGCACGCCGGTCACGCCGTAGTTCTTGGAGCGCGCCGTGGTTTCCACCGTAGTCATCGGGTCGGGACGCGGAACGTGTACGTGATACATGACCACCGCCAGATCCTTGCGCGCATACCGTTCCATGGCGGCGTCGAAGGCCACATCGGCGCCGGCGCACGGCGGGCAGCCGGAGCCGGTGAACACTTCGGCCAGCACCATCCGGTCGCTGCGCTTTTCGGTAGCCTTATAGGCCTCCACGTGGATCGGGTTCGGGAAGCGCTTGTGGTACTCCGTATCCAGCATCGCCTCCAGACCGTCCAGACTGCCGCTGTGGCTCTTCTTGTAGACCGCTTCGAAGGCCTGGTTGGCGGTCTCGGGAGCATGGCCGCTGAGGCGGGCAGGGATCAGATAGTCCATGGCCTTGGCGTCGTCGCCGGCTTGGGCGGCCATTTCGCCGAGAGCGGCTGCTACCTTCACATCGGACGGCGCGACGGCGTAGGATTCTTCCAGCAATTTCTGCGCTTCGGTAGCGCGGCCCAGTTTCATTTCGACCCGGCCCAGCGTGCCGACGCGGGCCGCGCGAGCCTCCGCGAAACTCTTGGCCAACTCTTCCTGCGCCGGGATCTTCTGTTTGCGCTTGGCGTAATTTTCCCGCTGCTCGGCCGTCCACACGTTTTCGCGCAGTGCTTCCACGCCTTTCCGGGCGTAGCTCCCGGCCTCCTTCAGCAGCACGTCCCCAGTTAGCAATTGGTCGGCAATGCGCGTGGCGGTGCTGCCCCGATTGGCCGTGGTGGCGAACGTGTTTTCCTTGGAGGCGGCCTTATCCTTGGCAACCGACTGCGCGAACATCGCCTTGGCCGCCTTGCGAATGCGCTCCTTCTGCTCCGGCATCTTCTGGATCAGCGTGCTGAAAATCTGCGAATCGGCGATTGAGGCATATGAGCTATCCGGGAAGTCCGTCTTGAGTTTTTCGAGCGCCGCGATTTTCTTTTCGGGATCGGTGAGCTTACCGGCCTCCGTGTAGGCCTTCTGATCGGGCGGTGTTTCGCGGGCGGCAGGTTTGGCTGGGTCGCCGGCAGCGGGCTTGGGTGGTTGCGCGGCGGCAGGCGTGGTCTGCGCACTTGCCCCCGAAAGAGCGAGTGAAAAGCACAGAGCGGTCAGGGTCCGAGCCGTCATCAGAAACTCCTTCGCTGCCGGATTGCGGATTAAGAAAACCGGTTCTTTTATTCTACTGGAAGAGCTTGTGAAGCATGCCCCCACGAATGGGGGCATGGCAGCCTAAAAGGCTACGCTACGAGGGACGCGCTAATAGCGCAGCAGGTAACTCAGCTTGATGAACACCTGCCGGCCCGTAGTCGTGTCCGGAAATGCGGTCCGCCGCAACGCGGGCGATAGCAAGGGGTCGAAGGCCAGGTTCTCGCGAACGTTGGAATAGCCGATGTATAGCGCCGTGCCGGGGTGCAGAAGATACGTCAGCAGCACATCCGCTCCGAAGCGTTTGCTCTTGTCCAGCGAAACCAGCGTGGCATTCGGCAACACGCCGTTATAGTCGAAGATGGCGCGCAGCGAGAGCTCGCGGCTGAACTGGTAGTTCACCTTGGAGCGCAGGATGTGGTTGTTGAAAATGGCGCCTGTCGCCAACACCGGATCCGGCAGCCACTCGCGCGCGGCTCCCAGGCGGCTGTAGATGTAGGATTCGTCGAAGCGCAGGCGCGGTTGCGGGCGCAACGTCAGCCCCAACGATCCACTCCTGGACCGCGCCAGGAACGGAACGAGCCCGTGGCCCGGATAATAGTTGACGCCTTTGCCCCAATTGTAATCGGCGGTCAGGGCCAGCCAGCGGTACCATTCCGTGCTGAAGGTGAGTTCGCTCCTGTTCTTTCGGAAGCCCGCGTTTTGAAATAACTCGAACGATTCCGTGCGCGAAATCTGCAGGGTGGTCAGCCGGCGCAGCTCCAGGTTGAAATTGGGCTGGACCGACCAGTCCTGCACTTGCCCCTGCCGGTTCCAGTTCACCAGCTCCGTCACGCCTGGGCCGAAGCTCACCAGGAAGCTCTTCTTGGGGCGCCAGCGGTAGCTCACGTCGTGCTTCCATTCGCGGATATCGACTCGCGGAATGTAGCCCAGCTCGGAACGGAAGCCCGGACTGCGGTCCGTGTAGGTGGATGCGAACTGGAAATGCAGCCCGCCTTTCCGGACGGAGCTGTAATAGCCGGGCCCGGCGAACCGCGCTCCGCCGCGCAACCGCGTCTCGCTGGTGCTGGCTTGAGCGAGCCACGTCCAGTTGCGGCCCAGTTCGATGCGCGTGTCGAGCGACGCCACCTGGTTGAAGCTCGATCCGAAATTGTTGCTGGTCACGAGCGCGCCGATGTGGGACTGGCGCCCGAATTCCCGTTCGACGCGGAACACGCCGTCCACCGCGCGGGCGCCGCGCATGGAATCGTCCCCGGCAACCAGTTTGCCGGGCGCGCGGTCGTCCGCCCCGAGGAAGCCGAGGCTCCAACGGCCCACCGTTCCGGTCAGCCGCGCGCCGAATTGCGGGTCGACGATTCTCCGCGAAAAGAACAATTGCTCCGGCGTGTTGAACAGCGAAGCCTTCTCCTGGAAGAACGGACGCTTCTCCGGGAAGAATACCTCGTAGCGCTGGTTGACGGTCACCTGCGGCTCATCGGATTCCACCTGGCTGAAATCGGGATTTAAAGCCAGATCCAGGGTGAAGGCGTCCTTCAGGACCATCCGGGCGTCGAGTCCGCCGCGGGCCTCCGTCCCGCTCTTGAATCCGGTGGCGGGGTCCAGATAGTGGCTATTGGAAAACAACCCGTAAGGAATGAACTGCAGGTTGCGGCCCGGAGAAATATCCTCGGCAATCTCCACGCCGGCAAACTGTCCCACGAACTGCGGAAAGCGGCTGCGCGAGACAAAGGGCCACATGGAGAACTCGTTGTTGCGGTTTATAAAGCGCCCCAACATGACGCCCCAGACCTGTTTCGGCGCGTTGGGAAACCGCAGGCTGCGGAACGGTATGGTCTCCAGAACCACGTACCCGTCCGCCGTGAACTGGGCCTCCGTATACCAGAGGGTTTCGAAGCTCCGGTCGTCGCCTTGCCCGTCCGTAGTGATTCCGTCGAACTGAATCGCGTAGGGATTGACGTCGAACCAGTAGGCGTGTTTGTGGTCGTGGAAGGTGTCGATATTGATGGTCACGCGATCGTCGGATTCGATGTCTTTCCGCTTGGCGATGCGGGCGCGGACCTTGGCCGGGTCATCCTTGCAGATCCAGCCCACGTAGAGGTTGCGCGCGTCGAAGGAGAGGTAGGCGGTGGTTGGCTGGCTCACCGGCGCGCCGTTGGTGGGATCCATCTGCCGGAAATCCCCGATCGCGAGCTCGGCTTCGCGAGCGGCGCCATTGACGAAGTCCGCCAGCTTGGGCGCGCGCGCGACCCGCGGAATCCGCGGCGTCTCCGGCGCGGATTGGGCGAATGCCGCAAAACACAGAAAGGGGACAACCCGGAAGAATCGTCGCATGAGTTGTTGTCGGGTGTGGGCCTCGGGCCAGATATTCATTGTTTCAGATTCTTATATCTGCTGTACACGCTCACTCGGGGAAGCGAGGAGGTACCTAAACCACGTTCAACGGCCGCGATTCCGTGCTGACGCCGCCGCACTCCACCCGGCACGGCTGCTCCCCTTTGCCCGTGTCTCCCGGGAGAGCGGCCGGGAGAGCGGCGTTAATCTGGCGCGTCCCCTCGACGTCGGGTTCGCCAATGAATTCCACACGGAGCCTGGTCTGTCCCAGATACACGCCGATGTTCGTGCGGTCACAATTCTCCGGCAGTCCAGTCACCCAACAACTGATGAATCCGCCGTCTGTCGCTTGAACCTCGTGAGCGTTCCAGTTGGTCCCATCGCAGACGCCCTTCAGCACGAGCCGCTCCACGCGTAGCGGTTGGTCCACGGCGATGCGTAGCGTCGTGTTTCCAAATGCGCTGTCCGCAAAGCGCAGGCGCACGGCATTCCATCCGCTGCCTAACCCCGGCGGCAGGCGAAAGTTCGCCATCCAGGCGCCGCTTTCGGCCCTCACATACAATGCCGGAACCCCGAAGTCGCCCACTTCCAGCCGCAGTTGGCCGCGCGTGACGGTGGGCTCCGTGGCGCGGAACCAGCAGGTAATGTATTCCTCCTTGCGCGTGGAAAAATTGACGCCGAAGGTCCGCGAATTCGCCACCGCCAGCAACTCCGGCGCCTCCCGCTTCGCCTCCGCCGGAATCGGCTCCCACTTCCGATGGCACACGACCCCCGCGTGGTATCCCGTGGTGTGCAGGAACTCCACCCTCGCAAACCCGGCAGCCCGGCACATCGCCATCAGACAACTCACGCTCGGGCCAATCCAGTTGTCTAACTGGTTCCCCAATTCGTCGGTCTCGTAGAACTCCATGGTGGGGACTTCGTCCCGGTGATCCCGCCACGTGTTGGCATCGGTCACGAACGATTCCACAATCGCCGTGTCCGTGGTGAGCCCGCAGACGATTTCCAGGGCCAATAGAGGATGCTTGAGATGGTAGAGGATGCCCAGGCAGAAGACGAAGTCGAACACGCCCAAGCCGGCCTCCGGCAGCTCGTAGAAGTCCAGGATCCGGTAGCTGACCCGCGATGCCAGCTTCTTTTGAATTTCCAGAAAATTGGCCACTTCCACGCAATCGATCGCCGTCACCGCGGCGCCGTGGCGCTCCGCCTCGAAGCTGAACCACCCATCCCAGGCCCCGATGTCCAGCACCCGCTTCCCCGTCAAATCCGCCGGAATCGGGAACCGATCGTACCGCGTTCGCAACATGTCGAGCTTGTTGTAGCCCTCGATCCGGGTTCCGTCCGGCAGCTCAAAACTGTGATACCAGCCCTTCTCGGCAAGTTCCTGGCTGAAGTCCTTGCCCCTGCGGGGTTCCTGCATATGCTCGATTATCTCAGGCGGGGGTAGCGTCGCGGGTATCAAATGAAAAACGCAGCCGATTATACTGGAGGTCACCCCAATGAGCACCCCTTTTCAGATTGTGGTCTGTGGCAGTTTTGTCCCCGACCCGTTGCAGACCCTGGAGCCGGTCACCGGTCCGGCGGGTCCATCCCTCAAGAATGAAATGATGCTGCCGGCGGTACTCGACCCCTGGGCCGGGCACGCGCTGTTCGAAGCCGCGAACCTGGCGCGGAAGACACCCGGCAGTAAGGTTTGGCTGGTCAGTCTGGGAGCCAAGGCCAAGCTACAGCAGGTGATGATGACCGTGGCGCAGAAGGCGCCGTTCGAGCTGGTGGCGCTGGACGGGCCGGCGTCGGGCTTCACCGATTCCTTCGAGACGGCGGCGGCGCTGGCCGCGGCTATCGACGGGATCGCGGGGTTGGATCGCGCCAGGTTGCTGCTCTTCGGCGGCTGGGAATCCGCCTCGCGCGGCGCTTGCTCCACCATGCAGATGGTGGCCGAGCGCTTGGGCATCACCGAGCAGTTCCAGGGTGTGGACCAGATCGCGGTCTCTGACGACGGCAGCTTCGAAGTGCTGGAGCGCGTGGAAGGCGGCCGCCACCAGGTGTCGGTCTGCACCGCGCCCCCGGCGTTGCTCGGATGGGCCACCGGCAACTTGCCCGAGCCGCGCAATAATCCGCAAGTCGGCATGGCCAACATGCGGACCGTGATGCCCGCGCTGCAACGCGCCAAAGCGGCGCCCATCGGCAATGCGGGGCTCGCCTTCAGTGGGGTGGCACTGCCCAAACAGCAGCGCCAGACGCGCATCGTGAAAGATATGCCGGCCGAGGAGATCGCGCGCGAAATCGTCGCCTGGATGGGGGAGGAATAACATGGAAGACATTCTCTTGCTGGCGCATACGGAGGCCGATGGATCGCTCGCCAAGGCGGGCCTCGAAGCTCTCGCCACGGCGCTCGGGCTGGGCGGCGCGCTAACCATCGGACTCGTCGGCGCGGCCACCCAGGCGGCGGCCGGCCAGATCGCCGGCTGCGGCGCGGCGCGCTTCCTCGCCGTGACCGGCGACGCGTTCGGCCAACCTCGCTACACAACCGACGCGGCCGCCGCCGAGGCCCTCTGCCGGGCGGCGGATTGCCCGATCGTGCTGGCGGCGGGCACCTCGCGATGGGCGCGCGCCCTGCCCGGTGTGGCCTACCGCTTGAGCGGGCGTGTGGACACCCACGCCACCAGTCTGACCTCGGCCAACGGCGCACCGGCGGTGACTCGCTGGTTCTACCGGCAGCGCATGGAGGCCGTTCTCACGCGCTCCCTGCGTCCCTGGATGGTGCTGCTCGATCCCGGTTGCGTGGCCCCGTGGACAGGAACGCCCGGTCCGGCAGGCACGGCGACGGTCGAAGCCGTGATCGTCGAGCCACCCGCCACGCGCACCACGGTGACCGGCTACCAGGCGCCGAAGACCGACGAGCAGACCATCCGGCCGGATGCCAAGGTGCTCCTCGTGGCCGGCGCGGGGTGGACCAAGAAGCAGGCCGATGGCGCGGTCCATGCCGCCGAGGCGGAGCAGTTGATCCTCGGCTTCCTGCGCAAGGCGCAGGCTTCGCTCGGCGGCAGCAAGAGCGTGGTGGACCTGACCGGCGAAGGCGAAGCCGTCTTGCACTGCATGACCCACATGAACCAGGTCGGCCAGACCGGGTCCACGCCGCGCCACGCCAAGGGGCTTTCCACCTGTTGCCACGGCGAGGAGCCGCACGTCGTCGGCTGGCGCTTCGTCAATCAGCGCCGCGCCATCAATCTGGACGCGGGTTGCGGCTGGGCCCGCGGCAAAGCCGACGTCCTGTACGTGGCCGACGCCTTCGAAGTCATGCGCCACGTGAACGCCCTGCTGGGGTAGTGACGTCCAATCCGAGCCGCGACCGGGGTACCCTCTGGGTCCGGAGCGTGAGTGACATGAGCTGGGTCCGTCCGACGCTCCCTAACGGTCGCGGCTCGGATTGGAGCGGCTCGGATTGGAGTATGCTCTGCTTTCGTCTCGCTATATACTGTAGTGTCGTGGCTACCGCGAAATCTCTCTACAGCGTTCACCCCAGCGTGGCGATGACCCAGAAATGGGCCGCCTCCCTGAAAGAGAAGACGGGACGCTCCCTCGAGGAGTGGCTCAAGCTCGTCAAAGAGTCCGGACCGCCCACCGAAATAGATCGCCGCGACTGGCTCAAGAACGATAATGGCCTGCCCACAATATTCGCCTGGCGGATCGCCGAATGGGCCAGCGGCAAGGGCGAGGAAATGGGCGATCCTGAAACTTATATGCGCGCGGCGGAGCAATACGTCGTCGCCATGTTCAGCGGCAAGGCCGCGCTACTGCCCATCTACGACGCGCTACACAAACTCGGCCTCGGGCTCGGCAAGGACGTCAAGGCGTGCCCCTGCCAGACCATGGTGCCGCTCTATCGCAAGCACGTGTTCGCGCAAATCAAGCCCACTACGCGCACGCGCATCGACCTGGGGTTCGCCCTCGGAGCCCGCCCCGCCGAGGGCAGGCTGATCGATACCGGCGGCTACGCCAAGAAGGATCGAATTACCCACCGCATTCCGATTTCCTCCCTGGCGGAGATCGACCATGAGGTGAAGCATTGGTTGCACACGGCATTTGAGGAGGATCGATGACACCGCAAGAAGTACTCGAGAAAGCAAAGAAGGAAAACGCGCTTCAGTTGGACCTGAGATTCACAGACATACCGGGCCTGCAACATCACGTGTCGTATCCCATCAAGCAGTTAGATGAGAGCAGCTTTGAAGAAGGCTACGGCATGGACGGATCCAGCATCCGCGGCTGGGCCGCCATCCATGAAAGCGACATGCTGCTGATTCCGGACCCGAACACCGCGTTCATGGATCCGTTCGCCGAGGTGAAGACGCTGGTCATGTACGGCGACGTCAAGGACCCCATCACCAAGCAGCGCTACGAGCGCGACCCGCGGTGGATTGCGCAGAAGGCGGAGTTGTACCTCAAGAACAGCGGCGTGGCGGATACCTCGTATTTCGGGGCGGAGGCCGAGTTTTTCATCTTCGACAACGTCTGCTTCGACCAGAACCAGCACGAGGGGTTTTATCACATCGACGCCGAGGAAGGCCGTTGGAACTCCAGCCGGCGCGAAAACAATCTTGGCTACCGGCCGCGCTACAAGGAAGGGTACTTCCCGGTGCCGCCCACCGATCACTACCAGGACCTGCGCAGCGAGATGGTGCAGACCATGATCGAGTGCGGCCTCGACATCGAGTGCCACCACCACGAGGTCGCCACCGGCGGGCAGTGCGAGATCGATCAGAAGTTCGACACCCTGGTGAAGAGCGCCGACAACATGATGTTGTACAAGTACATCATCCGCAATGTGGCCAACCAGTACGGCAAGACGGTGACCTTTATGCCCAAGCCGCTTTTCGGCGACAACGGCAGCGGCATGCACTGTCACCAGAGCCTGTGGAATGGCGACAAGGCGCTGTTTGCCGGCGATAGCTACGCGGGGCTCAGCCAGATGGCGCTGCACTACATCGGCGGTCTCTTGAAACATGCGCGCGCGCTTTCCGCCATCATCGCGCCCACCACCAACAGTTATAAGCGCCTGGTGCCGGGCTACGAAGCGCCGGTCAACCTGGCGTACTCGCGGCGCAACCGCAGCGCCGCCGTGCGCATCCCCATGTACTCGGCCAGCCCCAAGGCCAAACGCGTCGAGTTCCGCCCGCCCGACCCGTCGGCGAACCCCTATCTCGCCTTTGCCGCCATGCTGATGGCGGGGCTGGACGGAGTCCAGAACCGCATCAACCCCGGCGAACCGCTCGACAAGGATATCTACGACCTTTCGCCGGAAGAGATGAAGAGCGTGCCCTCCATGCCCGGGTCGCTCGACGAAGCGCTGAGCTGCCTGGAAGACGACCACGGTTTCCTCATGCGCGGCGACGTCTTCACCGAGGAACTGATCGAGACCTTCATCGATTACAAACGCAAGAACGAGGCGGAGGCGGTGCGCTTGCGCCCGCATCCCTACGAGTTCGCGCTGTATTACGATATCTAGCTGGGCAGAACGCTCCCTAACGGTCGCGGCTCGGATCAAAGCTGGGATGCGCGAATCAGAGCCGCGACCGTTAGGGAGCGATCGTCTTATGCAAGGCGCCATCGTGCAGGTCAACATCTCACCCGGCGGGCTGCCCAAGCGCGCCATCGCCGAAGGCTGGATCACGCCGCTCGGCATCGAGGGGGATCTGCACGCCCACCCCAATATCCACGGCGGCCCGCTGAAGGCCATCCTCATCATTGCGTCGGAAGTCGTGGACGCACTGCGCGAGCGCGGCTACCCGCTGTTCTACGGCGCCATGGGCGAGAACCTGACCACGCGCGGCATCGATATCCGCCGGATCCGCCTCGGCGACCAGATTCGCGTGGGCGGCGCACTGCTGGAGATCACCCAGCCCCGCGGCCCGTGCTCCGCGCTCGATGTCTACGGCGAATCGCTCAAGCTGGAGGTTTACGACCAGAAGGTGAAGCAGCGCGATTGCACCTCTCCACGCTGGGGCATGAGCGGCTTCTACGCCAGCGTGACGGCGCCCGGACCGGTGCGTGTGGGA
>Ga0097691_1002744_pt1 | contig 11371 bp, 12 predicted proteins | sample NGESurdeep072012_8_FD_72858 | JGI IMG/M metagenome (GOLD analysis project Ga0097691, IMG submission 72858) | Arctic peat soil microbial communities from Barrow, Alaska - NGEE Surface sample 210-1 deep-072012 | ecosystem: Environmental > Terrestrial > Soil > Wetlands > Peat ...
GAACCAGCGACAAGAGGTCCGAATGGGACACGGTTTCAAGTCTTGCTTAGATCCAATTGATATCTGAACCAAATTGTTCACCAGCCTGCATTCAGCGCCATCAAAATGTTGGCATTTGTTCCCTTGGCAAGGGGCGGCAAAGCGAAACACCTCGGTTGGTGCGACGGGAGCACACATGGCAATCAGTTCTGGGGTGACGGGCAGTTCCTCCGAGAAGTACACAACTTCGACGTTCTCGGAGGAACCGGCAATCACTCCATAGATTCTCGAGCGTGCTAAGTCCGGCTGTGCACTCGGGCAGACTAGGGGGCGGTCAACCATTTACTTGCCCTTCAGCGCCGTTTCAATGTTCTCGATGTTCGGCGCGATGAAACCGATCAACCGATGTTTGTCGTGGATGCCAGGTATCGCAACCAATCCGGGTGATTTTTGAATTTCGGAACCTAACTGTTGCGGCGTCGCAAGCAGGCCGATTGTTATCGGCCCGTGCAAAATCTGTCGAAGTTCCGCATCTGTCAGTTTTCGTTGTTTGAGAGCTTGCTCGACTGCTTTCGAGACTAGCTTCTGCAATTCTTGTGATTCGAGTGGCGCCATTGCATCTCCTTATACTTTCGTTCGAAAAGCTATTGTGTGATTTTCACCGGCACTGTCACGTTGTCAGGACGGATCTGTACATCGGTGAACACTTGGTTCGTCTGCTCGGTGAAGGTCGCTTTCTGTTTGGTGATCTGCTGTGTCACTTCCCCGGTGGGTTTGACAATCTTGAGGTCGAGAACGAGGATTTTCGGATTGATTCCGGGTGGAACCACGCGTTTTAGGGTTACCTTGTACCCGCCTGTTGGAAAGGTGCACAAACCAGTGACGTGCAACGTCGGTTTCTTTCCCGGCATGTGATCGTGCCAGGCGCTCCAATCGCCGCACGGGCTCTTTTCTCCGACAGCAGATGGAATTGGTGGACCAGCCTTCTGGCGTTGCGCCGGCGCTGCACCTTGCGCCGAACAAAGTTGTGCGCACAATGCCGCGGCAATGAGTACACCTGCATGTTTCCAAAGCATCGTGAAGTCTCCTTATGGATTGAACATCAAAGACTCAAGGGAATGGGCCGTCCTTTTCCATAAACTCAATCGCATGCTTCACCTGAAAATCCGAAGCTCAATCGACGCGAACGACGTGTCTTCCCGTCGCATCCCAAACCACAACTTCAGGGACGCGCCCTTTGGCGGCAAAACGGACGCTCTCGGTAAACGGCGGGATCACGTCGAGGACTATGCCGCCAGGAAAAACGTGCCAAAGCGAATATTGCGGAGAAAATATCGTGACAAGAGATTGCTGAAAGAACACTTTGTATCCCGACGTCTGATGAAAGCCGGATGCAGTCAGGACAACACAACCAGGAATCTGCTCCGCCGAATAACGTGCGGTATAGAGTTGCGGGCTCGGCTGCGGCATCTGTTCTGTCATGTCATCCCCACCAAGTGCTGAAACGTCAACAGTCTCAAGAGGTGACGCAGCCTACACTCTTTATTCAATTGTCGATTTCATTCTTGGTCTTGTTCCGAAAGTGGAACAGAGCCGGATCCAGCTATACGTGCTTTTCCGTCTAGCTCGTAGAAAACACAACGCTTATCGCGAGATTGTGGAGCGAACGGAGACTTCTACTTGTGTGGGCTACGACCCGACTTCTTCCCGCACCATGTTCCATTTTCCGGAATAAGACAATTCACTTGTGTGGCTCGCGAGATTGTCGTGCTAGCAGTTCCAACGAACCAACTGAGCTCAGGTGTGCTCCGCAATAACCTCATGCGGACAAGAATTCCCCTTCAGTGCGCTCCTGCATCGCTTCACAAATCGCGATCAGCCAAGTAGCGCCCGAGATCGTTCGTTTCCAGCCAGTGGTAGAGGTGAACCTGGTAAGAGGTACGAGGCCACGACTTCCTCTGCCAATTCGTGGGTCTCGGTGCAGAGAAAGGGCACGCCTGTTCCGGCCAGCACCGCAATCAGCGACTGCAGGATGCGGTTGGGATCAACCGCCGCAAACGTGTACGCCGACTTCACCTGGCTCAGGGCCGCGGTAATCACCAGAAGCCGATAGGGGTAGCCGGCCATCCGCCGAAGACGAGAAATAAACACCGATCGCTCGGTGGTCAGTGAATGGACCAGATCAGGCAGGTCCTTTCGTTCCACTACGCACTCGCCCTCCAGTCCCTCGATGGAGTAATCGCCCAGTTGCAGCGCCTTGCGCTCGATTCCGGCGAACCATCCCGCGAAGCGCGAACAGTCCAGCGGGTTCTGCTCCCGTGTGTCAACCAGCAGCACTGGCTTGGGGGTCTTCAGTTGTGTGCCGCCGCGCTCGGCCACTACCGGAATGCGAGGGGCAGAGACTGGCGCCGCCGTCATCTGCCATTCCAATGGGGAGGTAATCAGGGTAGGCGCCTCTTGATGCTCATTAGCTGGCCAGCCTCTCCAATCCGTATTCATGATGAAGTCCGCCCAACACGGCCTTCTTGTGGATTCGAGCGCCGTCCGGCAGAACATGTCCCGAGCCCATCCTTTCAAAGAACCGATCGCCGCCTTCTGGAATCCCGGGTCCAAGCGCCGAATGAGGACGAGCCTGGTTGTAGTGGCAAACCCACTCGCACAGCAGAGCGCGCAGGTGCCGTTCACTGAACGGGATCAGATAGTCAAGGCATTCCCGCCGGATCGTGCCTACCAGCCGCTCGCAGTAGGCATTGGCTTTCGGGGCACGTACCGGCGTTCGCAGCACTCGCAAGCCCAGCGCCCCTACCTGCCGGTCCAGGTCCGCCGAGAAGATGCTGTCGCGGTCATGAATCGGGAACCTGTATTCGTGGTCGCTGGGAATGGCTTCCCGTAATTGCTGCATCGTCCAAATTGCGGTTGGGCGGGGCGTGACGTTGCAGTGCACGATCCTTCGTGAGCCGATCTCCATCACCACTAGCACATAAAGCAGCTGGAACCGCGCCGTGACCACCACGAGAAAGTCGCAGGCCACGATCGCCCGCGCGTGATTGCGGACAAAGGTGCGCCAATGCTGAGGACGTGTGCTACGAAAACCAGATCTCAAAGGTTCCTCCGGCCAATAAGCCCGCACCATCCGCGGTGAGACATAAATGCCGAGCTTCAGTGCCAATTCGTCGGCCACCCCCTCCTCGCCCCAGGTCGGGTTCTCCGCAGCCATCTCTGCAACTAGCCGACGGATGTTACGGGGTAGCCGTGGCCGTCCTCCCTTTGATTTCCACTTCCAGAACAGTCGGAATCCCTTGCGATGCCACGCGATCAGCGTTTCCGGCTTGACGACCACGAGAGCTTCCCGCCAGTTGAACAGTCGCGACCAGACCAGTAGACATACCCGAGCCGCATCGGTCAGCCGGCGAGGCTCGACTTCACGCTCCCTGTAAAAGGCCAGCTGCTTGCGTAAGAACAAGTTCTCGGCAATGAGGGCGGGGCGGGAACGAAACAAGGAAGGCAAGAAGCGACTCAGTCCGGCGCCCACCCCGAGCAGAGTCGAGATGAGATGGCTGAGGATCGATTTCCGCTGCGGCTTGCGCATGACGTCGGGCATTGTAGCGGCTATTCAGTGCGGCGTCAGCCGCGATCCCGGGCTTTCGGGACGCAGAAGCATCAATTACAGCCGTTGCTCCGAACTCATGCATTCTCATGCACATCGGGAACGGATGAGGTTTTTGCGGAGCACAGGGGCTTGACAAGAATAGAAAGGGGTAATATCATTAACAACAAGTAATACTGAGTAATATCGATCAATCCCATGCGAACCACCGAGATTATGACCGTTTCTTTGCCGCCAGCGATGCTGCGCCAATTTGAAGCGGTGCGGAAAAAGGAATTGCGCACCCGATCGGAATTGGTGCGTGAAGCTCTCCGGGCCTATTTCGAGGGCCGCTATCCCGAGGTCCAGGCGACCAAAGATGAGCTCGCCGCCCTTCGCCGCGGGCGGGCTGCCTTTCGCCGCGGGAATGCGGTATCATTAAGTCAATTCCTCCGCGATGTGGAACCTACACCTCACCGGACCCGCACAAAAAGACTTTCTAAAGCTGCCGCCAAAAGAACAGCGGCGCGTTAAGAGGGCTCTCATCGCTATGGAGCACGACCCTTTCGAGGGCGATGTGAAGCGTCTCAAGGGATATCCGACCGCGTGGCGGCGCAGGATGGACAGCTACCGCATCATCTACGATCTCTACGTGGGGAAAAGGCTCATCGTGGTTGCTGGTATCGTGCGGAGAACGTCAACGACGTATTAGTTTCAGTTTGATGCTAAACATTCATTAGTGCGCTCAGACGCGAAGCGAAAAGAGATTCCTGCTTTGTTCTGATTTCGTAACAAGGCGCGCTGCTAACCTCGTCGAGAGCCGCGGGACCCCGCCGTCTTCAAGAGGGAACACCCTAAATAGCACCCTCTGGATCTCGCGTCACAGTCCGGAGGCATCCTTGGGCGCCCCACTCGGGCAGGGCGAACGACTTGAATTGGGACTCACTGTTCCGATTTTGGAACACCCAGCAGAATCCCAACTTTCGGGGAGGCAGCTTGCGACTTCCAGGGCTCTACTAGCCCGTCTTCCGTTTGAGCTTGTTGTCGACCCTGGGCTCTCGGCTTCGCGGCATCTCGATGTGCTTGCACATAAGACCAAGGCTGTCTTGACAGCCGTTGGCTGTTGGACGCAGAATGACTCCCACTTCTCTACCCCCGACAGAGCCACATACCGTTTGTCGACGGGGATTGCGTAAGCAAAGCATGTTGTTTGGTTCATGCTGAAAGGCATCCGTGAAGCTTCCCGTGGATATGCAGGCTGTCCGCCGGATCCTGGCGATCGCTCGGGAACTTCATCGCCGCGGCGAGGTTTCTGAAAGCAACCTCATCTTAGGTTTGAGCCTTGCGGCTATCTCTGACACCAAGTGGTTTGGTGTCGGGTTACGCGATTGGTTTACGTTGTGGAACCCTGAGAGCAGTGCCCCTGCCATTAACCTCCGCGTCGATTTCGAACGGGCTGTGTTGCCGGCTGCGAATCGCCTGATGCAGTCCGGACACCGGTCCCAAGGAGCGCGCTGGATTGCGGCCCTAGCTGCGGTGTCGCCGAACATTAACTGGCGGCACATTGAGTGGGAGCGGGGCGCAACAATAGATTTGCCGGAGGGGCCGCAACAAGAATCTCAGGAGCTTCAGTGGCTAGAAGACGTTGGTCTGTTTACGGAACTGAAGGGGTTACCAGAAGCTATCGGCGTAATGGGAGGGGCGTTTTCGCTTCGCAAGCATGAACTCGCGTTCATTTCGGATGCACTAGAGTATGTCGAGTCGCTTCCAGCAAAGGAAGCGTTGGTATTGAGTGAGCGGGAGGCGCAGGAGGTCGCGAATGCGGCCTATGACCTTCGCTGGAGCGGGCGATCCGAAGCCGCGGTCCGGCTCAGCACAGTTCTGCCCCGCGCCATAGAAGAACCCGAACTCGACAGGTACTTCGCCGAGCGGGTCCGGCTCACACATGAACCCCGTATCGTTCAAGCGGCCAGCATTGGACACGGACTGAAGAATAAAGGTTATTCATCAGAAGGTTCAAATCTAGTTTTGGATTCACTCAGCCTGGAAGACGACAGCCCGGAATGGGATCGGCTCTTCAGGGTCGTTGAACCCATCGTGCAGAACGCGACGACAAGAGCGCCGAAGCAGGTCTATTCACTGGCGCGTGGGTTGGCTAGCAAGATCATGAACGAGTCGCCAACTTCGGGAGGGCCCCCGCAGAGAGGAAGCGCTTATCAGTTTCTGGAGGCTAGCAGCCAAGCCCCCCGAGATGTCGTCCCGGACTCAGGAACTCTCGCGGCTGACGGCCTTCCGCCCGACGTTGCTGGTGGTGGAGACGGAGGCGTTCCACCGGACACTCCTGTAACGGCGAGGGCCTCAGCGCAAGAACCCGATCCTCCACGCAGTGCATACGCTCTGCTGAAGTGCGATGACGCTGTGATCGCCGCAGTCGAGTTTCCACTCACGGTTGGCCTAGCCAACCACCCCGACCAAGACGTCTTCGGGAGCCAGAAGTTGGAGCGCCCAGCGTCAAGTGTGGGTCCTTACATGTTGCAGGTTCAAATCACCGCGGACGGGTTCCAGCTCAGGACCGGCGAGACCTGGAGGAATGAGTTTCACGTTACGGCTGAAGCGCCCTACCCAAGCCTTACACTTCATCTCACCCCTGAAATGCAATCGGAAAAGAACGTGTGGGCGCGCAGCATAACAGCAGTTTACTCCGTGAAGGGCCAAGCGATTGGAGTGGCCGTACGATCTGTCGCAATCGTCCGTGCCAAGGAATATCTCCAGCAAGCCGCCACCACGGCCGAAGATTCCAGTGCTACGTTCTCTGTACCGACCGACACAAGCCCGCCGGACCTCACCGTGACGATCGTACGGGGCACGACGTCGGGCAGGCTGTTGTGGACCCTTGAGACGCCCTGGACGGACGTCCAAGTGCCCGCTACTCCTGTGGTGGTTGATGTGGGAAATAGTACTGGCGATGCCGCAAAAGACTATGCCCGTAAGTTGGTCGATTCGGTAAACAGCCACGAAGGAAAACCCACCCTATACAAACAGCTGGTGGGGAAGAGCCGGGAAGTCGGCGACCTGCTCCCGGCTCAATTCTGGGATGCTCTGAGGAAGATCGCCAAGAAGACAGCGCCGAAGCTCCCAACGATCTTGCTCCTTTCCGCCGAACCTTATATCCCGTGGGAACTCGCGGCTGTCGAACCTCCGCTTGACTCGAAGTTGCCGCCATTTCTTGGTGCCCAGGCGACCGTCGGCCGGTGGGTCTTGGCGAAAAAGAGACCCAAGCTGCCACCCCCGCACGAGCAGCAGGTGAAGAACATCGCTGTCGTTTCTGGAGTCTATGATCGTCTTCCCGGTTGGAGACGACTGACGCAAGCAGAGGCGGAAGCACACGAGATTGAAACAAAATGGAGTGGGGTTCACGTCGACGCAGAGACGAATTCGGTGCTTATGTGCATCGACGGAACGCCGCCAGGCGACCTGCTTCACTTTGCAGTTCACGGCATTTATGACCCGGATAGCGCTCAGAATGGGATTGTACTGGTAGATGGCCAAGCACTGGATCCTACAACAGTCAAGGGTTCCACTCTTACCCACACTCCCTTTGTGTTCCTCAATGCGTGCCAGGTCGGGCAGGGGAACGTTGTTCTCGGTGACTATGCCGGGATGGCGGCAGCTTTTCTTTATGCAGGTGCCTCGGGCGTGGTTGCTCCTCTTTGGTCCGTCAGGGACACCCTTGCGAAGGACATTGCTCTTCGCTTTTATGACAGGATCTTCGATGGAATGGCGCCCGCGGAGTTCCTGCGAACCGAGCGCAGCCAGTTTACAGATCCTCCCAAAGATGCGTCGGCGACTTGGCTTGCATATCAGTATTTTGGGCATCCCGCCATGCGCCTGCGTCGTGAACCATAATCCTCAAGGTGGGTGAACTTATGCCGGCTCTGAATTCTAATGGCAATCCTGTGAAGGTTGGCCAAATCACACTCCGGACTCCCGGCCTCGAAGGCGCTGCTAATTCCTATCGCGCGGGTTTGCCTGGGATGAGATCAGCGGAGCAAACATCCGACGCGCTCGAACAGGCTCTAAGGAGTCAGAATGTCCAGCCCCAGGAAACCATCGAGATCACTGGGACTCGAGAGGTGCCGGTGGCGGCCGTCCCCACCCGCAGCACAACGTTTGATGAACCTGCGATCGTGGCGGAGGTGCCGGAGCCGGGTGACGCGTTCGGCCAGTTTGTGATCTACACTGATGAGTCCGGGGTCACGACCTGGAACTTCCCCTTGACCCAGGACAACCGCGTCGACGTCACACGCGGAAGCGGCAAGCTCACTTACGTCATCCCGCGAACAGTACCGTCAACGGAAGGCACATCGGAGACGCGCTCCCTGATGGGCGTCGTGGGGAAAAAGCTGCTGAAAGTCGTGGTGTTTCCACTTATCGATCCAATCCTCGGCAAGATCGGGGACTACTTTGTAGAACGATGGGAGCAAAGGAACCGTACGACTCGAATCCGCCCATTTACAGCAGAGAACTATTGCGTCGCTGATACCCCTCCGCTTGACAAGGACGGATGGAAAAGCCTTGCGGCGGGACGCGCCTTGCTGATGATTCACGGAACGTTTAGCAGCACGCACGCTGCGTTCTCGCAACTGCCGCCGGACTACGTCCGAGATTTGTGCCAACAGTATTCCGGTCGGGTATTCGCCTTCGACCACCTGACGCTTTCACAGGATCCAAAGGCGAATGCTGACTGGTTCCTGAAGCAGATCCCATCCGGCATTGCGCTGGATCTGGATATCGTCTGTCATTCCCGGGGCGGTCTTGTGAGCCGTGTTCTTGCTGAGCGCGAGGTCACAGCGAATCCTTCACCGGCACGCGTACGCAGGATTGTCTTCCTAGGCGCACCCAACGCCGGCACGGCTTTAGCCGATTCCAAGTACATGTCGACTTTCCTGGACAGCTATACGAATGTGCTAAACCTGTTTCTTGACATGCTGCCCGAGTCAGGCGTCATTGAGGCCCTCGAAGGAATCATAGCCGTCGTGAAGCAGTTGTCTGTCAATACACTCAAAGGCTTGGATGGGCTTGGAGCCATGCAGCCAAACGGAGAATTTCTAAGAACCCTGAACCGCGGCAGGAAGGACGATAAGAGATATTTCGCGATTTCGGCCAACTTCGAGCCGCAGCACAATCCGGGTTTTAAGGCCTACATCGCGAATCGATTGATGGATAAGATTTTCAAGGCAGAAAACGATTTGGTGGTGCCCACTGCGAGCGCCTACGAAAAGAACGGCTCTGATTTGTTCCCCATTGATGATCGCTACATATTTTCTGCGTCGGACGGCGTACACCATTGCAACTACTTCTCGCAGAAGGCTGCCCGAGACAACATTGTGGCGTGGTTAGGTTGATAGCTTGACGCTTCGGGATCAAGCGTTTCGCCGATACCGCGGGCGGCATCGTGATCGATTCGTGGCAAACGAGACACTATGAACCCTTCTAAAGAACCGTTTGTTGTCGGTGCTCTGCATTGCCAGGCTGCCGTCTTCTGCTATAAAGCGGACGGTACAGTCGATGACCTAGAAGCTGATCTCAACACGATGACCGGGAACCTGGGACATGTCCGAGGCGAAGTTCATCACGAGAAAGCTCGCTTCCTCGAAGCAGTCGAGGCATGGAACAAGCAGTGTGCCCCCGACGGAGCGTTTCTATGCGTTTATGCGCATGCGGGTGCACCCGGGATTGCTCCAATAGGAGGCGAGGAGTTCGTGTCGAACCCGAATCGCGACTCCTTGCTCGTCACATGGGGCGAACTCGCTCAGGCGTTACCGTGCGGGGTCGCGTATCTCTGGCTTCTGGGATGCTGCACTGAGCAAGCACTGAAGAAGTGGGAACCGATTCGCAGCCCCGTGTTGCGTCGTCTGCTGGCAACGAACGCAAAGTTCCCGTGGCAACCGTTCGTAAAATGGTTCGCTTCGGAGATCGGTCTTGACCCGATCATGTACAACGACCAGATGGTTCCGCTGCTTTTACAAAAAGCACCCGAGTTGGCGGCGCAGACGCAATACTTTGGAGCCGACCTCAAACCGGTCGCACCGTCGCCCATTTGAAAAATCTCTGGCACAGATCGCAGGGTCTAATGACCTGCCCTTCCATTTCGAGTCCAGAGAAAACGAGACTTCCCCGGTCCTTTGATCGGTCCCCTTTTCCTGCTGTCGTTCGCCAAAACTAGATCGTGCGTGTGCCGATTCCCTTTCGTCCGCTACGCTCGTCAGTCAAGACTCGCGGATCAACGGTTCATCGCAAAGATCAAACAGCATGGAGTGGTGTTGAAAATCAAACCAGAGGCAGAAGACATCGAAACTCCGGTCCCGCGGCCAAGTTGATTCGTCCGTGTACCAACCCGCCAGCTGCTCCTCGAAGATCTCCTCGCACAACTCGCGCAGAACTTCGGCTACTTCCTGGTCAGTATCGCATTCTGGCATCAGGTAGATCGTCGGCTCTCGAGTCAGGTTGAACAGTGTGAGTTCAAGGCTGGTGTGATCGGCCGCGTGGAGCCAATCCAGAAACGGCTGTTTGGGTTTGACCACGATGGCCGACCGGTTCACTGTGAGAATGTTGTTCTCCGCTCTCATGCAGCTCGCCGTTCGTAACGGTGGTGCAACCCGCCCACTTGCGGTATCGCAACGATCCCGCCTCGTCGCATGACTGCCCTCGGCTCGGGAGCGTCCTTTCCGAGCGCCAAATGCGTCCGCGACCGGTGGTAGTACTTTAAGTAGCTCTTTAGGAGGCGGCGGAGGTGTCGTCGGCTGAGGACAACCGCATGATCCAAACACTCACGCCGAATCGACCCGATCAGCCGCTCCACGAACGCATTCTGCCAAGGACTTCGAGGTGCCGTGATGACTTCTTTCATTCCCAGCAATTTGACTCGAGAGCGGAACTCGTCGCCATAGATTGAGTCGCGATCACGGAGCAGATAATATTTGGCATCTCGCTCTGCAAAAGCTTCGACGACTTGCTGACCCGCCCATGCAGCGGTTGGATGTTCGGTGACCCCGAAGTGCAGCACCTTTCTCCGCCGATATTCGATCACTAGGAACACGAACAGGACACGCAGGCGGATCGTTGGTACGGTGAAGAAGTCAATGGCGATGATCTCCTCGGCGTGATTCTGAAGGAAGGTCTTCCAAGTCTGCGACGGCGGCCGCTTCACGGTGCGCAGGATGCGCGACACTGTCCGTTCTGACACTTCGATTCCGAGCTTCCGCAACTCGCCATGAATGCGCAGCGCACGCCACAAAGGATTCGTATGGGCCATGCATTGAATCAGCTCGCGAATCTGCCGGCCAATTGGGGGACGACCCGGCATCGTCGGGCGACTAGAGAGTTTTGTCCAGTACCGGCGGAAACGCTTCCGTTACCAGCGCACCACCGTGTCGGGGTGAACGACGCACAACGCTCGCCGCCAATCCTTCCACACCACCGACAGCGCGATCCAGAACCAGCGGTCGCGCCCGGCCAATTTGGGACGCCTTTGTTTCCGCTTGTAGATGGCAAGTTGCTGGCGGGGGGCGAGATTCTCCAGCGCGACCGCGTGATGGCCTTTTCCGAAGAGCCAAATCAACCGAAATAAACCCAGTAGAAAGGCGAGCATGTCGCCCGATTGTTTCTTCTAAGCTGCTGAAAAGTCAATGGCCTCCGGACGATCTACTATTGGCGAACGACAGCTGGTGCTGGAGCTGGCGCGCTGCGAGTTCCTACTGCGGCGCGAGAACGTATTGTTGCTGGGCAACTCCGGTACCGGGAAGA
>Ga0097691_1002745_pt1 | contig 11370 bp, 16 predicted proteins | sample NGESurdeep072012_8_FD_72858 | JGI IMG/M metagenome (GOLD analysis project Ga0097691, IMG submission 72858) | Arctic peat soil microbial communities from Barrow, Alaska - NGEE Surface sample 210-1 deep-072012 | ecosystem: Environmental > Terrestrial > Soil > Wetlands > Peat ...
TCGACGCCGCAATTTATATCGGCCTGTTCGTCGCCGTCGTCATGGGCTTCATGACCGGCATGCTGCGCAGCCTGGCGACGATTTTCGGCTATGTGGCGGCGATGAGCCTGGCGGTGGCGCTGGCCCCGCCGCTGGCGCCGGTCATCACCGCGCAATTCAAATTGCCGCCGGCGCAGACCTGGCTGGTGTTCGGCGGCATCTTTCTTGGCGCCGGCATGCTGCTCAGCGCGCTGCTGCGGCTGACCGTCAGCGAAATGGTCGGCCCCACTATCAGCATTCCGGATCGCGTGGCCGGAGCCCTGCTCGGCGCCGTTCGCGTCGGCCTGCTGGCCGTGGTGCTGGTGCTCGTGTTCGACCGCATCATTCCGCCCGGCCGCGAGCCGGCGTTCCTGAAGGGATCGCAATGGCGGCCGGTGCTGTCGCAGGCCGGCCAGCAGGGCTTGCGCGCGCTGCCGCCCGACATCGAGGCCTACATCGATCGCTTGAAGCGCGAGCGGGGAATCTGAAGTCAACGGCGCGTGGGGACGCGGGGGCGCATGGAGCAGGCAGACATCACGGCATCGCCATAGCTGCGCGCCGCTTTCTTTTTGCGTTAGTCGGTCGCGGGCAGTTTTTTCTTCGCCGCCTTCTTCTTCACCGGCGGCGGCGCAGCCGCCGCAGCAGCGGCTTCCTCGGCGTCGCGCGCCAGCCGCAGCGCGCGCAGCCGCGTGGTCTTGGCGCGGTTGGCGGCGGCATTGTTCTCGTAGTCGAGCATCGCGCGCTTGCCGTCCTCGGCCTGCCGCAGCTTCCTGAACTGGCTGTTGGCGGCGTTCTTGTTGGTATTGTCTGCCACTGCAATCTCCATGGCTGGAATGTTTCGGACACAAAGATAGGCCACGCGCGCCATAGTGGCGCGGGGCCTATTTGCCGGCGGCGGCTCGCAGCGCGGCGTTGATACGCTCTTGCCAGCCCGGGCCGGCCTCTTGGAAGTGATCTAAGATGTCGCGGTCGATACGCAAGGACACAAACTCCTTGGCGCCGGGCAGCGACGGCGCTTTCGGTGCGGACTCCGCGGGCTTGGTGGTCGCCGCCTTGAAGGCCATTTCGGCCATATGCCGCGAATCGGTAGGATGTCTAGCCATTAATGGTATTCTAGCACGCCTGGGCGCGATTTGCCCGGCCGGAATGCGCTCCGCCGCCGCTCAACCGTCCCATGAAACGCCAAACCCTACATCTTCGCGGCGCGCCGCCAATGGATGCGGAAATGATTGCCTCGGCTGTCGGGCGGCGAGGTCAGCGTCAGGTCGTCGCCGGCAAGCGTGATGTGGCGCACCTGGGTGTCGCCGACCCGGTTGGGATTGACCGCGGTGAAGATGCTGTGGCTCACCTCGTCGCCCGTCACCTCGAAGCGGCCGGCATAGGCGACCACGCCGAGCACAGCCGCGGCGCGCTGCTCGGGCGTGGTGGCGTCGAGATCCATGCGGGCCACCGTCTCGGCCACCGGCTTGCGCGCGATCGGTGTATTGACCACGGCCATGTAGCCGTCCGGCGAGTACATGATCTGCGAGGCACGCGCCACGTCCGCCGTCACGCTGCCGTCGGCGCGCACGATCTCGCGCCCGCGCTCGCGCCAGACGCCCACCAGGTCTTCGTTTTTCATGGCCGTTTCGCTCCCCTATTGAGGCCACGTTATCGATCCGCCGGCCCCCCGCAAAGCCATCGATCCCGGTTGCACGCGGGGCGTGCAAGGGGCAGAATATCGGTTGTGGGGGTGGGGCGTGGCTGTTGTGTGTACGGATGTGCGGGGGCGTTTGGCCGGCGCGGCGAGCGCGGCGATGTTGCTGCTCGCCGCCTGCACCCACGATCCTTACGTCAACGCCACCAACACGACGCCGTCCGGCGAATGGCGGATCGAGCGGCAGATCGACCGCGTCACCGGCGCGCCGATCTCGAGCGTCCTCCTGATGACGAGCCGCGTTTCCAACGGCAACGCCGTGTTCGCGCCGCCGGCGCAAATGCAGCTCGCATGCTTCAAGGAACACCCGGTCGTCGTCATCGCCTTCGCCTTCAAGATCGGCTCCACCAGAAACGCCGAGCTCGGTTACCGTTTCGACGACAAGCCCGGTCATGAGCCGCGCGTGCGGGTGGTCGAAGATTACAAGAGGGTGGTCATCGATGACCCCAATGAGGTGGCGCGGTTCGCCGGCGAACTGGCGACGGCCGACGGCCTCTATGTGCGCATCCGCTCGCTCAACACCGCGCGCACCAGCGCGGAATTCAAGGTCGCCGGCGCGCCGGCGGCGATCGCGGCCGCCTACGCTGGTTGTCCGCTGACGGCCGCAACGCACGCGAGCGCATTGCCGCCCGCCGGCCGCCCGGCCGAGGAAGATTGATCGCCGCGCGCGTTCAGGAGTATTTCGGATCGCGATCGAGCAGCTCGATTGAAATGCCCTGCGGCCCGCGCAGGAAGCAGATCTTGATGCCCGGCCGCGGCGAATGCGGCTCCTTGGTGAACTCGACGCCCTTCTTCTTGAGGTCGGCGGCAATGGCGTCGATGCCGGAAACCGCCAGGCCGAAATGGTCGAGCCCCTGATAGGGCGTCGTGGGCGCGCCATTGACGCCGTCGCCGGCGGTGACCTGCGCGAGGAAGATGTTGGCGCCGCCGAGCTTGATGTCGATGCGCGGCTTGCCCAATTGCGTGCTGCGGATCACCTGCGCGCCGAACATGCGCTCGAACCATTGCGCGGTCGCTTCCGGATCGGGCGTGCGCAGATGGATGTGATCCCAGGTAAAGGTCGCCATGGCGTTTCTCCCGTTGTGACGTTTTGAAGCAATTTAGCGCATAGCCGGCGCCCTGGTGCAACGGGGCGTCCCGCTGCGACACCATCGCAAGCCCTGGTTGATCCAGATCAATTCCCGCTTCGCTCCGGCGCTCATCCTGCCATGTCATCCATAGGAGAATCTCATGATGTGGTGGAACGACTATGGGCCGGGACCGTGGATGTATTTCATGCCGGTGTTCTTCATCCTGATGATGGGCGCCTGTGTGTTCATGATGTTTTTCATGATGCGCGGCCGCCGCCGCGGCCAAAGCGGCTCGCTTGAAATCCTGAAGGAGCGCTTCGCGCGCGGCGAAATCGACAAGGCCGAATACGAAGAACGCCGGCGCCTACTGGACGCCTGAGCATGAGCGCTCCGCAAAACGGCGAACAGATCTACACCTGCCCGATGCACAAGGACGTGCGCCAGGCCGGTCCCGGCAAGTGCCCGCATTGCGGCATGGCCTTGCTGCCTGAAGGCGCGCGCTTCGCCATGGTCCGGCACATGTTCTCCAACCCGCTGCCCCTGGTGCTGATGGGCGCGATTATGGTTGTGCTGATGATAGCCGCGGTGATGACGCGCTGACGGCCGCGCCGCGCGCGTCGAAGCTCATCGGCAACGCGACGATAAACAGCGGCAGGATGAACAAGGGGCCGAACGCAATTCCGGTCAGATGCGCCAGCGCCGCCGCCACCAGCGCTAGCAGCAGCACGCCGCGCCCCGGCATCGCCAGCTTGAGCGCGCAGTAGCATGCGTACCAGCTCGCCGACAGCCACACGAACAGCGCCGGCACATAGGGGATGAGCGCGAACGGCGCGGTGAGCAGCAGCATCACCGGCGGATAGCTGTAGTGATAGCCGTCGAGCGTCGAGCGGCGAGCCGACGATGGTCTCCTGGAAGGCGTGTCCTCATAAAACACGCTGTGCGCTATGTCCGCTATTCGCCAAAAAGCAGACATTCGTCGGCACACTTACATTGGCACTTGGCCGCGATAAGTTTGCGCGCGCCGGCTTATCCCCCGCTTTAGCTGAAAATTTCCAGCGCACGCCCGCGCAAGACTTAACACTTTTCTTTATAGGATTATATTCTAGACCGTCCGACTCAATTGAGGGCGTCATCTAGAGGCGTCTAAATGATGGAGCCGGATGCGGCGCCCGCGGGCGGGAGATGAACGCAACCCCCCAAGCTCCCGGGCGGCGCCGGGGCTCCGCCCGGGGACACTAGGATCCCCTGCCAGGAGCTGGCTGACGGCGGGCCATCAGGCTTGCCCGAGGCTCGAAAGACGCGGCCACCCGAAAGGGGCAGGCGTCTCAGAGCCGGAGGCAAGGCGAAACGGCGCGTCAGAAAGCGCGGCCCGGCGCCGTAACGACGTCGCGATGGAGCGCCGCCGGGCGCGCGCGTCTCACCAGACGCGCCCACGCCGCAAGGCGTGGATTGAACAAGGATGCGCCACCGCAAGTCGGGTTTACCCGACTTGCGCACTAAACATGCTCGATCTCGGGTAAACCCGAGATCGAGTGCGCTCCGTCCCCTCGCATAGCCGAGGGGGAGAGAGGGGAATACGGCGTACCCGGCGCCGCCAAGAATACGGGCGGCGAAGCTTGCCATGACCCATTTATGACAGCCGGCGTCGCCGCCACGTTGTGCACAACTGCGCCAAGCCTGCGCGCATTTTGCTTCATGCGCCGCGCATTTTTGCTTACATGCGATGCGTCGAAATTTCAGGCTGAGCAGCGATGGCGCGCAAGACCATTCAGGCGGCGGGAGGCATCGTGGTGCGCGGCGGCGCGCGCCCGCGCATCGCCGTGGTCCAGCGCAGCAAGGACGAGCGCTGGGTGCTGCCGCGCGGCAAACTCGAGCGCGGCGAGAATCCGGCCCGCGGCGCCCGCCGCGAAGTGGTGGAAGAGACCGGTCATCGCGTGAAGGTGCACGAGTTTCTCGGCGCCATCATCTATCGCGCGCGCGGCCGGCCGAAGGTCGTGCAGTTCTGGCGCATGCAGGCTTACGAGCGGCCGAGCCGCGACATCATGAAGGACATCGTGGCGGTCGAGTGGCTGCCGCTCGCCGCGGCGGTGCGGCGGTTGAGCTATCCGCTGGAGAAGCTGTTCCTGCGCCATGTCGGACGCCGCATGCTCAAGCGGCGGCGGCGCAAGACTGCAAGGCGCAAGACGATCCGTAAATCGGCCAAGGCGCGCAAGCGTCGTCCGTCTTCCACTAAGAAAACCGCCGCGCGACACAAAGCGAAGGCGCGGCCCGCAGAGACGACCGCAACGCATCGGACCATGCTGCAACGCGTATTGGGACGTATCTCGCGCTGAGCCGATGCCGACACAGGCAGCGGCGTGCGTGCAGAAACTTCGCCGCAATCCCGCCGCAAGTCTTGCCGAAATTTAATGCGCGTGGCGGCGGCCCAAGGCCATTTCGAAACGCTCCATTCACCGCGCATTCACGCGAAAAATGGAAACTTACGGCCAAGACGAACGTTATCGCTGCAAACCCCTATCGCTGGAAATGCACCGATCGGTCGTTCAACGAGTACCGATCGGTCGTTCAACGAGTACGGCCGAGCGAATCGATCAAAGGAGTGCGCCATGACCAAGCTGACCAAGACCCTGACAGCTCTCGCGGCTGCCGCGACCATTGCCGTCGCGGCCGTGGCCGCCCCGCAACCGGCTGAGGCACGCGGCGGACGCATTGCCGCCGGCATCATCGGCGGCCTGGCCGCCGGCGCCCTGATCGGCGCGGCCGTCAATGGCCCTTATTACGGTTACGGACCCTATTACGGTTACGGGCCCGGCTATTACCCCAGACCGGTCTATTACGACGAATCGCCCTGCTACTGGAGCCCCCGGCGATTCTGGGACGGCTGGCGCTGGCATGTGCGGCGCGTGCGGGTTTGCGACTAGGCGGCTCGCCGAGACCGCGCACAAATGAATCGAAAAGCCCGGAATCTTCCGATTCCGGGCCTTTTCGAAAGGGGGCGTGAACCTAGACCATCAAATTTCCGACATATTATTAAGCCTGCCTCTTTTACAGGAGCCGGGACAGGCTTTAGATTTATCGCTTGGCGGCCGGCCCCGGCCGGCCCCGACCCTGGAGGGAATACCCTATGAAGAAGACCATTCTTGCTTTAGCAGCGGCCGCTACCATCGCCGCGGCCACTCTATCCGCGCCGACTACCGCCGACGCCCGCTGGCGCGGCGGCGGGATTGGGCTCGGCGTCCTCGGTGGCGTCGTCCTCGGCACCATCATCGGTACCGCAATCGTCAACCATGATGGCTACTATAGATACGACGACTACCGCGATGCGCCTCAGGGCTGTTATTGGGCCCGCAAAGCATGGCGCGACGAGGATGGCAACGTCCATTACGGCCGCCCGCGCCAATTCTGCGATTAATCGTCACGACGTCATCACTTCCCCCGGATGCAGTGCACCGCTTACGCGCTGCACCGCATCCGGGACACGTGTTCATCACCGCCGCATGTGGTCGAGCACCGCCGCGGTCGGCCAGCAATCGACCTTCAGCCCATTCTTTTTCTGATAGGCGCCGAGCGCCGCGCGCGTGAGCATGCCGGCCTTGCCGTCGATCTTGTCCTGGTAGAGCGCCAGCGCGGTCAGCCGCTTCTGCATCGCCTCGACGTCGCTGGTCTTGAGCTGCGCGTTCTTGCTCCACGGCGTCTGCAACGGCCGGCCGCCGGCGATGCGGTCGCTCAGGTGGCCGACGAACAGCACGTAGAGATCCGAATAATTGTAGTCCTTCAGCACGTAATAGTTTTTCGGCGTGAGGAAAGCCGGCCCATAGGTGCCTTCTGGCAACAGCAAGGACGCCTCGGCCGCGAGCTCCACGCCGGTCAGCTTGCGTCCGTAGGTTGGCAGGTAGCCGCGCTTGAGCCATTCGGCGACCGGCATCATCACGCTTGGCTCGGCGATGGTGCAATCGACGTCTGATCTCACGCGCACCTCGATCGCCCACGGCTTGCCGGCCTGCCAGCCCTTGCCGGCGAGCTGCTTGGCCGCGGAAGCCAGCGCATCGGGCACCGAATGCCAGATGTCGGCGCGGCCGTCGCCGTCGAAATCGACGGCGTATTTGTAGAACTCCGACGGCAGGAACTGCGTGAGGCCCATGGCGCCGCCCCAGGACGAGCGCAGGTCGGCGCGCGGCACGCCGTCCTGCAGCATTTTCAGCGCGTGCAGGAATTCGTTGCGGAAGAAATCCTTGCGCTTACCGACATAGGCCTGCGTCGCCAGCACGCGGATGGCGTCGTGCGGCTGTTTTTCGCCGCCGTAATCGGTCTCGCGCCCCCAAATCGCCAGCACCACATTACCCGGCACGCCGAATTCCTTCTCGATGCGCGCCAGCGTGTCGTGGTATTGCGCGGCGAGTTTTTTGCCCTGGGCGGCGAGACGGGCGAAAGTCGGCTCGCGCAGATATTGCGCCGGCGTCTGCACGAATTCCGGCTGCTGCGGCGCGGTTTCCGGCCGGCCGGGCAGCGCGAGATCGGGCAGCGAGAGATCCGGCCCGAGATTGCGTGTGGCGGCATCGTATGTGGCGCGCGCGACGCCGAGCGCTTGCGCCTGCGGCCACATCTCGGCGAGGAATTTCTGGAATGCCGCGTCGGCGGCGTGCGCGCCTTGCGCCGCCAGCAGCACGACCGCAAATAAAAGGAATGCAGCGCTGCGCAATTTTCGGCCCGGCCTCCGCGTGATGTCCGCTCTACGCCTTATAGGCGATTCTTTGCGGCTAAAGCTTGCCCAGACCATCGGCAATCATGCGCCGCGTGCGTTCCGGCAGGCTGCCTGCGCGCGCCAGCAGCACGAAACGCGGCTCGGTGGCCTTGAGGCGAATCCGCAGCAGCGGCGCATAAGCCGCCGAAAAATAGAACGCCGCCACGTCGTCCGCGCTCGGAAACTCCATCAGCACGGCGCGATCGGGCACGAACGATCCGGCGAGCGGCGTGACCGCGCCGCCGCGTGCGATGTAGCGGCAGCCGTAGTCCTTGATCACGTCGGCCACGCGCGCGGCATAGGGCTTGAAGGCGTCCGCATCGCGCATGCGGTGCGCGCCGATCGCGAAGGCCTGGCCGGCGCCCGGCGGCTCGATGCCTTCGACCAGGAACGCGCTGACCGCGGGCTTCGATGTGAGCGCAGCCAGATCGGCGCCGTCATCGACCAGCGCGATCAGCGGTGCGCCGAAGCTCCACGCCTGCTCGAACGAAATCGTCTCGCCGTCGGCGACCAGATGACAGCCCTTCGGCAGTTGTGCGGCCGAAAGCCCACTGGCGACGAGATAACGCATCTAGCGCGAGAACTTCTTATACTTCAGTCTATGCGGAATGATGCTGTCCTGGCCCAGGCGGCGCATCTTGTCAGCTTCGTAGTCCTGGAAATTGCCCTCGAACCATTCCACGTGGCTGTCGCCCTCGAAGGCCAGCATGTGGGTGGCGATGCGGTCGAGGAACCAGCGGTCATGGCTGATGATGACGGCGCAGCCGGCAAAATCCTCCAGCGCCTCTTCCAGCGCGCGCAGCGTATCGACGTCGAGATCGTTGGTCGGTTCGTCGAGCAACAGCAGATTGGCGCCGGTGCGCAGCATCTTGGCGAGATGCACGCGGTTGCGTTCGCCGCCTGACAGCGTGCCGACTTTTTTCTGCTGGTCGGCGCCCTTGAAATTGAACAATGAGACGTAAGCGCGCGAGTTCATCTCCTTCTTGCCGACCAGGATGACGTCCTGGCCGTTGGAAATTTCCTCCCACACGTTCTTTTTGCCATCGAGCGTATCGCGCGACTGGTCGACATAGCCGAGTTGCACCGACGCACCGATCTTGATGGTGCCGGCGTCGGGCTTCTCCTGGCCGGTGATCATGCGGAACAGCGTGGTTTTGCCGGCGCCGTTCGGTCCGATCACGCCGACAATGCCGCCGGGCGGCAAATTGAACGTAAGGTCGTCGATCAGCAGGTTGTCGCCATAGCCTTTCTTGAGATGGTCGAAGTCGACCACGTGCTGGCCGAGCCGCTCGGCCACCGGAATGGTGATCTGCGCGACGGTGTTCTGCCTGGCGTTGGCGATCTTGAGCAGTTCCTCATAGCGCTCGTAGCGCGCCTTGGATTTGGCCTGCCGCGCCTTCGGGGAGGATGAAATCCACTCGCTTTCGCGCTCGAGCGTGCGCCGGCGCGATTCATCTTCGCGGCCTTCCTGCTCCATCCGCTTCTGTTTCTGATGTAGCCAGGAGGTGTAGTTGCCCTCGTAGGGAATGCCGCGGCCGTGGTCGAGCTCGAGAATCCACCCGGTAACGTTGTCGAGGAAGTAGCGGTCGTGGGTGACGATCAGGATGGCGCCCGGATATTTGCGCAGATGGCCTTCCAGCCAGTTCACGCTCTCGGCGTCGAGATGGTTGGTCGGCTCGTCCAGCAGCAACAAATCGGGCTGGTCGAGCAGCAGCTTGCACAGCGCGACGCGGCGGCGCTCGCCGCCGGAAAGCTTGGTCACCTCGGCGTCATCGGCCGGGCAGCGCAGCGCGTCCATCGCCAGGTCGACCTGGCTGTCGAGGTCCCACAGGTTCTGGCTGTCGATCTTGTCCTGCAGCTTGGCCATCTCGTCGGCGGTCTCGTCCGAATAGTTGGCGGCGATCTCGTTGTAGCGGTCGAGCACCGCCTTCTTGGCGGCGACGCCCTCCATCACGTTCTCGCGCACGGTCTTTTTCGGATCGAGTTGCGGCTCCTGTTCCAGGTAGCCGACGCGGGCGCCTTCGGCGACCCAGCCTTCGCCGGCGAACTCGGTGTCGATGCCGGCCATGATGCGCAGCAGCGTGGACTTGCCGGAACCGTTGACGCCGAGCACGCCGATCTTGGCGTCCGGATAGAAGGACAAATGGATATTTTCCAGCACCTTCTTGCCGGCCGGATAGGCCTTGGTCAGACCCTCCATGTGATAGATGAATTGGCGACCGTTCATTGACCTTTTGAAACCTCTGCTCACCCGGCGGAATCCGCCCGCGCGTGAAACACCACGCCGCCGGACGCTTTGTCGGGAAATTCGAGGCTGATGTAGCGACGCCAAGCAGCAAAGGCAAGCAGGCCGGTTGCCGGACCGGCGCCCGGCTGCCGACGCTCGTGAATAGGCGGTGCGCGAAACGTTGCGCCCGTCAGAGGTAAGGCTTGCCCTTTTCCAGCAAGGCGCGGATCTGCGAAACCGACTTGCCGGTGGCAAGCTGATAGTGCGGCTTGTCGACGAAGGAGGTCCAGTCTCCGCCCCACTCGATGCCCGGCACGTTCGCCTTGATCAGCTTGCCGAGGTCGACATAGGCCTTGTCTTCCTTGCCAGGCTTGCCTTCGTAGTACGTGCCGTTCTCGAAGATGCCGACGTCCCAGGCGATGCCGAAATTGTGGTTGCTCTGCCCGCCCTTGGCTTTGGTGACAATCGGCCGCTTCTTCGCCAGATCGTCCTGTTCGGCATAGGTGCGGGTCCCGGAAATGATTTTGTATGTCAACGGCGCGTTTTTGACCGCGTTCATGAATTGCCGCGCTTTGGTTTGCGCGGCCGGAACGAGGCTGACGATGTTTGATTCCGTGCGCTGATCGAACGCGCCCAGATTCGTCTTGATCCTTTCGGACTCGGCCAGCAACGCCTCTTCCGCCGCGTCCACCTTGTCGCTCCATTTTCCGTCAAGCGGGCCAATATAGAAACCGCACGACGACAGAATTCGCTGCAGAAAGAGAATGTCGGTCTTGAACAGTTTCGCACTCATAACGCCCCTCCCATCGGTAGGTTTGGTTCCGAAACAATACCATTAAACCCTGGGTTGTTCCCATGCAATTTGTCTTGGGCCCAGGCGTTTGCCGGCACGGGCTGGGCGTTAACAGGCCGGAAAGCCTGCAATGCGAATTCATCCCGTGCGCCGCGCATTCTCCGAGAATTTGACGCGATTTTTACGGTCGCGGCCGCATGCTTTGCGTGAACCTGGCCGCCTAAGGGGGCGACTAAGGGACAAGCGGGCGAAAGCCGCCCGCATGTGGTGGGGATTTAAGTCATGGGTCGGGCCATAACGGCCATTTCGGGTTCTGCGGCGGCATTGCTGCCCCGTCCGCTTGCCGACATCGGGCACGTCCTTGCTACCTACTGGTGCGACTTGACCCGCCAGCTGTTCGACGACTACCGGCCCGAGTTGCACTATATGCGCGGTCCCGGCCCCGCCTGGCGGGCCAAAAACGGCAACAAACGCGCGGGCTGATACCCCCCTATCTTTTCGGTTTACCGGCTCTAAATTGGCACCGTCCGGGGCAATCTGGATGCCATCAAGGAGCTTGTGCGCATGGTTCGGGCAGCCATTCTCGACGACTATCAGAACGTGGCGTTGAAACTCGCGGACTGGTCCACGCTAGCCAAGGACGTCGAGATCAAGGTCTTCGATAAGCCGTTTGCCAGCCAGGACCAGGCCGTCAAGGCGTTGCAGGGCTTTGCCATCGTCGTCGGGATGCGCGAGCGCACGCCGTTTCCGCGCAAGACGATCGAGGCGCTGCCCGACTTGAAGCTCTTGATCACAACCGGCGCGAAGAATAATTCATTCGATATC
>Ga0097691_1002747_pt1 | contig 11366 bp, 8 predicted proteins | sample NGESurdeep072012_8_FD_72858 | JGI IMG/M metagenome (GOLD analysis project Ga0097691, IMG submission 72858) | Arctic peat soil microbial communities from Barrow, Alaska - NGEE Surface sample 210-1 deep-072012 | ecosystem: Environmental > Terrestrial > Soil > Wetlands > Peat ...
GGCGGTGACCGCGGTCGACTTGCCTACCTGGCGGCGCCCGCGCACTGCGAGGATGCGGCCCTTGCCGGTTTTGCGCACCTCGGTGAGGCTGCCAGCGAACCGATCGAGAAGTTCCGTGCGTCCAAACATGAGCGGCCTAACTGTCAACAACGTATGTTACACAACAGTATGTTACTGAAGCGTCGCATGCATGAACGCTCGTAGCAACGCCAAGCCGCGTCCAAGGGCGTCCCCTCTGCTCAGGTTGCGAAATGGTTGGGGTACTCGTCCGACGTCATCACCCGTGAGATCTACACCCACCTGTTCGACGCTGACACCGCTCGCCACGCGAAGGACATGGCCGCTGGTGGCCGACCGACCGTGAAGCGCGAGGCGACAATCACCGGGATCAGCGACGCACGCTAGTCCTGCTCCGCGTTCTTCTTCGCGATGCGGGCTGCCTTACGGCTCAGCAACTGCGCAGGCATTTCGAACACAGCATGCAGGACCTCGGCCATCAGTTCCAGGATCTCGTCCGCTTCCTCAGCGGACACAGGCTCCACGAAGTCGCCATGTGCCATGTCGTTGCCCAGGTATCGCACCTCATGGGCCTGGTCCCTGACAAGCTCGCTAACGAGGCCATGTTCGTGCATCTTCTCGATCTTGTCGAAGAGCGTCCCCTTGGTGATCCCTTTGTCCTTGGCGGTCGCCTCGATGACGGCTCTGGCGAGCATGACTGCGGCGCGATGTGCGCCGATGCTTTGGCACTCATGAGCCTCGCTGGCCGCCGCTCCGATGTGCTTGGGCACGTCTGGGTACTCACGCCCGACCCCGATCTTGGGAATCCAGGCCCCGGTGCGCTCCGACCAGCCCCATCGGCTGTCATTGTCGTTGTAGTCGTTGGGATCGCTCGTTGACTCCCCGCTCGCGATGCTCAATAGACCGCAGTTGTCGCACGTGAAGGGTGCCTGAATAGTGGCCCGGCGGTCGCCCCCAAAGCGAGACCAGATCACCTTGACCTGCTTGCCGAAGGGCGTCATGTGCGTGAGGCGTCCGCAGTATGCGCAAGTTGTCGAGGCCATGGGCGCAGCCTACGGGCTCGCCCCGCCTAGCCTTCTAGGTTAGATGTCTGCAAAGAATGACGAGTCGATGTGAACGTCCTCCACCGTGCGGATGTCAGTCGTGACGCCCAGGTCATACCGCTTGAGAAGTTCACAAAGGCGGTCTCCATCGATGAGGTCAATGGGCGGAGCTCCGTCACGTGTCGATTCCCTCTTGGAATCGGCGGTGAAAGTGCCAGTTGTGATGAGCAGTCCCTTGTCTCCGCGTCCGGCCATCGCGCCACGGAAGTCGCGAACGGCACCGGGGCCGACGCTGCCCCGGTAACGCTTGCACTGAAAGAACACGGGGAAACTCACCAGTCCCATGCGGTAGACGCCGAGACCGTCGATGCCGCCGTCACCGCTCTGCCCCGTGACTTTGACGCTGTCGAAGTCAGCCTCCCTCAGCAGCCGCTGGGTCAATCTCTCGAAGCCGTCGGGTGGCATGGCCATCAGTCGGTCGAGCAATTGCTCCTTCCAACTCGGATCCTCTCCCGGACCAGAATCGTTGGCGTCGTCCGACTTGGAGGACTTCTTCTTTCGATCCTTACGCAGTTCAGCGATGAAGGCGGACAACAGCATCTGCACATGCGCGCGCTTCTCCTCCTCGTTCGCCTTCGAATCGGTCAGTAGCGACACGGCGTCGTCAGTAAGCACCCAGACTCCGCGTGCACTGTTCGTCAGCAGACCCATGCCTTTGAGATAGGTGCGTGCCCAAGCGAGCCGGTACCCGATTTCGGTCTCCGGCCCATCGAGGTGAAGTACAGCCTGCTGGTCGTCGGAGAAGTCTTCCCGCTTCACGACTGCATCCACCATCTCGCTGATGGACGCAGAACCGCCCAACTCTGAGATGGCCAATAGTGCTGGCCAGAGGAGTTCGTGATAGCGCGGGACCTCAGTGGCTATCGTCATCTGGCCATCATGCCGCTTCGCTGGCTCCCTCGCGCATCGCGCCTAACGTAGTCGGCCCAGCCCTCCAATGGAGCCACGGAATCGCATTCGCTCCAACCGGAGCCCTTACGGAGCCCTTCAGCCGTGCAAATGGCCCGGTCCTGAGGCCACAAACAGCCCCCGACCAGGCCAGACACTGGTGGGCCCCGTCGGGCTCGAACCGACGACCTACGGATTAAAAGAGCCATCTGGGTGTGCGCGTTGGCGCGAATCCTGTTGATTTCGTGCGTGATCAGCTCTCAGCGCTCTGCACGCCGTGGGGGTGGTGCTCACGCTCGTGCGGACTCGTTGCGGACTCCCAAGTGCTTGGCTCAACGCGGTGTCGATGAGATGTTTGCCTTAGGTTGGCGCTAAATGCACGCCGAGTGGCACATGCTCAGATCTCGATGGTGGACCGTGTGGACGTTGTCGTCCACGCCGTCGCCCAAGGAAGTTCGTGGAAGAATCAGGACGAACCCGGGAGGCAGCGATGCGCTACAACCTCACCCAAGACGGCGAGGCCGTTGAGATCCACGTCCAGGACGCCGGAGAGCGCGCCCCGCAGGTGCTCGCGTCATTCCAGGAGTGCCAGGAGGGACGGTGCGGCTGCCCGACCGACCAGAACGACCGGCTCGCGAGCATTGAAGTGGGAGGCGGCGAGGGCGAGCTCACAGTTCACCTCACACCACGCCCCGGTGAGCACCTCGACCCTGATGCGCTGCGTGCCTGCATGGACTACACCCTGGAATCCGCCGCCGCCAATCCGTTGTAGGCGTGCCCACATCGTGGCAGAACTGGCGCCGCTGATGTCCCCGACCCAAACCGACCGTGATGCGAGGTGGTTGCGGGCGGCCCGGCAAGCCAAGGCCCTGGCCTGGTTCTCCCTGGCCTGGATGACCGGTGAAGGTGTCCTTGGCCTGATTGCAGGCATCACGGCTAACTCGATCTCCCTGATCGGGTGGGCGCTCGGCTCCGTCATAGAGGGCCTGGCCTCGATCATCGTGATCTGGCGATTCACCGGCTCCCGAACGGTGTCTGAGACTTCAGAGCGACGCGCACAACGAGCCGTCGCAGTCTCCTTCTTCCTGCTGGCTCCCTACATCGGGGTGGAGTCCATCCGCGATCTTGGCGGCGCACATGAGATGACGCCGAGTGTTCTCGGGGTGGCTGTCACCGCCGCCAGCCTGGTCGTGATGCCGCTGCTCGGGCGGGCCAAGCAGCGGCTGGGCGAGCGCCTGGACTCTGGTGCCACCGTCGGAGAAGGGATTCAGAACTACCTGTGCGCCGCCCAAGCCGGGGCCGTCCTGCTCGGGCTGGGCGCGACGGCAGCGTTTGGGTGGAGCTGGCTTGACCCGGTCATCGGACTGCTCTTGGCCGGTTGGGCCGTCTACGAGGGCATAGAAGCCTGGCATGGAGAGGACTGTTGCTAGGCATGTGGGATGCCCGCCGAACCCTCCTTTCGCTGGACCGTCTCTCAACAGCTCCGTATCAAGGAAGGGACTGCACATGTGGCGTGACCTGCTCGTGCCCCTGGGTGGGGCAATCGTGGCGAGCTGGCTGGCGCTGATCGTGGCCCTGCTGGTCATTCGGCCGAAGGGCAACCTGCTGCGTGAGTCACTTCGGATCCTGCCCGACCTGATCAGGTTGTTAAAGAATCTGAGCACCGACGTCACTCTTCCTCGCGAAGTCCGGATCCGGCTGGGCCTGCTGATGGCCTACCTGGCCCTGCCCATTGACCTCATTCCGGACTTCATCCCGGTCCTGGGCTATGCCGACGACGCGATTGTGGCCGTCGCCGTCCTGCGTAGCGTGGTCCACAGGGTCGGGCTCGAACCGCTGCGCGGGCAATGGCCGGGTACCCCGGACGGGTTCGTGGCCCTATGCCGACTTGCTGGTCTCCGGCCCCAACCCGGCCTCGATCTGGCCTAGACCCAGCGGACTTCGCCCTGCCGGAGCTTCGGGGTAGATGTCTTTCCCGAGCGTCCGGGGTGCAGCCGGCGTCGGTGATTGAGGCGACTTTCACTTCGAGCACCTGTTCTGGGGCGCCCTGCAGAAATTAACTCCTGTGAAACATTGGGGTGTTGGCGTGGAAGTCCGCCGCCGCTAGTGTCTGTCTCGATGCAGAAACAGGCCCGGTTGGGACTCGTCGGGCTTCACAGGGGGAGGTCGGATGTTCGGTAGGCCTGAAGAGGTCCTGGAGTTCATCAAGAACGAGGACGTCAAATTCGTCGATGTTCGCTTCTGCGACCTGCCCGGCGTCATGCAGCACTTCAACGTGCCGGCCGCCTCCCTGACACTCGACTTCTTCACCGAGGGCCAGATGTTTGACGGTTCTTCGATCCGCGGTTTCCAGGCCATTCACGAGTCCGACATGAAGCTCATACCGGACCCCAAGACCGCCTACCTGGACCCGTTCCGCGAGCAGAAGACGCTCATCATGAACTTCTCGATCGTGGACCCGTTCACTGACGAGCCCTATAGCCGCGACCCGCGCAACATCGCGGCCAAGGCCGAGGCCTACCTGAAGTCGACAGGCATCGCCGATGTCGCGTACTTCGGTCCCGAGCCTGAGTTCTACATCTTCGATGATGTGCGCTACGAGACCAAGCAGAATGCCTCGTACTACTACATCGACTCGATCGAGGCGGCCTGGAACACCGGCCGTGTTGAGGAGGGCGGCAACCAGGGTTACAAGACCCGGTATAAGGGTGGCTACTTCCCGGTCCCGCCGCTCGATCATTTCGCCGACATGCGTGATCAGATATGTCTGAAGCTGGCTGAGGTCGGCCTGGATGTCGAGCGTGGCCACCACGAGGTCGGCACGGCGGGGCAGCAGGAGATCACCTACCGTTTCGGCTCCCTGCTGCAGGCCGGGGACGACCTGATGAAGTTCAAGTACGTCGTCAAGAACGTCGCGTGGCACGGTGGCAAGACCGCCACGTTCATGCCTAAGCCGATCTTCGGGGAGAACGGCTCGGGGATGCACAACCACCAGAGCCTGTGGAAGGACGGCGAGCCGCTTTTCTATGACGAGCGCGGTTACGGCGGCCTCTCGGACCTCGCCCGCTGGTACATCGGGGGTTTGCTCAAGCACGCCCCGTCGGTGTTGGCGTTCACCAACCCGACGGTCAACTCCTATCACCGTCTGGTCCCGGGTTATGAGGCTCCGGTCAACCTGGTGTACTCAGCGCGCAACCGCTCTGCCTGCGTCCGCGTCCCGATTACCGGTAACTCGCCCAAGGCCAAGCGCATCGAGTTCCGCATCCCGGACCCGTCGGCCAACCCCTACCTCGCCTTCGCTGCGCAGCTGATGGCTGGCCTCGACGGGATCAAGAACCGCACCGAGCCCCCCGCGCCGGTCGACAAGGACCTCTACGAGCTCCCCCCCGAGGAGCATGACCAGATCGACCAGGTTCCTGGTTCGCTGCCCGAGGTGCTGGCAGCGCTCGCGGCGGATCACGACTACCTGCTCGAGGGCGACGTCTTCACCAAGGACCTGATCGAGACCTGGATCGAGTGGAAGACCGTCAACGAGGTCGACCCAATCCGGTTCCGCCCGCACCCCCACGAGTTCGAGATGTATTACGACCTCTGAGGATCGCCGGCGCTGAGCGCCGAGTTCTGTTCTGCCACAACGCAGTCGCTGACGCGGACCCACCTCCGGGGGGTCCGCGTCAGCGCGTACCGGGCCACTCGAGCTCATGGGCAAGGGCTTCAAGAAGGAGTTGGACCACGCATTATCGCCATCGGTGGCTTGCTCAATCTGGCGCAAACAACTCGTCTATGAAGCCGCGCACCGGTGGTGTGTAGGTGCCGGTTCCTGCGCCAAGGGCAAGCCATGTGGCGCGGCCCACGATGCCGTTGGCAGTCAGGTGCCGGGCGCGCTGGAAGGCGACGACCCGGTCCCGGGTCGTGGGGCCGAACGTCCCGTCGGCCTCCGGCGCGCCCAGACGGCGCTGCAGCTCGACTACCGCGCCCCCACGTGAACCGCTGGCCAGCCTCACATTGAGGTAGGGCGTCAGGAGGTTGCCCCGTGCCGCCCATCCGGTGACTCCCGGGCAGGTGAGGTTGTAGTCGCGCGGGCCGTCGGTCCACTGGGTCAGCCAGGGCTTGCTCCCGGCGTAGCTCGCCACGGCGCAGGTTGCCCTGGCAGCCTCCCGGCCCTGGTGGCCGACCGGCACCCAGGTGGGCTCGCCCGGCATAACACGGGCGCCGGTGATCGACCTCCATGCCTTGTCATAGGAGTAGATGCCCGCGCGCAGGCCCGCTGCACGGTAGCGGGCGATGACGCCGTCGATGACCGCGTTGTTGTTGACGGCGCTGTCCGACCACGGCGACTTCGTCCGGGGCTCGACATCCACCCAGACCATCGGCGACCGAAGACCCACCCGGGCCATCGTGGCGATGTTGAACCCGGCCTCTGCAGCCCCGACACGTCCCAGCCGCACCAGAAGCGGCCCACTGCCGCCGTAGCGGGTCAGCTCGGCGCTGGTCGGGTAGGTGGAGACCGCGTACGCGCCCGTCCACAGGTGGCTGGTCCTGACGGACGCGACCTGGCGGGCCAGACACGGGTTGGCCCGGAACGAGCCGCCGTCGGTCAGACCGAGCACGACGAAGGTTGCGGTGGCCATGGGACCCGGCAGTCCGTAACCGCCTCCACCTTTGGGGCACTGGGGCCAGGAGATGTCATTGCCATACGCGGTGGTTCCGGGCGCAGCCGGCCCGAGAGCGCCGGCGGGCGCTGCGACGGTGACTGGGGAGGCGGAGGACGCCGAGACAGAAAGGACCAAGGCCAAGGTGGCGGCGAAGGTGGTCAGCCGGCCAGGTCGGACGGTTGGTGCGAGCTCCACAATCCCCCCGCGCAACGCCAGCTTCATGACAGTCACCGAGCCCAACCGTCCGCCGGAGGAAGTGGGCGCCGGACTGCTGCCCATGCTACGACCTGTGGGGAAGTGCGGCAGAGCCGCAGAGATGGCAGTCGTGCGGTACCCCGCAGAGAAGGGCACGGCATACCCGCGTTGGGCTGGGACCGGTGCCGCAGACTCAGGAGTTGTATGCCGCGTCGACGGCCGCGCTGAGAGCGACGCGTGGCCAGCGCACCCCGAGGACGACGATGGCAAGGAGACTGCCGACGGCACAGATGGCAACAGACAAAGCCGGGGACGTGAGCTCGGCCAGATATCCCGCCGCGAGGAACGCGATTCCGCTGGCGGCCACCGAGAGTGCACCTGCGAGGCCGAAGACCCTGCCACGCATGTGCGCAGGAATGACCAGCGAGAAGGTCGACTGCAGGGGCAGCATGAACGCCTGCAGCACCCCGCACACGAACCACAACAGCCAGGTGACTGCCAGCGGCGGGGCAAAGATGGTCCCCACGAGGGGTAACGGCATCAGCAGCGCCAGGAAGAGGATCCGGGAGTTCTGGCGTTCGGGCTGCCAGTGTCCGACCATCACCAGCCCAGCCACGGTGCCGAAGATCGGCGCAGCCATGAGGAGACCGCCGAAGCTGGCTGACCCGGACTTCCCCTGTGCATAGGCGATCGCCACCGCCTCCGGTGCCGCTATCGCCCACACCGAGCACAGGCTCAGCGCCAGCAGCGACGCCAAGACCCTGTGACGGAAGAGGTAGCTGGCGCCGGCCCCGATGTCACGGAAGAACCCCACGACGCCAGCGGATGGCGTGCCGCAGAGGGGTTGGACCTTGACCACCAGGGTTATGACCAGAGCCGAGAGCACGAAGGTGACGAGATCGGCCCACAGTCCCAAGGCGGGGCCCACCCAGGCCACCACCAGCCCGCCGAGGCCAAGCCCGATAGCCTGGTTGACCTGGTCGCTTATCGTTCTCAGGCCCAGCGCCCGGGCGTAGAGCCGGCGATCCGTGAACAGGTCGGTCATCAAGATCTGGCTGGCGGCGATGGCCGGCCCTCCAACGAGCTCGATCAGGAAGAGCAGGGCGAACAGGATCCACAAGGTGACGTGGGTGCTCACGGCAAGGATGAGCGCACCCACCAGAGCTGCTCGCAGCAGGTGCGCGGCAATCAGGACGTACTTGTAAGGGATGCGGTCGGCGATCGGCGCAAGGAGACTGCGCCCGAAGATGCTGGGGAGAAGACTGACCGCAAAGGTTGCGGCCGCGGCAAATGGCGACGCGGTGCGCTCGAACACGAACACGGCCACGGTCACCCGCGCCAGATAGTCCCCCCACGTGGACAAGGCCGCGGTGACGAAAATGGCCAGATAGGCCCGGCTCCGGAAGACCTCGGCGTACGAGGGCATGGGATCGCTGCCGCCCGGCCGCTCCCCCGTCCCGTTCATGATGCGAGGCTACTCGTCTGGTGCGGCCTTCTCGCGCGACTCGTAGAAGTTCGCGACAACCGCGGCCCTCGCGCGTCGCGCCAGGCGCCGGTAGACCTCGGCCAGCTCGGCACCTTGCCCAGCCTCACGGCCCACGATCCGTCCGATGCCATCAGCGTCCCGCAGGTCGCTGGGGAGCGCTTCGACCGGTCGGCCGCGCCACAGCACCGCGGCGTTGCGCAGTGAAGACGTGAACGTCCATGCCCGAGCCAGCGTCTCGACATCTTCACCAGGGATCAGGTCGGCCTCACCGGCAGCCACCAGTGCCGCGAGGGTCCCGGTCGTGCGAAGTGCCTCGATCTCCCAGGCGTGGCGCAGCTGCACGAGCTGAGCCGTCCACTCGACGTCCGAGAGCCCGCCCAGCCCGAGCTTGAAGTGCGTCTTGGGATCCGCGCCTCGGGGCAGACGCTCGGACTCCATCCGCGCCTTGAGCGTGCGGATCTCCCGTATGGCGCGGTCGGACACCCCGCCCTTGGGCCACCGGATGGGGTATATCACGTCGCAGAACGCCAGGCCGAGATCAGGGTCGCCGGCTACCGGAGCGGCGCGCAGCAGAGCCTGGGCCTCCCAGGTGAGGGACCAGCGCTCGTAGTACGCGGCATACCCCGCGAGCGACCGAACCAGCGGCCCGGTCTTGCCCTCCGGTCGTAGGCCGGGGTCGATGACCAGCTGGGGATCCGGACCGGCCAACCCCATGAGTCGGAGGACCTCCTGAACGACGAGCGTGGCTTGGTTCTGGGCCACCGTTTCGCTCACCCCGTCGTCAGCGCGGTGGACGAACATGACGTCGGCATCTGAGCCATAGCCCATCTCGCCACCGCCGAGACGGCCCATGCCCACGACGAGCAAGCGGGTGCCCAGTGTCTGCCCGAGCTCGGCCTGCACGGCCCTGGTGGCAATGTCGAGGGCTGACTGCAGCGTGGCTGATGTCAGGTCGGTCAGGGCCGCGCCCACGCCGGCTAGGTCCAGCTTTCCGCTGAGGTCGCCGACCGCAATACGGAACAGCTCCTGCCGCCGGACGACACGCGCCGCCATCATTGCGTCGTCGGCCGTGTGCTTGCGAACGCTTGCTGACGTCATCGTGGCCAGGAGGCCCCGGCGGCTGCGGGGTGTCATTCCCCGGGCGGCGCCGAGGATCGCAACAGACTCCGGTGCTCGGGTGAGCAGGTCTGCGGCGTAACGACTTCGGGCGAGGACATGCGCCAGCCGCTCGGCCGCACTGCCCTCGTCTCGGAGCATCCTGAGATACCAGTGCGTCGCACCCAGGGAGTCACTGATCTGTCGAAAGGCCAACAAGCCCGCGTCCGGGTCGGCCTCGTCGGCGAACCAGCCGAGCATCACCGGCAGCAAGGTCCGCTGGATCGCAGCCCGCCTGGTCAGTCCGCCCGTGAGGGCTGCCAGATGGCGCATCGCCCCAGCGGGATCACGAAAGCCCAACGCTGCCAGTCGCTCTCGGGCTGCTTCAGGAGTCAGATGCGCCTCGGTGCTGCTGAGCCGTGCCGCTGCGGTCAGCAGCGGGCGGTAGAAGAGCCGCTCGTGTATTCGTCGCACCTCCCGGGCTTGCTGCTGCCACTGGGCCACGACGGCACCTGCAGAGTCCCTGCGGTGGCCTACGGCTCTGCCGAGCCGTCGCAGATCTCCCTCGGCGCTGGGCATGAGATGGGTACGCCTCAACCGGAACAGCTGGATCCTGTGTTCGAGAGTGCGCAAGAGCCGGTAGGACTCGTCCAGGACCGCCGCGTCCTCGCGCGCAACGTATCCGCCCTTGGACAGCGCCGCAAGGGCTTCCAACGTGGTTCCCGATCGCAGCGTCACGTCACTACGACCGTGAACCAGCTGCAGGAGCTGGACGCTGAACTCAACGTCGCGCAGCCCTCCGGGCCCGAGCTTGAGCTGACGGGCGGACTCCGCCGCGGGAACGTGCTCCTCAACCCTGCGACGCATGGCCTGGACGTCCTCGACGAAGTGCTCACGACTCGCGGCCTGCCAGACGAGCGGGCGTACGGCGTCGAGGTAGTCCCGACCGAGATCGGGGTCTCCAGCGACAGTCCTTGCCTTCAGCAGCGCCTGAAACTCCCACGTCTTGGCCCAACGCTCGTAGTACTGCAGGTGGCTGGCAATGGTTCGAACCAGCGGCCCGTTCTTGCCCTCCGGGCGCAGGGCGGCGTCGACGGGCCAGAGAGTGCCCTCAGCCGTGGCCGCCGAGCAGGCCCGCATCAGGGCTGTTGCCAGCTGGGCACCGACGGTGAGTGCCACCGTCTCGTCGGCGGCGGCATCGCTGACCGGCTCGACCACGAAGATGACGTCGACGTCGGAGACGTAGTTCAGCTCGCGTCCCCCGCACTTGCCCATGCCAATGACCGCCAACCGGCAGGCGTCAGCTGCCTCCCCGACCTCAGCGCGGGCGATCACGAGGGCCGCCTCCAGTGCGGCGGCGGCAAGGTCGGCCAGCGCCGCGGCCGTGGGGGGGAGCTCGTCGACCGCCCTCTCCGCGGTCAGATCCAGCGCCGCGATCCCGAGGAGGTCGCGTCGGTAGGCCAGCCGCAGAGCGTCGTATGCAGGGATCGTGCCAGCACTCGTGGCAATATCGGTCACCGCTGCGACCAACGCCAGGCGACGTTGTTCGGGGCTCTTGCGGGTGGCGTCGGTGACACAGCGCCAGTGCCCCGGATGTGTCACCAGATGGTCGACCAGCGCGGAGGATGCCCCCAGCACGGCCATAAGTCGATCACGTCCCGGGCCGGCATGACGTAGCGCGGCGATCAGCTCGCCCACGTGGTCCTCGCCATCGATGTCGGTCCGGTGCAACGACTCCATCAGGCGCACGAGCCCGAGGAGCGCGAGGTCAGGGTCTGCCACCTGGCTCAAGGCATCGGGCAGGCCATCACCGAAGACCTCGTCCAGCGGATCTGTCAGCCCAGCCAGCGCCGGGTCGTCCAGGAGCTCGTCGGCGCGCGCCGAGTCGGCAAACCCCAGTCGGGCCAGCCGAGCCGCTCGACTGGC
>Ga0097691_1002748_pt1 | contig 11363 bp, 10 predicted proteins | sample NGESurdeep072012_8_FD_72858 | JGI IMG/M metagenome (GOLD analysis project Ga0097691, IMG submission 72858) | Arctic peat soil microbial communities from Barrow, Alaska - NGEE Surface sample 210-1 deep-072012 | ecosystem: Environmental > Terrestrial > Soil > Wetlands > Peat ...
CGACGATGAATCGGGCCAACTGGCAACGGGAGGAGCCCGAAGTTCAACGGAAGGCGGCAGCCTTCAATCGATGGCACGAGCCGGATGATGCGAGAGTATCAAGTCCGGATCTGTGAGAGGCTCAGGGTGAAATTCCCTGGGCCTACTCGGCATTAGCGTCGTTTTGACCCCTGTCGGGTTACTTCCGGTCTACCCCGATAAACGGACATTCTCAGAGTCCGCCGGTATGTCTCAAAGGTGCCATCAGCGGAAGTGACCGCTTTTATCCAATCATCCCATCGACCGGCGAAGCCTGGGCGTCACCGTGATGCCTGCTTCCCTTCGACAAAGTTAACCTCAACGCCCTTCCTGACTGATTTCGCCAATCGCTCCACGTCCCAGTTCGTCATTCTGACGCAGCCGTGTGACTCGGATTTGCTGACCCGGGACGGTTCAGCCGTTCCATGAATGCCGTAGCCGTTCTCTGAGAGGCCTATCCACATTGTGCCGACCGGGTTGTTGGGACCTGCGTTGATCGTGAAGGGCTTCGTCGACTCAACACCCTTAAATTTGTATTTTGGGTCATATCGGTACGTCGGATTGGGCTGGATCGAAACAACCTTTAAAGTGCCTGATGGTGTGGGTTTCTCCTCGCTGCCAACGCTGGCCGGATAGAACGCGACAAGAGTTCCATCCTGCGCGAGGGTTCTCACTGTCTCTCGACCCTTGTCGACTTCGATGCGTGAGACCTTACTCGATTGTTTGTCGGCTGAGAGACTCGCCACGTTGATCTTGTCGCCGACGCGATCGAACTTCTTTCCCGGGTTGATCTCTGCCAACAGATCCTCACTCATGTGGAAGTGTTCACCGAGAGCCTCCTTCGAGCTCGTATAGTTCAACCTTTTTAGTGACTTCTTGTCCTCCAATTTGGACGGCAGCTTGTCGATGAATGGTCCCTTCACGTCCTGATCTGTCAGGGCGTATTCAACGATCACCGGATCACCTGAGCCTTGCTGAAGCTTGGACCATATCTCCGGGGTAAGAACCTTGCCGGACGGAAGACTGTTCGCTTCTGCGAAGGCCCGAAGTGCTTTCTCGACATTGTCGCCGAACCTGCCGTCGATCTCACCCGGTGAGAACCGAGCTCGATCAAGCAGCACCTGAACCTTGACCGCAAGAGGGTTGATCCGATCCTCGGATGGAAGCTTTCCGGTAAAGGTAGCCGCGTTGATCACATCCGGCTTAAGCTCAGTCGCAGCTGCTGGAAGCTGTAGAAGGGCTGTCAATTCGAGTGCTACGATCCACTGTTTCATTGATGCCTCTGGCCGGCTTTCTATACGTCACACTCCTGACAAGGCCTTTCGGTTTCCTGAGTTCCATAACCAGGGAAAGATATACTGAATATCGCGGCATCTGACGGGCGGCGAAGGAGCCCACCTGGATCGGTGTTACGCGGGAAACAATGAGATCAGTATCGGGCGACGATTATGATTGCGACGACAATGAATGCCGCGACCAGCGAAAGAACGCGATCAAGTGTTTTCGATCTGGGCTTTGCGGCAGCGTCGGGCGGAGGCATGGCCTACGTAGGCGGCTGTAGTTCGCCAGCGAACCAGCCAGCAGCCCCAGATTTCATTGGATCTGACGCTATGACGATTTGTTCGACATGATCGCATTTGGAGCAGTCGAACCTGCGAAGTTCGAATCCTGTAGGCCCCGGCGAGATGCGCGCAAGGATCATGCGCGTTCGGCATTTCGGGCAGCGGAGTCGCTGAATTGCGAGCAGCGGGATTGCGGCCGGGTAATCGGTCATTGCATTCCACCTTTAGGTCAGGCGGGAGCGCAAAACTCTCAGTCACCGGTAGATGCCGATGAGGGGGTGATGGAACCAGCATGCTCTTCCGGGTCCGGCGGCACTGGTCAATATTGCTCACATTCAAAAAAACATGATTGGCAAAACCGGCCATGTCTGTTCCGGGTCAATCGCGTCATTCTGCCTGTGCGCCGATGACTTCCGGTGTTCCCCCAGAAGCGGACATTTTCAGTGTCCGTCGGCATGTCTCAAACGTGCCATGAACAGACATGGACCACTATTCGATCACCTCGTCGGCGCGGGCGAGCAGCGTCGGCGAAATCTCTAAACCGAGCGCCTTCGCGGTCTTGAGGTTGACGATCAGCTCAAACTTGGTTGGCTGCTGGACGGGGAGGTCGGCCGGCTTCGCGCCACGCAAAATCTCGTCGACATAGTCGGCGGCGCGCCGGAATAGGTCCGGGAAACTTGCGCTATAGGACATCAATCCTCCCACTTCGATGTATTCCCGCCCGCCAAACATCGTGGGAAGCCTAGCGTCCAATGCCGACGTGTTGATGCGAACCCGATTGGTGGCTGCAAGCGGGTCGTTACAGACATAAAGTGCTTCCACGCGGTCTTTGAACACGTCGAATGCAGGCACGATATCTTCGGGGCGACGGATTTCTGACGTGACTGCTTCTAGGCCGACTGTGTGGGCAATTGCCTGAGCCTCGCGCATATCCAGTATGGCAGTGGGATTGCCGCCGTTGGCCATGATCGCCAAATGCCGCAGACCGGGAATGACCTCTCGCAACAGTTCCAGTCGCTTGCCGGCGCTATCGGTTTGCTGCAACGACATACCAGTGACATTGCCGCCCGGACGAGCCAGCGAAGCGACCAGGCCGGTGCCGACCGGATCCCCCACGGCGGCGAACACGATCGGGATAGTTGACGTCGCCTGCTTTGCCGCAGCGGTGGGCAGAGTTGCCGCCGTAACAATGACGTCCACCTTTCGCTGGACGAACTCGGCCGCGATCTCGGCTAGGCGCTCGCTGCGTCCCTCCGCCCAGCGATACTCGATCGCGACAGTACGGCCCTCGATCCAACCAAGTTCGCGCAGTCGTTGTACAAAGGCGGGGAGCCGGTAACTGTCGACTGAGGGTGTATTAGGGCCCATATACCCGATGGTCGCCAGCTTCACCGGCTGCTCCGCGCGCGCATTAAGCGGCCACGCCGCTGCCGCGCCGCCGATAAGTGTGATGAACTCGCGGCGCTGCATGTACCCCCTGAGAACTCACGGTGTGCAATACGTAAAGCCTAGCACTTTGCGACCGGGCGACCAGTGAGAAATAGCAAACAACTGCCTTAGATGCTGAGCAGGCCAGATGTCTCAGATGGGTCAAACGCGTCACTTTGACCATGCGCCGACCACTTCCGGTCTTCCCCAATAAGCGGACAATTTCCGAGCCTGTCGGCATGTCTCAAACGTGCCAAAATGCGAAATACTCGCTGCGAGCAAATGTTTTCCGCTTTGCCCTCGAACTCGAACATTGCCCGGTGAAGTCGGCACTTCGCATTTGTGCCACAACCGGAAATCAGAATCCGACGCGCAGGCCGGCATTGCCGGTGACGATGTTGCTGGAGTCGGTCATCGCATTGTATTCGGCGGAGGCGAATATCGAGACGTGCCTGCCAGTTTTCCATTCCACCCGGCCGCCGGCATAGACGCCACCGATGCTTGATTTGCCAGGTATTGCGAAAGCCAGCGCCTGGCCGAGCAGGATGGTGTTGACGCTGGCATTAGGTCATCGCTGGGTCGATTACTTCCTAACATACTTCTTCAAGTCCCTTGGGCCGACTTCTGCGCCATAGACATTCCCATACCTGTCTTCAGCAGTGCTAGACACCGACATCGGCTGCTGGTCGGGGATTAACCCCAGCACCTTGGCATCCTCAAGCTTCCCAAAACGGATGCCTTTGTCGCAGCCGGGATTGTAAGCATAGGCTGCTGGATCGCGCGACTGAGACTCAGAATCGCCGACATAGATCAGTTGTTCACTCGTGACGACGATGCCACTCGGGCGACCGAATTGTTTCCACTCGCCTAGGTAGGTGCCATCACGATCGAAGATCGCAATACGATTGTGGTTACGGTCACCGACGAGCAAACGACCCTTACCGTCGAAAGCCAATGTATGGGGCACGTCCAGTTCACCTGGCCCGCTGGCTTTGCCGCCAAACGAATTCAGGAATTTTCCTTCTGGTGAAAAGACAATGACCAACGACTTGTCGCCATGCGCAGTGTGGCCTTGCGAAACGCAAATATCACCGTTCGATGCGATCGCGACAGCATTTGGTTGGAAGAATCCTTACCGGAGCGTCGCCACCCCCTGGAATCCCAAGCGTCATCAATATTTTGCCATCGGGGCTGAATTTATAGACCTGCATGCCTCTGCCATTCTTGGCCGCGTTGTCAGTCACCCAAACGTTGCCCGCATCGTCCACTGTCAGTCCATGTGGCATCTGAAACAGACCACTACCGAAATGTCTCAGCACTCTTCCATCGGGTGAAAACGCGACTATTGGGTCGAGAGAGGAGCCTGCACAGCTATTGGCGCCGCATCGATCATAGGCCCAAATCGTGCCATCAGGTGCGACAGCCACACCCGCTGTTGAGCCCCATACTCGTCCATCCGGCAACTGCGCAAAACTTGTCCCGCGCTGATATGGATCCGGCGCATCATTCACGCAGGGATAGCTCGCCTGTGCGAGTGCAGCCTGCGCGCCCCACAAAGCTGCGATAACGGACAGTGAAAACAGACGGAAACAACCCCTACCCATTCTGCGCCTCCCAATTTACCGCAAGTGCTCCTTGCAGCTACACCAATAGGATCTGCCTGTGGAATAAGCCACGGTTACCGTCGTCGAGGCGCCAGCGGCAGATCAGCGGGAACCCGAAGGCCGCTCCATTGCCCGGTTCGTATTTGAAAAGCCAGTGTGGGAATCTCAAGCGAGCGCGCGGTCCGACGTCTCGCCAGGCGGATCGACGTTAACTCCCCGGATCCCCGCTCCGGGATGAGCAATAAACAAAAGAAAGCCCCGCAGATGCGGGGCTTTTTCAATCTGAAACTTCGCCCGGCAATTTCGGGGCTATTTGCCCTTGGTATCGACTTTCTGCTTTTCGTCCTCGTTCATTTTCTTGACCGTCGGATCCTGGCTGCTTTCGCCAGTCGTCTGGGTTGTCGTGGCCGGCGGGCTGGTGTTGGGGACGGAAGTTTGCGCCGGCGTCGTCGTCGCCGGTCGCGTTGCTGTGCTGGGTGGCGGGCTGGCCTGGGCGGCCACCTCGTGAACGTTCGAAACAAGGACGCTCGCGACCAAAGCCGCGAGCGTCGTCACCTTTGTGTCCATCTTGCTCTCCTTTAAAAGAGCAGAACGGTCGAACCCGTCTTAAGTTTCAAGTTGCTTGCCGATCGGCAACGCCCGGATGCGTTTTCCGGTCGCTGCGAAGATGGCGTTGATCAAGGCCGGAGCAAACGGCGGCACGCCCGGTTCCCCGACGCCGCTTGGTGGCGTGTCGGCATCGGCGGGTACGATGTGCACGTTGGTCACCAGCGGCGCCTCGTCCATCCGGATCACAGGGAAGTTGTCGAAATTGCCCTGTTGCACCTTGCCGTCCTTGAAGGTGATCTCGCCATATTTGGCGAGGCTCAGGCCCATGATCGCGGCACCCTCGATTTGCGACTCGATCCTTTCGGGGTTAACGAACATGCCGCAGTCGATGGCAGTGTCGACCTGGTGAACGGTGAGTTTGCCTTTATCACCAACCGATACCTCGACGATGGTCGCGATATAGCTGACGAAGCTGCGATGCGCGGCAATCCCAAGCCCGTGTCCTTTGGGCACGGTCCGTCCCCAGCCACCCTTGTCCGCCACCACCTCGACCACACGGCGGAGACGTGCGGTATCGATCGGATAGCTGTCATACGGCTCACCATAGTTCCACGGGTCTTTTACGGAATCGAGCTTGACGATCCGCGGAGAGCCGATGAGCTCCAACAGCATATCCTTTTGATCGCGGTTGGTGGCATGTGCGAGTTCGCCCACCATAGATTGGACCGCAAATGCACGCGGGATATTCGACACCGAGCGGAACCAACCGATGCGGGTATGAGCGGCGGCTTCCGGATTCTCGCATTGAATATTGGCAATCTCGAACGGCATGTCGATAAGCCCCATGCCGAGTTCGAAGGGTGCCGCATGCACCGCATTGGCTGCAAATGTCGAGGCGATGGTTGGTGCGACACTGCGGTGCCGCCAGGCAATCACCTTGCCGCTCTTGTCGAGACCGGCTTCGATATGCTCCGCGGAGACGGTGTGGAGGAAGTCATGGCGAACGTCATCTTCCCGCGTCCATTGCACCTTTACCGGCGAACCGATCGCCTTTGAAAGCAACGCCGCCTCAAGCGCAAAGTCACACTTCGATTTGCGCCCGAATCCGCCGCCGAGCAGCGTGACGTTGACGGTCACGTTCTCCTCAGGAATTCCGAGGGTTTTTGCGACGTCTTCCCGCGTTCCGCCGGGACTTTGCACGGGTGCCCAGATCTCGGCCTTGCCGTCTTTGACATCCGCGACCGCAACGGGTGGTTCCATGCTCACATGCGCAAGGTGCGGCAGGTAGTATTCGCCGACAATCACCTTGTCGGCGCTTTTCAGGGCGGCATCCACGTCGCCCTCCTTGCGCACCACCAGGCCCGGCTTACGCGCGGCTTCCTCGAGTTCGGTTCGATAAGCGGCCGACTCGTATTTGCCGTTGGCCCCGTCGTCCCAAACGATCTTCAATGCGTCACGTCCCTTGATGGCCGCGCCGGTGTTGCGTGCGATCACCGCGACGCCGCCGAGGGGCTGGAACTTGGACGGCCACGGCCAACCCTGCACCTCCATGACCTTCTCGACGCCCGAGACTTTCATCGCGGCGCTTGAGTCGAACGACACCAGCTTGCCGCCGGTCACCGGCGGCCGCGCGATCACGGCATACTTCATGCCGGGAAGGCGGGTATCGCTGCCGTAGTGCGCCGTGCCGACGGTAATATCACGAAGGTCGACAATGCTGACTTGACCCTTGCCGAGATAGCGGAAGTCCTTCGGATCTTTCAGCTTCAGGCCTTCAACGCTCGGCACCGATTCCTTCGCCGCATCGGCAGCCAGGTCGCCAAACCCGAGACGGCGGCCGCTTGCGGAATGAACCACCTCATGGTTCACCGCCTTGACCTCGGTTGCCGGCACGCCCCAACGTTTGGCGGCTGCGGCTTCAAGCATTGTGCGTGCCGACGCGCCGATCTCGCGCATTGGGATCAGATAGTGCCGCGTGCTGCGCGATCCGTCGGTATCCTGATTGCCGAATTTGACCTCGTCACCGTGCGCCTGCTGCACCTTTACGCGCGACCAATCGGCCTCCATTTCCTCAGCCACGATCAACGGCAGGCTGGTCCGGACGCCGGTTCCCATTTCGGAGCGGTGAGCCACGATCGTAACTGTTCCATCGGATGCGATGGCAACGAAGACGCGCGGGTCGACCACGGTGCCGTGCGGCATCTTTCCGGCACCGGTTTGATAAGCCGCAAACGCCTGACGTGACATCACCGGCGCGGCCAGCACCAGCCCGCCCGCGATGCCTAGGCCCTTGAGAATGCTGCGGCGGGAGACGTTTTCGACCTTGATGCGGCGCTCCATGCCGCGAAGCTTGTCGGGACTTGTGATGATGTTCATTATCAGACCCCCGTCGAAGCGAGTTGGACCGCGTTTTCGATGCGTTGGTAACAGCCGCAACGGCAGATATTGCCCGCCATCGCTTCGCGTATCTGATCGTGTGTCGGTTTTGGATTTTCCATGAGGAGTGCGGCGGCCTGCATAATCTGGCCGGCCTGGCAATAGCCGCATTGCGGGACATTGACCTGGCGCCAGGCCTTTTGAACCGCGTGATCGCCGGTGGGATGGAGGCCTTCGATGGTCGTGACCTCCCGGTCGACCACATCGGAAACCGAGGTGATGCAGGCGCGTACGGCCTGCTTGTTGACAATGACGGTGCATGAGCCGCAGAGAGCCTGGCCGCAGCCGAATTTCGTGCCCGTCAATCCGATTTCATCCCGGATAAACCAGAGTAATGGAAGATCGGGGTCGCCGTCCCAGCTTCGTTCCTCGCCGTTAATCTTTACCTTGATCATGATCGTTCCTCGCTCTTCATAAGCTGTTGATGTCTCTTCGGCATGAGCGAGAACATATTTCCCAGACGCTCAATGCCGTCGTTTCGAAGTTCCCTTGCATGGTCTAACCGAAAACGGACCTCGCTGAAAAACCTCAAACTACCGTACGATCTCGTTGAATTTCTGTGCTGCGGGTCCATCCTCCTGTTTTGAAATTTTGTTTATTCACCAGACCCACTTGGCGAGACGGACGTTGCACGACGATACCGGAAAGCGGGACGTCTTCACAACGCCTTGTCTTGACGCCTTGTCTTGCATTTCTGTTTGGCGAAAGCAGGGCCTGCGCGGAAGTCTCGCTTTGGTCAGTAGCCCTTACGCATGGTCCGAACGAGCCGAGCCGCCTCGCAGCGTTGCAGTGCGATCGTCGGGCTCGACGTGCATGGATTTGCAGTTCCTTGGCCTGATGCAACTCCTTGATCCGCGATTCGCGCGGAGCGGATAAAGGCGGCGCCGAGCATGGCACCTCAAAGCGGACACCCATCCGCCGATTCGGAGCGGACGAAGCATTGCAGTGCATGCTTACGATAGCGGCGACATCCCGGCGTAACCCCTGCTTGACGATTCGTCGATGGCTGTTCCGGGGGCCGGAACATCGCGGGATCGTGATATCGGAGCGGAATCCGACACTGACAGTCTTCCCGACAGCGCGCTACGTTCGCTAACTTCCTCGACCATCTAAGAGGTGCTTCATGAATATTCACAGACGTCTGGCGCTCGCCGCTTTTGGCGCGCTTCTCATTCCGATGACGCTAGGCTACGCGCCAGTCTATGCGGATGGCACCCCCGTCCGCGTGCGTGGCTCCGTTGTGAGCCTTGACGGGTCCAAACTCGTCGTTCGCGCCAAGGACGGTAAAGATGTTTCCGTCAGCTTGGCCGACAATTTTGCTGCGCTGGCCGTCGTGAAGTCGTCGATGGCGGATATTAAGCAAGGCACGTTCATTGGCACTGCGACCGTGACGCAACCCGACTCAACCTTGCGCTCAGTGGAAGTCGTTGTGTTCCCCGATAATTTGCGCGGAACCGCGGAGGGCCATTACCCGTGGGACCTCGGGCCCTCAAGTATGATGACAAATGCGACGGTCGCCAATGCCGTCAAGGGCGTTGACGGTCAAACAGTGACGGTGACCTACAAAGGCGGCGAGAAGAAAATTGACATCCCCGCCAATGTGCCCGTTGTTGCGGTTGTTCCGGCGAGCAAGGAGGACATCAAACCCGGTGCCATCGTGTTTGTGCCGACGCTCCGCCAATCGGATGGCTCCTTGACCAGCGGTGCGGTTCTTTTTGGCAAGGACGGGGTGATCCCGCCGATGTGAGCGCTGGGAGGGATGGCGACAGGCCGATCGCCTCGGCGCGGGCGAGCAACGTCGGTGGAATCGCGAGACCGAGTGCTTTAGCGCTCTTGAGATTGATCACTAACTCGAACCGGGTTGGCAGTTGGACCGGTGTTTCGGCAGGCTTGGCGCCTTTGAGAATCCTGCCGGCATAGACGCCGGCCTGATGATAGGCGTCCGTAACGCTCGCCCCATAGCTCATGAGGCCGCCCGCGACGACAGATTCCCGAAGACTGTAAATCGTCGGTACACGGTAGCGTGCGGCAAGTTCAGTAAGTTGGCTTGCCCGGCTGTCGAAGTAGGGGTCGACCGCCACAAGCAGCACACCGTTTCGAAGCTTGCTGACGGTCGCAAAGGCATTCTCGAAGTCGCTGTTGTCCTCCTCGCTATTGCCGTTGTCCTCAAGGTCCGAAAACACCTCGCTGGCGTAGCGGGCGATAAAGGATGAAGGCCCTTGGCAAAGCTCTGGGCTGAAGTCTGGCTCACAAAGGATGCCAAAAAAATCCATTAGCTGAGTTTGCCGATGTCCGATTTTGTCAATGAGGAAAACTGCGCCGTGTGCTCAAAGACAGGGCCCAACGATCGAGAAGCGCTCCGTCACGATTTATCCAGTGTTCCGCTCCGCGAGCCGGTCTGCAACGCTTGCTTGATGGCCTTTTGGCGGAACATTGGTTTTCCAGTTAGTGACGACGAAACCGAGCACTAGCTGATCCGGCATCCGACGGGACCGTTCGATAGACGCTGTCTATGAATGCCACTACTTGCGTTGGAACGATTCTCGGCATGTTCATGGCATCGTTGTTTGGCTGTATGGGCCGACAAGCCAAACGGCGCGATCAGACTCTATGACCCGCTCTATCAGTGCCCATGATGGCACGTCCCAAACAGCGCCAACGTTTTTCGACTTTATCATTTCGTCGCGAACCATCGTGGGATTGATGACCGGCCCCGTTAGGCATCGCCAGACTTCGTGCATCGTCTGCCAGACATTCGATGCTAGTGAAATCGACGATTTTGGATCATTGAATTCGCGGCTTGATCGTCCAAATATCCGCGCGAATCCCGTGGGGAGCATTTTTGAAGTCGCGCCTTTCGCCGTCCAGTATTTGACATGGTCTCCCATTGAATCCTTGCGACCCGGAAAGCATTTCTTTTTAATTTCCTCACCGAAGGCGGAGATTTCGCGCGTTATCATCATGTCTAGAAAGAGCCAATCGACAGATGGATGACGCAACCAAGGCAACGCCAGATAAACGCTTAGGGCTTCGTGAAGCTCGGCCGGAGAGCCGCTGAAATAATGAGCGGACTCGAAGCCCTCTTTGAACGAACGGCTTGGATCGCGCCTACGCCAGACGGAAGCCATTGCGCTCTTCAGCGGTTTGCGAAATGCATCGGGAATTTTGTCTTCGCTCTCCCATCGAAACTTTTCTAACGCATACGGAAACCCAAAAGTCTGAAGCGCATCTAGAACGCCGTCTGCGGATGCAAGCCGCGAGTCCAACTCCCATTCCCCTTCGCCCGCACGCAACGTTTCAGTGATGCATTGCTTCGCTAGATCGGTCATCAACGCTTCGAACTGGCCGCCTCTTTGGAGTCGAAGGGTTTCGGGTATCCATTGCGAAACATAACGTCCCGCATCCCGTTCCGTGATTTTCTCTTCGGATATCATTTTCAAGCAATCCCGCCAGCGCAAAGTGTAAGGCGATAAATCTTCGGGTGAAAGCTAAAAGCCCGGTGCGATGGCCGGGCTTCGTCGTTTAACGGTGGTTGCGCCGGGGTTGCCGACGAACACATCGACCGATGTGGGAAACCGTCGGCGAACGAGTGACGGCTTGCGCTGGCGGAGAGTCTGGGTCTGCGGCTGACGGCCCTTGTGCGGTGCCGTAGGATTGATTGAAGTCAATGACATTTCCGCGGTTTCGAGCTTTTGTTTTTTAGCTGGATGTTCTCCCCTTTCGGGTCCAGCCAATACTGACCCCCGCGCCTCACCGCCTGGGGATC
>Ga0097691_1002749_pt1 | contig 11363 bp, 10 predicted proteins | sample NGESurdeep072012_8_FD_72858 | JGI IMG/M metagenome (GOLD analysis project Ga0097691, IMG submission 72858) | Arctic peat soil microbial communities from Barrow, Alaska - NGEE Surface sample 210-1 deep-072012 | ecosystem: Environmental > Terrestrial > Soil > Wetlands > Peat ...
CGGTTTGAAACCGTCCCCCATAGAACGATCCCGGAGGGCCAGCAATCCTCCATCTTCCACAGAGCATTGATTCCACCAAGTGACTGCCTACCAACCACCCGCTTTCTCATTCGTGGCGCACTCGAAGTAGTACAACAGGTAGTCGTAGCCGTGGTAGATCCCGACTTGGAGCGCCGAACTACCCGGTGCGAGCTGGTTCGGGTCGGCGGTACTGCAGATGACAACCCCTCGCTTCTTGTTGACGGTCGCGTCGGCGTAGTGCTCGGTCTTGACCGGGTTGCCTGCGCCGTCAATCACCGCGCCGCCCGTCTTGGGATCGACCGCAATGCCGCCTAGGCTCTGCGAAGCGGCCGCCGTCGTCTCCGACGTCGTCCAAGTGATTGGATTGATGGCGACACCGCCCGGCATCGTGACGGGGTTCGGAGCATGCATCACGGGGGCCTCAGTGTTGTACGAGATGATCACGCCGGTGTCATCCGGACCATGAGCGAACTTCAACTGGGGGTTTTCGGCGAGGTAGTCGCCTGTGACCGAAAAGCCGATGACGTACGCAGCGATCATCCGCTCGTAGAGCTCTGGGTGCTCCTTCATGTAGCCGGACAGGATGTTCGCGATGAGGTTCGAGCCCTGAGAGTGTCCCGCGAGGATGAAGGGGCGCCCGCCGTTGAGGTGTTCGAGGTAGTACTTGAACGCGCTGCCCGCGTCAGACGTCGGGATTCCGGCCTCTAGCTGCAGCTGCTGAGGGATAGGAAGCGTCGACTTGAATTGGGCGTCCACTTGGCGGTTGTACGGCGCGTAGACGTTGGCAATCGGTTCGAAGGCGGAGGCCGTAGTCGTGAACTTCACCTGCGCGCCCTGCTTCATGTTTGGGTCATCGATTGGACGTATCGCTGAGGTAGAAGACGTCGACACTCGTCGTGCTCTCGGATGGAATCGCAAGCCAGTTGGCAGCGTTCGCGTAGTTCGGCGCGCCCTGCGCATCTGTCTGCGGGACGGAGTTTGACGGTTTGACGCCGGCGGTCGGGCCCTTGTTCGAGGACGCGGTATCGGGCCCCTGGGCGGCCCGCCCCGAACAGCCTATTGTCGAAGTAAGCAGGCTCGCTAGTAGCGCCAACACGAATCCGATACGTGCGACCCTCATCATGGTCGGTCTCCCTCAAGAACGTCGCGCCCGATGGTGGTTTCGCCTGCTTTCCAGCGGTGACCGCCGACTACTCATTGTCTGCCTTGCTAGCCTGTCTACAGCACTACTGGAAGGCGTGTTTCGTCACCGAGCTCACCGATGCGGCGATCGCCGCCCATATCGAGCACGGTGCGCGCCTGCCGGTGGTCAACTCCACGGCGCACATCTACCCGATCAACGGTGCCTGCCACGATGTGGCGCCGGAGGCGACGGCGTTTGGGCACCGCAACGCCGCTTTCGCCACCGTCATCGCCGGCATGTGGCCAGATCCGGCCGACAAGGCCGACAACCGGGCGAAACACCGCCTGGGTCAAGGAGTACTACGCCGCGATCGCGGCGCACTCGGAGCCCGGTGGCTATGTCAATTTCGCGTCCGGGGATGACCAGCCGCGAGTGGTGGAGAACTACGGCAGCAAGTACCCGCGGCTGCTGGAGACAAAGCGGCGCTACGACCCGGACAACCTGTTCCACCTCAACCAAAACATCCAGCCGTGAGCGCTGCTCCGTCGGCGCAACCACATGAGGAGGAGCAATGCGTGTCATCAACCGAACAGAACTGCCGATCGCGATCGAGGGCGGCGGGGTAGACTTCCGGATGGATCGGACGGGACGGTCACAGCGTCGCATGGGTGCGTCTGCCGGCCGGCGCCGACTGCGTCCCGGTCTTGCCGTGGTCGATGGCTTGACGGTGCCGATGGCCTGCGCCGGAAGCTACCCCGGGTTGCCAACCGTGTGATCAAACAGTGAATCGGATTCCGCCCTGGGTGCTGGTTTCGGCCGGAGCCGCCCCCGTGCTGCTCAGCGGCGGCTGAACGCTGGCCGCAGCTCGACAGCCGCACGGTTATGTCGCGGTCCGGGACACAATCAGCGCGCTCGCCGCGCGCGGAGCGACCGACCGCTGGGTGATGACCGCAGCGCTGGCCGGGCTGGGCGCCTGCCACGTCATCACCGCGACCGGTCTGCGACCCGCGCGCGGCGCCGGCCGGATGGTGCTGGCCTTCGGTGGTGTAGCGACTGTCTTGGTCGCGGCGTTCCCCGAGCCTTCGCAGGGAGGCTCGGAGGCTTACACGGTGGCCGCCTCCCTCGCGTTCACCTCCCTCGCCATCTGGCCGGCCTTCGCCGTACGCCGGGTGCCCGGGGCGCCCCTGCTAACTCCGACCGCCTGCGTCGCCGCCACCGCGGTCTTGCTCGGGTTGATGACGTGGTTCGCGGTCGAACTCCGCGGAGGGCAGACCGGTTCAGCCGAGCGCGCAGCAGCCGGCGCCCAGGCGCTGTGGCCGCTCGCTGTCGTCCTCAGCACCCGACGGGGTCCTCGCCCGCAGCCGCTGGGGCGCACATAGGTGTCGGGTTCCACGGCGCCGCTGACGACCTCGCCGAGGCCGAACGCAGCCTCGACTACCACCCGACTACGGTCCCCGACCGATCCGCGGAGAACATCACCCCGGAGCGAGTGGCGTCCACCATCCGCTGCACGACGACGGCGATGGCCGGCTCCGCACTCCAGTCCTCGCCCCACCCGATAGGCGACCACCACCTCCGGCACCGACGCGGCCCGTCCCGGACGCCGGCGACCAGGGCCCGTTGACCATGGAGTCGATGCGGCGGGGTCGACACATGGCCATCTCTGCTGCTCCGGGGCGCGACTAGCGTGTGCCCCGGGTTCGGTGGCCGGCCGGCCGGCTCCAACTCCCCTGGATGTGACTCGACGACCGCCAGCAGCGGAAGGAGCTGATCATGCCCTTCGACTGTGATGCGCTGCTGGCCGACGGCAGCGTGGTGACGATCCGGCCGGCCGCCGCGGCCGATCGTGACGCCCTGCGCGCTTTGCACGAGGGGCTGTCGCCGGAGTCGCTGTATCTGCGGTTCTTCAGCGTCAGCCGGCAGGCTGCACTGGAGTACGTTGACCGGCTGCTGCTGCCGCAGACCTCCGATCACGCCACGCTGGTCGGGGTAGCCGGCGACCGGATGCTGGCCGTCGGGAATTTCGAGCGCCTCGACGGCTCGCCGGAGGCGGAGATCGCGCTGGTGGTCGCCGACCCCGAGCACGGTCGCGGGGCGGGGACCCTGCTCATCGAGGACCTTGCGGTGCTCGCCCGGGAGGGCGGGATCCGACGGTTCCGCGCGGAGATCCTCGCCGAGAACGCGACGATGCTGCACGTGCTCGCCGACACCGGCTTCCCGGTGGCGAAGCGGTACGACGACGGCGTCGTCGACGTGATCGTCACGCTCGATGCTGACGAGACCGTACTCACCGCGGTGGACAAGCGGGACCAGCACGCCACCGTACGCAGCCTGGAGCGGGTGCTGCGACCACGCTCGGTGGCGTTGATCGGGGCCAGCCGCAAACCCCACGCTGTCGGGCACGAGGTGCTCCGCAACCTGCTCGCCTCCGGGTTCTCCGGTCCTATCTATCCGGTGAACTCGCGGGCCGACCGAGTGCTCGGCGTTGCCACCTATCGCAGCGTCGAGGACATCCGGGATCCGATTGACCTCGCGGTGATCGCGGTTCCGGCGGCGCAGGCCGAGGAGGCGGTCGCCCAATGCGGTCGCCGTCAGGTCCACGGGGTCGTGGTGCTCTCCGCGGGGTTCGCCGACACCGGAGCGGCCGGGGCCGCCTCGCAGCAGGCACTGCTCCGCCTCGCCCGCCGCTACGGCATGCGGCTGATCGGCCCGAACTGCATCGGGGTGGTCAACACCGAGCCCGCTGTGCGACTCAACGCCACGTTCGCCCCGACGCCACCGCGCCCCGGGCCGATCGGTTTTCTGTCCCAGTCCGGGGGTTTAGGTATCGCCCTGCTCGAGCGGGCCACCGCGCTGGAGGTGGGCGTATCCACCTTCGTCTCCGTCGGCAACCAGGCCGATGTCAGCACCAACGACCTGCTGTGGTGGTGGGAACAGGATTCCGCCACCGGAGTCATCGCGCTCTACGTGGAGTCGTTCGGAAACCCCCGGAAGTTCGCCCGGATCGCACGGCGCGTCTCCCACAGCAAACCCATCGTCGCGATCAAAGGGGGTCGCTCTGCGGTCGGAGCGCGCGCCGCGCGCTCCCACTCGGCTGCCGCAGCTACGCCATCAGCCGAAGTCGCGGCTCTGTTCCAGCAGGCCGGGGTGGTGGCCGTGGACACACTCGGCGAGCTGTTCGGCGTCGCCACCGTCCTCACCCACACTCGGCTGCCGGCCGGCCGCCGGCTCGCCATTCTCGGCAACGCCGGCGGTCCTAACGTCCTGGCCGCTGACGCCGCCGCCGGCACCGATCTCGAGCTGGCCCGGCTGTCGCCAGCCACCACCGACCGGCTCCGCCAGCTGCTCGCTCCCGGCGCGTGCGTCGACAACCCGGTAGACACCATCGCGTCGGTTCGCGGCGATGCGTTCGCCACCGGGCTGCAGGTCATCGCGGCAGACGACGGCGTCGACACGGTGCTCGCTCTGATCACTCCCACGCCGCTGACCGGTCCGCACGAGCTGGCGGACGCGATGGACGCGGTCGCAGCCGAGCTGCCCGTCCCGCTGGTCCTCGTCATCCTCGGTCAAGGCCCCGCAGTCACCGTCCGGACCGGCGGCGCCGCGGCCATCCCCTGCTTCGCCACCCCGGAAGACGCTGTCGGCGCGGTCGCCTCGGTGGCCGGGTACGCCGCCTGGCGGCGCCGGCCGACCGGAACCCCTCCCGAGCTGCCGGACATCGACACGGCCGCGGCCCGACGCCTGGTCGCCGACGCGGTGGCGACGGCACCTGACGGCCGCTGGCTGACCCCACCGGCAGCCGCCGAGCTGGTCCGCAGCTACCGAATCCCGGTCTGCCCGATCGAAGCCGTGCGCAGCTGCGAGGACGCTCTCGCCGCGGCCCGGCGGCTGGGATGGCCGGTCGCGCTCAAAGCCGCCGACCCGCAGCTGGTACACAAGAGCGACGTGGGCGGCGTCGCCTTGAACCTGTCCAACGAAGCGGCGCTGCGGACAGCCTGGACGGCGATGGCGTCTCGCCTCCCCCTCGACCCGCACGGAGCGACGGTCAGCCCAATGGCGTCACCCGGTGTCGAAACCATCGTGGGCATCGCTTCGGACCCGCTGTTCGGCCCGCTCGTGCTGTTCGGTCTGGGCGGGGTGTTCACGGATCTGTTGCGCGATCGGGCGCTGCGGCTGGTACCACTCACCGACCTCGACGCCGCCGACCTCGTCCGCAGCGTCCGCGCAGCTCCCCTGCTGTTCGGCTACCGCGGCACACCGGCGGTCGACGTTTCCGCCCTCGAAGAGCTCCTCCTGCGCGTCGCGCGGCTCGCCGAGGAACTACCCGACGTCGCCGAACTCGACCTCAACCCGGTCATCGCCCGCCCAGACGGAGTCCTGGCCGTCGACGCAAAGGTCCGCCTCGCCCCGCCACCGCCCCGACCCGACCTGCTGCTGCGCCGGCTGCCCTGAGGTGACCAGGTCATGACCCTCGCCTTGCTGACCGACCTGCACGAGCTGAACATGGCAGCGGTCTACCTGCGCCGCGGGATGGTGCGGCCGGCGACCTTCAGCCTGTTCGTCCGGCGCCGGCCCGCCCACCGGGCCTGCCCGCCCACTGCGGCTTCCTGGTCGCAGCCGGACTCGAGGACGGCCGGCCTTTCTCGCAACGTCGAGGCCGGCCGGCGCTACGGGCTGCCGCTCGCCAGCACAATGGCGCACTCATTCATCGAGGCTTCGGCGACGAGGAGCGCTCCTTCGAAGCCTTCGCCACGATGCTCCACGAAGCCTCCACCTTCCTGGTCGCCACCCACGACACGCTGGCGGGGTCGAGACCGCCGCGGGGGTCATCCGAACGCTGGGCATGCCACCCACGACCAACGCGGCACCGACTGTCGGCCCAGCTCAAAGGATCTGGCGTCGGCTGCTTCCAGGTGCCTGCCCACCGAGTGGAGCCCTCGACCTGCCCTCTTCGAACGTGGACTCGCCCGCGCCGGCTGGACAGAGCCGACAGACCCGGATCGCCGGTCCCAAGGCCCGATGGCCGGGCTTTGCTCGAGGCAGCACGGATGACTGCTTGCTGACCTTGGCGGTGGCTGCTTCTGCCGGGTGTCGTCAGAACCGGCCGGCCGGATCCCGGACAGCAGGTGGACCGGCACGTCGGACACAGCCCGCGAGGGCCGCCCAGGCTCCCAGGCCGCCATTGGGTCACCACCTCATCGCCCGGCTCCAGCACCGGTTCGTCCAGCATGCATTGGCCGCACCCTGGGGACGGCGATTCTGGCTGCCGATTCGTATCGATGGGCGCCGATTCGTGCCATACTTCAGATCACGAGCGCGCCTGGATCTGCCCGGACCTCGTGCTCCCTGGCCGCTCGGCACTCGAGCCGAAGGCAGCAGTGAGACCGATGACGGAACTCATCTTCCGCCAACCAACCGTCGCTCAAGCAACCATTCCCGCCGAGTTGGCTGCCGACGCACCCACCGTGGTCACGGCGGTGCTGTGCGCCTACTGCCGGGCAGCTATCCCGGCGGACTCCTTCGTCTACTGGTCCCCAGCCAAGCGGCTGCTGTCCGCATCGTGCCCGGACTGCCACCGGCGGGTGACGGTGGCGGCGCCGATGTGGCGCCGCTGGAGCGCAGTCGGGTCCAGCGGGCTCGGGACCTCGGCCCCCGCCAATGACCATCACGACCCGCGTCCCCATGCCCGGCCCCCGCCCGGCCTTGCTCGGCAGCCTGCCGATCACCTCGGCGCGGGTGCTGACGAGCCTCGACGGCGCAACGCTGATCTTCCACGGGCCCACTTCCTGAGACCGGGGCGTCTGGCAGTGCGACCTCGCCGCGCTCGGTAGAGCTTCCCTTCAACCACGTTTCCCGGCAATCGGCGCGGATTACCGTTTGATCCGCAGTCCCAAAGGAGCACCCCCATGACCATCCTGTCCACCGTCACCATCATCATCGTCGTCCTGATCCTGCTCGCCCTTGCGCTGGCGGTGCGGATCATCAAGCAGTACGAGCAAGGAGTACTGTTCCGGCTCGGCCGGGTGCTAGGCGCGCGGCAACCCGGGCTACGGGTGATCATCCCGTTCGTCGACGTGTTGCACCGGGTGTCGCTGCGGATCGTCACGATGCCGATCCAGTCCCAGGGCATCATCACCCGGGACAACGTCAGCGTCGATGTGTCCGCGGTCGCCTACTTCCGGGTGGTCGACGCGGTGAAGTCGGTGGTCGCGATCGAGAACGTCCACGCCGCCATCAACCAGATCGCCCAGACCACGCTGCGCAAGGTGGTCGGTCAGCACACCCTGGACGAGACGTTGAGCGAGACCGACCGGATCAACGTGGACATCCGCGAGATCCTCGACGTCTCCACCGTCGACTGGGGCGTGGAAGTGACCCTGGTGGAGCTCAAGGACATCCAGTTGCCCGACAGCATGAAGCGGGCGATGGCGCGCCAGGCCGAGGCCGAGCGGGAGAAGCGAGCGAAGATCATCAATGCCGAGGGCGAGTCGCTAGCCGCCGCCGCCCTGGGGGATGCCTCGGACACCATGATGGCGCACCCGCTGGCACTGCAGCTACGCAACCTGCAGAGCCTGGTCGAGATCGGCGTGGACAAGAACACCACCGTCGTGTTCCCGGCCCCGCTGATGAGCACCATCGGCGAGCTCGGGTCCTTCCTCGCCCGCGAGGCCGCCGCCGCCGCCCCGCCGGCGCCGACGCCGACCACCGCCGACAGCCCGCCGAAGCCGCCGGCGGCAGCCAACGGAGCCTCCAAACCCGACTCCGTCCGGCTGTTGTAGCCAGCGGCACGCTGCGTCCGCGGCGTACCGAAGCCATGGGCGTGGCGGCCGCTGACCAGCTGGTTGGGTCAGCGGCCGTCACGTGCCACCCGACCGGACGATCTACCTCCCCGCCACTGGACAACACATGAAGGAGCGGCCAAACCGTGAGCGCCGACCAGCCCACCCCCGCCCGGGACCGGATCGTGGTCGGTTGATGGATCCGAGCCGTCCCAGCAGGATGGCTCGGCCAGGCCAATAGACCGGGACCAGCTGGCCGCTCTGGGAGCTGCAGCTAACTCACGCGTACGGCCGCCGCCAGTAATCAGTCCGGTCAGCGGGCAGGCGGCCTCAGCCGCCGCTGGATGGGTGGGGGCGGAGCGTAGCGCCACGGCGGGCCGGCTCACGCCCGGGCGGCTGCGGCGGGCGCGGGAGCAGCGGCGTGCGCTTGTCAAGCTGGCGAGTGACCGGTTCCCGCGCGGTGACGGTCACGTCCTCGCCCGCGTGCCGGAGATCCAGGGTCGCCTCCGCGCCGTCGCCGACCGTGTACGTCACTTGCCGCGGCCCGACGTCGACGCCGAGCCGCAGGCCTCGCCAGCGAACGGTAAAGCGCAGCCGGGTGATGCCGACCGGCAGCTGCGGGTCGAAGGCCAGCGCCGGGCCGCACTGGCGCAGGCCGGCGAACCCGGCGACGAGGGCGATCCAGGCGCCGGCGAGCGAGGCGATATGCAGCCCGTCGCGGCTGTCGTGGTGCAGGTCCCCCAGGTCGATGAGCGCGGCTTCGTAGGCGTAGTCGTGGGCGAGCTCGAGGTGGCCGACCTCGGCGGCCAGCACCGCCTGGATGCAGGCGGACAGCGACGAGTCACGCACCGTGCGCCGCTCGTAGTAGTCGACGTTGCGGGCCTTGTCCACCGGGGAGAACTCATCGCCGAACCACCACATCGCCATTTCGAGGTCGGCCTGCTTGACCACCTGCTTGCGGTAGAGGTCGAAGTACGGCGCGTGCAGCAGCAGCGGATACTTCTGGTCCGCCGTGAAGTTCCACTCCGGCAGCCGGGTGAAGCCCTCGCACTGCGCGTGCACCCGCAGACCCTCGTCATAGGGGACGTGCACCGCGTCGGCGGCGGCGCGCCACGCAGCCGCCTCGTCGACGTCGACGCCGAGGCCGCGGCCGAGCTCGGGGTGGCGATCCACCGCCGCGGCGGCGACCCGCAGGTTGTGGGCGGCGGCCAGGTTGGTGAAGACGTTGTCGGCCACCACGGCGGTGTACTCGTCCGGGCCGGTGACGCCGACGATGTGCCAGCGACCGTCCTGGTCGTGGTGCCCGAGCGAGACCCACAGCCGGGCGGTCTCCACCAGCAGCTCGAGACCGCCCTCGATCTCCAGCGTCTCGTCGCCGCTGACCACCCGGTACTGCTCCACGGCCGCCGCAATGTCGGCGTTGATGTGGAAGGCGGCGGTGCCGGCCGGCCAGTAGCCCGAGCACTCCTGCCCGCGGATCGTGCGCCAGGGGAACGCCGCCCCGTGCAGCCCCAGCGTCTGCGCCCGCTGCCGGGCGAGGTCGAGGGTCGAGTGCCGCCAGCGCAGCGCGTCGGCCGTCGCCCCCGGCAAGGTGTAGCTGAGCACCGGCAGCACATAGGCCTCGGTGTCCCAGAAGGTGTGGCCGTCGTATCCCGGCCCAGTGAGCCCCTTCGCCGGGATGCCGCGACGCTCGGCCCGGGCGCCGGCCTGCAGCACGTGGAACAGGCCGAAGCGGACCGCCTGCTGCACCTCGGGGTCGCCGTCGACCTGCACGTCGGCGGAGTCCCAGAACGCGTCGAGGTAGTCACGCTGCTCTCGGAGCAGTCCGGCGAAGCCGGAGTAGGACGCGCCGGTGAGGGCGCCGGCGACCTGGTCGCGCAGCGCGGGCTGGGACCGCATGCTCGACCCCCCGTAGGCCAGCAGCTTGACCACCCGGATCCGCTGGCCCGGCTGCACCTGGCAAACGAACGTCGTTCGCGCCCAGTCCTCCGACGCGCGGGTCGCCACGTCGACGCGGCCAGGCGCCTCGACCAGATGCTCCATGCCGGCCGCCATCTGCAGCCCGCTGACCCGGGTGCGGTGCAGTAGGATTGCGCCGCCCGTCCCGACGTCCTGTTCCATCGCGACGAGCGGGTGCTCGAGCACCGCAGCGGCCCATGGATCGCCGCGGTGCGCCGGCCCCGCCTCGTTGGCGACCAGCTCGGACTGGACGATGAGCCGGGCCGGGCCATCGAGCACCTCCACGACGTACTCGACCGCGGCGACGGCGCGCTGTGGGAAGGACACCAGGCGGGTGGAGTGGAGGCGGATCCGGCGCTGCGCCGGCGAGACCCACTCGACGGTGCGGGTCAGCGTGCCGGCGCGCAGGTCGAGCACGCGCTCGTGCGCGCGCAGCTGGCCGTACCGCACGTCGAGCGGCTCGTCGTCGACGAGCAGCCGGATCAGCTTGCCATTCGTGACGTTGATGACCGTCTGCCCTGACTCCGGGTAGCCGTAGCCGGCCTCCGCGTAGGGCAGCGGGCTCTGCTCGTAGAAGGAGTTCAGGTAGGTGCCGGCAATGCCGTGCGGTTCGCCCTCGTCGAGGTTGCCGCGCAACCCGATGTGGCCGTTCGAGAGCGCGAACACCGACTCCGACTGCGCCAGCAGGTCGAGGTCGAGGTGGGTCTCCCGGACGCACCACGGCTCCACCGGGAACGCCGACTGCTCGATCACGACGCCGGCTCCGGGGCGCAACGCGCACCGGCGAGGAGGCGGTCCGACGCCGGCGCGCCCGTCCGCCCGTGCATGCGCGGTGTGCGCCCGTCGACGCCGCCCTCGAGGTGCTCGGCGAGTCCGATCACCCGGAGCACCGACGACCGGTGGCCCGCAGGCAGCGCCAAGACCCCTCGATCATCCCAACGCCGTCCTTTTCGATCCGGTCGCAAGCAGCGCCTCGTTCTTCCGGTCGCCTCGGTCCGTGGAGATCGCCGGTCCAAACAACTCTAGACGTCTGGCCGGTTCTCCTTTCGCCAGAGCGAGGGTGGCGCTGTAGCGTCCCAGACGGTGGGTACCAGCCAGCCCGGAATCGGGGCAGCCGCGACCACGTCGCGTCCGGTGGGCGCTTCACCATCGCCGGGTGCCGGGGTGCCCGACCCCCGTGGCCTGGCCGCCGCCTGGACCAGTCAATCCCAGCGCTATCACGCGCACGCTACTGCTACTACACCCGCGATCACCCGGTGAGTCAGGCCGCGACGAGCGCGAACGGTGCGGCGCAGCCGGCAGCAGAGCCGGCCGGTGACCCCCAGGAGCCGCTCGGGCTGCTCTTCCGGGACCTGCGGTCCTCCGCTGCGGGCCTGAGCACCCGGGAGGCGACCCGACGCCTGGTGGTCTACGGGCCAAACCAGCTCACCCGACGAGGCAAGCGCCGCTGGCCCGGTGAGCTGGTAGCCCAGTTCACCCAC
>Ga0097691_1002750_pt1 | contig 11359 bp, 9 predicted proteins | sample NGESurdeep072012_8_FD_72858 | JGI IMG/M metagenome (GOLD analysis project Ga0097691, IMG submission 72858) | Arctic peat soil microbial communities from Barrow, Alaska - NGEE Surface sample 210-1 deep-072012 | ecosystem: Environmental > Terrestrial > Soil > Wetlands > Peat ...
GGATCGAAGCCCTCAAGTTCTTGAGAGCCCGAGTGGGCAAGACCGGTTCCCACGCGTTGAAGGGGGGCAATACCCTGTCCAACTCGCCCGAGCAGGTGGTCGCGCCTGCGGATGTTACCCTGCCGGATGCTGCAACTCATTTTCGTCTTGCTTCGCGGCGTTCTTGCCGGCTTCCGGTCACGTCGTGAGGTCGCGCTTGAGAACCTGGTTCTCCGCCACCAGCTCCAGGTCGCGCTCCGAACCAACCCCACTCCCCGACTAGGGAAGCCGGATCGCGTTCTCTGGGTCTGGCTCCGGCAACTCTGGCCCTTATGGCGCGAGCACCTCCTCATCGTCAAGCCAGCGACGGTTGTCCGCTGGCACCGAAAGGGCTGGCGCATCTACTGGAGTTGGAAGTCGCGGACGACGCTCGGGCGTCCTCGCCTGAGCGCCGAGGTTCGCCAACTCATCGCCACCATGTCACGCGACAACCGACTCTGGGGCACCGAGCGCATCCGCGGCGAGCTCCTCAAGCTCGGGATCGTGGTCAGCAAACGATCTATCCGGCGCTATCGCTGGCGGAAGCCGATGCCCGGCGGCAGCCAGAAGTGGTGGACGTTCCTCTCCCACCAGCTCAAAGGAATCTGGGCGGCCGATCTGCTGGTGGTCCACACCATTAACTACAGGGTCCTCTACGTCCTCTTCTTCATCCGGCACGACCGTCGTGAGTTGATCCACTTCAACGTGACCTCGAGTCCGACCGCGGCCTGGGTCTGGCAGCAACTGATCGGGGCGACTCCCTGGGGACGCCAGCCCAAATACCTCATCCACGACCGCGACGCTGTCTACGGCCGCACGTTCGGCGCCCGGCTGGCCGAGCTGGGCATCGCCAGCGTTCGAACACCGGTCCGGGCGCCACGGGCGAACGCCATCGGCGAACGCGTCGTGCGCTCAATACGCACGGAGTGTCTGGACCACACGATCGTCATCAACGAGCGACACCTCCGTGCTCTGCTCGCCGAGTACGTCAACTACTACAACCTTGATCGCCCACACCGGAGCCTCGGTCTCCAGAGCCCGCTGCCGCGAAGCCCGAATCGCGATGGAACGGTGGTCCGGCGACCGGTGTTAGGAGGTCTCCACCACGTCTACGCGCGGGCGGCGTGAGATGCGGATGGCTTATTGCCCCCCTTCAGCCTCTGAATCTAGTGGCAATGCATGGTCCGTAGGCGGTCGAACCGGATTTGACAGTCGGAGTTGGAACGCCGATCTTTGGTTGTGAGTCGGCAGGCTGACGATACCGGAGCAGTTATCACTAGCAACCATCGCATGCGGTTGCCGCAAGGCATAAAGGCCCGCTATCGGGCTGCAAATCGCTTAATGCGACGGGGGCGACAGATGATGCCGCAACTGGGCCAAGACGCCACCCAACCGGACTAGGGTTAGAACCGCGCATGGACTTCCGAATAAGTGGTCAGTTCCTCTCCAACGTTCGGGTTCCAGTTCTGTGGGGATCGCGAGCCATTCTCCGAGACGGTGAAGGACACATATCGATCGTCAATCTTGAGGGCGATAGTGCATGCCTCGAGGTAATCGACGACAGGCCCGCGGCCGGCGCCAACGTCTCACTCCAGATTGATGGCTACGTGATTCTCGATGGTGAGCATAGGCATCTTTACTCCGTCAACCCGACAACCAAATCGCTCACCCCCATCGTTCTGGGCCTACCTCCGGTCACATTCGGCGAGCGAGAATTGCGCCTCGGCACGAACGTGTTCGACCTCAATATGGTTGGCGTTGGGGTTGGCATCGTGGTCACTGAATCGGGCATAGTGCTAGGAGGACCCCTTCCGCTAGTTCTTGGCAAACTGCGGGTCTAGGCCCCGAACGACAGCAATCAGTCAGCGGCGTCCGAATATTCGCTACCCAAGTCCTCGTTGCGCCAATTGTTCAAGGCACCGTATTCAAAACGCTCTACGAGTTCTTCGAGCAAATTGAGCGCATTTATTCGTGCACGACCAGTGGGCAGGGTGTTGGATGCAAATATTCATGCAGCAGCCGCGTTTGGCTCGCGTGAGTATCCGCGAAGCAATCCCAGCCTCGAGCGACACCTAATCGCTCCCGTGGCGCTTACTCCTCGCAACCGGCCATTGGGAGGTGGAGCTGGAGTCCGCGGTGCGGGCGCTCATTGTTGTAATGGTCGACGTACTCGTCCAGCACCCGCTCGAGATGAGGTCGGCCACGAATAATCAACCAGTCCAAGCATTCGCGACGAGCGCTTCCCACCCAGCGCTCGGCGAAGGCATTGGCCTTCGGAGCCTGTAGAGGTGTACGAATCACTCTCACACCCTCACCCGCAAGCTCGCGTTCGAACGCAAACGGGAACTTCTTGTCGTTGTCACAGATCAGGTACTTGGCTTGAGAGCCCTGCTCCTGGAGCTCCCAGGTAAGGTTTCGCGCTTGCTGGCTGACCCACTCCTGGTTCGGGTTCTCGGTCAGCCCGAACCACAAGATGCGCCGAGTGCCGACCTCCATAAAGAAGAGGACGTAGAGCCGCTTCAGGCTCCAGGTGTCCACCGTGAAGTAGTCGGTGGCCACGATCGCCGAAGCCTGGGCTCGGAGAAACTCGCGCCAGCTCAAGCGCCATCGTCGCGGGGAGGTCGGCACGCCGTGCTTGTGCATCAGATTCCTGATCGAAGTCGCCGAGACAACGTGGCCGAGCTTGATCAGCTCGCCTCGAATTCGCATATAGCCCCAGCGGGGATTCTCCCTCGCCAGTCGGAGGATGAGCTGCCGGCACTCCCTATCGATCCGAGGGCGACCAGGACCACGCCGGCGCCCGAACGCGGCCCACTTTCTGCGGACCAGGGCCCGATGCCAACCCAACACAGTTTCCGGCCGCACCAGCAATCCACCCAACGCTCGTCGCGGCAACCGCCTGGCTAGGGCCGCCAGGATCATCCGGTCGGCTGAGTTCAACCTCAGCTTCTTGACCGTCCGCCGGAGAACGCTCAGCTCGTGGCGAAGGAGAAGGAGCTCAACTTCGCGATCGCGATCACCGTCCAGCCTGAGCACGACCAGGCCGACAACGAAACGCAGGCAGCCGTAGATGCAAGTAAGGACCAAGGGCGCCCGGGATGGTAACCGACGACTGGCTCAAGAGGCTGGTTGACCCGTCACGGGATATTTGCATCCCACAAGCATCTGCCGCAGCCATGCACGTCATCAGGAGCGCGGCGCCGCGACCTTCAGCCGGAGCAGGTCACTTTGATGTTCCGGAACCGGCGAGGGGCACCACCTGCGGCGAGTTCAGCGCGAAGTCGGTGAACGTCAACGACGCCGGGCGGCCGCCCAGGCCTCCCGGGCGGAACACAATCGTCACCTTGCAGCTCGCTCCCGGGGCGAGAGTCTGGTTCTGGCAGCTCTCAGATGTGATCGTGTAGTCACCTTTGTATGTGCCGCCGATCGTCACGCGGCTGATGGTGAGTGGCGTGTTGCCGGTGTTGGCAAAGGTCAGCGTTGAGGGGGTCGATTTCGAGTTGACCACGACATTGCCGAAATCCAGGGATGCCGGCGAAACGGAGCCTATGCTGCCAAGGCCGACTGCGGAAAGAGAGACATTTTGTGGTGCTCCGATGGCGTCGTCGGCGATGGTGAGATGTCCACTCTCCGTCCCAACCGTCGCCGGCGTCGCGTAGACGCCAACCGTGCACGAAGCCCCCGGCGCAAGTGCGCTGACGGAGCACGTCTGGCTGCCCATTGCGAAACCTGAGCTCAAGGTGAAGCCGGCAAGGTCGACCGGATCGAGCCCTGTGTTGGTAACGGTGACCAGCTGTTGGGTCTCCGGGTTTGACGAACCGACCGGTTGACGTCCGAGGTCAATGCTCGCGGGCGAGACGCTGACCTGGCGGACAACCGCCTGGCCGTTCAGCGTCACCTGCTGCGGAGACCCTGGTGCGTTGTCAGTGAACGCGAGAGGCACGGCGTAGGCGCCTCGCGACGAAGGCGCGAAGGCGGCGGACACGGTGCACGACGCGCCGGGCTGGAGCGTCGAAGCTCCGCACGTGTCCCCGCTGAGAACGAACGGGGAGCCTGCCGGCGTGGCGACCGCGGCCACGCTCATCGCGTAGTTGCCGCTGTTTGTCAGCGTCACCTGTTGCGGCTGCGTTTGCTGACCCACGGCCACGACTCCGAAGTTGAGCTGTTGAGCGGAAAATGAGGCCGCTGGCGCCAGGCCGGTGCCACTCAGCGGCACGGCTTGCGGCGAGCCGGACCCGTCATCGTTGAAATTCAACGACGCGTCGAGGGTGCGACCCGCTGTCGGGTCGAAGCCAACCAAAACCGGACACGAATAAGCCGGCATTATCGCCAGGGCGGTGCAGCCATCCGACACGATTCGGAAGGAGGAGGCATCAGCACCGCCGATCGCGACAGACGAGATCGTTGTCAGCTGAGCGCCGCCTGACGGGGCAAGACCATTGATGAGCCATACCACCTGCGTGGTCTCAGGTGCACCCACGCGCTCGCTGGGGAAAGTCACGGACGCCGGCGCGAAGACCGGCTGGGTAGACGCCGTCGCCAATCCTGAGATGGGCGCGATTGCCGGATTGGGACCGACAGCCGCGTCGTTTGGAACGGTGAGCGTTGTGGACCAGCTCCCAGCCACGGTTGGGGTGGCGGTCACCTCGATCGTGCAGATCCCGCCGACGGGAAGTGTGCTGTTGGAGCAGTTGTCGGCGGTGATCGCTGCAGGAGAAGCGTTGGCCAGGAAGACCTGGCCCACAGTGAGCACATCGGAGCCGCTGTCACGGAGCACCACGGTCACAGTGGCGGTCGAGCCGACGCGCTGAAATAGCTGGCCGTTGACGAGTCCGTCCTCGAGACTGGCCCAGCCACTTGTCCCATTCCAATCCACCTGCACGAACTGGACATTGTTCGCCGAATCGAAGATGGAGAGCCGGACGCTCTGGGGGCCCACGGTGGTGGGCGTCACGGTCACGGACAGGGTGCACGATGCGCCGGGCTGGACTGCTGTCGCGCACCCGGTGACGGTGCCGTTCATCAGGTGCCCGTACGACATCGCTGTGGCCGACGTGTTTGTAACCGTAACGGCCTGCGGGCTGGAGGCGACATTCGCGTGCTGGTTGCCGAAAGACAGGTGCGAGGTGGAGATGCTGAACGCAGTCCCGAGGCCCTCGCCGGCCAGCGAGACCGTGTGGGGACTACCTGAGGCCCCGTCGGTGAAAGAAAGGGTTGCCGAGAGTTGCAAGGGGAACGGCGGTGAGAAGCTCACTCCAACCGAACAGGTTCCCGCCGGAGCCACGGAGGTTCCCGAACAGGTGTCGCTCGTGATGTGGAAGTAGGGCGAGCCCTGTCCCGTCAGTGCGGCGTTTGTAACGGTGAGCGTCTGAGGGCTTGGATTGCTCAACGTCACCACCTGTGAGGTAGAAGACGTGCCATCTGCCTGTAAACCGAAATCGATCGCGTTGGTCGAGAGCAATGCGACCGGCGCGAAGCCTGTCCCTCCGAGGAACTGGCTGTGGCTGCCGCCAATCTCGTTGTCGTGGAAGACGAGGTTGCCGCTGAAAGAGCCGACCACGGGCGGACTGAACGCCACATCCACCGCGCAGGTTGCTGGGTTGGAATATGGTGCCGGCACGGCCAGCGTTGTTCCCGAGCACGTGTCGGACACGATCGTGAAGCCGGCCGCGGAATTGTCGAGTCCCACCGAGGAGATCAGCAGCGGCTGGGTTCCGCTGTCGAACACCTGGAACGCTGAAGGCGCGCTCGTCGTGCCCACTCCCTGGTTGAACGAATTCTGGATGGGTTGATTGATAGCCAGGTGCGGGCCGCCGCCGCTGGCGGTGAGGCCGATTAGGTTCGCGTCATACGTCTGCTGACCAGTGCCGGCGTTATCGTTGATGTTCACGATCTGGGCCGCGCTGCCCACCGCGGCAGGGCTCACCGTCACGCTTATGGCGCAGCGCTGTCCTGGCCCGAGGGTCTTGCCGGTACACCCATCCGCGGTGATGGCGAACCATGAGGAGTACCAAGGGGTGGGGCCGAGCGCAGTGCTCGAGATCGTCACCGGACCGTCGCCCGCATTTACTGTGTTGAAGGTCAGCGGAGCGCTTGTCGTGCCTGCGACCACCGTGCCGAAGTCCAGATACCGCGGCGTGAACATGATCACGGCGCCGGTTCCGGTTCCGCTCAATGCCACCTGCTGAGGCGATCCGGGCGCGTTGTCGTAGATCAGTACAGTCGCCGAGCGTGGGCCTCCCGACTGTGGCTTGAACTCGATGCTGATCTGGCATTGCGCCCCGGGTGCGATCGTCGTGTAGGGGGAGGAGCAGCGGTCAGAGGAGACCAGGAAGTCCTCCGGAATGTAGGGCTGGCCCGTTATGTCAACGGTCTGAACGGCCAGGGCCGCGTCCCCTGTGTTGGTCAGCACGATGGTTTGGAGGGGTGAAGGCTGCAGCCATGCGATGGGGCCGAATTGAAGCGAAGTCGCGCTGAGCGAGACTGCCGGCGCGGCCGCAAGTGCCGGCACAACGGGCGCCGCCGCTACCAGGACAAAGCCGGCTGCCACGATCAAGGCGGCCTTTCGATTCATCGCGTTTCCTCCACCCCGGCGAACTTGCTGGAAATCGTCTCGAACGCGAGCGCAACCTAGGGGCCGCTGATTGACTGACGGACATTAGCCCGTTAACCTGTGGATAAACGAGAAGATTGATGAATTGCGGTGGAATTCGAAATCACAGATTGGCAGACGGGCAGGGATCTCCCTCCGCGAATCAAACTCGATACCGGACGGCTGTCGGCTGATCCCTCGACCAGTCGCGGCCGGTGAGTTAGTTATCAGCAGCAACTGCGAAAGGGCCGAACAGCGCGCCATATTCCGGTAGCGCATACATAGAAGACGCGCGCGCGAGGGGCTACCAGCGCGTCGAATCTTCAGGGTGTGGGGCTGTGGGGTGGCAAAAGTAGGTCCGCTTCAGGCGGCTCGGTCGTAGACATGATGAAGTCCGCCTAGAACGCGTCGCACGAGGATTTCTCCCTGACTCGAGGGTAAGCTCGGAAACGGCGTTTGCAAGCCGAGGCTGCGATGAGGACGATCATGGTTGTAGTAGTCGACGAACTCCGCCAGGACCCTCCGTAGGTGGCCCTCGTTGATCGGAATCAGGTGGTCGAGGCACTCCCGGCGGGCTGTCCCCACCCAACGCTCGGCGATCGAGTTCGCGCGGGGCGCCCGAATCGGGGTCTGCAGACTCTTGATAGCCAGGCCGGAGACACGCTGGCCGAAGTCGGCGCCCCAGACCCGGTGTAGGAGGGCAAAAGTTGATCTGGTCCGGGCGGAGGGACTTTTGCCGCCCCACAACTGGTCATCCTCCGCTGCTTCGAAGACGCCGCGAAGCTGGACGGCAACTGGGGCGCGGCGCGCATGTACGTGCCTCGAACCGGGTCAAGCCCGAGGTCGAGGTAGTGGCCGGCGGCGTGCCCGGGGCGTGACCGAAGGCGGCCAATGCGTTGGGCGAGTGAGCGACGGTGGCAACTTCGTGTCGAGATCACCCTTCGCCGCATCGAGCTGGGATTGGGTGAGAAAGATGCTGCCGGTGAGGGCGGCATCGCTGAGGTCAGCGCTTCTGAAGTCGGCCCCGGTGAGGTCGGCCATTTCTAGGTGGGCGCCTCTGAGATCAGCTCCGATGAGCTCTGCCCCTCTCAAGTTGGCGCCCCTGAGGTCCGCGCCTCTGAGGTCTTTCCCGATGAGGTCGGCCCCTCTGTGGTCGAGCTCATCGCGCCGGGCCTCGGCTCGCACTAGTTCGCTTGTACGAAGCAGTAAGGCATTGACGTCTCGTCGGTGTGCAGTCACGTCGAGTTCGACAAGATCGTCGGGACTGCTCTGCGTGAGGCGTTCGGTCTCGTCGAGCGCGAGGCTTAGCTCGCGGTGGAGCGGGCGGGCCGGTTGCAGCGTAAGCGCTTCGGTCAGATACCAGAGCAGCTCATGGAGCTGCCGCATGATCGTGAACACCTCAAACATTTGCACTGCGATTCGCCGCGTCCGCCGCCAGTCCTGTCCGCCGAAGGTGACCTGCGCGACCTTTTGGCCCGCGCCAAAGCAGTCATAAACGGCACAACCGGGGAAGCCCTTCTGCCTGAGGCGGTGGTGAATGGCGCAGCGGAAGTCCGATTGCAGATTTGGACAGGGCTGCCCGGCGTCCTTGGTGATGGCGAAGTCATCCGAGGCTACAAAGGCCGGCGCGACACAACACAGCCCAAAACAGCGTTCACAGTCAGCGCGCAGACTCAGACGACGTTCGTCAGTGACGGGTGCTGCGTGTTGGAGTTCTTCAGGCAATGTGGTTGGTTCCTGTTGGATGGGGAGCACCGCTTTTTGGTGCGGATCAGTTTGGTTGCTGCCGCTGAGGGCCGGTAGACGGTACCTGTCGATTCGGTCTACGCCGGCCGCCCAGCCTAGCCGATCAATCGTGCCGATTGGGGCCAGACACTGCCGGCCAGGAGGTGGAAGGCAATGTCTTGAAGTGCCTCGGACTGGATATACAGCCACGGCGAACTACCTAACCCAACAGGCGACAAGGTTCGAGCCCTCAGAGGTGGGCCGTAGTTTCCGTAACGCGAACCACATCGACCTCCGCGGAGCAACCATCAGTCTTGGCTGACTAAGTGCCATGACTTGCGCTTGTCATAGGACACCGCTCAACGGGGCCGAAGGGGATGGGAGCTGGCCCGATGGCGCCTTTCAACGTGACTTGCGGCTTCTCAGCTTCAGGCAATCGAGGCGTACGACGAGACTAGGACTGCGGTACTGCTTCCGACGATCCAGAGTTGACCAGGACAGGTCGGCGGCCGACAGGGACTCAGGAAGGCGACGGCCACCAGGCTGCCACCAGGTTCGGCCACAACCGCGTCCAGAAATGAATCAGCGGGCGACCTCCAAAGCACCTTGCCGGTGCGGTCGACCAGGCGCGGATTCATGGTCCCTTGGTTGATTGTCCCGGCGGTGGCAGGATCGACGACCAAGAACGTGCTGCGGTCCCACGCCATGCCCCGCACCTCAAGCCCGTGCAGGGCTCCGGCCGGGGACCAGGCGACGGTCTCAAAGAGGCTCGCCCCGCCGCCCGTGGTGTCATTCACGGCAGTGAGTAAGCCGTCGTGGCTCATGACGGGGTAGGAGTCGGCGGAGATGTGGACATCCTGGATTAAGGCGCCAGTCGAGACCCTTACCACGTAGAGCTCGTTGTAGTTGGCGGCCTTGACGGCGGGCATGTCGAGTGCAGCGAGGTCGGCAGCGGCGCTGCATGCCGTGATGTCAGGCACCCAACCGTTGAAAGCCCAGCTTCCGAAATGTGCGACCAAGCGCCGATCGCCGCTCACCGAGTCGACCCACCAGAGATCCGTAAGGCCCTCCTGCTTTCGGCCGTTGGGACCGAAGCTGCCTGGTGAGCCTGGCCGGTCCAGCACCAGGCACAGATGCCGGTTGTCGTCCGCCCACCGGGCATTAAGCGGACTCATGCCCAAGTCGTTCTGCGCCCCGGTGTCGCGGTCCGCGACCACCGCACCAACTGAATAGTCCAGCAGGTGCTCGCCATCCGGAGAAACCACGCCCACGACGGGCTTGGTCAAGTCATAGAAGCGCCCGTCCCACCCAGCGCCAGAGTCCCAACTAGGGGCAACGGCGGCAGGACGTCGGAACAGCACCAGTGGAACTCCCGCCGGGGCTGGTCCGCTCGATAGCCGCGGTGACGGGCTGACGGCCGCCGTTGGCCTAGCAGACGGGGGCGGCGCGCTCTGCTGGCAGGCCACCAGCGCCACCAGCGCGAGGGCCGTAACCGCCCAAGCAAGCCTGCGATCCATGCCGCTCATCGTGCCTCACCTAGCAATAACGGCCTGGCTCCTGTAGCGATACGGTCGGAAGACTGTTCAAGCGGGGTAGGTCGCGCCATACCCGCTCGGACCCGGGAGGAGGTGGAAGGCGATGTCTTGAAGTGCCCCCGACTGGATATACAGCGCGTTTGAACTCGGAGCCCAACGGGCGCCGAGCTCGGCGAACAGCGCAGCGACGCGAGCGCCGCTCGGTCTAGCGTCCGTTTAATTACTGTGTGCCACCTAGTATAGTGCGGTACACTGTACTGGCGATGACGGGATCGACAGAAGGAAGCGAGTGGCTGCCCCAGGCTCGGCGGGGGATCCTGGAGCTCTGCATACTCAGCCTTCTGTCGGCCGGACCACGCTATGGCTACGAGCTGCTCTCGGCGCTTGACCACTGGCCGGTCCTATCCGCCAACGAGGGCACTCTATATCCGCTCCTCAGGCGGCTCCAGCGGGCTGGGCAACTCAGCGCGACCTGGCTGGAGTCAGTCTCAGGTCCACCGAGGAAGTACTACTCCCTGACACCATCAGGGACGGCGCTCCTGCGCCAGATGAGCGCCGATTGGATAGAGCTAGCACTTGCCGTTGCCGAAGTGCTGCCACACGAGGAGAGAAAGCATGCGTGACCCAGTGCGCGTCTATCTGACCGAACTCGAGCGGGAGCTGCGTCGGCTCCCGGAGACCGAACGCATCGACGCCCAGCGTGAGATTCAAAGCCACGTGGCCGATGCCGTCGCAGCCGGCGCCAGCGTGGAGTCGGTATTGGACGGCCTCGGCTCGCCGCGCGAGCTGGCCCGCGGTCTGGTCGCCGAACAATGGGTTGACAGGACGTCCGGTGGTGACGTGGCACGCCTTGTCCTGTTCGCCGTTTTCGTCGCGGGCGGCAGTCTGACCACCTTTGTTGTTGTCTCCATGCTCGGCGTCCTGGTGGTTAGCTTCGGATTGGTGGCCGTCGCATCACCCTTCCTCGGCCTGGCCCGGCAGCTCGGCGCGACTTGGATCCAAATGGATCTGCCGGGTGGGCCCGTGCCGACGAACCTGAGCTTGGTCTTCGGAGTGGCGCTTGCCGTGCCCTGCGCCGCCGTTGCTTTCGGCGCCTACAAAGGCCTGCGACTCTATCTCAGCCTGGTCGCAAAAGGCTTCCGGCTCACCCTGGGTTGGCGGAGTCCAAGCAGGCTAGCCACTCGGATCAGCGCATGACGCGCCCCGCGGCTATCAAAAAGCGTCGGCGGAGCTCAACTGGCCGAGGATGATTGAGACCTTTCGCAACATCGCCCGGCGTAAACTCCGCAGCTTTCTGACCATCTCAGGCATCGTCATCGGCGTCCTCGCGCTGACGACCATGGGAGCCTTAGCCGAGAACTTCAACGCCCTGCTGGACGGTGGCGTGCTCTACTACGGCTCCAGCGTCCAGGTCGGCCCGCCCGATGGCGAGTCGGCGTCGCTGCTGCCGCTCACTAAGATCGACGAGCTCAAGCAGGTCGAGGGGGTC
>Ga0097691_1002751_pt1 | contig 11358 bp, 11 predicted proteins | sample NGESurdeep072012_8_FD_72858 | JGI IMG/M metagenome (GOLD analysis project Ga0097691, IMG submission 72858) | Arctic peat soil microbial communities from Barrow, Alaska - NGEE Surface sample 210-1 deep-072012 | ecosystem: Environmental > Terrestrial > Soil > Wetlands > Peat ...
GCTGCTCTTCCTGCCGCCCTATTCGCCAGAACTCAACCCGAAGGAAAATCTCTGGGATGAAATCCGTGAGAAACTCTTCAAGAACTATGCCCTCAAATCCATCGACGCCGTGCGCGCCAAACTCAAACAGGCGATACTCTATATCGAACGTAATCCAAAACTCGTCCAATCAATCACGTCATTCCCATATATCGTCAAGTCATCCTGATGTGGAAATGGTATTAGTTGGCAACCGTTGCTTGTCGGAAAGTCCGACCGCGCCTTCTTGAAAAAGCAGAAGCCGGCGATCGTGTGGCTCACCGGGCTCTCCGGTGCGGGAAAATCGACGATCGCCAATGAAATTGAGAAGCAGTTGTTTTCCGTCGGCGCCCACACCATGCTGCTCGACGGCGACAACGTCCGTCATGGACTCAATCGCGATCTGGGTTTTACCGAGCCCGACCGCGTGGAAAATATTCGCCGCGCGGGTGAAGTTGCAAGGCTGATGGTTGAGGCCGGCCTGATTGTCATTTGCTCATTTATTTCTCCGTATCGGGCAGAACGAGAGCTGATCAGGAGTTTCGTTTCCAGCGACGAATTCATTGAAGTTTTTGTCGATACCCCGATTGAAGAGTGCGCGCGGCGCGATCCCAAGGGCCTCTATGCCAAAGCGAAGCTGGGCAAGATTGTGAATTTCACCGGCATCGATTCGCCGTATGAGGCGCCGGAAACTCCGGAGGTTTGGCTCAAAACCGCTGGCCAGCAGCCGCACGCAATGGCGGAGCGTGTCGTCAGAGCGCTGCTTGATCGCCACGTGATTGATCTTGGAGACGCCTGAGATATCAGAACTCGGGATTCGGGACACTAGCGCCCAAATATTCGCTGGCCTATCGTCAGTGCCATGCGATTGAAATCCAGCATATGGGTGGCAGCATACTTGCGCCGCTGCCAGACCGAGGGGGTATTCGGCGCCGTGCGCCGGCGCGGTGCGGAAGAAGCCGGCGCGGTGTTCGTCAAGGTTGCGCTGCTCAATGGCACTGCCATGCTCTACGTCCCGGCACCGCAGACGGTCTACGACGACAGCCGGCCGATCGAACGCATTTTCACGCCGACATCGCCGCAGCCGGTGCCGGAAGCGTCAGTGGAGGAACGTCTCGTCAAGGAAATCCGGTTCGACCCGGATGCCTGGATCGTGGAGACCGAGGACAAGGCAGGGCGGCATTTTCTCGATCTGGCGCGGGCCTAGCGTCCTGAACCCTGCGAGCCGGTGCGTGGTACGAGGCCGGCGCCGGGCAGTTGCGCCGCCGGGCGTGCCTGGGCGGGTGCCGGGCGGGCGCGTTGGCGTTCGTCGTCGTAGAGCCCGGGCCGGTACTTGGCGCGGGTGACCGCCAGCGTCGAGCCGCGCCATGCGGCCAGCATGATCAGCGCGGATCGTTCGCTCAGCCTGTCGTAAAGGCGCGACAGCCGGTAAACGTAATTTACCGAGGATCCGAATTCCGGATTGAGAAACAGCAACACCCGCTGAAAGACCGCGCTCGGCATGGCCAGCGCCTTGCATGTGCAAGCCAGGGGCTCGCCGCCGGGATCGCTGACCACCTGCACGGCAACCCGCGACGGCAATATCAGCGTCTCGCCGAGTTCCAAGGTGAAGTTTTCGACATCGACGGCGAACGCGGCCATTTCAAGCGTTTCGATGGCACGCTTGGCGCGTGCGGCCGGAATTCGCGCGGAAGCCTTTAGCGGGGTGTCCGGGAGATTGTGCAGGATCAATGCGCGTTCGCTGGCGCTGGCACGGAAAAACATCTCGTTGATTTCGGCAGCGTCCTTCGGCTGCATCGACAAATTCGATGCCATCCGCAGTTGCGCCTCGCTCAGGGCCTTGACCGGCGGCGCTGCTGACGGTGGTGCGGGAATCTCGCGAGCGACCGACACGCGCTGATCGGGACTGGAGGGGTTCAGTCCAAGCTTCCTCAAGACGTCGACCGGCGTGCCCGGATAGATCGCAAGCCGTGCCCGAACGGCCGCGCGCGTCGCGTCGTCGACCTGATCGATCAGGCGGGAGGTCAGCTCGACAAACTGCCGTTCTTCATCGCCGCTGTGCACGCTGGTCTGAACGTACAGATCGGTCAGCACGCGCAGCAAAGTGGGTCTGATATCGACGCCCTCGCGGCGGGACAGCGTCATCAGCCCGTCGAAGCCCGGAAATAATGCAGGTGTGGTCATGTCAGAGGTACGCGACTGAGTAATCCTCGCGCCAGCCTACGCACGTTGCTTTAACACCGCGTTAAGGAAAACAATCTGTGAAGGCTATGGATCTATTCACGGCTTCGTTGTGCCGCAACGGGCCACTCTCTGGTGCCGGCGTCAAATCGGGTCGGCGAGAAAACAAATTAAGATGCCGTTAACCACGTCCTGTTCTTAATGATGGCCTGTCGCCGGCCAAATCGTGTCAGTGCGGCAACGAGAGAGAGCTTAACATGGGCACCATCATTGATTTTCCGGCGGATGCGGCTTCGCGGCGGCTGGGCTCAACCATGGATGGCGCTCCGCGCGAAGGAATGGGGACCATACTGATCCTTCCAGTCGTCCGGATCGAACGCGAACCTGATGAAACCAGCGGTGGCAGCGGACCGGAAGAAGGAACGGCCCCGGGTCGCCGTCGCCGTCGGCGCACCTGACATCGGACATTTCGATATGCCGGAGACGTGTTTTCCGATCCGGACAAGATTGCAGGTTCCGACCTCATCACCGGTCCTGACGCTGCTTTTCATAACCATGACGCTCGGCGGCTGCAGCGGCGGCGATTTCGGCCGCACCCGCCAGGATTTTCTCAATGACGATATGCATCGCTGGATTGGCGGCGAGCGACCGGAAGCGTCGGCCTGCGTGCATCGCAATTCCAGCTCACCGACAACGAGCGGCTGCTTCGCGATCTTGCTTACCCGCTGATAGAGCCGCCGCATTCGCGGCCGGCCTGGAAGAGCGTGTTCGGCGATTACCGGCCGCTTCCCTCGCCATGGCGGCAGGCACCGCTGTTCGATCGCACCGCCTATGGACGCGAGCTGATCGACGAGCCGCACCGCTCGCATACATCGCGCTATGCACAGCTGATGGAAGATGTGCGCGACGACATCACCCGGTTCGAGCCGTTCTTCGCCGATGCCGTGCGCGTGGTCGATCTCGACAAGAAGCGTAACGCCAGCCTCAGCCGCGTTTCGGAATTGTCGCCGCGCGAACGCGCCGATGCGGTCGCCCGCATGGAAGAGAACACCCTGATCGTGCAGTGGGTGCAGCAATGCCTGGAGCGGAGAATCTCCTCCTACCGCTGGGCGCTGGAGCGGCTGGTGATTCAGGCGCCGGATAACATGGCGGCTGACGCCGATCGATTGATCGGCGAACTTGCCGCGCAGACCGCGAACCCGCCGGTAGCGGCGCAGCCGGTAATCGGACATGCCGTAAGCGTGCGCAGCTAAAGATTTTTGCGAAGAGTCGATTGCGTTGCGATCAGCGCTTGGCTGCCGGCGTTTCCGTCTGCTTCGCCGGCGGTTCGGTCTGCACCTTGCAGGTCGATGCAGCGAGAGAAGCCTGGGCCTGCGGCATCAGGCCGGGCTCCGGTGCCAGGGCTTTCAACACGATTAACCCGGTTGCGGTTGGCGAATCGATGATCAACCGGTCGGCTGCTGTCACGTCCTCGTCTTCCGGCAATTCGGCGTGTTGGGCTTCGGTCATGAGATCGAGCTCGATCACCTTGCGTCCGGCGGATCGGTCGTTGATGGCGTAATAGGCGACTTCATTGCGCGTGTAGAACGACACCGAGGTATAGGCCTGACTGACGGGGACCGCGAGCTTGATCGGGCCACTGGACAGATCGTAACGGCAAATCGCGAGCGCGAATGCCGGGTCCATGAGCGGCATCGGTGCGTTATTCGGGTCCGCCGGCGGCAGGGCGGTGACTACGTTGAGCTTTGTCATCGGGGTGAGACGCGAATAGGCGTCCTGGGTAGCAATACGCGGCAACGCCAGAACGCTGACCAGATGCACGACGCCGCCCAGCAGCACGCCCGCGATAATCGTGAACAACAAGCGAATCATGGGCACCCCACGGTCGCAATTGACGGCATCGGCGCATCGCGCTGCGTCCGCGTCGCCACGCCGACCGGCGTATCGTAGAGCCGAAGCATCAGCGCGTAACGCTCGATCCCCCCGGTGGGAAGCCAGTTTCCGGCGCGCGATCTCGACGCCACCCGTACCTCGAACGCGCCATCCGCCCCGCGGATGATTTCCTGGCTGGTAAAGCCGTAACGTTGCAGCGAATTCGCAACCAGGTGACCTTTCGAATCGTAGAGCGTCAACGTCCAGAACCGCGCTGCGGGCGTGACGCCGCTGACGACCACGTCGCACCGCCCATCGAGCGGTCGCTTGCGGTCGTCCGTCGTCGCGGAGAATGCCACGCCGTCGCCGGTGCCGACCGGTAGCTCGCCGCTGCGCGCGATGGAGGCGCGTGAATAAGGATCGACGTCGGCGGTGCCGGTTTTGGGTCGGGCGGTCCAGGCGCCGATCGTGAGAGTGCCAAGATCGGTACCGCGCGTCGCCGTCACCCAGGTCGCGCCGAGGCCCACGACAGTGGCAACGATCAGCGCCAGCAGGGTGATGAATATCAGCCGCACGGTCAGTTCTTGCGCGGCACGGGTGCAGCCGCGTTGCCCGGTGTTGCCGCCGCGAAGCTGTCCGGGAATGGAACAGGATTGGACGACACCGGCTTGACGGGCTTCACCGGATCGCCCGCGGTCTTGGCTGCCTCGTCGAGCATTTTTTCCACTTGCACGAGAATATCCGCGCCGCGCTTGGTGAGGATTGGCGGCGGTCCCGGCTTGATGTCGGGAACCTTTGGAGCGCCGTTGGCCGCAACAGCCGCAGAGGCAGCCGGGGCAGGCAATTTTGTGCCGGCTCCGATGCCCGCGATCTCCTTGATCTCGACGCCCTGGTGGGCCGCGACCATGATGTCGTGCCATGTCTGCGCCGGCAGCGAGCCGCCGGTCATGCGGTTGGTTGGCGAGTAATCGTCATTGCCGTACCAGACCGCGCAGGTGAAGTTGCCGGTATATCCGACAAACCACGCATCGCGATACGCGTTGGTGGTGCCGGTCTTGCCGGCGGTCGGAATGCCGTCGAGCGCCGCGCGCCGCGCGGTACCTTCGCTGACAACGTGGCTCATCATGCCCGCCATGTCGGCGGCAACCGATGCCGGAATGGCCTGAAGCGGCTTCTTGCCGTCGCGGTCGAAGCGCCAGACCAGATCGCCGGCGCCGGTGCGAACTTCAAGCACCGCATGCGGCGTGACCGATTTGCCCTTGTTGGGGAACGTTGCATAGGCCACGGCATGTTCAAGCACCGTGACTTCGTCGGCGCCGATCGGCAGCGATGGTGTATCCGGCAGCGGCGCCTTGATGCCGAAGCGGCGCGCCACCTCCACGATCTTGGCGCGGCCGGCCTTCGGTCCACCCTTGCCGCCGATCGCAATCGACAGTTTCACCGGAACGACGTTGATCGAGCGGGTAATCGCCTGCGTCAGCGTCACCGCGCCCGAATAGGAGTGGCCGTAATTCTGCGGACACCAGTTGCCGATGCAGACCGGACCGTCGACGATAATTGAGGTCGGCTTGAAGCCGTTGAGCAGCGCGGTTGTGTAGACATAGGGCTTGAACGACGAACCGGGCTGCCGGTAGGCATCCACGGCACGGTTGAACTGGCTGGCGCCGTAGTCGCGTCCGCCGACCATCGCGCGCACGCCGCCGTCGAGATCGGCTACCACGGATGCGGCCTGGGTCGCGTGATAGTCGCGGCCGAACTGGCGCAGCTGGTTTTCGATGGCTTCTTCCGCGGCGCGCTGCACGTTCATGTCGATCGCGGTGCGCACCACGAAGACGCGCTCGACGTAGGATTTCGGAAACGTATCGACCAGCTTGCGCATCTCGTCGAATGCCCAGTCGAGATAATAGTTCGGCGAGTTTTCGTCGCGGCGGTCGACCGCGGTGGCCGGATTGCGCCGCGCGCCGAACACCTGGCCTTCGGTCATGAAGCCGGCGTCGACGAGATTGTCCAGCACCACGTTGGCGCGGGCGCGGGCGGCGGGCAGGTTGATGTGCGGCGCGTATTTGGTGGGAGCCTTGAACAGCCCGGCGAGCATCGCGGCTTCGGCGAGGTTGACGTCGCGCGCCGACTTGTTGAAATAGAAATGCGCGGCGCCATCGACGCCGAAGGTGCCGCCGCCCATATAGGCGCGATCGAGATAGAGTTTCAGAATTTCATTCTTGGTGAGCCGCGTCTCCAGCCAGACCGCGAGAAACGCTTCCTTCACCTTGCGTTCGATGGTGCGTTCGTTGTTCAGGAACAGGTTCTTCGCCAGCTGCTGGGTGATCGATGAACCGCCCTGTCTCACGCCGCCGGCCTGCGCGTTGGTCAACAGCGCGCGAAAGGTGCCGGCGACATCGATGCCGAAATGGTCGTAGAAGCGGCGGTCCTCGGTGGCGAGCGTCGCCTTGATCAGATTGTCCGGAAAATCCTCGAGCGGAATCGAGTCGTTATGCTTGATGCCGCGGTTGCCGATCGGATTGCCGTAGCGATCGAGAAATGTCACCGCGAGATCGGATTTTTTCAGCCAGTCGTCGTCGGCGGTTTCGCGAAATGCCGGCACCGCCAGCGCCAGCATCAGGATCAGGCCGCCGAGCCCGATGGTGGCGGCTTCGGACAAAGGTTCGATGAAGACCCAGCGTTTCCAGCGGCCGACATAGAAGCGGTCCATGAAGGTGGAGAACCGCTCATAGAGCTCGCGCGCGCCCTTGCCGGAGGAGAACAGCGTCGAATCGATGCGCGCATCGAAGTCCAGCAGCCAGTGCCGGATTTTCTTCTTCCATTCCGTTGGCACGATCTTGCGCACCGGGACCCTTGGTCAGTTCGCAGCGCTCAAGCACCCGGCTGGGCACCGTTGAGACGTCTTGCGGGAATGTTGCGGCAAACCCAAGGCGCTTTTGCGTCGTTGGGGACCAGTGTTCCGAATCCGAAGTTCGCTAACACCTAGCAGCACCCCCTTTAAGCGAACTTCGGATTCAAAGGAACACTGAAAAAACTATGATTCTGGTGTGGTTTAGGTTCAGAAGTTCTCTTGACGGACTCGCATCAGAAATGAAGAGAACTTCTGAACCACCACACCAGTCCCTATCTAACCGAGCGGGGACCATAAACCAATGGTCCTGCTACGATTTTGAACAGCAGGGCTAACGCCCCAGGCTATTGCGAGACTGCCAAACCACCCCACTTGCACCCCAGCCGTCGCAGCCCCTAGAAGGGCTGGGGCGACCGCCGCCCGGAAACGTCAGGACTCATGACCGTCCAGCCCAAGCCGTCCTCCGGCCAGGAGGGATTCTTCTGGAAAACCAAGACGTTGGAGGAAATGTCCAACGTCGAATGGGAAAGCCTGTGCGACGGCTGCGCGCGCTGCTGCCTCGAAAAACTCGAGGACGAGGACACCGGCAAGATCTATTTCACCCACGTTTCCTGCAAGCTCTTGGATGCGGGGCTGTGCGCCTGCAAGGATTATGCGAACCGGTCCGACAAGGTTCTGGACTGCGTCAGGCTCACGCCGGCAAACGTCCGCACCCTGAACTGGCTGCCGCCGAGTTGCGGCTACAAGCTGGTGGCCGAGGGCCGGGATCTCTATTGGTGGCATCCGCTGATTTCGGGCGATCCCAATACGGTTCACGAAGCCGGCGTCTCGGTGCGCGGCCGGGTGCAGGGGACGGAGAACGAGATCGCCGACGCTGACCTCGAAGATCATATCGTGCAATGGCCGGCGCTATTGCCAAAGCGTGCCCGCCTGAAAAAACCGCCGCAATCCTGAAGACCGCCAGCGCTGATCGATCACGTGATTGCGATGGTAGCTTCGCGGGACACACCCATGCGCGTAACCCGCTGCCGCAGCTTCGATTTGCTGCTTATATCTTTAAAAATATGGCGATTCCACGCGGCCTCCCATTGCGCATCGAATAAACATACGTCCGCATGAACAAGTTCGAACGGCAGAGCCGTCAGCCGGCTGACCAACAGACATTGCCCGAAGCTATCGCCGGCGAGTTCGCGCAAATGCCGGGCGAGGTCATCGATATCAGCGACGCGCCGCCGATCGCGCCAAAGGCGCTGCTGACGCCGCGCGAGGTCCGCACCATCCTGATGAGCCTGATGCTGACGATGTTTCTGGCCGCCCTCGACCAGACCATCGTCGCCACCGCGCTGCCGACCATCGGCCGGCAATTCCAGGATGTCTCCAACCTGTCGTGGGTCATCACCGCGTACCTGCTGGCCTCGACCGCGGTGGCGCCGGTGTTCGGCACGCTCAGCGACATCTACGGCCGCCGCGCCATGATCATCGTCGCGCTCAGCCTGTTCATCGTGGGTTCGATATTGTGCGCGCTGGCGCCGAACATGCCGGTCCTGATTCTCGCGCGCGGTCTTCAAGGCCTCGGCGGCGGCGGCATCATGCCGATCGTGCAGACGGTGATTTCCGACGTGGTGACGCCGCGCGAGCGCGGCCAGTATCAGGCTTATTTCAGCGGCGTATGGGTCGCGGCAGGAATCGGCGGGCCGATCCTCGGCGGCGTGTTCGCCGAGCATTTGCACTGGTCGATGATCTTCTGGATCAACGTGCCGCTCGGCCTTGCATCGCTGGCGATGCTGCTGCCGAAGATGGCCAAGATTCCGGTGTTTCACAGAAAGCGCAAGGTCGACTGGCTCGGCGGCGTGCTGCTGATGGCCTCCGCGGTCGTTTTCATGCTGGTGCTGACGTGGGGCGGCAACCGCTATCTCTGGCTGTCGCCGGTTATCATGGCGATGGTCGGTGCTTCCGTCGCGCTGGCGCTCGCATTCGTGTGGCATGCCGGAAATGCCGAAGAGCCTTTCCTGCCGCTGCCGCTGATGGGCGGAACGGTGGTGCCATACGCGATGGCCGCCGGCGGCTGCGCGATGGGCGCGATGCTGGGACTGACCGTGCACCTGCCGCTGTATTACGAAGTGGTTTATCATCTCAGCGCCAGCGAGGCGGGGCTTGCGCTGATTCCGCTGGCAGCTATTTCAACCGGGGGTGCTGCGATCGCCGGCCGAACCATGGCGCGCGCAAAGCACTACAAGCGGGTTGCGATCGTGGGAACCTCATGCGCGGCCCTGGCGGGTTGCGCGCTTGCGCTTACGGCGCTGCCGCTGTGGGCACTGCTGGTATTGCTGTCGGTGTTCGCGCTCGGGCTCGGCACTGCATTTCCCGTAAGCGTGGTGTCGATCCAGAACGCGGTGGCGCGGTCGCAGGTCGGGACTATCACCGGCGCGATGAATTTCTTCCGTGCGCTGATGGCGTCGTTCACGGTGGCGGCGTTCAGCGCGATCCTGCTGATGGCGCTCGGCGCGGATATTTCGCTTGGCGGCGAGCATCGCGGCCCGGTGAATTCGATTCCGGCTACCGACATGATCGCTGCATTCCGTTACGTTTTCGGCGCAGCCGCAGCGCTGCTCGCAGGCGCGTCGCTGTGCATGATCCTGATGGAAGAAAAGCCGCTGGCCGGCCCGGCCACGCCGGCGGAGATGGCGGAGTAGGACGCGCGCCCTTCCGTGCTGTCCGCCCGCCTGCCTTGCCTTTCCCTAGACCGCGATTTGATCTAACAGCGGCGCCAGCAAGCCTGACATCAAAATCGACAAGGAGCCGGCCATGAGCAAACCCACCATCGAGCAGACCCGGATGGGCACCGAAGGCATCGCCTTCTGCATCGCGCGGACCCTGATCGAGCGCGATCCCTCGCTGAAGGCGCCGATGCGCGCCAATCTGCGCAAGATGTGGGAGCTGTTGGAGGAACGCGAAGACCACGGCGCCGCCGACATGGTCGACACCATGATCAAGGCGCTTAACGATCCTGCGTTTTTCAAGCCGTGAGATTTTCCCTCTCTCCTATTCTCGGGAAAGAGATTGCCGGGCATGGAAGTCCCGCGATGTCAGATCTCAGCGCAGACTCTAAACAGCAAACAGCGCGGGGAATGGCTGGTTTGCAGACCTTATCGTAAGATATTGATATATCGTGCATATTTTCGATAGAGCGCTTTGTTTGAAAATACACAGAAACCGACGGAACCATTTGCTCCGGTGCGAGTAAACCTCGGCCCTGATAGCCCTCGGAGGGGCTCGGATAGCCGTGAATCACGGCAGGAAGAGTTCCAATAGTCGCGTTTCTGGTTGTCACGGCAGAAATAGATTTTATGGCCGTGATATTGATTGTTGAAGATGATGGCTTTCTCCGCGACGACGCGGAGACGATGATTCAAGACTGGGGTCACGATATCCTTTCGGCCAGCGACGTGGACGAGGCGCTCTTGCTGCTGCGTTCTTCTCAACCGATTGATGCACTTTTTACCGATATCTACCTCAAGAAAGCCGTCCTTGGCGGGTATGAACTTTCCCACGAGGCCATCAAGCTTCGGCTGAATTTGCGTGTGCTCTATACGACCGGCAATACCATCAACGATAAAATGAAGACGTTGTTTGTTGAAGGCGCACACTTCCTTCAGAAACCGTATACGCAACATCAGCTCCAAGATTCCGTTGAGAAGCTTCTCGCGGCGCAATTTTGAATCCGCGCAATCGATCCGCCAGTTGGGCGGGTACAAATTACTGGGGCAACATTTTGCTTAATGGAAACGAAAGTACCGCGCACGGGCAGGCGGAAGAGGCACTGCTGAAGGCGGGGGCCCTGCAGAGCGCGATTTTCAACAGCGCCAACTTCTCGAGCATCGCCACCGACGCGAAGGGCGTCATTCAGATTTTCAACGTCGGCGCCGAGCGGATGCTCGGCTACACCGCTGCCGAAGTGATGAACAAGATCACGCCGGCCGACATTTCCGATCCGCAGGAGCTGATCGCGCGCGCCAAGGCGCTGAGCGTCGAACTCGGAACCCCGATCACGCCGGGCTTCGAGGCCCTGGTGTTCAAGGCCTCGCGCGGGATCGAGGACATCTACGAGCTGACCTACATCCGCAAGGATGGCAGCCGGTTCCCGGCGGTGGTGTCGGTTACGGCGCTGCGCGACGCGCAGGACATCATTATCGGCTATCTGCTGATCGGCACCGACAACACCGCACGCAAGCTGGTCGAAGAAGAGCAAAAAAAGTCCGATCAACGCCTGCGCGACCAGCAATTCTACACCCGCTCGCTGATCGAATCCAACATCGATGCGATCATGACCACCGATCCGTCCGGCATCATCACCGACGTCAACAAGCAGATGGAGGCGCTTACCGGTTGCACGCGCGACGAGTTGATTGGCGCACCGTTCAAGGGTTACTTCACTG
>Ga0097691_1002753_pt1 | contig 11355 bp, 11 predicted proteins | sample NGESurdeep072012_8_FD_72858 | JGI IMG/M metagenome (GOLD analysis project Ga0097691, IMG submission 72858) | Arctic peat soil microbial communities from Barrow, Alaska - NGEE Surface sample 210-1 deep-072012 | ecosystem: Environmental > Terrestrial > Soil > Wetlands > Peat ...
CATCGCGAACTCCGCATTCTCAATCGCCAGCCGTTCCCAGCAAGAATCCGTTTGGTTCCTCTTCCGCGGCCACCAGCCCTTCCGGCAACTGGCCCCGGTTGTACTCCACCATGCGGTTCTTCCACTTGAGGAAGTCGGTGATGCTCTCGGGTTCAATGCGGATCTCTACCCGGCGCAAACTAGCCAGCAGCAAATTCATCTCGTTCTCGAACCCGGCCTCGGAACGCAGGTTCTTCGCCGACGCCTTCACCTGCTCGATCTCGCGCCCGTACACCTCCAGCAGTCCCCAACTCGTGGGGAGTTCCTCGGTCCGAATCAGACCTCGCGGCGCCAGGTAATACCGCTCACAGCCAACGCCAGTCTCCGGCTTCTGCCGAAACGGCTTGTCGCGATCCGCCAGAAAATCCGCGCGCGACACCTTGCTCTCGACCAGCACCGAATGGCACGCCCTTTTCCAGCCAATAGCGTCCGGCATCTCGCCACTCGCGCACGCCTGCTCGCTCAGCACCACGCCGCAGCGATATCGTCGCAGCCATCGCACCGCCATCGAAACCAGTTTTGCATGGGTCACAGATAGAGCTTGAAAGCAGAACGTCGTCTTGAGAAGTGTCAGAGTAGCTTCTAGCTTCTAGCTTGTAGCCTTTTAGCTTTCTAGCTTCTTTTCTTTTTGGGGTGGCGTAGCGCTTCGGTGTGTTATGTGAGCAATCGTTCTTGGGCAATCCGTGCAACAAAAATGCCCGAAAATCCAGCCCCGGAGGGGCGAACCAACTTAGCCCAGCGCTTCAGCGCTGGGCACGATTCAAGTCCCGGAGGGACGGCCGAATTCTCACGCCCGCATTGCTCAGCGCTGCGATTGTTGGCTCGTTCCCGGCATCGGCTTTAACCGCTGCGGGCGAGCCACCCGACCCCGTAACCCCCGCACCAGCACCGGCCGCCGCAGCACCGTCTCCAGCAAATGTCGCGCCGCGGCAATATCTTCCGCCGAACGGTCCAGCGCAGAGTATCCCGCCACCCGCACCACCACGAAGCGGCCCTGCACGCTGACTTCGAGCCGCGAAGAGTTTGCGCTCTCTCGCCCGCTGCGCATGTCCAGCGCGTTCGCCAGACGCAGAACTCCGGCCAGTTCCATGGCGATCCGCCGATCCGCCAGTTCCAGCAGTTGCATAGACTTTCCCCGCGGACGCGGCAACGCCCCACGATGGTAGCGCGCCACCACCGCCGCCAGTTCCAGTTCTCGCGCACTCCAACCCAGAGGCCGCGCCAGCCCGCGGATCATCCGGTACGAATGCTTTTGACGATTTTCCGCGCCCTGGGCCTTGCCCACATCGCGCATCAGTGCCGCCGCCTGCAACACCGCTCGCCAATCGTGCGGAACGTCGCTCGCAACGTCGCCTGCAACCAAGTCGGACGTCTCCGGCTTCGTCGTCATCGTTCCCATCCCGAGTCCCGCATTCTTCAACCCGTCATACAAAAGAAGCGCCAACCGGGCCACGCGCTCGGAATGCTCGAAATCAGGATCCCGGTATCCGGCCCACACGCGCAGACGGCTCAGCGCGGCTGCCCGCAACCGTGGACCCGACGGCAACTCCGCCCGCCAGACCCGCCATAGCGACTGCTGGCCCACCATCTTCTCGCGATAGCGCTCGATCCTCTTGGCGCGCTCCAAGTTCAACTTCTCACGCCAGCGGCTGCGGCTTTCCACGTCAGGGAACGCACTTACATCGCCCTCGACGGCCATGGCCCACAGCACATCCAGATCGTGCACTTCTCCCAACAGATCCTGAAGTTCCTTCAGATCGTGGCCCCATAATGCGTGCTGGCGCGGCAGAAAATTTTCCACCGTGTAACGGAAGCGTTTGATGCCGATGCGCAGTTCGTGCAAGGCAACCTGCGACCGCGTCCGCAGAGCGTGTTTGTGCAGATCATAGGCGGCTGTCCACTTTTCGAGCGCAAGATGCAGGTACACCACGCTTCCCGGACGCACTCGCGCCGCGCGCTGCGGCAGAGTTCGGCTCCACTGGCGCCATTGCTTGCGGTCAAACTGATGGAGATCTTTGAAGGCGTGCTGCTTGCATTCGGCTTCGCGCGCGTGCACGTGATTGAGCAGTTTGACGGCCGCCGGATCGCCCGCCGAATCGCTCGTAACGCTCAGCTTCTCGATCCACTCAGCCATCACCTGCATGTCGCGCAGCTCACCCAGCGCCTGGAAAAGTTTCCTCCCCGCCTTCTTCATGTCCTTCCATGAAGAGTCGGGATCGAGCGCCATTAATCCATCGGCGAGAGAACGGCAGCGCCGCAGCGCCACTCGCAGATCGTGCACCGGGTCGGCGTCAAAATCCATGGCCGCCCGATCGCACTCCACCAGCACGCGCTCCATCCAGGCACGCAGCCCGAGTTTCGGTTTGGAAGTCCTCGCCGTCTTTGCGATGGACGTTGCCTTGGATGTTGCGTTGCCCTCGACCAGAAAAACGCTCCCCACTGCCGACTCGAAATCCACGACCAGTGTACAGAAAAAAATTGCCAGCCCATGTCGAGGCTGGCATTGTCCTTGTGTAGAGACGGGGCTTGTCCCGTCTTGGGAGACGCGGCAAGCCGCGTCTCTACAGGAAATTTAATCTTAGTTGCTGAGCACCTTCTCGCGCTCCTCGGCATCCTGCAGTTCCTGGCGAGGCGAAGTCGGCAACGCAAACTCCAGCACCTCGTCGATGGTCTTCACGTAGTGGGTAGTTAATCCCAGCAACTGCTCGGGCGTCAGGTCTTCCTCGACATTGGTTTTGTTCTCCGCCGGCAAGATCACGTCCAGCACACCGGCACGTTTGGCGGCCAGCACTTTCTCCTTGATACCGCCGACCGGCAGCACGTTCCCGCTCAGCGTGATCTCGCCCGTCATCGCCGTCAGCGGACGAACCTGCTTGCCCGACAGCAACGACACCAGGGCGGTCACGATCGTGACGCCCGCCGAAGGACCGTCTTTCGGAATCGCTCCCGCTGGCACGTGAATATGGATGTCATGGTTGGCGAAAAATTCTTCGTCGATGCCCAACTGCTTCGCGTTCGAGCGCACCCAGCTTAACCCGGCCTGCATGGACTCCCGCATCACGTCTTGAATCTGACCGGTGATGGTCAGCCCACCTTTGCCTTTCATCTGGTTGGCTTCGACGAACAACACGTCGCCGCCCGCCGGCGTCCACGCCAATCCCACCACCACGCCCGCGCGCTTGGTGCGCTCGGCAATTTCGCCCTCGCTGCGGACCTTGATGCCGCCTAGAAATTCCTGCACGATCTCCTTGGTAACCACCAACTTCTCGCTCTTCCCTTCCGCCAACCGGCGCGCCTGCTTACGGCAGATGGTGCCGATGGTGCGTTCCAGGTTCCGTACCCCCGCCTCGCGCGTGTAATGACGGATCACGTAGCTGACCACCTCTTCCGGAAATTCGATCTGCTCTTTCGTGATTCCGTTTTCTTCGATCTGCCGCGGGATCAGGTACTGGAAGGCGATGTGAACTTTCTCTTCCTCGGTGTAACCCTGCAATTCGATAATCTCCATGCGGTCGCGCAGTGGCTCGGCGATCGGATCGAGCATGTTCGCGGTGGTAATGAACAACACCTTGGAGAGATCGAACATCACGTCCAGATAGTTGTCGCGAAACGTCGCGTTCTGCTCCGGATCGAGCGCTTCCAGCAACGCCGACGCCGGATCGCCACGGAAGTCGCGCCCGACCTTGTCAATTTCGTCGAGCATGAAGACCGGATCTTTCGTCTCCGCGCGTCGTATCCCCTGAATAATCTGCCCCGGCAAGGCTCCGATGTAGGTGCGCCGGTGGCCACGAATTTCTGCTTCGTCGTGCACTCCGCCCAGCGACAAACGCACGAACTTGCGTCCCAGCGCGCGCGCAATGGATTTACCCAACGAAGTTTTGCCTACGCCCGGAGGCCCGACGAAACACAGAATCGGCCCTTTCATGTTGGGCTTTAACCGCCGCACCGAAAGGTAGTCCAGGATGCGGTCTTTCACTTTCTGCAAGTCGTAGTGGTCGGTGTCGAGAATCTCTTTCGCCTTCAGGATTTCAATTTCTCCACCCGAAGTCTTCGCCCAGGGCAGCACCGCCAGCCACTCGATGTAGTTCCGTGTGACCGAATAATCCGCCGCCATCGGCGACATACGCGCCAGCCGCCCCAGTTCCTTCAGCGCTTCTTTCTTCACTTCATCGGGCATGCCCGCCGATTCGATCTTTTGCTTCAGTTCGTCGGTGTCACGCTGGCCTTCGTCCTGCTCGCCCAGTTCCTTTTGGATCGCCTTCATCTGCTCGCGCAAGTAGTACTCGCGCTGTGTCTGCTGCACGCGATCCTGCACTTCCGACTGGATCTTGTTCCGCAGTTGCTGCACTTCCAGTTCTTTGGCCAGGTGCTGATTGATTTTTTCCAGCCGCACCCGGACGTCGGTCGTCTCCAGCGTCTCCTGCTTGTCGGCCGTCGATAGTGACGGCAGCGACGAGGCGATAAAGTCCACCAGCCGTCCCGGTTCTTCAATGTTCATCGCAACTGTCGAAAGCTCGTCCGAGAGCGTCGGCGAACCGGCCACGATCTGCTGGAACAACGTCAGCACGTTGCGCTGCAGCGCTTCCACCTCGGAATCCTTGGGCGGAATCGTCTCCGGAATCGTGGTCACCTGCGCGCGCATGAACGGCGAAAGCTGCGCGAAATCCGCCAGCCGCACCCGCTCCAGTCCTTCCGCAAAAACAAACAGGCTCTGGTTGGGCATCTTGACCACTTTGTGCACCACCGCCAGCGTTCCGATGGCATACAGATCGGTCGGCTGCGGCGCGTCCACGCGCGCCTCGCGCTGTGCCACCACCACGATGGTCTTGTCTTCGCCCAGCGAGTTAATCAGCTGCACGGAACTCTCTCGCCCCACCGTCAGAGGAAGCACCGCATGGGGGAACAGAACCGTGTCGCGCACCGGCAGAATCGGCAGCGACCGCTCTGTGGTTTCGTAAGAAGTGTGCTCCGAAGAAATAGGATCGCTCATGCTTTTCCCTTGAGTGACTTTCACTCAACCTTGGATGAACTAAACTCGCAAAAAGATGCAGCCTTCGTGCTAGGTTGTTGAATTCTAGACCTTTTTTAGCCTTTTGCAAGACGCAGAAGGGATTCGGCCCCACGCCGGGGCTGGTCCTTCCGGGGACGTGCCTCCCCTCCTGCACGCCCCCCGTCAAATCAGCTACTTTCTCGGGTTCCCCGCCTCCAACTAAAACACATGCTTCGCGCGATCGCCTTTGAACACCAGCTCCTGCAGAACTCGCTCGTTCGCCGCATTCAAGACGTAAATCTTCTGATCCTTATCGGCCTTCGCGCCCAACGGAACCAGTGTGCACTTCGCGCGCACCTCAACCGGCTTCTTCGTCCCTAGCTGCCGGAACACCATGATGTGGTCCGAGCCCTCCATTACGTGACGGATCTCGTAGTTCCCCATCGGCAACAGCGTGTCCGCCACCCGGACCTTCTCTGAAAAGTTCACCTGATACTTGTCGGCAATTCCCAACTGATTCTCGGCCGCCGACACCGCACCCAGCATAAAGACACACATCAAGATAAGAATCCCTGCAAAGATCTGACGCATACAAGCCTCCTTATGGCTCCGGGCCAGAACGGCCCACCTTCAGGCTAGACCGCGGGTGCGGTTCCCGCAGTGCACTACCTCACAGCAGGTTGTGATGATAAAGACTGTCCCCCGCCTCACGCTTCCGGATAAATTCCCAGCACCTTCACCAGCTCCGCGACCTCGCTTAAATGCCGCAGGGCATTGCGGGAGTCTTCATCGTCGCCGCGCAGCAGGTCCACAAAAAACACGTATTCCCACGGACGCCCGCGCATGGGCCGCGACTCGATCTTGCTCAAACTGATGTCGCGCAGCGCAAACACGCTGAGCGCCTTGAACAACGCCCCCGGAGTATTCTTCACGCCGAACGCCAGCGAAGTCTTATTCGCACCACGAGCCGCCCGCGCCTTTCCCCGGCGGATCAGAAAGAAGCGCGTAAAATTCTTCTTGTCATCCTCAACTCCGGCCTTCAGAATCTTCCCCCCATACACTTCGGAGGCCCGACGGCTGGCAATCCCCGCCGCATCGCGCAAACCCTCCGCCACCAAATGCTTCACGCTTCCCGCCGTATCGTAGAACGGCACTGGATCCAATTTAGGATTCTTAGCAAACAGGTCGCGGCATTGATCCAGAGCCACGGGATGCGAGAACACGCGTCGGACGTCTCCAAGCCTGGTGCCCGGCAGCGCAATCAGGTTGTGCACAATGCGCAAACGAAATTCGCGCACGATGTGCACCTCGCGGCCAAGCAGCAAATCAAAATGCTCGGCGACCGAACCCGCCAGCGAGTTCTCGATCGGAATCACCGCGCCGTCCACCGTTCCCCGCTTCACGCGATCGAAGACCTCAAGCGAACGAGCGCACGGCACCACCATCGCCCGCGGCAACATCGCTTCCGCCGCTTCGTGGCTGAAAGAACCGAGTTCCCCCTGGATCGCAATCTTCATGAGACCATTTCCTCTTCGCGCCAATTATCGCAACCGTCCAACCTGCAACTCATCCCACCGGCGATCGCGCCAGCTCTTTCGTCATCACCAGAGCATCCAGCTGGTTCGAATAGTAGCCGGAGACCGTCTTTTCCACGAAATACCCTTTCTGCTTGTAGAAGCGGATCGCGGCTGCATTATTCACCGGCGTCTCCAGCGCCACCGCGACCGCTCCCGCCCGCAGCAACTGCTCTTCCGCGGCTCGCAGCAAAGCAGAGCCGACGCCCGCCCGCCTCGCCTCCGCGACAACATCGATGGTAATGATGTGCCCACTCTTGCGGCGAGTCTCCGCGACGATGAAACCTAGAATGCCCAAACCCGGAATCCCCGCCGACGCGCTGCCGTTGCCCGGAACCTCACCGCCTTCCTCTTCGGCCACCAGAGTAAACGACCCGGGCCGGCGCATATAGAAGGCCATTTCCGGTCGCGAGTACGCCAATTGCGGATCGAAGCAGGCCTGGTCAATCCGCCACAGCGTGTCAAAATCGGCTTTCTCGAATTGTCGGATTCGGAACGGCACGCCGCCATTGTAGCGGGATTGTGGCGGGAGAGTAGCGGGAGAGTAGCAGGAAGGACTGGCCAACCGTCTAGCAAGCCGCGGAAAAACCCGCGTTTCGTGTAAGCTTTTCGAAATCAGACGCCCCTTTAGGGTGTGCGTGAGAACTTGTTTTCGGGCAACTCGGTGAAACCAAACACTGGAGAATCCAGCCCCGGTAGGGGCAAACCAGCTTAGCCCAGCGCTTCAGCGCTGGGAAAAGTAGAAGAAATGATTCAAGTCCCGGAGGGACGACCCAGTTCTCACGCACACTCTTCAGGGGCTGGGCATCAATAATCGACTTTTCCCCCAACCGTCCGCGGCTTTTTTCCATTTCTCCCCCCTTGCGCAGTTGCATCCGTAAGAAGTACGATTTCTCAGCAGAGGCACCGTGGGGCGTTTCATTCTCATCGACGTAGTCGCAGCGCTCGCGCTCTCCTTCCTCTGGTATGCCTGGTTTGTCCGTTACAACCGCAGGCGGGCAGCCGACGTGCTGCAATGGGTCCAGGCGGCATGCCTCGGAAAAGGCCAGGTCGTTGATCTGCGATGGCAGGCCAGCAGCTCCCGGCTGAAGGCCACCCTTCATCTTTCCTCGCGCTGGTTTGAGGACGCCCGTCTCACCATTCGCTTGTTGCCGCGCCCGCTCCCGGTGCAGTGGGCCCTGAGCCGCTGGCGCCAGCAGCAGGAAACGCTCACTTTCGAAGCCAACATGGGATTTCCCCCGGGCTTCCATCTCGACGTCATCCGTCATCGCTGGTCGGGCCGCACGGGAGCGAAAAGCTCGGGAGCGAAAGGCCCGGGGTCGAAGGGATCGACCGGCACCCGCGCCTGGACCATCAGCCGTCCCGGCCCCGTCATTCTGACCACCAAGGAAGACTGGCCCGTCGAACTCAGCCCAGTGGTGAATGCGCTGGCCGCTTGGCGCGACAAGGATTTTGTCGGCGTCCGCTTCAACCCCACATCGCCGCACTTCACCGCCACGGTAGCGCTCGAAAACCTCTCCGATCAGAAAGCCGCCGCCGCCTTGCTCGGCCTGTTTCGCGAACTCGCCGCCAGTTCCTCAGCCAAGCAGCACTGAGAAAAACGACTGCCGCCTTACCAAGGGAGCCCGCCCGAGGGAGGCGGCCATTTCCCGAGCAGTTGTCTCAAGATGACGACCTGCCCAATGTGGTAGCTGGTGTGCGCCAGCAGTTGAAAAATGGAGTGCGGAACTCCGGGCGGTCGCATAGCGGCGACTCTCCAGTCCAGCCCATCAAAAACGTTCTGCGTTCCAGCATGCGCGCCCTCTCCCGATAAAGCGCGTCTGACGATGTGGCTGAGGACTTTGTCATTGCCGCTCTTCACGGCTCGCCTCCTTTTGGCATGGTTGCGTCACCGTCTTGGGGAAAGAGTTGCAGGGCCGCTTCCTAAAAATATGGCCACGCAGCTGAGTGCATTGCCCGGGCAGGTCGTTATGTGGAGGTTGTGCCTGCCAGCCATCGGCAGGCCCCGCGCACCAGCATCCACATCAAGTAATAGAACAACGTCATGACCAGCACCGCTATTGCACGCACTAGCATCGACACTGGTTCTCCGAGAAACCGGGAAGGCAGGTTCAGGACGAAAGCCGCCATCGATCCCGCGAAGAGTCCCAGAAGCGCTCCCCAAAGTGGCAATCGTTTCGGCATCCATGCCGAAGGTGTCAGCAAGGCCCAGACTCCCCACGCGAGCGGCACGCAACACCAGAGAATGGTGATGGGATAGATCCTCTCGAACTTCAGACCAGGTGTGAGGCTCAGAATGATGGCGGCGATCGCAATGGCAATGGAAGCGATCGCAGTACCGGCGGCAAATCGCTGAAACATAGTCACCTCCCTGCCGACTATTATCCTGCGCACGGAGCTGAAAAGTCAGTGACCCTGGGGCTTCATTTTTGGGATTGCCCGAGATCGCAACCAGGCACGCGCACAATTCACCGCCCTTTCGCGGTTCGCGGCCCGTCATCACTGACTAGTCTTTCTGAAGGAGCTGCGGCGGCGAACAGGCGATTTCGCCAACTGAGAGTTGTTGGCGTCAACGCGATTTTTCGACAGTTAACCCGCTCCGTCCCGTTAGAATCAAGTCCGTGGCCAATTCAACGATTAGCCTTTCTTTTCGCTATCTGAAGAGTGACATCGTGCGAGCGATGCGTTCTCACTATGCTTCACATCTTCGTCCTCGGCTCGACATCGTCATGGCCGTTGGGCTCGCGGCGCTCGGTGCGTACTTTTGGCGGTCGCCGAGTTCGCATTGGTTCGGCGTACTGTTTGTTGGAGCTTCGGCTGTCTTCGGCCTCATTCTCGTTGCCGCTTTTCTCGTCATCCCGCCTTTGGCTTTTCGCTATCAGCCGAAGTTCCGCGACGAATACTCACTCACGTTTTCGCCGGAGGACATCCACTTCCAGACAGCGCACGTTGACTCCCATCTGGAGTGGGGTATTTATTTGCGGGTGCTGGTCGATGCCCACTCTTATTTGCTCTACTGGGGCTCCCGAACGTTCACCATAATTCCAAAGCGAATCTTTCAGAACACCGAGCAGCAGGGAGCATTCGAGCAATTGCTGGCGGAGTGCGTTCCGAAGATTGTCAGAAAAGCCTGATTCTGCGCCGTTTGCGACGAAGGTGGGAGCGCCGCCGCATTATTGTTGACGCAATCAGGCGATAGCACTCAGAACCCCGTCAATGAGTGAAATTGATTCCATAACAATGTCGGCTCCCACGCCCGAGTAGACTTTGGTGGTGCCAACCAACCAAGGCCCGGGAGAAAGGAGCCGAACAATGATCATTATAGGAGCAGATTACCACCCGGGGTTTCAGCAAATTGCGTTTGTGGATACGGACACTGGGGAGTTACAGGAACGGCGACTCCAGCACCGTGAGGAAGCGGAGAAGTTCTACCGTGATCTGGCGGCGCAGGGAATGAAGGTACGCGTGGGGATGGAAGCGAGTGGGCACGCTCGCTGGTTTGAACGACTGCTCTCCGAGTTGCAGTTTGAGCTGTGGATCGGGGACGCCGCCGAGATCCGCACGAAGCGGGTACGCAAGCAGAAGACGGATCGCCAGGATGCGCAGCTGATTCTGCAATTGTTGCTGGAAGATCGCTTTCCGCAGATCTGGGTTCCGAGTTGGGAGACTCGAGATCTGCGGCAGTTGCTGTGGCATCGTCACCGGATGGTGCAGGCGCGCACGCGGATCATGAACCAGTTGCAAGCGGTGGCGCTCAACGAGGGACTGCGCTGCAAGAAGAGGCTGTGGCGGGACGCTGGACGAGAGCAACTGGAGTCATTCGCATTAGCCCCGTGGGCGAGTCGGCGCCGGCGCGATCTGCTGGAATTGCTGGACCGACTGACGCCCACGATTGCCGAGTTGACGCAAGCCATCGAGCAGGAAGTGGAGAAATGTCCCGAGGCGCAGCGGTTGCAGACGCATCCCGGGGTGGGCGCACTGACGGCGTTGGCCTTCGTGTTGATCATCGGGAGAGCGGATCGGTTTCAGTGTGGCAAGCAGATCGCGAGCTATCTGGGACTGGTGCCGTTGGAGGAGTCCAGCGGGCAGCGGCGACGGCTGGGACACATCACGAAACAAGGCAACTCTCTGTTGCGCTTCCTGCTGGTGGAAGCGGCCCAAGTCACGGTGCGCAGCGACCAGGAGTGGCGCAGTAAGTATTTCCACCTGGCGATGCGGCGGGGACGGAAGATCGCCAAGGTCGCCATGGCGCGGAGACTGGCGGTTCGCATGTACTGGATGTGGCGCAAGGGATGGAATTACGAGCAGATGACGAAGTTCAGTTCGCACGCGGGACAACCCGGAAATCGCGATGGTGTGCGGTAGAACACCGAGAAATTGATTGGGTATCCCGCTGGGAGCCGACATTGTCATGGAATCATTTACACTCAGAACCCGGTTGTTGGTGAAATTGATTCCACATCAGGAACGGGACCTATTCAACTCCACGGGCTTGCTCCAAGATTATAGTGCTGCACCAGCGCCTTTCACGGCGTGTCTTCCAGTGCGATCTTAGGCTGCTCGGATCTCGTGCGTCGCGGCCGCCGTGACGACTTTGCTGAGCCATTAAGATTGCCACAGACGGCCCTTCAGCTACCGACCACTGCGCGTGCGCCTACCGAGGTATGATCTCGGTCAACGTCCACTCAATTCGATCCACTTCCTCACGAATCACCCGGATCGCTTGCTGATTGCTCGGATATGGCACGGGTT
>Ga0097691_1002754_pt1 | contig 11353 bp, 9 predicted proteins | sample NGESurdeep072012_8_FD_72858 | JGI IMG/M metagenome (GOLD analysis project Ga0097691, IMG submission 72858) | Arctic peat soil microbial communities from Barrow, Alaska - NGEE Surface sample 210-1 deep-072012 | ecosystem: Environmental > Terrestrial > Soil > Wetlands > Peat ...
GAGCCGGCGTAGCACGGGCAGGATCCGCAGCGAGCCCTTGGCGATGGCGGCGGTCGCGTCGTCGATGCGGCTGGCATTCACCGGCAGCACGTCGGAGGCCATCTGGCCGAGCGACCGCAGCGTCACCGTGTCCTCGCCGAGGCTGGGTAGCACGCGCTCGATGTAGTTCATGAACACCGACGACGGGCCGATCACCAGCACGCCGCCGTTCTCGAACCGGCGCCGGTTGGAGTACAGCAGGTACGCCGTACGGTGCAGGCCGACGACCGTCTTGCCGGTCCCAGGACCGCCGGCGATGACGGTGACGCCAGCGTGCGGCGCGCGGATCGCCTCGTCCTGCTCGGCCTGGATCGTCGCGACGATGTCGCGCATCTGGTGGCCGCGGGCTCGGCTGAGGGCGGCCATAAGCGCCCCCTCGCCGATGATCGCCATGTCGTCGGGCACGGCTTCGGCGTTGAGCAGGTCGTCCTCGATGCCGATGACGATGTCGTTGCGGCAGCGCAGCACGCGCCGGCGGACGACGTCCATGGGCTCGGCAGGTGTCGCGCGGTAGAACGGCTCCGCGGCGCGGGCGCGCCAGTCGATCACCAGGGGTTCGAGCTCGAGGTCACGCACGCCGATGCGACCGATGTAGCGCACCTCGCGGTCGGTGAGATCGAGCTTGCCGAAGACCAGACCTTCGTGCTCGGCATCGAGCACCGCGAGGCGCCGCGCAGCCTGGAACGCGAAAGCGTCACGCTCGAACAGTGCGGTGCCGTCCTCCTCGCGGACGTACCGTCCCCTGTCGGACGCGTACTTCGACGCACCCTCCTCCGCGATTGAGCGCGCAGAGCGCGTCGCATGCAGCAGCTGTGCGTACACGGCATCGACGCGGGCCTGTTCGACGGCTAGTTCCTCTTCGAGCCTGCTCGTGGTTGTCGCCACGCCCCTCCCTCGTTCGCCCGGGTCCAGACAGAACGACCATTCTACGCCGCATCGACGAGGCGTGATGACGGTTGGCTGGGCTCGCTCCTTCAGGGGCGGTACGCCTTGTTGCTCGGGCGGATGTCGTCGCCGGTGAGCGAAAAGTGGACGCGGTAGGTGGCCAGTGCGCCGACGAGGAGCTGGGCCCATGGCTCGGCGCCACCGAGGGTGCCGGAGCCGGCGTAGACGCAGCTGTTCCCGGCGAGCGGGTGGAACGCCGCGATGGTGGCGGGACCGTGCCAGCGCAGGCCGCTGGATGATGGGGCGCCAGTCGAGGTGACCGTACGACCGGGCAGCGTCCAGGTCACGCTCACGCCGTCGGTGCCGTGACGCACGACCTCGACGGGACCGTCGTCGGCAGGACCCACCTCGATCGTCGATGCCGGAGGGTCGGCTGGGATCCGGCGGGTGCCGAGGCGCAGCGGCCCGAGTCGGCGGGGGAGCACGATCTCGGTCTTAAGGCCGGTGAGCGCACTGTGGGACGCGTGGCCCACGGCGCTCACGACGGTGGCCGCCTCGATCTCGCCGGCGGTCGTGGTCACACCCTCAGTCGTGATCCCTGCCACAGCGACTCCCCAGCGCAGCTCCACGCCGCGCTCGGCCGCTCGTCGGTGCAGCAGTCCGGTGAGGGTCTCCGCCGGTTGCGGTACGCCGTCGCGGGTGATCGACCACAGGCCGAACGTCCGCTCGACCGAGGGCCGGCTCAGCAGCCAGTACGGGGTCTCGTCGGGCGCCGACCCGAGCCGATCCGCCACCGATCGCACGAGAACGGCGAGGCGAGCGTCGGGCAGGCGCTCGGCCTCCGAGGCGATCGTGCGGGGATCGGTGAGGAAGCGATGCGTACGGAACTCGGTGAGGTCGGCCTCGGTCTCCAGACCAGCGCGCCGGACGATCTGCCAGGTCTCGTCGGCCGCGTCCAGGAGGTCACGCCAGGCGGCCGCGGCATCCTCACCGGCCAGCCGGGCCACCGCCGCGTACTGCTGGCCGCGGTCGGTGGGGAGGTCGAGCGCGGAGCCGTCGGCGAACTCGTGGCGTGTCGCCTGCGCGGGGACGAGCTCGTACCCCTCACTGGCGAGGGCCGCATCAAGGATCCGACCCGACTTGCGGAACAGGTCGCGCCAGGCGGCGGGCAGCGCCACCACGGGACGGCTCAGCCACGGTCCGGGGTCTGGCCCGGGCTTCTCGTCGAGCACGACGACGTGGTGACCGACCCGGGCGAGCCTGACTGCGGCCGCCAGGCCGCCGAGCGAGGCTCCGATGACGACGACGGGTCGCGCCGCCGTGGCCGCGCGCGGATGGTTCCTCACGCGATCCCTGGCGCCGTGTCCCGGGCCATCCAGCGCCGTAGGGCCTGCCAGCCTCTGCGGACCCGGCTCAGCGCGAACCACAGCACGACGAAGCCCACGAGCATGATGATCCCTGCGATCGCCGCGGCGGGTACGGGGTAGGCGGCCGCCAGGCTCACCACGCCAACCACTGCGACGTTCTCGCCGAGAGAGACGCCGATGTTGGTCACGGGCTCGGGAGACGTGTTCACGGCGAGCCGTACGCCGGCCTTTGTGAGGTGGCTCAGCAGCGCGGTGACGCCACCGACGGCGGCGAGGGAGATCGTGGTCAGGTCGCCGTGCGCACCGCCGATGAGGGCACCGATCACGGCACCGGCAACAGGTCGTACGACCGTGGAGACGGTGTCCCAGAGCGAGTCGACGTACGGGATCTTGTCGGCGACGAACTCGACGAGCGTAAGAATCGCCATGACGATGAGGACATCGGTGCGCTGGAAGCCTTCAGGGATGCCGCCGGTGTGGGCGAACCTGCCCAGCAGACCTAGCAGGAGCACGGTGGCGTACGCGTTGAGACCGCTCGCCCAACCGGTGGCGAACGTGAGAGGGAGGAGCTCCACGCGCTAAGAGTAGGGGGCGCTCAGCGGTGGAAAGGCCCATCGATGGTGAACAGTTTCTCGTACAGGCCGAGGGTCCTTCCGCCGAACAGGGCGATGGCCGAAACGCGGTTCAGGGGATGGCCCGACGCCGGAACCTACTTTCACTGCTCCGTAATTGAGGCTTAAACCATTCTTAACAGGGCTCGCGGCTACGATGCACGCGTGCCGCTCATACACCTTGGCGTCAGCCACCGATCAGTGCGGAGCGCTGACCTGGCCGCGCTCAGCGAGCGAGCTGACGGCCTTGCCGCGCAGCTCGTCGCGGCCCAGTCCGTCGTGCGCGGCGCCGTTCTGCTGGCCACGTGCAACCGCTTCGAGCTCTACGTGGACGCGACCGAGTTCCATACCGCGGTCGATGGCGCCCGAAACCTGATCAAGGCCCTCGCGGACCCGGACCTGCTGCACATCGATCCGGCGCTGGCGGTGTACGTGGGGGACGGGGCTGTCGAGCACCTCTTCAAAGTCTCCTGCGGGCTCGATTCCATGGTGGTCGGAGAGCAGGAGATAGCCGGTCAGGTGCGGCAGGCACTCGCTGACAGCGACGCGACAGCAAGCCCGGTCCTGCGACGACTGTTCCAGGCCGCGCTGACGACCTCGAAAGCAGTCGCGTCGAGCACAACGCTGGGCGGAGCGGGCCGCTCGCTCGCGAGCGTCGGCCTTGATGTCATCGCCAGGCGCTTCGGATCGATAAGCGGCCGCAACGTCTTGTTGCAGGGCACCGGGGCCTACGCCGGCGTCGTTGTGGCCGAACTGACAAGGCGAGGCGCTGGCGACATCCGAGTGCACTCCGGCGCCGGGCGCGCCGAAGACTTCGCCCAGGGCCACCCTCCCGTGGTGCCGGTCTCAGCGTTGGGGCTGGCGGATTCACTGCGATGGGCCGACGTCGTCGTGTGCTGTTCGGGTACGAGCACGCGGTCGTTGACCGTCGATCTGCTCGCTGACGCCCGGCGCGGGCGACCCGAGCCACTTCCGATTCTCGATCTCGCGTTGGCCGGTGACGTACCGGCTGAGGTGGATGAGCTGGCGGACGTGGTCGTCGTCGACCTCGACGAGGTGGCGCGGAATGCTCCTCCCGAGCGGGCTGCGGCCGTATCGGCAGCGCTGAGCATCGTCGACAAGGGAGTTGCCGCATTCCAGCACACAGAGGGCGGTCGCCAGGCCGATCCCGCCGTCACGGCCATGCGCGCATATGTATCGAGCATCATCGAAGCCGAGGTCCAGTCGGCCGAGCGTCGGCACAGCCCCGAGACTGCTGAGGCCGTCGCCCGGTCCCTGCGCCGGGTCAGCAACGCTCTCCTGCACACGCCGTCGATCCGCGCTGCAGCGCTGGCTCGTTCAGGTGACGTCGACGACTATCGCAACGCCCTGCACACACTGTTCGGAATCGACGTCGAGGCAGGCCGGTGATCCGCCTCGGCACCCGAGGCAGCCGCTTGGCGCGTACACAGTCAGGGTTGGTCGCGGACGTGATCAGCGCCGAAATCGGGCCGCTCGAGACCATCGTGATTCGTTCCGAAGGCGATGACACGCGCGTGCCGTTGGACTCTTTCGCGCGCCCCGGAGCCTTCGTCGCTGCCCTGCAGGACGCACTCCTCGGCGGTCGGGTCGACGTCGTCGTACACAGTTACAAGGACCTGCCGTCGGCGCCCACCCCAGGTCTGGTCGTGGCCGCAGTGCCCATCCGTGCGAGCGTGCGCGACGTGCTGGTGACCCGTGACCGGATTCCGCTCGCCGAGCTGCCCGCGGGAGCCACCGTGGGGACGTCATCGCCACGCCGGTCGGCTGCGCTGCTGCGCGCGCGTCCCGACCTGATCGTCGTACCGCTGCGCGGCAACGTGGATACCCGGCTTCGAGCCGTCGCCGAGGGCAGGCTCGATGCGATCGTCCTCGCGGAGGCGGGGCTCGAACGACTTGGGCTGCTCACGGAGGACATGGCGCCAATCGACGCTGACGTGATGCTGCCTGCGCCGGCCCAGGGTGCTCTCGCAGTGGAATGCCGAATTGACGATCCGCTGGCCACCGATCTGTGGCGTCTCGGTGATGAGGCGACGCGAGTGTGTGTCGCGGCCGAGAGGGCGGTCCTTGCCGAGATCGAGGCAGCCTGTACGACGGCGGTGGGTGCTCTGGCCCGGATCGAGTCCGGCTGGTTGAGGCTGGAGGCTGAGATCTCCGATCACCGGGGCGTCCAGTACGCCCGCCGGAGCGACCGAGTCGAGATCGACGGGGGGACCGCGGCTGCAGAAGACCTCGGTCGGCGGGTGGCCCGTTCCTTGCTGGAGGACGCGCGGTGATGCGCCCGGTCCTCCTCGTTCGCCCTGACGGTAACGAGGCCGACGCGATCGCCCTCGCGGCCCAAGGCGTCCCGACGCTCATCGATGAATACCTTGCGGTCGTCCCGGCCGCAGACAGCTCAGCCGCGGCGCAGCTCCTCGATGACCTTTCTGTCGCTGGAGCGGACGACTGGCTGGTGCTCACCTCGCCACGGGCCATGGGTGCCTGGGCTGCTCTCGTGGGCGCTGACGCCCTGTCCCGTGCTCTCGCCTCGGCCCGTACGCGAGGTGTGCGCGTCGCCGCGGTCGGTTCGTCGACGGCCTCGTCGGTCGATTCCGCCGTAGAGCTTGTCGGGCAGTCGGGCGTCGAGGGGCTCGTTGCTGCCCTGACTGAGATGCCGGCGGGGACTGCTCTGGTTCCGGCAAGCGGGATCGCGCGTCCCGAGCTGACAAGCGGGCTCGCCGCTGCTGGCTGGAACGTCCGTACGGCAGTCGTGTACGAGACGGTGCCCGTGTCCGAGCGACCCTCGTCGTCGGGCGCGTTGTCGGGCGGCAATCTCATGGGCGTGGTCCTGCGTTCCCCCAGCGCGGTCGACGCCGTGGCCCGATGGGCCACGATCCCCGGCGGCGTACGTGTCTTCGCCATCGGACCCACCACCAGCGCTGCCGCCCGCAGCCATGCATGGGACGTCGTCAGCCTCCGCGTGGTCGATTCCGAAGAACTCGCGCGGGCTGTGGGATCGGCATTTGCCGACCGTGCGCCGGCCGTGGCCGTGTCTCGACCGGTTTCCGACGGGCACCCCCTTCCTCCCGACCATCCGATGCGTACGGGTCGTACGACGGGGTCGTCGCTGATCACCGCCTATCGGGGCGCACGGCGGGGCCGTCGACCCATCTGGCTGATGCGCCAGGCCGGGCGCTCGCTGCCCGAATATCGTGCCATCCGCGAGGGGAAGGCGATGCTCGACTCCTGCCTGGATCCGGAGCTGGCGGCCGAGATCACGCTCCAGCCCGTACGCCGCCATGACGTGGACGCCGCCATCCTCTTCTCCGACATCGTGGTGCCTGTACGTCTTGCGGGGCTCGGGGTTGAGATCGTCGCAGGCGTGGGGCCTGTGGTCGATCAGCCGATACGCACGGCCGCTGACGTCCGCTCGTTGCCCGAGCTCGACCCGGAGGCGCTGCGACCGATCCGGGAAGCGGTCGCGCTCGCGGTCGCCGAGCTAGGCGACACGCCCCTGATCGGCTTCGCGGGCGCGCCGTTCACCGTCGCGAGCTACCTCATCGAAGGGGGCCCGTCGAGGGACCTGCCTCGAACCAAGGCGTTGATGCGCGACGATCCGGTGACGTGGCACGCACTGCTCGCCTGGGTCGCTCGTACGACGACGTTGTTCCTGCGTGCCCAGGCCGAAGCCGGCGCGAGTGCCCTTCAGCTCTTCGACTCATGGGCGGGTCGGCTGGCACCCGCCGAGTATCGCGACTTGTCCGCACCCCACTCGGCGGTAGTACTCGAAGGGGTCCGTGATCTCGCGCTGCCGCGCATCCATTTCGGGACGGGGACGGCGGATCTCCTGGTCACGATGCGGGACGCAGGGGCGGACGTCATGGGCGTCGATGCGTACACGCCCCTGGACGACGCGAACGTGCGGCTCGGCAGCCGCACGCCGTTGCAGGGCAACATCGACCCGGCACTGCTGAGCGCTCCCTGGCACGAGCTGTCCGCGCATGTCGAGGACGTCGTCCGCCGCGGCCGGTCGGCCCCGGGCCACGTGGTCAACCTCGGCCACGGCGTACCACCTGGGACTGACCCGGACGTCCTGACCCGGCTGGTCGCCCACGTCCATGAAATCCCCGATGAGGAGGAGCTATGACCACCACCACTCAGCCGCATGGCATCGGCGCGGTACGTCCGGAGAACTGGGCGTACGACCGCGCACCGATGATCGTCTACTGGGAGCTCACCAACGCCTGCGGCCTTGCATGCCGACATTGTCGCGCCACGGCCATGCCGGATCCCGCCCCAGGCGAGCTCACATTGGCCGAGATCGAGGAGCATCTGGACGCGTTCGCCGCATTCGGTGAGCCGAAGCCGCACATCGTGTTCACCGGCGGCGATCCGCTTCGACGCGGCGACCTCGACGACATCCTCCGGGCTGCGGCGAGCCGAGGCATCGGCGTGTCCCTTGCCCCTGCGGTGACCGGGTTGCTGACCCGCGACCGGATGCGGGAGCTGGTCCGCGAGGGTGTCCAGGCGATCTCGTTGTCGTTGGACGGATCGACGGCGGAGCTGCACGACGGGTTGCGTGGAGTGCCGGGAACCTTCGATGCGACGCTGGAAGCGCTGGACGCTGCGGCAGAGGTTGGCCTGCCGGTCCAGGTGAACACCTTGGTCACCGACACGACCGCCGAGGACCTCGCTGCCGTGTACGAGCTGTTGAGCCACAAGACGCTTCAGCGATGGAGCCTGTTCTTCCTGATCTCGATCGGACGGGGCAACCAGTTGACCGAGATGACCCCGGGCAAGGCCGAGCAGCTGATGCGGTGGCTCGGAGAGCTGGCTCGCGAGGCGCCCTTCCAGGTGAAGACGACCGAAGCGATGCAGTACCGCCGGATCGCTGCCCAAGCCATGATGAAGGCGGGTAGGACGCGTGAGCAGATCGAGGCAGCGCCGATGGCTCGCGGGTTCGGGATCCGAGACGGCAACGGGATCGTGTTCATCTCCCACCTCGGTGATGTGACGCCTTCCGGCTTCCTGCCCATCGCGGTCGGCAACATCCGTGAGACCTCCTTGGTCGAGCTGTACCGCGACGCCCCGCTCATGCGCGCCCTTCGCGACCCGTCGTCGTTCAAGGGACGCTGCGGCGTCTGCGAGTTCGGCCAGTGGTGCGGCGGTTCGCGCGCCAGGGCGTACGCATGGACCGGTGATCCGCTGGAGAGCGACCCGCTGTGCCCGTACCAGCCGAAGGTGGCCGTATGAGGTTGGCGGTCATCGGTGGTGGGATCGCGGGCCTCGCAGCCGCGTGGGAAGGCGTGCAGCAGGGCGCGGACGTGGTGCTGCTGGAGGCGAGCGACCGTCTCGGCGGGAAGATCCTGACGGAGCGGGCCGGCGGACGCATCGTCGAACATGGCCCGGACTCGTTCGTCGCGTACCGACCGGCCGGTCTCGCGCTGATCCGTGAGCTGGGTCTCGAGGACCAGATCATCGCCACTCACGGCACGCGCAAGGTTCAGCTTCGCTCCCGTGGCCGGATGCACCCGCTGCCGGACGGCATGGGCATGGTGCTGCCCACCAAGATGTGGCCATTCATCAGGACCGGGATCCTCTCGCCGTGGGACAAGGTTCGGGCGGGTCTCGATCTCGTCCTTCCCCGGCTGCTGGGCTCCGAGGATGTGGCCATCGGAGACTTCCTCGGACGCCGCCTCGGGAAGGGGATCGTACGCAAGTTCGCGGATCCCATGATCGGAGGCATCTACGGAGCTACGGTCGAAGAGCTGTCCCTGGATGCGGTCCTGCCCTCGCTGCGGGTCTCCGAGCGGGACCACCGATCGCTCATGTTGGCCTCGCTTGCACAGGGGCGCGCGGCCCGCGTGACCCCTGGTGCCGGATCACCGTTCCGCACGTTGCGTGACGGTCTCGGCAGCCTTGTCGAACGACTGTCGGAGGCTCTTGTCGCCCAGGGCGCCGAGCTGCGAACAGGCGCCGATGTTCGAAGGCTCGAGCGGGTTACCGCTGGTACGAGGCTGTTGCTGGCCGACGACGAGCTGGAGGCCGACGCCGTGGTGCTGGCCACAGGCCCCGCCGGGGCAGCGCGGCTACTGGGCGAGACTGAGCCCGAGGCGGCTGCCGCGCTCGCCGCGATCCCCGTGGCGTCGACGACAGTGGTGACGCTCGCGTACCCGCGGGAAGCCTTTCCAGGACCGGTGACAAGTCACGGGTGGCTGGAAGCTGGAGCGGCTCCGGTCAGCGGCATCACGATCTCGTCGGCCAAGTGGGCGGGACGAGCTCCCGAGGGGGAGGTACTCATCCGCGCGTTCGTACCCGATCGGGTCGGGGCGCTGTCCAAGGCGTCCGACGACGAGCTCCTGTCCGCCGTCCAGGGCCACATCGGGTCGGTCCTCGGTGCCGCTAGCGCGCCGACCGCGACGTGGGTACGCCGTTGGCGGCAGGTGATGCCGAAGTACACAGTCGGCCACCTCGCGCGCGTCGCGACGGTCGACCGCGCCCTGGAGCCCTCCGGTTGGCGGGTCGCCGGGTCGGCGCTTCACGGCGTCGGCGTCCCGGACTGCATCGCCGACGGCCGTACCCAAGCCAAAGCCGCCCTGGCGGCCGTCACCAGCGAACCTAGGATCAGATCATGACCGAAAGACGAATGTCCGCCCGGGAGATCAACGACAGCATCACGTACACCTGCTGGGCGGTCTTCGCGCGGAAGGCTCCCGTGCAGGTCGGGGTCGCCGAGGAGTTGCAGCGCGTGGTGGGCGAGCTGAACGACGTGACGGTACGCGGCTGGTACGACGTGTCCGGTCTGCGCGCGGACGCCGATGTCATGGTATGGCTGCACGGGCCGACGGCTGAGGGGTTGCAGGAGGCGCTGCGAGTCCTGCGCAGGGCGCTCGGCGCCGTGGAACTGAGTTGGTCCGCGTTCGCCATCCACCGACCCGCGGAGTTCAACAAGGGACATGTCCCGGCGTTCCTGAGCGGGAAGCCGGCCCAGCAGTGGCTGTGCGTGTACCCGTTCGTCAGGTCCTACGAGTGGTACCTCCTGCCCGAGAACGAACGCCAGGAACTCCTGGTCGAGCACGGCATGATGGGGCGCGACCACACCACCGTCCTGAGCAACACGGTGGCCTCGTTCGCGCTGGGCGACTGGGAGTGGGTGCTCGCGCTGGAGGCCCCGGACCTTCACGAGATCGTCGACATGACACGCCACCTGCGTGCTTCGGGAGCCCGGCGGCACGTCCGGATCGAGATCCCGTTCTATACCGGCCGACTCATCTCGGTGGCCGAGGTCGCGGACGTCCTCCGATGATGTACGACGCGATTCTCCTGCTGGGCTTCGGGGGACCGGAGTCGCCGGACGAAATCCGTCCGTTCCTGGAGCGGGTGACGGCCGGACGTGGTATCCCGGCGGACCGGCTCGACGAAGTGGGCCGGCACTACGTCACACTCGGCGGTGCCAGCCCGATCAACTCACTGAACAGAGTGTTACGGAACTCGCTCTCCGCTGGCCTTGCCGAGCGGGGGTACGACATACCTGTGGTGCTGGCCAACCGGAACTCGCCACCGTTCGTCCCCGATGTCCTGGCCGAGCTGGCCGCATCCGGCGCTCATCGGCTGCTGGCGCTGGCCACCAGCGCGTACTCGTCGTACTCGTCGTGCCGGCAGTACCGCGAAGACGTCGGGGTTGCGCTCGCTGAGCACCCAGAACTCGACGTGTACGTCGTCAAGGTGCCCCCGTTCGCGGAGTTCGGTTGGTTCGCAGAAGCCACGGCCGAGCTGCTGGCTCCGGTGCTCGCGGAGCCGGGTCGGCGGCCGTTCGTACTCTTCACGACCCACTCCATTCCGTCGTCCATGGCCAGGACGTCCGGGCCAGAGCCGCTGTGGCCGATGCCGGAGTCCGGTGAGCCAGGGATGTACGCCGCCCAGCATCTGGTGGTCGCGAGAGCAGCCATTGCGGGCGCCGCTCGCCAGGCCGGTGTCGAGACGCCCCCCTGGCGGCTGGTGTACCAGTCCCGTAGCGGGTCGCCGGCGACGCCGTGGCTGGAGCCGGACGTCAACGACGCTCTTGCCGACCTGGCCGCGGACGGGACCACGGACGTGGTAGTGGTCCCCATCGGTTTCCTCTCCGATCACGTCGAGGTCATCTGGGACCTCGACATGGAAGCTGCGGAGACAGCACGCCGGCTTGGGCTTCGGTTCACGCGCGTGTCCACAGTCGGAACCCATCCGAGAGTGGTCGGTGGTCTCACGGACCTGCTGACCAGCTACCTCGACGCGGGGTCCACGCGTGCTCCGCTGCCTGGTGAGCGGTGCGCGGGGAACTGTTGTCCGGCTCCCAGGCGTCCCGGTGTCAGCATTGATCCGAAGCCCGTGATCGAGGGAGCGTTCCTGTGACGTATGACCCGTTCCATCCGGTGCACAGGCGCAGGCGGCTGCGCTCGACGCCGGCGAGACGCT